>Ga0315535_1001572_pt1 | contig 15093 bp, 14 predicted proteins | sample SalMarSW160220MG_2_FD_203092 | JGI IMG/M metagenome (GOLD analysis project Ga0315535, IMG submission 203092) | Salt marsh sediment microbial communities from the Plum Island Ecosystem LTER, Massachusetts, United States - Salt Marsh Sediment SW1602-20 ...
GACCTGTGCTCTTCCTACTGAGCTACCTGGCCGAGCAGATTGGCGGGAGCGACGGGATTTGAACCCGCGACCTCCGGCTTGACAGGCCGGCGTGAACTCCAGGCTTCACCACGCCCCCAAGGCCGCTCCACGGCTGCGCCGTGTTGCGGCGGCAGTATAGGTGGTTGGAAACCACCTCGGGCCGGTCACTCATGGCGCAGGACGATCTTGCCGAACTGGTCGCCGTTCTGCATCCGCTCGAGCGCAGCCGGGAGCTCGTCGAAGCCGAAGGTCGAATCGACGATCACGGGAACTCTTCCTGACCCGACGAGCTGTGTCACGTCCGCGAACTCGCCGATGTCGAACATGGTCGAACCGATGATCTCGAGGTGTTTGAAGAACACACGAGGCAGCGACAGTTCGACGTTGGGTCCCCCGGTACCGCCACAGGTGACCAGACGGCCACCCTTGTTCAATGAGCCGACCGACGCCTTCCACGTTGGGACGCCGACGTTCTCGACCACGACATCGGCACCGTGACCGGTCGCCGCCTTCAGTGCCTTGCCGAAGTCTTCACTCGAGAGGAAACCACCGTCTGCGCCGCCGAACACCGCCTTCTCGATCTTCTTCGGATCCCGGGAGGTGACGTAGACGACCGCGCCCATCTCCTTTCCGAGCATCATCGCGGCGTTCGACACACCACCGCCAACACCGACAATCAGCAGCGTGTCGCCCACCTTCAGGCGGGCGCGCCGAAGCATGCGGTACGCCGTTCCGTACACGAGGCCATAGGCGCCTGCATGTTCCCAATTCAGAATCGAGGGTTTCGGAACCACGTTCCGGGCCGGCACCACCACCTGTTCGGCGAGGGTTCCCCAGCGATGTTCACCAAGGATCTGATACGTCTCACAGAAGAGGGTGTCGCCGCGAAGGCACGCTTCGCACGATCCGCACGACACCGAGGGATTGACGACAACCTCGTCACCGACGGCTACCGAAGTGACTCCGTCCCCGATCGCATCGACGGTTCCGGCACCATCGGCTCCAGCCACGTGCGGGAGTGCCGGCTTCGGCATGCCCATCGACGACCAGATGTCGAGATGGTTGAGTGCGGATGTCGTCAATCGAACCCGCACCTCTCCGGGGCCGGGAGTGGGAGAGTCGATGTCTTCGAGGACGAAGGAGGAGGGGCCACCGATGTCGTGAAGGATCCAGGCTTTCATGCCCTGGAGCGTAGTGGTGTGACAAACCGGCCCACCGACTGGCAGGTCGCGGTAGGTTGTGGATCGGTCTGCATGGTCGCGTCTGGGATAGGTCGCCCGAGGTGCGGTTGCCAACGGGCAGGCGGCCGGGTTCGAGGCACCAGGGAGAGGAGTTCAACCATGGCACGGTCGAAGGGAATCTTCGGATTGCTGACGCTGCTCACCACAATGTCGCTGCTCGCAACGGCGTGCGGCGGCGGTGGTGCCGACAGCGGTTCGGCCCAGGGCGACACGAACACGACCAACCAGAGCAGCACGAACACAACGGCTCAGCAGGGCAGCGGGTCCGCGATGCCAGAAGGGATCGACTTGCCCGAGGGTGTGCCGAGGGCCGACGCGTTGATTCCGGAACTGGCGGAGATCCCCATCCCCGACGGGGCGGTCTTCGGGGGTGGAAGCGCCCATACCAAGGCGCAGGATCCACGCGAGACCGCAGTGCAGATAGTCTACTTCGCTCAGTCGGTCGAGGAGATCGTGACGTTCTACCTCGATTCGTTGCCGGCCGCCGGCTTTCAGATCGAGTCTCAAGGAAGCGTTACGAAAGCAGCCGACATTCAGCCGACAGGAGACAACCTCGTTATCTTCACCGATCCTGGCGGGCTGTCGGGCAGCCTCGACATCAAGCCTGGTGCGTTCAGCCCGACGCTGTTGAGTATCAACCTCTTCCGGTCTGGTTAGCCGGCGTTCGCAGGGTGGGCAGGGTGATCGATGTGGCCGCACGCTGCTTCGGTTTGAACGGCATCGCATAGACCACTGCGGGCTCGCGTCAGTTTGGCAGGATCCATCCGGGGACGAGTCGGCGCAGCTTCGGTTCGATGCGCAAACGATCGAGGTCCTCCTCGTCGAGCGCGAGATCCTCAGCAGCTGCATTCAGCTCCAACTGCTCGACAGTGCGTGCTCCCGGGATGGCGATCACGTTCGGATGGGAGATCACCCACGCGAGCGCCACCTGCGCAGGCGTCGCGTCGTGTTTTCCGGCAACCTCACGCAAGGCGTCGAAGAGTGGTTTGGCGCGCTCCAGGTTGCGCGCCGACGACAGAGGGTTGACGATGTTCCGGCTGCGGAATCCGGCGACCGGGTTCGACGCCGTGTAGATGCCTGACAGCAGGCCCTGGGCGAGCGGGCTGTAGGCAATCACCACCCGGTCGTTGTCGCGAGCGAAGGGGACGAGTGTGGTCGCGGCTCGCCGGTTGATGAGGTTGAACTGAACCTGGTTCGACAGAACCGGCCGACCCAATGCCTGCTCGGCCCGACGCCAGCGGGCCAGTGAGTGGTTGGAGACACCCACGTGCCTGATGGCGTCGAGGTCAAGGAGCCGTCGCATGCCGCGCATCGTGAACGACACGGGTGCGTGCGGATGCGGCCAGTGGATCTGGTAGAGATCGATGTGATCGATCCCGAGACGCTGCTTCGACCGGAGGCCGTGGGCGACGACCGTGCCCGGGAGTGGGATGAGGGGGAAGAACTTCGAAGCGATGAACGCACGATCACGGTTCCCGGACAATGCCCGTCCGAGAATCGTTTCCGATGAACCACCCCCGTAGATCTCCGCCGTGTCGAAGACGTTGATGCCCAAGTCGAGGGCACGAGCGACGATCTTCGAGGCCTCGACGTCGTTGTACGCCGCGCCGTAGCCCCACTCCTTCGAGCCGAACTGCCACGTGCCGAGCCCGATCACGGACAGGCGCTCTCCGGAGATGGACAAGTGCCGCATTTCAGATACTGGCCAGCCGTTCGGCCAGCTCGGGCGGGAGTCGAGCGGGCTTGCCGTCGAGATCGGTGATGGCGCCCAGGATGTCCAGCGTTGCGAGGAGTGTCTCGTCTCTATGCATCTCCTGGTGCCAGACGGACGATGCCCGGCGCCTCTCGACGACCTCCGTCTCGATGCGGATCGTGTCGCCGCCAAGAGCCGGTGAGATGAACCTGGCGTGAGCGTCAACGACAACGATGTGAAAGCCGGCGGACGACATCGTGTCCATGGCGAGCCCCACCGACTCGAGCGCGTCGATCCGCGCGGTTTCGAAGTATCCGAAGTAGGCCGTGTGGTTCACGTGGTTGTAGGGATCGAGTTCGTAGAAGCGAACCCGGATGGTCGTGGTGCGTCGCATGGCGTTCCGAGGCTACTGCCCCTCACCGCGTTGGGCGTAGGATCGTGACCGAAGGAGACGCTGATGGTGCCATGGCTGAATGTCGGAGCGCTGATCGCTTCGACGATCCTGACGTTTGGCTTCTACATGGCGAGTGCACGTCCCGCCGCGCTGGCGGTCGGTATCGGCGGTGAAGCGGCCTACCGCAGGTGCACCGTGTACCGGATCCTCTCAGGTGTGTTCATGACCGTCGCGGGCATCGACTACGTGATCTATGCCTTCCACCCTCTCAAATGGTCGTTGCCTGAGCACTTCCCTTGGCCCTACTGGGTGTCGGCGCTCATAGCCGTGGCGATTGCCATCCCATCGGGTGTCGTGTGGTTTCGCGGGATGAAGGATGCCGGCGAGGAGACGATGGTGCTCAAAGAGAGCCACGAGATGTATGGCGGCATCTACCGGCGCATCCGTCACCCACAGGCCGCCGGCGAAGTGTGGTACTGGTGGGTATTCGCGTTTCTGTGCCATTCGCCGTTCCTCGCGGTCTACTCGATCGTGTGGCTTCCGTTGTTTCACCTCATGTCGAGGGCCGAGGAACGGGATCTGCTCATCAGGTTCGGTGACGACTACCGAACCTACATGGAGCGGACCGGGATGTACGTTCCGAGACGTCACTTGGCCTGACTCTGATCACGCCTCGCGGTCTGGCAGTCTGACGACGCCCTGCGGATCGATACCGAAGCTGGTGTCCCCGATTGCGGGTGCTACCCCGAGTTCGGTTTCCAGGATGGTGCCGTCCTGCATCTCGATCGCCGCCTCGTAGTGACCACCACGGAACCGTCGCTGTCTGACCACACCATGGAGCGGGCCATTCAATTCGATGGCGGTCTCCCTCACGATGACCTGGTGGCGTCCGTCGTCGAGGGCAGGTACTTCGAACGTACCCCACGGCGCTGTCGCCACTCCTGCGCTCACGTCAACGTCGATGATGTTGGAGAATCCGAGGAATCGGGCAACCCATGCATCGGCCGGCGACGACCACACCTGCTCAGGGGTACCGGTCTGGACGATCGTGCCGTCGCGAAGGATCACCATTTGATCCGCAACGGTGAATGCCTCCTCTTGATCGTGCGTAACGTAGATGGCGGTGATGTGAAGCCGGAGAAACAGCTCTCTGAGCTCGGGGACAATGCGTTCTCGTAGGGCACGGTCGAGGGAGCCGACTGGTTCATCGAGCATGAGGAGCCTGGGTTCTGGTGCCAGAGAGCGGGCGAGGGCGACTCTCTGCTGCTCTCCGCCGGAGAGACGACCGACACTGCGATGGTCGTACCCGGCCAGTCCCACCCGCTCGAGCACCTCAGCCGTCCGTTCTTTCACATCTGACCGACCTTCGATACCGAAGGCCACGTTCGCACCGACGGTCATGTGTGGGAACAGGGCGTAGTCCTGGAACATCAGTCCGAACCCTCGGGCGTGTGGGGGCACCCCATCCAGCAACTCGCCGTCCCATGAGATCGAGCCGGCGTCGGGAGACTCGAGCCCGGCGACCGCCCGTAGGAGTGTCGACTTGCCGCTGCCGCTCGGCCCCAGGATGGCCAGGACGTCTCCGTCGGGGACGGTGAGGTTCACGTGGTGCATGAATGGTTTGCCTTCGAACGACACGGCGAGATCGCGGACCTCCAGCATCAGAACTCTCCGACTTCACCGAATCGGAATCGCTCGATGGCGAACATCGATGCGGCGGTGAGCACCATGAGGATCGTGGCGAGTGCAAGAGCCTGGGGAAACGTCCCTGGTCTTCCGAGCAGCCGGAAGATCGCGATTGGCAGCGTGGGTGTGGCCGGGCGTGCGAGAAAGCTCGTGGCCCCGAACTCGCCCAGCGACACGGCGAAGGCGAATCCCGCGCCGATCAGCCCCGCACGCGAGATCATCGGGAGATCGATACGTCTCCACACACGTGCGGGCGTCGCGCCGAGCATCGCGGCGGCGTCACGCAGATCTTGTCGAACGGACCGCATGACGGGTACAGCGGTTCTCACCACGAACGGAATCGCTACGAGCGCGTGAGCGATCGGCAGCAGAATCGGCGAGGTGCGCAGGTCGACGGGCTTGCCTAGTGCGACGAGAAAGCCGAAGCCGATCGTCACTGCGGATGTGCCCAGCGGAAGCATGAGCAGCACGTCGAACGCCCGTGAGAACAGTCCGGTCCTGTAGGCGACGATCACCGCAGCCATCATCCCGATGGTGACGGCGAGCACCGTTGCCGCTGTCGCGATCAGAAGCGAGTTTCGAATGGCGTCGATCGGCGGGACGAAGAGGGCGGACGTCTGAGTTGCGAGCGATCGGTAGGCAGCGAGTCCGAAACCGGTGCCCGTTCGCAGCGATCTCACGATCAGCAGAGCGAGTGGTGTGCCGAGGAAGATCCCCGAGATGATGAGTGTCCCCGACACGAGCAGTCGGTCCGACGTGCTCCGCGGGGATCGGGCGACTTCCTCGGAGGGACGCAGCGGCAGCTCGATCGTTCGTCTGCGCTGAAACGTCGAGTAGGCGACCAGGATTGAGGTGACTCCGACGAGCTGGATAACTGCCAGCGCGGCTGCGATCGGAAGCTGAAGGTAGGTGATGGTCTGCCGGTAGATCTCCACCTCGATCGTCGAGAAACGCAACCCGCCGAGGATGAGAATCACTCCGAACGACGTGAAGGTGAAAAGGAAGACGATCGAGCCGGCCGCCGCGAGCGCGGGTCGAAGCAGCGGCAGGGTGATGGTTCGGAAGGCCTTCCAGCGGCTTGCTCCGAGCATCCGGGCGGCCTCTTCCAGTCGAGGGTCGAGATTGCCCCAGAAACCGCCGACCGTGCGCACGACGACGGCGAAGTTGAAGAACACATGGGCTATCAGGATGAGCCACACCGTTCCGCTCAGGTCGACGACCCCCGTCGGGCCCAGCAGCGCGAGGAAGGCGGTGCCGACCACCACGGTCGGCAGCACGAATGGGACGGTGATTGCAGCTTTCATGAGGCTCTTGCCCCGGAATCTGTATCGCGCGAAGACATAGGCGGCGGGCAGGGCCATTGCCAAGGTGAGGAGCATCGAGGCCGTCGCCTGCCACGCGGTGAACCAGATGGCTCCGCGCAGTGTGCCCCTGTTGAACACGTCCCCAAATGGTGTCAGGTCGACCCGTCCGTTTGTGACGAGGCTCTTGAGGAGAATCGCTCCTAGCGGGTAGGCAAAGAAGTACGCGAGGAACAGGAGCGGAATCCCGACGAGGAAGACGTCGCTGATGCGGCGGGGGCGCTTCACGATCTGACGATCTCGGTCCACTGCTGGATCCACTCCTCACGATGCTGTTCGATGAGGCCTGGGTCCATCGTCTCCGGATGATCCGGGACGGTCGCGAACTCGGCGAACACCGATGGCAGCGTGGCGTCTGATCGTGCGGGAAACACGAACATGTTCAGTGGCATGTCCTCTTGGAACTCCGGCGACAACATGAAATCGATCAGCTTGCCTGCCGCTTCGGCGTGTCCGGTGCCGGCAAGGATGCCCGCGTACTCGACCTGGCGGAAGCACCCGTCGGTGAGGACACCGGTCGGAGGTTCGTCAAGGGGAACCTCCGAGTAGTAGACCTCGGCCGGCGGCGACGATGCGTAGGAGACGACGAGTGGTCGTGTTCCATCCGAGGCAGCCGAGAAGTCCGAGTAGTACGCCTCCGTCCATCCGGCATCGACCTTGACACCGTTTGTGGTCAGGTCGCGCCAGTAGTCCTGCCACGTGTAGTCGCCTGTCTCACCGAACTTCGCAATGGTGGCCAGCATGAACGCGAGTCCTGGAGAGGAGGTTGCCGGGTCCTCCACGACAAGCATGTCTCCATAGGCAGGGTCGGTGAGATCCTGGAGCGTCAGCGGGACTGAAGGGCCGTTGTTTTCGAAGGCGGCCTTGTCGTAGTTGATGCACACGTCGCCGTAGTCGATCGGCGTGACCTGGTCGCCGGCCCGCAGGCTCTCGGGGACTGCGCTCAGTGAAGAGGAGGTGTACGGCTCGAAGATGCCTTCCGACAGTGCCCGAGACAGGAACGTGTTGTCGATTCCGTACATGACGTCGGCGATCGGGTTGTCCTTGGTCAGGATCGCCTGGTTGAGCATCGTGCCCGCATCATCGGACGTGAGGATCTGCACCTCCACGCCGGTCTCGTTCGTGAAGTCCTGGAGAATCCCGTCTGACACGGCGAACGCGTCATGGGTGAGCAGCGTGATCTGCTCGGGTCTTTGTGTGTTGGCGGGCTCCGTCGTGTCCTGTGAGCACGCTGCGAGCGCGAGCGCGAGGATGAGAATGAGCCCGCTACTACGGCGGGCTCCCGACATGTGCTGCATGGCGCCTCCTTCGTTGGTCGGAGGCCAGGCTGAGGCTGCTTCCTTCGCCGGCATTACCCGGTCAGGTTCCAACGGTCGGAGGCTCCGAGTCTCCTTCTCAGCCCGGTCAAACCGAGCTCCCGTGCTGGAGAGATCCTACCTCGTTCTCGGCGCGGCCGACTCGTCAAGTATCGTTGCTGCGATCGGCGGTGCCGCTGATGAGGAGCGCAACCCCGAGGCCGATGACGAGCGCAGGGATCAGATAGCCGGAAGGAACCGTCCAGACACCTGCTGCCTGGAGCAGGAACACGATTCCGACGATGACGAAGAACACACCTGCGGTGATGGATCCCTTCATCGTGACACTCCAATCTGTCCTGCGAACGCCGACGCCTTCAACACCAGAGTCCCTCCGGATCCCTGCGACGTCGTGTTCAGGTTGACGCCAACGCCTTCCCTTCGCTCACCGAACGCGTCGATCTGACCAAAGAGTGTGCTGGCCTTCACCTCCACGGTGGCGGTACGCGGTACGTATACCTTGATCTCACCCGCGAACACGCTGACGTTGAGGGTGGTCGTGCCGGCGGGTAGATCGAGGTCTCGCAGGTCCATGACGAGGTCCCCCGCGAACATCGAGACGTCCTTCACATCGGTGACGTTCGTGACGGAGACGGTCCGATCCCCTATGCCGCTGCTCATGGTGATCTCGGGTGTACCGGTGCCGCCGGCAACGAGCACGATCGTGAGGATGATCCCGAGCGCGACCAGACCGCCGCGTGACTTCCCCTTCGGTTCAGCGACGAGCGCGACTCCGATGACCACCAGGACGCTCGGGAGGACCCACTCCCAGGGGAACTGGTCGACGGCGCCGACCGTCTGAAGGAGCCACCCACCACCGATCGCGATGATCAGCAGTCCTAGTACCAGGCGTCCTGCTCTCATCGCCGGCCTCCGAAGATGACCGCGATTCCGATGACGATCACGATGGCGGGCCAGACGAACCTACCGATGTCGGGGAGCAGGCGGTTGAGGATCATGAATCCGCCGACCACGATCAACGCTCCGCCGATCAGGAGTGTTGCGCTGCTCGCTTGGCCGGTCGCCGGGCCGACGTTGTCGCCGGGCTGCTCCATCGGCATGGCGATCCATCCGATCAGGTAGATGAGGAACCCCGATCCGCCTGCGATCAACAGCACCAGGAAGATCACCCGGACAATCACCGAATCGATACCGAGGTAGCGTCCGAGACCTCCTGCGACGCCGGCGATCATCTTGTCGTTGGCACTTCGGCGAAGCACCTTCGGCGTGGAGCTGTCAGGCGTGGTCATGGTTCCTCCCTCCATCACCAAGCTACACCATCACTTCTTGCGTGAGTAAACCGTCACCCCAGTCTTCTTGCGTGAGAATACCGCCACATGGCCGCCCAACTCACGCCGGAATGGGGTGTGTGTTTGTCCAACTCACGAGCCGTGTCTCCTTCTACCAGCGCAGCAGCATCGATGCCCAGGTGAAACCACTACCGAACGCGGCGGAGGCGACGAGCATGCCGGGCGTGAGACGGCCTTCTCGTACGGCCTCGGAGAGTCCGATAGGGATGGTCGCGGCCGTCGTGTTGGCAAACCGGTCGATGGTGTTGAAGACCTTCTCCTCGGGGATGCCCATGCGCTGGGCGACGGCCTCGTTGATCCGCAGGTTCGCCTGGTGGAACACGAACAGGTCCACATCGTCGAGGGGTATGTCGTTGGCTTGGAGTGCCTCTTCGATCGCCTCGGGCATCAACTTGACCGCATTCACGTAGACGAGACGTCCGTTCATCTTGGGGGTGGCGAGCTTGTTGTCGACGATCTCGTGCGTGATCATGCGCGCGCCGACCGCCATGCCGGGGGCGGGCACCCACAGCTCTTCTGCGTAGGTACCGTCGGCGTGGAGATGCGTTGAGAAGATGTGCGGATCTCGGAACGGGTCCTGCACCTCGGTCGCTTCCATGATCGTCGCCCCGGCCCCGTCACCGAACAGGACCGTCACGTCGCGGCCCTCATCGCTGACATCGAGCCCTTTCGAGTGGATCTCGGCTCCAACAACGAGAACCCTTTGAGCCGACCCGTTCCGGATGTACTGGTCCGCGATGGACGTGGCATAGATGAAGCCGGTGCACTGCTGCCGAACGTCGATCGCGGGGATGCCGGGCACTCCGAGCTTGCGCTGGAGGAACACGGCCGATCCGGGGAAGTAATGATCGGGGCTGATGGTGGCGAAGAAGATCATGTCGAGATCGTCAGGACCGACGTCAGCCATCGCCATCGCTTGTTTGGAGGCTTCGAGGGCGAGATCCGATGTCCCGGTGTTGGCGTCTGCCCAGTGTCGCTCCCGGATGCCCGTGCGTTGGACGATCCACTCGTCAGACGTGTCGATGATCTTCGAGAGATCATCGTTGGTGATCACCCGGGGCGGTACGTAGCTGCCAACGCCGGTAACTCGTGAACGAAGTGCCATTCCCTGTGCCTTCCCGCGGGTGGGGCATGGTATCGCGCGCGATCGCCGTGTTCAGGCCGGGTGCCGTATCTCAGGTGCGCCGAGCCTGACAGCATCGGCGGTGTGATCGTCCGGTTGGCGTTGCGAGTCGCGCTCCGCCTCGACGCGCGCGAGGTAGTAGGCGACCTCGCGTTGAATCGTTGCTTCGTCCCATCCGAGCACTGGAGCCATGATCCGTGCGGTCCGTTCGGCGACGGCGGTGCCGCGATCCGCGGTCTCGACCGAGATGCGGGTCCGTCTGGCGAGCACATCGTCGAGGTGGAGGGCTCCCTCATGGGACGCTGCGTAGGCCGCTTCGGCTTCCAGGTAGCCGCCCGAGAGTCCGGCACCGAGCGCCGGATTGGCGTCGATCGTCTGGAGCAGTTCATCGACGAGGGTGCCGTATCGGTGGAGGAGGTGCTGCACCATCTCGGTGGGCATGCGTCGTCGGTTGGCCAGGTCCTGGCGTCCATCCCACAGGGCGTGGAATCCGTCGGCGCCAAGGAGAGGGACGTGCTCGGTGGTCGAGTTCGGGAAGCTCCCTCCCAGGGTTGCGGCCGCGGCATCGATAACGTCCTTGGCCATCACTCGGTAGGTGGTGAACTTGCCGCCGGCGATGGTGATCAGACCTGGCACGACCTCGCTCACCGCGTGTTCACGACTCAGCTTCGACGTAGAGTCCGACTCCCCGTAGAGCAGGGGACGAAGTCCTGCATAGACCCCTTCGACATTGTCGTGGGTGATGGGCGGGTCGATCATTCGATTGACGTGGCCGAGCAGGTAGTCGATGTCCGTCCTCGATGCTGCCGGATGTGCCAGGTCGAGGTTCCAGTCGGTGTCGGTCGTGCCGATGATCCAGTGTCGACCCCACGGGATGACGAACAGGACGCTCTTTTCGGTTTTCGTGATGAGGCCGACGGTGCCCTCGATGCGGTCTCGCGGCACGACGAGATGGATGCCTTTCGAGGCACGGACGTGGATCGCCCCACGCCCAGCGAGGTCCTGGATGTGGTCGGTCCACACGCCCGTCGCGTTCACGACTGCGCGTGATCGGATCTGAAAGCGCTCTCCCGACTCGAGGCAGTGTGCCTCCACCCCGGTAACGCGCCCTCTGTCCTGCAGGATGCCCACAGCTTCGACGCTCGGTGCGATGGCTGCTCCGTGAGCGGCCGCGGTTCGAGCGACGGTCACGACGAAGCGGGCGTCGTCTTCCTCGGCGTCCCAATACCGAACGGCACCGACGAGGCTGTCACGCCGCAGGGCCGGGAACAGGCCGACCGCCTTGGTGCGTGAGAGCTGCTGGTGGTGGGGAAGCGAACTCGGGCCTGCAAACACGTCGTAGAGGGTGACCCCTGCACCGACGTAGAGACGCTCCCATGCCCGGTGGGTGAGGGGGTACAGGAATGAGACAGGGCGGACGAGGTGGGGTGCGAGGCGATCCAGGAGCAGCCCACGTTCGCGGAGGGCTTCACGGACGAGACGGACGTCGAGTTGTTCCAGGTAGCGAAGTCCACCGTGGACGAGCTTGCTGGAACGGCTCGACGTGCCGGACGCGAGATCCCGCTGCTCGATGAGGCCGACGGTCATGCCTCTGGTGGCTGCGTCGAGTGCGGCGCCGGCGCCCGTGATGCCACCTCCGATGATGAGAACGTCGTACGTTTCGGTCTTCAAGCGCCCGATGTCACGGCTGCGTTGGCTCGGATTGAGTGCACCGCTCATGCCTCAAGGCTAGAGAACCTGGGACTTCCCCTGTTCGAGCGTGAGTTCAGTCCACAATGCCTACCTGACTCACGCAAGAAGGACAGGGTGATGGGGGTGTCGGGCCGTCTGCGGATAGGCGGGTTCTCCTGGTTTCGCGCACGGTAGCCTGGAGGTACGCCCGGCGAGTACGGAGGTACGCGTGGAGGACCGAACGTTCATGATTCTCGGAGGAGCCGGGCTGGTCGGCTTTCAGGTCGCACACCGCATCGCGACCGATCTGCATCCTGAGCGCATCGTGATCGCTTCGCTGTACGAGAGGGACACTGAACAAGCGTGCGCGGATCTTCGCGCCCTGTTCCCTGATGGCACGACAGAGTTCGTGGGGGAGTGGGGTGACGTCTTCGCCAGAGAAGCGTTTGCGCAGACCTCGCGCAGAGAGCTGCTGGAGGATGAAGATGCCCGAGAGGGCATCTTCGCTGATTTGCTGGGTCCTATCGACGAAGCGTTCGACCGATCTCGTCTTGCGCACCTGATCGATCGGTACCGGCCGGACGTGATCATCGACTCGATCAATACGGCGACGGCCATCAGCTACCAGGACGTGTACACGACGTCGAAGATCGCCAAACGGAGCATCGACCGGCTTCAGATGGACTCGTCGTTGCCTGTGGATGTCGTCGCTCACGATGTCGAGAGTCTGATCCTCTCCCAGGCGGTGCCCCAGCTCATCAGACACGCCATGATCCTCGACCGGGCTATGCGGGAGGTGGGCACGAGGCTGTATCTGAAAATCGGCACGACCGGGACGGGCGGAATGGGGTTGAACATTCCGTATACCCACTCCGAGGATCGCCCCTCCGCCCAGTTGATGACTAAAGCGTCTGTCGCGTTTGCCCACACGGGCTTGCTGTTTCTGATGGGTCGCACTGCGGGTGGCCCGATCGTCAAGGAGATCAAGCCGGCGGCCATGGTCGGCTTTGGCGACATCGGCTATCGGACGATCACCGAGCGCGGCGAGCCGGTTCGCCTCTACGAGGCGATGACCGAACTGCTCGATAAAAAGCTTCAGGTTCGAATGGACCCGGGAGCCTTCGAGGCGGGGTCCGAGCTGCAACTGCCCGTGGTCGCCACCGGTGAGAACGGGGTGTTCACCAAGGGTGAGTTCGAGGCGATCACGGCACTACGGCAGATGGAGTTCGTGACCGCCGAAGAGGTGGCGGACATCTGTTTCCAGGAGATCGTGGGTTCCACGACCGGCAGGGATGTCATTGGAGCGATGGATGCTGCCGTGGTCGACCCGAGCTACCGGGCGGGCGTGCTGCGCCAGGACGCGCTTGCTCGCCTCCAACGGCTCGAGGAGAAGACCGACACCCACAGCGTGGCGCTCGGGCAGCTCGGACCGCCCGAGTTGTCGAAGCTGCTGTGGGAAGCCGAGTTGCTGAAGCTGACCTATGGAAGGCTGCCTGCGGTACTCGCTGCCACCGGTGCTGAGATAGCTCGTGCGACGACCGAGTTGTTGAAGGAACGTCCGAGTCTTCGGGACACGATCACGTCGCTGGGTCTGCCGATCCTGACGATGGAGGGCGATGCGCTGGTGCGAGGCCCCCGCATCAGGATCCCCGAGACGGCCGGCGAGACGGTCATTCCCATGTCCGACGAGGACATGGAGCGCTGGGCCGCGAAAGGCTGGGTCGATCTGCGACCTGAGAATTTCGCCTTGTGGCAGCAGCGGTTCCAGGCGATGCGGGAAGCGCGCTTGGGGAAGGCCCAGCGTGGGTCGGCGGGGATTGTGCCGGCAGCAGTTGCGTCGGACGACATCACGATTGGGTCGGTGGTGAGCTGGGTGCTGATCAACGAGCTGGGCGGGTTCCGAACCAAGTAGGGCCCCCTCCCGTTCTTGTCAATCCTGGCTTCGCCCAGCGAGGGTGGACGTGACAAGAACGGGGATTGGTGGGGCCGGCGACCTCAACAGCGCGTCGGTTCTCATCTAGACTCCCCAACTCGAACCACCCGGGTCGAAAGGCGAACGGCGGCTGACATGGAACCGAGTCACCGAACCTGGGCTACGTCGGACAGATTCATACCGAAGGCGTTCATCAGACCTCTCCTCCGGTTCGGCCAGATCGAGGCATCCTCTGGCATCGTGCTGCTGGCTGCGGCCGTCGCTGCACTGATCTGGGCGAACAGCGCACTCTCCGACAGTTACCACGCGATACTCGACACTCACGTGGTTGTGGAGTTCGGAACCTTCCACTTCGATGAATCTGTTCTCCACATCATCAACGATGGCCTGATGGCCATCTTCTTCTTCGTTGTCGGTCTCGAGATCAAGCGCGAACTCGTCGTGGGCGACCTTCAGGATCCGAAGGCCGCGGTCCTCCCTGTCACCGCTGCCCTGGGAGGGATGATCTTCCCCGCCATCATCTATGCAGCTGTCACGATCGGTCAGGGTGCCGAGATCGCTCGCGGGTGGGGCATCCCGATGGCAACTGACATCGCCTTCGCGGTCGGGATCGTGGCACTCATAGGTCCACGCATCCCTTCAGGGGCAAAGCTCTTTCTGTTGTCTGTCGCTGTCGCCGATGACATCGGTGTCATCGCAGTCATTGCCATCTTCTACACCTCGGATCTGAAAGCCGGCTACCTGGCGGCCGCCGTAGCCGGGCTGATCGGGGTGTGGATCGCCGGCAAGGCGCAGGTGCGAGCCCTCTGGTTCTACATCCCGATGGCACTCGTGATCTGGTATCTCACGCTCGAATCAGGTGTTCACGCCACCCTGGCCGGGGTGGCCCTGGGTCTGCTCACACCTGCCTTGCCCTACTACAACCGGCACGAGTCTCAACGACGAATCCGAGCGATCACGGAGCGATTCTCCACCGACGTGTCGGGTGAGCATCCCCGGGAGCACGCCGATCACTTGACACTGTTGTTGTCCAAGATCGCGGGCGAGTCCGTGTCGCCCCTCAGCCGGATGGAACACGCGCTGGCTGCATGGAGTTCGTTCGTGATCATCCCGATCTTCGCCCTGGCCAACGCCGGCATCGACTTCCGAGGGGTCAACTTGGTCGATGCGCTCACATCGCCGGTGTCGTTGGGCGTAGGCACCGGCTTGGTGCTCGGCAAGATGACGGGGATCTCTGCGGCCTCCTTTGCAGCCGTGCGGTTCGGACTGGCCAAGTTGCCACTGGAAACGACCTGGCGCCACGTG
>Ga0315535_1001573_pt1 | contig 15085 bp, 8 predicted proteins | sample SalMarSW160220MG_2_FD_203092 | JGI IMG/M metagenome (GOLD analysis project Ga0315535, IMG submission 203092) | Salt marsh sediment microbial communities from the Plum Island Ecosystem LTER, Massachusetts, United States - Salt Marsh Sediment SW1602-20 ...
AGAGCTCAGACACGAGATGCAAGAGGTCGAGAATCTGCGGCTCGATATCTCGGGCGACCTCTACCGTCACCTCGCCGCTCTTGAGGGCGACCTGGTCGTCGTGGTCGGTCGGCGGGACTTTGGGAGAAGCGGAGGTCGAGGCCGGAAGAAATACGCTCTTCGTAGTAGGCTCCCCGACCTCGAGAGGGCGCCAGAATCGGCGACACAGCTACTTGATGACCTGGAGCGAGCCCAACAGGCGCTATGGGTCGCGGTGACGGCCTCGGGTGTCGAGGAGGTTCCTACTCGCCTGGTGACCGAGGTGCTTCGCAACATCGAACCGCTGGCTCCGACCTCTCCGGAGCTTGAAACATATAACCTCCTTCAGAGACTCTCCCGGCGCAGCGTGCCGGGCGCAGAGAGCGTCGTACATGATGGAGAAAGGTGGCGTCGGTGGCGTCCTCTCGGAGAGCCACCAAGTCATCCAGAGTTCGACAAGTGGGTAACTGACTTCAAGCGACTCAAGGCGGCGGATAGCGACCTGACACGGCTCGGGCAGGCCACTGTGAACGAGGTCGGTCGCGAGTTGGTCCGCATCGCCGTTCGAGGTCGGACCTCCAGCAGATACCCTCATGGGCAGTCGGTCCGCATGTCTGAGGTCCGGGACGCCGCTGGACGGGACGGCGAGGCCAAGAGACTGGCGGCGAGCATCCGCAGGCGAGCGCGCAGCCTTGGGCAAGTCATCAGCGACATCGCACGTGACGTCATCGATGGCCGAGACCGCGTTACCACGAGGGTCGTTCGGGTTCGTGGGCCACTCAGCGACAGCGTCTACTATGATGTCCCGGACGAGCCAGGATTCGAGCAACGACGCCTTATCGTCTGGCTGAAGGACTTGCGACAGACGCTGAACGGGGGAGTTCTCGAGAGGATTGAACAAGACCAGCGGGAGGCCCAAGACCTGCGCACCCTGTACCCGCAGGCCGGTGTCGAACTCGACGCCGTCATCGCCGGACGAGCGCTGATGGGCCAGCGTGAACTCGAGGGCCTGGAAGATGTGTTGAACGACGTAGCCGCGATTGAGCCGTCGTTCTCGAAGGCGGTCCGAAGCGAAATCGCAGAACACCGCCGCACCCTGCGGAGCTTCGTCGTCAAAGGAATCTGGACTGGCGAAGAGAATGAAGTGCTCCGTTCAGCTGCCTGTCAACTCGGTATCGGGGTTGAGCAGGTCCTGGACGTGGAGCGTCCGCTGATTCGGCCAGATGAATACGCGGGATGGTTCCCAGAGGAAGCGCTGGGCGACTACGGTCCGTCCGAGTTCCTTGCACTCGTTGCCACTCTTCGGCGCTTCGTGAACACGCACTATACGCATCGCAACGACCCTGACGAGAACCACCGGTACTATCGGCTCGCCGACAGGGTGGAGGCACTGAGCTACGCCGCCGAGAGGCTCATGGCGCGGTCTGCGCCACCCCTCACCGCCGGGGCTCGTCTGCTCGGACGGAACCTCCGGTCGCCGGTGCTTATCCGTTGTCTTGGGAGGTCGGCTGACGCGGCGCTTCGTCGTGATGCCATGGCCGCATTGACGCTGCTCGGCGATTCTGGCGTTGACGCCATCGGGGCAGAGCTCCTTAGCGACGCTACCACGCCATCCGACGTGGTAGCGTCGACGCTGTGCGTGCTGCATGTGGCAGGACGGTTGGACGTCAAGCGCCTGCCGGCACACGTGCGGTCCAGCCGCAGCTGGGTTGTGTCTTCGGCTTTGCGCGAGGTCATCCTTGCCCAGGCGCACAAGCGTGTGATTGTGTAGCCAGAACGCCAGCCATGCCCGTCGGAGTCCGACCGCCTCGAAAAGGTGGGGTGGACTCCGATAGCACCAAATCGTCGGCAGCTCACGACCCAGCTTTCTTCGAACCAGCGGTGCGCATCACCGACGAATCGAGACCACGGCTCACCAGAGGCGCCACGCCCATCAGGTGTTCGATGGTAGGTCTGTTCCAGGACTGCTCAAGGTGGGTGTGACAGCGTCTTCGTCTGGAGAAGAGGGGGGTTCAGGCTCTGATTTCCTGGAGGTTTGACCATCGCCTCGCCCGTCCACGCGCTTCCGCCCCGAAGCTCCCACGTCCTTCCTGATGTCTGGCCGAACGGCCACGGGTCTATGACGGCCATCCTCTACGCTGTCATCGGAGCCATCCCGAGGCGATAGCTACATGGGCCTGTCCGGTCCGCTTCCAGGAAGCGGCGTTCAGGAAGTGCGTGTCAGTGAAGGTGCGTGATAGTGCGCCTTGTGCGTACCCGCGCCGCGCCATACCCTAGGCATCGGGTGCGTCCTGAGAATGGCCAAGGACCTGCTTCCCATAAGGTCTACGAGTGATTAGGCGCACCGGGAAAAGGCCTCCCACTTTGCCCTCCGAACAACCATCTGGAAGGTAGCGGCTCGACGCGAGCCGCTCGCTGAGGCAGCACCGCTGCCAGTCAGGAGGCCCGATGGCAAACGAAACCAATATTATGTGCCCCAAGTGCGGCGCAGAATTTCCACTGACCGAGGCAGTTTCGCACCGGCTTCGCGAGCAGATGACGGCCGAGTTCGAGGAAGAGCGCAAGAGCCTGAATGCAGCACTCACCGAGCGCGAAGCGAAGCTCGCCGCCGACCAGAAGGCGCTGCAGGAAGAGGTTGCTCAGCGGGTCGAAACGGAGCGCAAGAAACTCATCGACGAAGCCGCGCATCAAGCCGAGGAGAGACTGGGTACGCAAATGCGCGACCTGCAAAACCAGCTTCAGGAGAAGAGAGCCAAGCTGAAAGAGGCGCAGGAGGCTGAACTGAAACTCCGGCGCGAGCAGCGCAAGTTGGAGGAGACGAAGTCTAGCTTGGAACTGGAGGTAGAGCGCAGGCTAGCGGCCGAGCGCAAGAAGATTGCAGATACGGCCCGCGCCCAAGCTACCGAAGCCGAGCGACTCAACCTCGCTGAGAAGGACAAGGTGATCTCTGACCTTCAGCATGAAATCAAGAACCTCAAACAAAAGGCCGACCAGAGTTCTGTGCAGCTGCAAGGCGAGACGCTCGAACTTGAACTGGAGAAAGAACTCCGCGGAGCCTTTCCTTACGACGATATCGCGGAGGTCAAGAAAGGCCAGCGCGGCGCCGACATCTCCCAGGGCGTCCGGACCAACCAAGGCTCTGATTGCGGCGCTATCCTCTGGGAGGCCAAGCGGGCAAGGAGGTGGTCCGGCAGGTGGCTAGCGAAGCTCAAGGAAGACCAGCGCGCAGCCCATGCGGATCTCGCGGTCATCGTCACCACGTGCCCGCCCGACGGTGTGGAGGGCATCGGGCAGCAGGATGGAGTGTGGGTGTGCGAGCCGGCGTTTGCCGTCGCACTGGGAAGCGCCTTGCGTCAAGGCTTGATCAGCACCACTGCCCAGCGTGTGCAAGAGTCCAACCGCGCGGAGAAGGCCCAACTGCTCTATGACCACGTTTGCAGCGTGGAGTTCCGGCAGCATATCCAGGCTCTGGTTGAGACCTTTGTGGGCTTGAAGCAGCAGCTTGAAGCCGAACAGCGTGCCCTCGCCAAACAATGGAAAGAGCGAGAGCAGCAGCTCCACAAGGCGCTCACCCACACCGCGATGGTCTACGGTGGAGTGCAAGGCATTGCCGGACGTGAGGCACTTCCGGAAATCGCCCGGCTCCAATTGCCCGGCGCTGCGTAACCATAACAGCGCACACAACTACTTGGAGTCGTCACTCAGCCGCGAGGCGTCGGAACCGGCAGTTTCGGGTCTCGAGCTACGGCCGAGTCACTCGCCGGTGATGCGCTGGGCCTCCGCCCGACTAGTGAGGTCGATCGCCGTGCGCAAATCGTCTAGTGCCCGCTTGTGGGTAGCGAAAAGCTCATCGCAGTGCGGGAACGGCTGGCCGAGGGCCCGCGAGACAGCTACCGTGGAGCGGCGGACGGGATCACATGCCCGGACGACGAGCCGGAGAGGGGGTATGTGGCCGTTCCGGGACTCGCATGTGACGACAGTCGCGGTGTGGGGCACGCGATGGCTTGCATCCGGCGAACCGGACGTGTAGAGGGAGCTTCTTCTGTGAACCGGAAGAGCGGGCTGCGTGCCGGGCGTAGCGGCGATGCAGCCCACCGACCTGCGGGTATGCGGTCACTTTGCCCTGCTTGGGCGACTCGACTGCACGGCCGTCAGGGGAGTCGGCATCGAATGCACGGTGGGTTCGCGAAGCGTGGTAGTAGAACGCGCAGCTGCGAATGGCGAAGCAGTTGGGGCATAAGACAGTCGCCAGGGTGGAGAACGCTTACGGCCACCCGAGCCACTACCGTCCAAAGGGAGGACGCCCTAGCTCATTCCTCAACGCCAAAGCCACGGCAGCAGCCAGGCTGCGGCGGACCCGCCACACGAGGCGACTAATCCGCCGAGAGCAAGTCGAGCCGCTTCTTGGCCTCCCGCTTTCCTAGCCCTCGGAGAGACACCAAGGTGGCCAAGTGCTTGTCGTCAGGCTTCGTTGTGCCGCTTTCCCAGTTGTAAATCGTCGCGCCACTGACCCCGACCAGCTGTGCGTAGTCGGCCTGAGACAATCCCGCCTTGGTGCGCTGAGCCCTTAATGAGCGAGTGGAGAACCTTGTCCCCTTTGGAGGTTTCGCTTTGGTGGGTCCAGCCTTCAGGCGCACGGTCTCGCGGGACTCCAGATAGCTGACCCTCCGTTCCAGGTCTGCATTCCTTCGCTTCAGTTCCGCGAGGTCGCTACGCTGCTTGGAAACTGCCTTCTTCGTTGCTTCCAACTCAGAGCGAACCTCTCTCCGGGCGATTCTCTGGATCTCGTGCCTTAGGACAGCCTGTAGGTTGGGCACCAATATCTCCTTTAAGGCGCTAGGGGGAGGGGACGAGCGTGCAACTTCCACTGGCCACGTAAGTCGCGCAAGCCCGATGCTTGTCGCCCTTCGCAAACTAATCAGCCGACGACCCGCCACTGTCTAGGGGGCTCTCCCCGTGGATCCTTGCCATGTGCGGAGGCGCAACTGATAGGGCAGGAGCGTGAAGTCATGAGCGGCCCGATACCCGATCTTGCCCCAACACGCCGTGGCCTCTTCAGCGGGTCGAGCAACTGACGTCGACCATCTCGAAGACCATGCGTCGGTGGGCAGGCCTGGCCAGAATCTCCTTGGCAATCGCGTTTGTCACCACAAGTCTCTTCCGGCCGCATAGGCCTGCCGCGTCGCGATAGCCATGCGCATCCCGTCCTCCGGTGAATAGATTTCAGAGACTCGCCCAGCGTCCCGGAAGGCTCGAATGGCCACACCGGGCGGCATCCGTAGGCATCTGTGTTCCTGTTCGGGTTGAGGCGGTCTATCTCCCGGACACCCGGTAACCCACACAGCGGGCAGCTCCTGGGGTCTGGCATGGCTACTCTCGGTGGCCTCACGGGGCTGGGCGCTGCTCCGGAATTGCAGGTCGAACACGGCCAACAAGACTAGCCAGGCGAGAGGATCCACGCCTCTCTCTGGTAGCATCCTTCGATTGTCCGTGACGATGTCCATGCACTGCCCGAGAAATGGCTCACTCTGTCCGGATTGATCGCCCCGAGTTATGCTGCGAACCGAGGCAAATATCGCTCGTGGAGTGAGAGCGGGCTATGCAGCTACCCCGCGTGGGGAGGTTCCGATGGACTGGCTAGGCTTCTTGGCCTCGCCATGGGGAGGATTGCCGACCGACGATGAGGAGATCCGCGAGTATGGCGGCTATGTGGGAACGCTGTCTGCTCCGCATGTTGGCCGGGGGAATCGATGAAGACACTGCTGTCAACTGATGACCTGATCCCGGACCGGGCTCTTACCGACGGAGATCCCGATGCCTTCAACCACGAGGCCATTGCGGGCCGTGTGGGGGAGATCGTCCTGCATGCTTCGACCCCGGCCAATGTGGCCTTGTTCGGAGCCTGGGGGGCCGGCAAGTCTAGCATCTTCGAACTCCTTCGCCGCTCACTTCGAGTCCAGTCGAAGGCGAAGGTCGCGCTTATCCGCTACGACGCGTGGAAGTACGGCGGGGCTTCCCTGAAGCGGAACTTCATATCCCACGCGGCCACAGAGCTTGGGCTCGCGGACGATGACTCACGGAACCGCCAATTCCACCGTGGTCTCTATGAAAGCACTCATTCGGTGGACCTGCGGCTCAGTCAATACCTGAAGGGAGAGACTGGCCGCATCGTTAAAGCCACTGTCCTGGCGGTTGGGGTGACCCTGGTGCTGGTGATCGCCATCGCTGCGTTGGTCGGCTGGATATCCCAGGGCGGCATCTGGCTGACGGTCAGGAGCTGGGTGGGGAGTTGGGGGGGGATTCTCGCGGCCGGCTTCGGCGCTTTGATGGCTACACTGAAGCTCCTGGACCTTGCGAAAGTGGATGTAGAACAGACTGCGCCGTCAGCCGACGAGCAGTTCTCGAAGACATTTGCCGAGCTGGTGCGAACGGCAAGAGACCGGGGGACAGCAGGACACTTCGAGCGCCTAGTGTTCTTCATCGATGAACTTGATAGGTGTTCCAAGAGTGATGTAGTCGCGACACTCTCCGCGCTTCGCACCTTCCTCGACATGCCGCGATGCATCTTCATCGTGGTGGCTGATCGAGACGTGATCGAAGAGGCGTTGGATGAACTACCACAATCGACTCCCTCCAATGGTGAGAGCCCGTACTACAGCACTGCGAGCGCCTTCCTAGACAAGATCTTCCAGTTTCAGATCGCCTTGCCACCTCTACGCGTAGGTCGCCTCACCCGGTATGCACGTGATCTGGTGGAGAACAGGGCGGGAGTCTGGGGGGAACTGCAACAGGACAGTCGAGAACGGGCGAATGAAGTCATCTATACACTGATCCCATCCCATGTGAGGAGTCCTCGCCGGGTAAAGGTGCTTCTGAACCGGTTCGCCACGAATGCGCGCGTGGCTCAGGCCCGGGGACTGGAATGGAAGGTGCGGTCCGCAGAGATCGCAAAGCTGACTGCTCTCCAAACGGAGTTTCCGCTCTTCGCTGACGCACTACAGATTGAGCCGCGGCTGCCTGAGTTCGTGCTGAACCGCGAGGAGCCGGACCCGCTTCCCCAGCGATCAGCTGGGGTGATTCGCAAGTTTGTCACGGCGGCGAAGGCGGCTAGCGGAGACCTAGCAGACCCGTCAGGAGCACCTGAGAGCAGTCTCGACCGGGTCTTGGCTGGTCCCGCGCAGTCCTCAACCATCCACCGCACACAGCAGCGCCAACTCATCCGGTATCTTGAGCGTACGGCAAGGGTGCCTAACCCTGGCCGCGATCTTCTCTACCTTGAAGCAGCAGGGATGTCGACGGGTCTCGACCCAACTGTCGGGCAGATTCTCGAGGACTTGGCACCCGATTCGCCGGACCGCGCGCTTGCTGCGACTCGAGGTCAAGATGAGCAACAGCAAGAGGCAGCCGTGCTGTTTCTGTCCGAGTTGCTGGATCGAGAATTCGGTTTTGAGCGGTCAAATGTGCTGACGGTTGCTCTGGGGTTGGCGAGTTCTCTCGCGCACGAGCCGAAGCATGTGTTCGTAACCCTGGCGAAATCCCTTCGAGCGTTCCTGCGCGAACAGAGCCTTGATGAGCAGCAGCTCAGTGGCGCCCTTCAGGTGGGACTTTCGGCTGAGGCATCGGATCTCATCAACACTGTTCTGAACGATCAGCGCCTACTCGCGGAGCCAGGGCGGGTTGAGGCTGTAGCTATTCGCTTGCCCCTCCTCCCGGACGACCAGCGCCAAAGAGTTGCCGAGAAGGTTGCCGAGTTCCTGCCCAGCGTGCCTTCTGTGCTACTTGTGCCTGTTCGCGAACTGCCCGAATCCGACTCCGAGTGGTTGCTGGAACAAGTTCGCGACACCGTTGTCGAACGCGTGAGCACGCTTGACAGTGGGGGTGATCCTGATGACGCGGATCGCCTCTTGATGGATCTCCTTGAGGCTAGCAGCTCGCGAGCAGGCGTCTTGTCGGTGGCCTGGCGACTGCTGACGTCAGGCGAAGGTCCAGGATACCGGTTCCTGAAGGCCAACGCCGATCTTCTCACCCCGATGGCTCCGCAGCGTCGGAACAGCTACGTCCTTCTCGCGGTGTTGAACTGTCCCGTCTCCGATTGGCCTACGTGGGCTGAGATGTTGGATCCATCCGATCAAAGGTGGGACGACCAGGGGAAGCGAGCGATCCAAGTGTTGTCAAGACTAATCCAAGAGTGCCCGCCACTTGATGCATCTTTGCGGGACTGCGCGCTCGAGATCGCTCGGCGGGCGACGCCGATCACCTTAGCGGTGGACAGTGGAGCCGCAGATACGGTAGGGCGTGAGTTGCAGAAGACGCTGGCTGCACGTGTGTGGTGGCGCGACGCGAAGCTGCTCGAGATTCAGCATTCGCTTCACGCTTTGGCCGCGGAGATGGTGGGCGGAGGCGACGGTCTGACGGAGGCAATACGGGGGTTCCGTAAAGCCGACTTGCTCCGGGCGCTTGCGAACCCCGCCCAAGTGACGGCATATGCGCTTCGGGGGCTACAGCTACTCTCCGCAGGCCTCGGCGACGCGTCCGTACTGACGATTGCCAAGCGCCTCGAAGCGGTGCAGCCAAGCCTTCCTGCTGCACTCAAGTCAGAGGCAGCAGGATGTCGCATCACCCTCTGGGCGAGCTTAGGCGGGGCGGGTAGGGCAGCGATAGCTCCAGTCAGCACCGACGAGGTGATCCTGGCTGTGGCTGACTTCTCGGATGATCGCCTCCATGTTCTACGCACGTGGCTTGGCTCGCAGCCTAGCGTGAGCGACGCCGTGGCAGTTGCTTCAGTAGTTCCGCACCCGGTCGAGCGTAAGGGCGCACGAGCGTTTGCAGAATGGGCAAAAGGACTGAGTACCGAGCAGAGGACTTCATTTCTCAGATCTCTCTGGCAGACGGGAAAGACCAGCAATTCCTGGGTGCGGCAACTCCAGCCACTGGGTCTAGGTGAACTGGAACTCGTAAACGTGCTCGTTGACGAAGTCGACAACGCAAGTCGCGCCGATCAACGCGAAGAAGCTATTGATCGGCTTCTAGCTCTCGCGCCCCAGGACGCCCCAGCGCAGCACAGGGTTGGGGACTTGGTGGTTGGTTTACTAAGAAGCGGACACAAGGTGGACGTGGGACTGGCTTTGCGCGCGGTCCCAGCTCTGGGGTCTGGCCACCGATCAAAGGGACGGATCGAAGACGCCCTGCGACAGGCAAATGGAGACCTGGGCGTGAAGATTACCGGAGCGCAGGCAAGAGCTCTCAAGGCGGTTGGAATCAGCGCACCCAAACGATCCTTTACCGAGAGGGCCTGGGCGTTCTTCACTGGCGAGGAGTAGCGTGGTTGGAGGTACGCGCGCCGGGGCCGATCTGGTCTGGTCGCGGTGAGGAGAGCTCACGCGGGCATTAAGGTCAGCACTGTATGCGCAAATCGGATCTCAAGAAGAACCACGAAGCCCTCGACGGCGCCTGCGCTCGGTATCGGGCCTTCATGGTTCGCGTGATTGCGGGTCAGAACATGGCGACCACCGCGCAGGAGCGGAGAGATATTGCGGAATCGGTCATGCTCCGTCTCTGTGCCAACTGGGAGGCTTTTCTCGACGAACACTTGGTCGACTGCGTTAATCGCGATCATACCAAGCTCTCCGACTACTTTTCGGTTACCATCCCGACGAATCCCACGTGGGACCTGTGTCACGCCCTGGTGATCGGCGCCTCGTACAAGGACTTCAAGAACCTCGGTGCCCTGAAGGGCTACACGCGGAAGATCCTGCCCGATCTCAGCAACCCGTTCTTGGCCGTATCCCGGGACCATGCTGACGCCATCGACGAAGCCTACCGCATCCGCAACTATCTGTCCCACTACAGCAAGGCGAGTCGAAAGTCCTTAATGAAGCTCTACAGGGAGACGTATGGCATGACGCGGTTTCTGGAACCCGGACAGTTCCTACTTGCGTACGAAGCTACTCGCTTGTGGCGGTACTTCGACGCATTCGAGGGCGCATCGGCCGACATGAAGGGTTGGTACTAGGCCACTAACTACAAACACATGGAACAGCGCCGGATCCTCTCCCCCGACCAAGTCGTGCACCAGGAAAAGGTGATGGACTCGCTTGCGGCTGTCGTTGCCGGCGGTGAGTCGATCTTGCTAGTCGGCTCGGGTTGCAGTAGGCCGATGTTCCCCAGTTGGGGAGAGTTGGTAGAGAAACTTGCTGCGCTGGCCGGTGGATGCATACCGACCGGCTACACGCTGCCGCCCAAATTCGTCGAGGATAAGCCGGCGGCGCTTCAACACATTCGCGATGCTGTTCAACAGTACCAGGCCGACGCGCATTGCCTCGAGCGCTTCGAGAGGACGCTCATTCGCCTGTTCGAGATGGACGGCCACGACCCTGGCCGCATCCACGAGTTGTTGGTGCGCATGCCGTTCAGAGCGTATTTGACCACGAACTACGACAAGCTGATCGAATACGCATTACCGCCGGGCCACGAGGATAGAGCGCTCGACGTTCAGACGGCAGAACCGCTGTACCTTAGCCGGGCGATCCGCGCCATCACCCGTTCGGGCGCACCAGAGAAGGTCATTCACCTCCACGGGATCGGAGATCACCCTAAGGGCATGATCCTAACAACGGTGGACTACCAGAAGGCATACGGCTTGGCGGTCGGGCCACCGGGAGGCTTGACGGGTCTTCGCCGTCCCCCCTACGCCAAGACCATCATGTCGGCTCTCATGATGACGCGACGACTGGTGTTTGTGGGCTTTGGTTTGGAGGATCCGTTCTTGATGCGGGTGCTGAAGAACGTGACGGCAGAGGGTTGGGAATGGGATTCACCAGTCCACTATGCCATACGGCCTATCAGCGACGGAACCGCGGCAGGCGACTTGGAGATGGCTAAGCTCCTTCGGGGCGAATACGGCGTCGAGGTCTTGTTCTACGAGGTGCGGAACGACGATCACAGTGCACTGGGTGATATTCTGGAGGAGGTGGCGGGGCGGGTCTCTGCCGCGCGACCTCCTTCTGAGGTCGATACCGCGAAGACACCGCACCCTGTGCAGGAGTACCGCGAGGAGCCAGACCAGACGGCTGGTGGTGGTCGGCCCGACGACGCTCTTGAGACATTGAGCCGGGCGCGGATCCGAAGGAACCTCCTGGGACTCGAGGAGGACGGCGATGAAGATTGACCGTCAGGAGCTCCTGAGCCGCCTGCGCAGCTTCGCGTTGGATGCTCACGGGATCGTCACCGGAGCGCCAGGTGTTGGGAAGACGGTCGCGGTTAGTCAACTCGCGCACCAACTGGAGAAGGAAGGACGCCAGGTGCTGCTGGTGGGCGTCGCGGATCTCGGTGACGCTGAGGACGAGGACATTAGGCTTGCCCTACCGCACGAGGGCGATCTGTTGGCCACTCTGCGGGCTCACTTCGGAAGTGGCGAGAGCCCCGGGGTCATCATTGTCGATGGTTTCGACGCGGCGCGCGATCCCGGCGTGCGAATGAGAGTCCTCCGACTCGTGCGGCGATTGACCGAGGGCTCCCGAGGATTGTGGAACGTACTGGTGACGGTCCGGCTCTACGATGCGGGCAAGTCCCCTGATCTCATGGCGCTGTTCTCTCCGGCAGTGCCTGCGGTGGAGAAGGCACGGTGCATCGAGATACCACTCCTCACCTGGGAGGAGGTGGAGAGCGCTGAGAGCCGTGTGAGGGGTTTCCAGGATGTCGTCAGCGGGGCGCGGCCTCCTTTGCGAGAGCTGCTCCGACTTCCCTTCAACCTGTGGTTGATCGAGGAGGTGCTCCGGGCCGCTGAGGCCGGAGTTCAGGAAGCCACCGTCACTGACTTGTCTTGGATCGAGACGGAAAGCGGACTGCTGAGACGCTTCTGGAAAGCACGTGTGACGGGACCACCGGGGGGGCTCGCACGCGCGGAAGCCACTAGGCGCACCGCTTCGGCAATGGTTGACTCGCGGTCCCTGACGGTGCCGACTAGCGACGTATCTGAGCATGTGCCCCGTACGGCTTGGGATGATCTACTGAGCGCCGACGTTCTCGCACTCACTGGACCGGCGCAATCCCGCCTCGCCTTCGGCCACAACATCCTCTTCGACTTCGCTACCGCCCTATACGTGCTGCGGGACGATCCGGAAGGACTGGGGCATTTTCTGACGTCCGTTCCGTCGAGAGCACTGTTCCTACGTCCCAGTCTGGTGTTCCTCTTCTCGAACCTTTGGGAGTACGACAGGACGAAGTTCTGGAGAGCCTTCAGAGGCTTGACCGCCGTCGAGGAGTTGCCAGTTCGGCTTGTCTCTCGTTTGCTTCCAGAGTACGTGCTGGCCTCCGAGAGCCGCTCGACGAGCGACCTGACGCCTCTGAGCGAGATGGCCTGGCACGACCGCAGCCGCGTGGTGCTCTGGGTAATGCAGGCGGCACGCTTCTCTGCGGAGCTGCGCCTAGATGTGTGGGCCGAGTTCGTCGCCGACTTGTTGACGAACCCGGAACCCGTCTACGCCTGGGAGGCTGCGGTGTTGCTTGGTACCATCCTGACCCGTTCTGCAAGCCAACGACTCCCCATCGACGGGGACTCAGTTCGGAGTCACGTTGCCCGAGGCGCCAGAGCTCTTCTGGCGCATGTGTTCAAACAACCCCGAGACACAGGCGTCTGGAAGTGGTGGGACAATCTGGGAGCCCGCCAGGCACTTCCGCTGATTGTGGATACGATGCACATGGACCCGGTAGCCGCTGCGTCCATGGTACGCTCGGTCCTTTCCCGGCTGGATGAGCCAGACGTCCCCATCTGGTACTTCTTCGAGCTGTCTCAGAGGATCGAGACGATCATCAAGAGTGATCCTGGCCTAGCTGCCGAGATCTACCAGGCACTGTTCAGCCATGTGGAGACTAGCGACGAACCCACAGGGCTGGGCGGGGCCGTACTGCGCCTTCAAGGCACGCGAAGACAGGATTACGAAGGCGCACAGTATGGCCTCGTGCAGAGCTTCCCCAGGTTCGTCGAAATCGCTCCAGTGGAGGCTATTCGGGGTGGAGTTCGGGCGGGTTGTGCGGCCGTACTTGGGGAGGGAGTCCTCCGGCATATGACGCCTGAGCGCGTTGAGGAATATGTCGCGGAAAGGACTCGCTCAGTCAGCTTGGCTGGAGTCATGGGTGAGTGGCTGGAAGATCAATCCTCCACCTGGTCGGCTTCACCTAGGGACGACGGCGCCCGGATGATCCGTGAAGCAGCAAGAGGTCTAGTACGCCTCGCAGAAGCCGACGACCCTCGACTCTTGACTGCCCTTCAAGAGTATGTGCGACAAGCGGCGATCAGTCTTGCACTCGAGCAGCTGCTGGAGGCCGGCGCGGAGGCACCGTCGACCATTGGCACGCACCTCAGAGAGCTGGTGCTGCAACGGACAATACAGACAAGCCCGGATTTGGCCTCGAGCGTCGCGAATTTTCTATCAGCCGCTGCTCCCTACTGGACTGCACCAGAAAGAGCAGAGGTCGAGCAGTCGATCCTCTCGATCGTGGACGACTCGGAGATCCATGCAAGCGATAAGCGTCGCGTAGACGTCAGCGGTCAATTGCTGGGGGCAGTCCCGGCAGAACTTCTGGGGACAACCAGAGCTCGTGAGATGGCGAGTGCAGCGAGATCCAAGGGGCGGGCGCCGATGATGGAGCGCCCTCAGGTCACGAGTTCGTTGTACACGACCGAGGATTGGCTGGTGGACCAGGGAGTCGATCCTGGGCGACCTGCCAACAAGAACCTGCGTGTCCAACTGGAACCTCTGAAGCAATTGCAGGAGAAGTGGCAAAGCGAAGTGCCCACGGATGAGGCGGCGCGCCGTATCGTCAACGCCATCCAAGAAGTGGTCACTGCAGTCGATCATGCGACTGACGTTGACGACCTTGTCATCCGCGAGGCTTGGACCGCGATAGGGGGAGCCGCAGCGGTTGCAGCCCGTGTGAAGGGGCTTGTCCCTACCGATGGTATGTGGAGTCAGATCCGGGATATTCTGCTGAGGGCCCTATCCATCGGGTCGGATGCGGTCGTCGAAGACGCCGACAGCCAATTCACAACGCCATACTGGTCACCCTCTCCGCGAACTGAAGCCGTTCAGGGACTGGGGTCTCTACTCGGGAAGGGGGCGGACGAGGAGGCATTGACGCGCATCGAGGACGTGGCGTTCAACAGCCCTGACCCGGCCCTGAGGTTCCTCGCGGTGCGGCGCGCCGTCGGCGTCTTTCGGCACTCGCCCGATCGGTATTGGCAGCTTGCCCGGCGTATCGCCAAGGAGGATAGAAGCCCGGCAGTGATAGCCGCCCTGTTCGTGGGGCTCCGCGATCTGGCCTACAAGAACGGCGACGAGGTGCAAGCGGTCGCTGCAATCGCCTGGCCTCGATGGAAGGAGAGTGAGAGCAGGGACCTCCGGCGAGCACTGGCTGTCACACTCCTCGTCCTTGCAGTACACGCGAATCAGGCGTGGGCGGATCAGAGGATCGACGAAATTCGCGGTGCGCCGTTGGAGCACCATGAGTTGCTCAATCAACTCCTATTCGAAGCAGGGGCGGTCCTGACTCCGGGAACCGCCATGGATCCGGATGCAGCTTACGTCTTGAAGTTGAGGAAGATCATGGTGGATGCGGTCGGCGCGCTGAGCCGCTGCGACGCCGACCTGCGGGAGCGGCAGGCTCACGGAGAGGACCTATCTGACGACCGTGGGCACATCCATGAGCTAATCGATACGATCGCCACTCGGCTAGATGCGAACTTCCGCTTTGAATCGAGAAGAGCCTCTGAAAGTGGCGTGGTGCCTCTCGAGACAGAGCGTCAACGTCGAGCGTCTTACTTCTCGCTGATATGGCCTGTCGTCGATGCCATCCTACACTTCGGAACGGCAAGCGGCATACTACTGGCACGAACCGCTCATCATCTTCTTGAGCTATTCAATGCGCTTCTGAAGGTTGATCCTGCGACGGTGGTGCAGGCCGCCAACCGCGCGGTGCAAGCCGGGCGGGCAGACAGCTACAATCTGGATTCGCTCGCGATTCGAGAAGTGGTCAACCTCATGGAGACGGTACTGGCCGACCACCGTGA
>Ga0315535_1001575_pt1 | contig 15080 bp, 17 predicted proteins | sample SalMarSW160220MG_2_FD_203092 | JGI IMG/M metagenome (GOLD analysis project Ga0315535, IMG submission 203092) | Salt marsh sediment microbial communities from the Plum Island Ecosystem LTER, Massachusetts, United States - Salt Marsh Sediment SW1602-20 ...
TGGCTCGCTCAGTTCACTCGTGGTGTAAACCGGTTGTTCGGCGGAAGCAACAACCCGTTCAACCTCATCGTTGCGATCATCGAGATGGCGGCAGGAGTCGTCGTGGCGGGAGCGCTCTTCGTCTCGGTGAAGAACCGGCTCATCTACATTCTCACGCTCATCGTCGCCATCCTCTGGGTCATCGAGATTCTCATCGGCTTCTTCTTCAACGACAACGCGTTCAAGCCGGACTTCGTGAGCTGGTTGAACCAGCTCCTGGCGAACGTGATTATCCTGATCGCCCTCTGGTTGATCAACCGGAAGTACGTGTAGGGGCGGAGCTGACTTCACCTGACTTGTTTCGAATAGACCTGTGGACTTCCCCCACGCCGGCTGATGGCCGGCTTCCTCATCGATGAGCTCGTGCGCGACCTCCAAACCGTTGCGATGGGCTCCTCACGACGATAGAGCCGAGCTCTCCTCCCGTCTCATTGCCGTCGCGATGCAGCAATGGCCTTTCGCATGACGTGTTGCGGCGGCGCTGGCCGGAATCTTCCAAAATCCAGTTGCTTATCGCCGTAGTTAGGATTACGATAGAAGCTGCCCGTGTCGAACCCAAGAAGAAAAGCGTTCGACCGGGTCTTTGAAGCCCATGGATCCCGCTATCTGTCGACGACCCGAAATCAGTTTTTCGTTTGGTCGCGCGGCCGCACCAGCACCGGGCGCGCTCCCGCCGTGTTGCGGGGGACACCAAAACCTTCCAAACGGAGGTGGATATGCCACACCTTCTTAACCGAGGCGCACTGGCGATCGTCTGCGCCCTCGCGCTTGCCACGGCCGCCTGTACGAATGCGGGACGGATTCTCGGGCTGGGCGGCAGCTTCCAGCGGCAGATACAGGCTTCGGACCAGTCTCCGGTCCAGTTGAATCCGCAGCCGGAACCGCCCTCTTTCGTCATCGACTACCGGCTGAACCCCGACGGCGACGACTGGTACGGCAGGGCGTACGTCGGCGGCGAGGCATGCGGCACGATACAGCTGCTTCAAACGAAGTCGAAGCAGACCGGCATCGTGACGCACGTCGGCTACAACCTCAGCATCGCGGGCCCCAACCCGGATTTCATTCTGGACGCCTCACTCGAGGGCGTGATAGTGCGGGGGCACGTCGTGCTCAACGGCAAGGTAAACAGCGGCTACTACGCGGGGCGCACGATTCATCCGCGTGGCGTGATCCAGACCAGCGGCGGGGGTCCCGTCGACCAGCTCGCGACCATGCTGGGCACGGTCGAGCTGAATCCGCAACCGGAACCGCCTTCCTTCGAATACCCGCCGAGTCCTTGCACTCAATAGACTGAGTCGTTGGGAGGTCCGGCCCGTCTCACGGGCCGCCTGCAGAACATGTTGTGGACGGCTCGCTTAGATTCGTCTTCTGCCGTTTCCCCGCATGATTCCATCCGGGTTCATGCCAGGCTCTGGCAGTGATGCCTTGCTCACCGTTGTTCCGTCGGCACTCGGAAATCCGCTTGTCCGGTGATTGAGCTGGGCGTATAATTGAGGTGTAGCTCAGCGAGCGCCGCATGCACTGCTCGCAGAAAGGGAGCTCGCTCGATACGCCTCCATGATCGTTCAGCATAGACAAGCACATCGAAGAGTCGACCACACGACGGCGACAGTAAAGCCGCTGTTGAGGACCGATAATCTGTCTGCATGTCGAACGATGGGATGGAGGACGCAAATGAAAAGCGGAACCGTCATTTTCCTTTTGGCGATTATTCTATCTCCAATGACTGTGGCTGCCGATGGGTTATCGGAGACTCCGCGGGATCCGTTGATCGGTGAGTGGACAATTGCTCCCTCGGAGCTTCGTATGTACCCCCATTTGAGGTTCGTGTTCTCTGACGACCATACATTCACCATCTACGACGAAGGCGAGAGAGTCATCGAGAAATGTGCGATAAGCGCGTCAACAGATCATTCATTCGTGAGTAGGATCATCTACGCACCTGAAGACTACCCGCAGCAAGATTTCATGGACACTTCTACCTACGCAGTGTACGAGCCCGTCGGCAAGAACAGAATAAACCTGCGGTTCTATGCCGACGACGCACTCACAACAGAAATTGCGACGTTGTACCTGGATAGAACCGAAAATCGGGCGGGCACAGCTCCGTCAATGGCAGCAACCCCGAAGTCGACATCTACCGACGAGATGACTTCCTGGAGGGCCGAGAACTTCGTGCCCGCGATCTCAATCGACTTTGACGAAAAGCTGCCTGACAGAACCTTCTTCCGCAATGGCGGCAGACTCGAGGTTGTCTCTGTACCTTCCGTCAACAAGACTCGAATGGGTCTCATAACTCTGCCTACCAGGCTCCCGGGGACGGGCGGGTTCGGGCTTCCGAAAGGTTCCTTTGTCGTCGACTACCAGGGCACGCTCGCGAATACGATCGCAGGTTTCCGCACATTCATTCCGGGTATCTTGCCGTACGGAAGTCGGTCTCCCTATTTTGTCTTGGCGGTGACTGTGGACGACGACCTCGAGCCCGATGCCTATGTCGTCGGCAGAAGTGTGACTGGTTTGGAAGAGTCGCCGCTTCCTGAGCAGACCTGTCCAGTTCAAACGTGGTTGGAATGCAGACTCGATGCGAATACTCTGGTGCATGTTGCCGGCTTCAGAGGCAATCTGGGAGGAGAGTTCACGACGCGGAATTATGGCCCCCTCGGCAGTCTGGTGAAACGAACGCTGCGGGACGGAACATCCTGGGGTGATTTGAATATCGTCTTCATCGAGATCTGCGCCGGAGTAGGCGCGGGCCCCGCATTCAGAGCCTACGTCGATGACATCACGGTCGGCTCTCGCTCCGTGCCCCAATTCACAAGCGCTTTGTCGACGTTGGAAGAGTTGTGTCGCGACCTGATATCGAGTGTTGCTTCGCAAAGACATGTCACGATAGCGATCCCGGGTTTTGCGACCAAGCGCGGAACTTCTTCACCGTTGACGGAAGAGCTCGATTTGTTGATGAGCCGTGAAGCCGCACAGAAGGGAAATCTCGTAATCGTAGAATCAGATCAGATTGAGGCGATTCTGCAGGACCAGTCGCTTGGTCTCATCGATTTGATGGACACCGACAAAGCAATTGATGTCGGCGACATCCTCTCTGCCGACTACATCCTGACGGGAGTAGTAGTTGAGATGCCGAGCTCAGTGGACGTTGTCGGTAGAGTGATTGACGTGGCAGACGGCCACGTCGTAATGACAAGACAAGTCACCGTGCAGCGGTAACAACAGCTTGCTGGGGAGCCAACTACCTGTCCACGCTTCCTCCCCCGATTGAACGAGCTTCGAACTTGTTGTTTCGGGCAGGAGGCCGGCCCCGTCCCAGAGATTCTCTGTGTTGGCTGACAGGTGACGGCAACTAGTGTAGTGCCCGCCGCAGGAGTTCGATTTTCGCATGTCGAAGCACGTTCTGCATAGCGAGCTCTCCGCGATTATCGAACGCGATGAAGAAAGATACGTTGGCTACTGTCCCGAGATGACGGGTGCAAACGGTCCGGGCAAGAACGTCGGAAAGTGGATCTACCAGCGAGGAGGGCAGAGCATTGTGCTCGACTTCGCCAACGGCTTCTTCCAATCGTGGAGACGGTAACCCAGCGAGTTATCCGGCTTGGTCGGTTTGTCCCTGACGGGCCCGACCTCGAAACGGCACATCGTAGAGCGGATCGGTCTCGTCGCTGAGAATCTCTCCGACCTTCTCCTTTGCGAACTTCCTGATCTGCCAGAACGGCGCAAATGGCTGCTCCTTTCGTGCGCTCTTGGTCGCCTTCGACCTGAGAAGGTAGACCATGCCTCGCTCAAACTGCTTGTCGGTGAAGGTGAGGCTCGTCACCGTGATCTGCAGGTACCGCTTGTTGAAGTTTTCAAAAGTCTCTGAACGCATTCTAGCAGACTTTGCCGGTTTCACTGAGGTGCCTTCCGATGTTCGAGGTGCCGCAGATCGCCCTTGAACACCTCTGTGAGGATATTCACGACGAAGAGGGCGAACCCGGAGATTCCGATCGTCAGCTCCACATTCATCGGCGTGAGCCAGGCGACATACTTGCCCAGTGACGCGATATCCGAAAGAGCAAGGAAGATAATATGGGCCGGTAGAACGATGTTGACGATCCGGATGACCGTCGAGACATAGCGAGTCTGCAGCTCATAGCGCGGTGAAGGCCGCGTTGGAGGCGGATTTTCTTGATCAACTCCGTCCACATTTCATCATTCATCGATATTTACCTCCGGAAGGGGTTCGGTGGCGCTGTGGTGTATAGAACAGAATGTAGCCCATCAGGTTACGCCTATCCAACAGACAGTCGATTGCGTTTCACACCGAAGTGGAGACAATTCGGCAGTGCCCGGATTCTTTCTCACATTCCTTGGTTGGCCCTCAACCGACCGACGGTCTGTCCAACTTCCTGTGCTTTGGAATGCTTTGCCAATAGGCTGGTGTTCAGGTGTCGTCGAGGTCCGCGCTTGGTGCCCGCAACGTGTCTGAGGCGAGACACACGTGCGGCTTTTCCGGCAGAGAAGGGAGACTCCGATTTCGATCATTCTTTCCCATCGGCTCGCCTCAGGACTTCTGCTGTTTCCGGTTGTCCCGCTTTTAGAGCGAAGGCCAGAGCCGTCTCGCCGTTGTTGGTACGCGCGTTGACGTATGCTCCGCTGTCGATGAGAAGCTTCACCACCTCCGTGTCACCTTTGCGGGCCGCACGCATCAGAACGGTCCGCCCGTCCGCGTCTGCAGCGTTGACGTCGGCCCCGCCGTCCAGGAGCGAGCGCGCGACATCGGCGTGGCCTTGTTCGACGGCCTTCATGAGTGCGGTGTCGCCGGATTTGTCCCTGCTTTCCGGGTCGGCGCCGTTTTCGACGAGTATTCCGACTACACCCCTGTGACCCTCCTGCGCGGCATACATGAGGGGAGTGAGCCCGTTTTCTTGGGACGAATTGACGTGTGCACCCTTGTCGATGAGCATCCTCGCCGTCTCCTGCTGTCCCTTTGCGGCGGCCAGAATGAGTGGATCGAAACCTCTCTCGTTCTTTACGTTGACGTTCGCGCCGGCATCCAGAAGCAACCCCACGGACGGCATATCTCCGGCGAGTATCGCGTACATCAACGGATAGTCTCCCGAGTTGTTTGCGACATTCGGACTCGCTCCCATGGCGATAAGCATCCTAGCGTAGTCGAACTTTCTCTCATGGAGGGAAACGATGAGCGCCGTATTCCCGTCGCTCGTCCTTGCGTCCACGTTCGCTCCGGACTCGATGAGTCGTCTTCCAATCTCGGTGTTTCCCACGTGCGATGCCGACATCAACGCTGTGGCTCCCCTCTCGTTGGCTCTGTCGGGATCGAATCCCTCACCAATGAGAATGTCCAGCGCTTCCAGGCGATTGAACTGCGCGGCGGCCATCAATGCGTTGTAACCGTTTTCGGCGCTGGCGTAGATATTCGCCCCCAAATCGATCAGGGTCCTGACCACCTGCGGATTGCCGAACTCGCAGGCGAGCATGAAGGCGGTGAACCCGTCGTCCAATTTCGCCTCCACGTCAGCCCCGGAATCGGCCAGTATCTGAACGGTCTGCGGATACCCCTTTTTCGTCGCCCGCATGATCGGTGTCCATCCCTCCTTGTCGCGGGCATTTGCGTCCGCGCCCGCCCGTATCAACGCCGCCGCAATCTGTGAGTCTCCACGCAGCACCGCGTTCATCAGGGCAGTGCTCCCATCGTTCGTCTTGACGTCCGCGTTTGCTCCTGCAGCAAGGAGCAACTTAACGACAGATTCGTGTCCCTCTTTTGAAGCTGCGAACAGAGCTGTCTGGCCGCCCTTATCCTTTGTCTCGAGGCTCGCTCCCGCACGGATGAGCAGCTCTACGGCCTCTTTGTGACCGAGCCCGGATGCGAACATGAGTGCGGTGGCCCCCTGGTTCTGCTGGGTGTCGATGTGAGCGCCGTGCTTGATGAGTTGTACCATGACCTCCGACTTGCCCGCCATTGATGCATCAAAGAGAGCCGTGTATCCTTCGCCGTCTCTCGCGTTCACGTCGGCTCCCGCACGCAGCAACAAGTCGACGATTTCGACGCGGCCCAGTAGCGAGGCGGTCATCAAGACCGTTTTTCCGTCCTTGGTCCGTTCTTCGACGTCGGCGCCGTGCTCGATCAACAGTCGCGCAACCTCCGAACGGCCGATCCTCGACACATCACGGAGCGCCGAAATTCCATCGTTGTCTCTCGCATCAACGTCTGCTCCCGCAAGAATCAGGAGCTCTGCGGCCGCCGGATGCCCGTTGTGCGCAGCGTAGAACAGCGCAGTCCTTCCCTCCCAGTCCCTCGTGTCTATGTCGGGTTTCGCTTGCAGGATCGACTGCAGAATTTCCGAATGCCCATAGCCTGCTGCTGCCATCAATGGCGTTTGTCCACGTTGGTTTGCGGTGTCAACCCTTGCGCCGTTGCGTATAAGCAGCTCAACAACGTCCAGGTGCCCGAACCACGATGCGAACATCAAGGCGGTAGCGCCGTCGTTGGCCTGAATGTTCGCATCCGCCCCTCTTTCCAGGAGAAGCTTGGTAATCACGGCACTGCCATATTGGGAGGCATACATCAGAGCCGTTTGCCCGCTGTCGTTTCTTGCCCGAATGTCCGTCCCCTGCTTGATCAACAACCTCGCCTCGTCGACATTCTTCGAAGCCAGCGCGTTCATGAGCTCTGTGTTTCCATCTGGACCTGCGGCTATTTTCGAAATAGTCGGAGTCTGACACGCGATCAAGACTGCGAAGAGGAGTCCCGCGGTGAACGACAAGAATACCGAGGCAGCGCCTTGTGCGACCGGTTTCACGCTGCACCTCCCGTCCGAACGATTTCGGTGGGGAGTGAATGGCCCTCGCTTTTTGACATGCATTCTCGTAGGCCATGCGAGTAGAACATTACTCCCGACTCTCGAGTGCGTCGCCCTGTTGTTTCTTTTGGCTGGAGAGTTCGAACGAAGCAAAAAGCACGCCGGTGTCGCCCGGCGAAGAGATGAGATCGCGCGTGGGCAGCGTACCGTAGAGATCCATTTTAGCACGCATTTCGTTCAATTCAAACCAGGATCTGAGAGCTGCAACAGCACCGTCGACACTGACAACTGCCGTGGCGCACCCGGGAGAAGCGGCTTCCTCACCCATCTTCCTTCCAGGGCTGGATGGGCTTCGAACCTACGCTACGTGCGGGAGATAGACGAGGTACCGGGAAGCTTCTTAATGCCGAACAGCGGAACCTCGGCGCGGCAGTGACGGCAGCAGGCCGGCTGATCGGGAGTATTTCCCGCAGACTTTGCACATATGCAACGTGCTCAACTTCTGCAATGCAGAAGATGGTGAATCGACGGAAGTTGATGACGGTGACGGAGGAGTGGTCCAGACCCTACTCAAACGAGGGGGAACGGCAATGATCGATCACCATCGGTACAGACACGGTAATTTCTTATTGAGAAAGCAATTGTGGAGGCATCCACGTTGCTTCGACCGCCAACTCTCCTCGTTGAATCCGCCTTGAGGCATCCAATCTACGTCAACGCAATTGGCACAGTAATTGCGTATTGCTCACTGGAGATGTTTGAATCGTCCCACCAGTCCCGGAAGTGAATCGTTTCGCAGTGTGGGAGGAGGAAAGTTGCATATTCCCCGGCGTCTAACCCCAGCTCTCTGCGAGAGACCCCAGAACTCGGCGTTGAGTTTTGTATGGGTATCGCAACGAGCATTGTTCAAACCTCAGCGTCCGCCTTCAGTCGCTTTCGCACACCAAAGAACCTTTACCTGCAACAAGTCGATGAAGAGAAGCGACAGTAGTAGTACCGGGAGTCTCGGATGATTGAAGCGCCATTACAGACTGCCACGCAGCAGCCGGAATTGATACGAGGAGGTAGTGCTATGAGAAGTATTGGAGTTGCGTTTATTGCGATGTGGGCGCTGGTTGTTGGGCTCGCAAGCTGCACACAACCGGTGGGCCCGAATGGACCTTTCCCGCCGGACCCGGAAAACCAAACTGCACCCAGGAAAGTAGAGCAGCTATACGCGATTGCGGGAGACGGCAGAGTCGCGCTGCACTGGATAGAGCCGGGGGAGCCGTTCGTAGACCACGTCAACGTAACGTGGAGTCCAGGTGGAAACGGGGGCACGGAGGTACAGGTGAACACCTGTTGCTGCTCCATCGAAGGGCTCACCAACGGATCCGAGTACACCTTTGCGGTAACGGCGGAGAGTGATACTGGGACTCAGTCCGAAGCGGTGAGGGTGTCGTGTATTCCCGCTCGTCAGCTGCTATTCGGCGGTTCAGGAAACGACCGGGCGTACTCTGTAACCCGTACGAGCAGCGGTGAGTACGTCATCGCGGGCTCTACGGAATCCGACGAGCTTCAACAAGTAATGAACAAAGATGGCTCCGATGTGTACATGGTACGTTTCGGTTCCACGGGGGTCATGGCTGGATGGACCGCATATGGCTACCCGAATGACGAAGTCGCCCACGACATTCATGCAACGAGCTCTGACGGATACGTTCTGGCCGGCAATTGGGAAGTGATATCCGGATATGGGGACGATATGTTCGCGCTTCGCCTCGATTCCGGCGCAAGCCGTGTCTTTGAAGACAATCTCGGCGGAAACGGATATGACGGCGGCTACGCATGCCTCGAGACCCTCGACGGTGGTTTTGTGTTTGCCGGAGAATCATTCTCCTCAGGTGTCGCTGGGCTCACCTATCACGGGAACGGCGACGCCTATGTGGTCAAGCTCGACGCCTCCGGGACGACTCTCTGGCAGCAGATGTTTGGCGGTACTGGCTGGGATCAGATTTTCGACATGGTCGAAGCAACCGACGGCAAGCTCGTCGTTGCCGGGACTTCCTATTCATCGGACATCCCCGGTTCGAGCCAGGACGGGATTCATGATTTCTATCTCGCACAGCTCGACGCCGATGGAACCCTTCTGTGGCAGAAGATGTTCGGAGGCAGCTGGGATGATCAGCTCCAGGCAATAGACATTGCGCCGAACGGCGGATACATCGTTGCAGGACTATCGACGTCATCGGACCTTCAGGGCCTTCTTCAAGACAGTGGCACGGCATACCTCGCAAAGCTCGACGACAGCGGCACTGTGGAGTGGCACGAACGCCTCGGAGGCGACGGGATGACCTGGCTCGAGTCCGTCAAGTCGACCTCTGACGGGGGTTACATTGCGGTCGGATGGTACAACGGATTCTGGAATCTTGGATATCAGAGTTACGTCGTCAAGCTTCAAGCCGATGGCACGGTTGAGTGGCAACGATGGTTCGGCGGCAGTGGAGACGAGACGGCCTACGACGTCATCGAAACGCCAACAGGAGCATATGTCGTCGTCGGCTACTCCAAATCAAGCGACATCCCCGGCGCGATCAACAACGGCGGAGAAGATTGTTACGTATTGATGTTGGAATAGAGCTGAGCCGAGAATTGGTGACGGTGCTGCCGGAGCACGCCTGCTCGAGCAATGTTGGTCCGGCAGCGCCTATTGCAGACGGATCTTTGGCGGTCGTGCGCGTGCCCATCGACGCTTCTCAGGTCTCGTTGAGGTAGATGGAAACCCAACCACCTGTTCAGCCTTCCTCCCCGGGGGGGTGTCGGTCCAATAATCGAGCATGGCCGCCGATCGAAGGGACCTCGGGGCATCCTGCTCGTTCGTTCCTCCCGCGTCGCGTGAAAAACGCTCGCTCCTTGACGGGTGTTTGGGCCGGTCATACCATAGAACATGCCAGTCGCGCTGGAACAGGGTCCGGCTGTTCGCATCCAATTCGCATCAAACCTCGGCAGACAGTTCCGTTACCTCCTTCTGCCCCGAGAGGGTGTCATCAGCGGCGCTCGGCTCGACTGAGATCATTTCCCCTGTTAAAAGCCCTTGACACCCCGTACACGGGCGCTACTCTAGAAGAGAGTACGAATTGCTGCACTAGTCTTCGGTTCTCGGCGCCGTCATCTACGTCGATAGCACACCAATCACCTACGAGATCGATTGCACTGGGAGTCAGGTCACCGACCCGTCGAGAAAAAGAGGAGGGACCATGGAGTCTTCTCGACAATGGGTGATCCTGGTCGTCTGCGGGGCGCTTTGGCTCATCGTATGTAGCTGTGCATCGTTTCCGTGTAGAAACCTTCCCACGATCGATGAGGTAATCGAACCCCCGGGGGGGCCTACCGGAGTCCAAGCATACCTCAAACTGAGCTTTCGGAGCGATCTTTCGACCGATAGGAGCAACATCGTAGAGAACCCCTCGGGCAGGTTGCTGCTGTCCGAAGTGGTCGACACAGTCACCCGAGAGGCCCATCTGTTCGAAGAGTACACACTCGACAGCTTCAAGGCCGACCAGATGGATTACACACTTCAGATAGACGTGCTGCACTACGCGAAAATCTCGAGAGCCACAGCAAGCATTCTCGGATTCATCAGCGGACTATCACTTTGTACAATTCCCGTTCGCGCACGGGACTACTACCAATTGACTGCAACTCTCCGGGATCGTGAAGGAATCTCCATGGGCGAGTACCGATTCGAGCAGTGTCAGAGTACCTGGTTCCACATCCTTCTGTTGCCCTTTTTCTTCAAAACGCCGCAGAAAGCAACTGAAGCAGTCCTCGCCAATCTTGTTAGAAATCTCTATCAGGAAATCTCCGATCAGGGTGTGCTCGAAACTCGGCGCACGGCAACGGCTCGGTAATCAAAACAAGGAGGAATGGAATTGTGATCGGAGTGAAGACAATCCTCTTTGTTGTGGTATTCATTGTGCTCATAGGATGCGTTACTACCGAGGGAACCCTGTACGTAGACAAACGTGAGCTCATGAATGTGGAGCCCACAGGCAATACGATTCCGTGAGCCCCGCCCTTGAGAAGGAAAAGCTGCAGTCCGCTTTCAGTATAGCTTTCGAAAAGGGATTCAAAACACCCGGCGAACGCGATCTTCTCGTTGCCGTAGACATTCGGCAGGCAATTCTCGAGTTCCGGGCATACAGCTTCAGGGAGCTGCAGTACGTGTCTACAAAATTGAACGTTCGAGTCGAGGATCGAACGTCGGGGGAGTTGATAGGAATAGCCGACGGTGCCTCCTGGGTACGTCGCAAAGCAGTCGTACCTGCCCATTCATACGATCTATTGTTTGCCGAGTCGCTTCTGAACTCCTTTACGAATGCGCTGAACGAAATCAGTGCCTCACAGTGATTCACTCGGGCGAACCGAGCCGCCAACGACGAAGGAACGGGCAATAGCATCTGTTGGCATGCGATAAGGAGAACGCAGTATGAGAAAACACGTGTTATCCATGGGACTCTGCATCGTACTTGCTTGCAGCTGTGTGACCTACAGGACAGAGTGGCGATCGCTGAGGAATCAAGCGATGTCCCTCTACCGTGAAGGCAAGTACGACGCCGCCGAGTCGGCAGCAAGACGTGCGCTCGAGGTGTCCGAGAATGCGGTGGGGCCGGATCATCCGGACGTTGCAGAGAGCCTCAATAACCTCGCCCTGATATACCAGGCCAAAGGCCGATACGCTGATGCCGAGCCGCTGTACCAACGCTCGCTGTCGATGGCAGAACGGGCTGTCGGACCGAATCATCCGTACGTGGCCTCCGGCCTCAACAACCTCGCCGAGTTGTACCGGACTCAAGCCCGGTACGCCGAGGCGGAACCTCTCTATCAGAGATCTCTCGCCATCAAGGAGAAAGCCCTCCCTCCGTCTGATCCGTCCATAGCTATCGGCCTGAACAATCTCGCAATGCTGTACGTTGACCGAGGAGAGTACAGAAGGGCGGAGCCGCTCTACGATAGGGCGCTGCAAATCATGAGCGACGCCAACGGGTCCACATCACCCAACGTGGCCGCGTGCATGAACAACCTCGCTCTACTGTTTGAAAACCAAGGACGCTACGATGAGGCGGAGGAGTACTTTCACCGCGCGCTCGCGATCAACGAGAACACATTTGGCGGCGAGCACCCTGCCGTCGCCTCCGCCCTGATAAATCTTGCCGCATTCTACACGTCTCTCGGACGCTACCCTGAGGCCGAACCGCTCTTTGATCGCGCTTTGGCAATTCAGAAGAAGACTCTCGGTTCCGACCATCCGGCGGTGGCCAACAGCCTGCAGAACCTCTCTCGACTCTATTTCGCCGAGGGGGATTATGTGCGGGCTGAGCAGACTGCTACGAAGTCGCTCGAGATAGTGAAGTCGGTGTTCGGACCTGAACATCCTCATGCCGCAGTTGTCTTGACGAGACTCGCTGAGGTGTACCGAATGCAGTCGCGTTATCCTGAGGCCGAGACTCTATATGAGCGCGCTTTGACTATCAGTGAGAGCTCGCTCGGTTCGGAGCATCCCGATGTCGCGGTTCTACTCAACAAGTTCGCCACGTTCTACACCGACCAGGGTCGGTACGCCGAAGCACAGCCGCTGTTGGTTCGATCGCTGGCGGTCGCGGAGAAGTCCCTGGGGCCAAATCACCCCAAGATTGCGCTCATCCTTGATTCGCTGGCAGGGCTATACCGGAAGACCGGCCGGGATCAGGAAGCCGCGGCTTTGGAAGCTCGAGCCGATACGCTTCGAAGCGGAGAGCGGTAGATCAGGATAGTGGATTCGACCGAGTTTCGCGCCCACACTCGGGAATCGTGCACCGGATTCGTGCTATCCCGCGAAGGTAGTCGCAGCACGTACGGAATCGTGCTCCGACATCCTCGAACCGTTCGAGGCGATGCATGCCGTATCTTTTCGGCGAACTGGACGAAGTTCGAGTATCGTGTGAAGCTGATTCTCAAAAACACGCAATACTCGGCGACGATTTCCCCTGTGAATGCGTCTCGATTTCGGAAAAAACAGTTGGGTAACAATCAGGATCGCCCATTTTCGCGTATAATGGTTGCAGAGTCGATCTTGCAGCGTCACGAATCTCGTGGAGAAGAACCGATGGATATCCTGTCTATCGCGCTGATCGTGTTCTGCGGCATCGAATTGCTGAATGTGCTGATGCTCTACCTGTCACCGGGCACGACCCGGGGAAACGGGGTCGGCGTATTCACTGCTTACGAAAAATCGAAAAGCGACCCTGAAGTCCACGCACTGGTGAGCTACCTGGTCAACTGGGTTGCCGGAACGAAGCTGATATTCATTGTTCTCCTCTTCGGCATCGTCATATGCGGTAGTCCGACTACAAAAGTTTTCAGCGTGATAGCCCTGATCTTCTCAATAATGACCTTCTTTTCGAGACTGTATCCGGCCATCAGAAAGATGGACGAATCGGGGCAGGTGTCGCCCCACGGATACTCGAAGACTCTGGGAATTGTGATAGCGGGCTTTATTTCGATATTCGGGGCTGCACTGATCATATACCTCGTAAGCTACCATTCGTAGGAGAAGGAACGGACTGTGCAAGATGCGTTGCGCCTGGAGATTATCAGGGAGTTATGGTCGAAGACCTACAACACCCAAGGCAAACCGGACTGGTCGCACCTGTTTCCCTATTACCACGATGACATTGTGTTCCAAGACTCGATTCAGAAGGTGCGGGGCAAGACCGACTTCGAGGCGATGTGCAACAGGTTGTCCCAGCGTTGCAGGGAATTGAAGATGGACATCATCGAGCTGGCCCAGAATGGAAACCACATTTTCATGCAGTGGGAAATGACGATGATGTTCAAGAAGTTTCCCAGTTCCACGGTATACGGCTGTTCCCTGCTGACCCTGAACGAGGACTCGCTGATTGTCGAGCAGAGAGATTATTTTGACCTCTGGGGTGACATTTTCGACAATATCCCGCGGTTCGGAAGAGCCTACCGGAAGTTCATGCACAAACGTTTCGGGTAGCCGGATGTTCGCGTATCTGAAAAAATACAAGATTGGTGACATGAGAGAAATGATGAGGAACAACAGGACTCCTCATCTCACTTCGGAGGTGTCACTGAAAGGCAAAACAGCCGTTATTACCGGTGCGACGTCGGGTGTCGGGCTTTCTGCAGCCGAAGAGCTGGCCCGGTTCGGCTGCGACCTGGTGCTGGTCGCCCGGAATCCGGCCAAGGCCGGAAAGATAGGAGAACGTATCCGGACGGATTTCGGCGTGAGCGTCTCGGTCTACCTCGCGGATTTCGCGAGGATCGAGGAAGTCCACGAGGTCTCCGCCCGCATACTCGCCGGAGTGGACACGCTCGATATCCTGATAAGCAGCGCAGGTATCCACGCAACCACAAAGCAACACACCGACGACGGATTCGAGCTGGTGTTCTGTGTGAACTATCTTTCATCGTTCATTTTGACCTATCGATTAATCCCCAGGATGAAGGAATGTGCATCCGCCCGCATTATCCAGGTGAATTCACAGGGGCATCGCTTCGGGGGTCTGAGACTGGACGACCTGGAATGGAAGCGCAGGCCGTATATCGGATTGCGCGGGTACGGCGCTTCGAAGACGGCGCAGCTGCTGTCAGTCTGGGAGTTTGCCGACAGGCTTTCCGGTACGAATGTCACCATCAACGCCATGCATCCGGGAGCGGTCAAGACCAACATCGGCACCAACAACGGGCTCCTGTATAACTGGTATCTCCGTAACATCGTGTGGAAGTCGTTGCAGGATGTACGAATCTCGGGTGAATCTCTGCACTATCTTGCCGCCGCACCGGAGCTCGAAGGCGTGTCGGGCGTGTATTTCAATCTGACCCACCCGGAGAAACCGGCTCCGCATGCGCTGGACCGCGAGGTCGGCCGCGAGCTGTGGAAGAAGACTCTCGAAATGACGGGGCTTGATGATGACCTATGACGTGGTCGTAGTCGGCGCAGGGGCCGCGGGGCTGACATCCGCCGCATATGCGTCCCGCGCGGGCCTCTCGGTGCTTCTGCTCGAAAAGCAGGAGAGGCTCGGAGGCCTCGTGCAGTCGGTAGTTCGTAACGGTTTTACGTTCGACCTGGGGTTGCGGGCGGTCGAGAACTCGGGAATCCTCCTGCCGATGTTCGAGGACCTCGGAATCACCATGGAGTTTGTGAAGAGCACGGTCTCCATCGGCATTGAACACGAGGTGATG
>Ga0315535_1001576_pt1 | contig 15069 bp, 14 predicted proteins | sample SalMarSW160220MG_2_FD_203092 | JGI IMG/M metagenome (GOLD analysis project Ga0315535, IMG submission 203092) | Salt marsh sediment microbial communities from the Plum Island Ecosystem LTER, Massachusetts, United States - Salt Marsh Sediment SW1602-20 ...
CTCTTGTCCGCGGGAAAAGATCTGTGGGGTCTGGGACTGGAAATCGGAGGTCGCAGGAAACTCAGGACATACATCCCCTTCCGGGGAGAAGTATTCTATTCAGAGAAACCTACCCTAATCCTCGGGGTATTCGAACTCATACAGGATTTGACCGAGGAATATGGGTCCATTGCACGGTTCCAGTATACTATTTTCGCCCTTTCAGCAGGTATTATGGCTCTCATTTTCATAGCCCTGTTGTTCATCGTGCACAAGGCGGAGAAGATCATAGATGAACGGGCGCGGGAACAGAGGGAATTGGAAGCGCAATTGAACCAGGCGGAACGTCTCGCCGCTCTGGGGCAAATGGTGGCCGGAGTCTCCCATGAAATACGAAACCCTCTGGGGATTATTCAAAGCACGGCAGAATTGCTCGGACAAATGCCGGATGCCGATGAGAGCCAGAAAAAACTCTCTATCGTGATCACTGAAGAATCCCGCAGGTTGAACAACATAGTGACTGAATTTCTTGATTTCGCGAGACCCCAGGACCCGGCGCTGCGAGAGTGCCTGCTCGAAGAGGTTGTGGCGAGGAATATTTCCTTTCTCGAGCCTGAGTTGCAGAAAAGGCATATCACGGTCTCCCACAACATCAGGGGGAGGTCCTTCAAGATAAAGGCTGATCCGGAGATGCTTTATCGTGCGTTCCTCAACATCTTCGTCAACGCTATTCAATCCATGGACGGCGAGGGCGTTCTCAGGGTAAAGATCGGCGAAGAAAAGGCCCATTTTTTCGTGGAGATAGAAGATACGGGTTCCGGAATTCCTCAGAAACAGCTGAACACTGTTTTCAATCCCTTCTTCACCACAAAGGACAAGGGGAGCGGTTTGGGCCTCTCCATCGTGAAAAAAATCGTCGAAGGACACGGGGGCGAAATTGCGGTCAAAAGCAGGGAGGGAATGGGGACCACGGTCATGATCAAACTGCCCAGATATTCGTGATTGATTCGCCTCTCGAAGAAGGCTCAGGAAGTAAACCTTTTCCTCCGTTCCGAGGTTCCGGACTGGTCTTTTCAGTGACTTATCAGCGTGGGATAGCTACCCCCTCCGGATTCTCGACCTCGTCGAGCTGCGGGTTCCCCCACTGATAAGTCACGAAAATACGGCGCCCTCTCACCAGTCACTTCAGAAAAGGTTTCCTTCCTGAGCATCACGGTTCAACACATACCGACTCTTTGAAACCTCGGAGCGAGTACAACTGAAGGATGAGAACCCATGGAAACAATTCTGATTGTTGATGATGAAAAAAATTACCTGATCGTACTGGAGGCCGTCCTGAGCTCGGAGGGATACGAGATCATGACCGCGAATAATGCCCGGGATGCGCTGCACTGTGTTCGGAATGCGGACCTTGATCTCGTCATAACCGACGTCAAGATGCCCGGCATGAGCGGGATGGAGCTGCTCTCGGAATGCGGAAAGATAAAGCCCGACCTACCCGTCATAATTATGACGGCCTATGGCACCATAGAAATGGCAGTGGAGGCCATGAAGCAGAATGCCTACGATTATATCACCAAGCCTTTCCAGAATGAGCAGCTCAAGCTGACGATCAGGAAGGCCCTGGAAAGATACCGCCTTGTCAAAGAAAATCGCAGGCTCAGCGAGGCCCTTTCGGATCGTTTCAGGTATGGGAATATCATCGGAAAAAGCAAGCCCATGCTCAAAGTATACGACATGATTGAAAAAGTTGCTCAATCGAAGGCGTCGGTTCTCATCACAGGGCCTTCGGGCACCGGGAAGGAACTCATCGCCAAGGCAATTCACTATGGAAGCGCTAAGAAAAAGGGGCCATTTGTTTCAATAAACTGTGGGGCGCTCACGGAAACACTCCTTGAGAGTGAACTCTTCGGGCATGAAAGAGGTGCCTTTACCGGAGCCGTCTCCATGAAAAAGGGTCGTTTTGAACTGGCAGATGCCGGCACTCTTTTTCTGGATGAGGTGGGAGACATGCCCCCGTCTCTCCAGGTGAAACTGCTTCGCGTTCTGCAGGAGATGGTATTCGAGCGAGTCGGCGGTACCAAGAGCATAAAGGTAGATGTCAGAGTTTTGTCGGCATCGAACAGGAATATAAAAGAGGATGTCAAGAATGGAACATTTCGTGAAGACCTCTATTACCGCTTAAACGTGATCCACATGGAAGTCCCGCCGCTTCGCGAACGGACCGACGATATCCCTCTGCTCGTAAAGGCCTTTATTGATAAGTATACGGAAGGAAAAGCCGTCAGCAAGTACGAACTGAGCCCGGAGGCATGGAAAATGCTCTACGGGTATCCTTGGCCGGGGAATGTCAGGGAGCTCGAAAATGTTATTGAACGGGCCCTCGTCCTGAGTTCCGGCGGGGTAATTACCCCCCTGGACCTGCCCGAAGAGATCGGAGCGGCAGAATCACATTTCGATATCGATCGATTCATCCCGTCGAATGTCCCTTTGCAGGAGGCATTGAGCCAGATAGAGGAAAATATGATCAGGCGGGCGCTGCGCCAGTGCGACAACGTTCAAGCCCATGCGGCAAGAATGCTCGGCATCACCAAGAGCTTGATACAGCATAAAATGAAAAAATATCAAATAGTTGTTTGATGTCCCAGATTTTGTACCGGCATTTTTACTGTCATTTCAATATATTATATACATAGCTCCGTAAATTGCCCTCACACGGTACAATTTCCTGTACTTTTGTGAGGTGATCCAGAAGGCAATCAATGCCTCTTCCACCTTGAAATACCTGAAATTCCGCCTTGTTATGTGTATATTGTGAAAGACGAAGAGATATGGCAAGCATCTTGCAGGATAACAGGACAAAAGCGTATTACTCTTTTCTCCTAAACAAATCAGCCGCTCTTAGAGCGGCTGATTTGTTTAGTACCCCAATCGCCTCAGCGCCCGGGTATCCCTGCTCCAGTTCTTATCCACTTTAACGGTGAGTTTCACGTAGACCTGCACCCCGAAACGCCTCTCCAACTCCATTCGCGCCGCAGTCCCAATTTTTTTTACCATATTTCCATGGCGCCCCACCAAAATGCCTTTTTGTGACTGCGTCTCGACATGGACAGCGGCATAGATCCGGAGAAGGTTCTTCTCTGGAATTTCTTCCGTTCTTTCAACCGTAACAGCGGAAGAATACGGCAGCTCATGCCGGACAAAAAGATAGATCTTTTCCCTGATAATCTCCGACATCAAGAACGTGTCCGGCTGGTCGGTTCTCATATCAGGCGGAAAAAACGGAGGGCCCGGCTTGAGCTTCTGCCTGATCACCTCCAGCAATTCCGGCACCCCTTCTCCCTTCAAGGCTGAGACAGGAATAATGGCCTCGAACAGCCGTTCAGCACTGAATTTTCCCATTATGGGAAGGATTTCAGACCTGCTGCCCCTGTCGATCTTATTGATGACCAGAAAAACCGGCTTTCCGGTCTGCCTCACGGCCCCAATGAGACCGGAGATTTCAGGATCGTCAGGATGATGCAGATCCACCATCAAGAGTAGAATGTCCACCTCTTGAAACGCGGAACGCGCCGAATCCACCATACTCTTATGAAGAAGTGTTCGTGTGCGGTGGATTCCGGGGGTATCCATAAAGACCATCTGGAGTCCATCTCCATGATAGATCCCCAGAATCCTGTTCCGGGTTGTCTGGGGTTTCGGGGAGACGATCGCTATCTTGCTCCCTATGATCCTGTTCAGGAGGGTGGATTTTCCCACATTGGGCGGCCCCAGGATTGCGATGAATCCGCTCAGGAATGTCATTCTTCAAGGACCTCTATCTTCCCCGGGGGAAGACGGCTGTCTCCTTCCACTGCCAGGACTTCCGCACCGGTCATCAAAGAAATGCGTTTCACTCCTTCATTCCCGTAACCTCGCAGGAGAGGGACGTCGCTCTTCCGGACTCGTATCCTGACTTTTTCCATGCGGCCGCAGGAAGGCAGTTGCGACTCAATGATTTTCTGATAGATTCTGCACCGTACCAGAAACCCAAAGGCAGCATGCCACGGCCCCGCCAGAACCTGGCCTCGAAGCAGGAGTTCCGGCGAAGACATAAGGCCGATTCTTATCACAGGAATTCCTGCGTTTTCGAGCATTTTGCAGCCTTCGGCACAAATTTCCACGGCCGCGGAGAGCGTTAGCGGCGCATACTCCCCGTGTTCATACATTCGGGCAAGGCCTGTTTCCCTTATTACCACGGCAGGATATATTCTTGCCATATCCGGCACGAGCCCGACGATCTTCTCCACCGTGGACAAGAAAACCTTTCGGGAATCTCCCGGAAGTCCCGGCATCAATTGAACCCCCACCTGAAATCCAAGGTCCTTCAGAAGGCCGACGGCTTTCTCCGAATCAGCGGCACTGTGACCTCTTCCAGACAGCGCAAGCACGTGGTCGTCCATTGACTGAACTCCCAGTTCCACTGTTCTGACCCCAGCGAGTTTCATCAGCTCCAGTTTCTTCAGGTCCAGGGAATCCGGACGCGTGGAGACCCTGACGCCCGTAAATAATCCTTTTTCCAAGAAAGGAGCGACGGCTCCGAGGAGTTCCTTTATCGCTTGAAGCTTCAGGTTTGTAAACGTCCCGCCGTAGAAAGCCACTTCGGCATGCGTGGGATCAAATTTCCGTGAACGGATTGCGGTCTCGATAATCCGGGTGACATAAGAGCCAGTCACGAGACCCCTTTTCACAGAGGTGATCTTCTCCTGCTCACAAAAAATACACCGGTGAGGACATCCCTGGTTCGGAACAAAAATGGGGACTATGAAAGGACTTCGTCGGCATCCAGACACAAGAGAGCCTCCCTCGCTGCCTGCTGTTCAGCTTCCTTTTTGCTCCTGCCCTCACCCCGGGCGAGCGTAGTTCCGTTATAGACTATTTCCACAATGAAGCGTTTGTCGTGTGGAGGGCCTTTTTCGTCCAAAAGCCGATACCTGGGCATGGTTCTGTCCATTTTTTGCGTCAATTCCTGGAGCCGGCTCTTGAAGTCATGGACCATTTCCGGGTTATCGATACGGTCCAGGGACCCGGAAAAGACGTCTTGAACCACCAGAAACGCGAGGTCATACCCCGCGTCCAGGTAAATGGCACCCAGGAGAGCCTCCATGGTATTCGCCAGGATGGAGGGCTTCCTTCTCCCCTTTGTCTGCTCTTCTCCCTTTCCCAGAAGGACATGGTCCCCCAGTTTCAGATAGGATGCTACAGAACAGAGGCCCTGTTCATCCACGATCATGGACCGAAACCTCGAAAGGGCCCCTTCCTTGACTTCAGGGAAACGATCCATCAAGAGGTGGCTTATTGCGAGATCCAGCACGGCGTCTCCAAGAAATTCGAGCCGTTCATTATCTTTGAGCTCCTCGTCGGTCTTTTCGTTCACGTACGATGCGTGCTGAAAGGCCTGCTGCAACAGGGCCGTATCTCTGAACCGGTAACCAAGCCGATCTTCGAGTCCGCGAAAATCGAGTTTGTCCGAGGGGTCTTGCATAGTTCACTCCTCTGTCTGTTTCCTTTTTCTTCAGGCGAGCTTACCTGAACCGTGACAAATTTTCAACCTTTGAGGTCGCTGAATGTTACACCATTTCCTTCGAAAACAAGTCAGGATGGTACACTTATTGCTGATTCTAAAGAACTGGTCCCCAGGGTTACGCCAAAGGGACCTGGATCTTTCCATCTTTTTTGTTGACTTACTTGCTGATTCCGGCTAAATAAAAAGTTTTTCATAAAGGCATTGGAAATTGTCTAAGAGAAAAGCAGTCATTTTGGAAGAGAAGGAAATCTCCGAGAAAATCCAGAAAATTGCCCGGCAGATTGCCACGCATAACGGAGCGTTGGAAAATCTTGTTCTCGTGGGGATTAGAACAGGCGGGGCGTTCCTGGCAGCCCGCCTTCAGGCCGCTCTCCGAGAAATAACGGGGCAGAATGTTCCACTTGGAATTCTGGACATCACCCTTTACCGGGATGACTGGACCCGCATAGGTCCTGCGCCGGCAGTGCGCAAAACAAGTATTCCTTTTTCCATAGACGACAGGATCATCGTCCTGGTGGATGACGTCCTCTTTACCGGCAGGACCGTGAGAGCGGCCATGGATGCTCTCATGGATTTCGGACGCCCCAGAAGGATCGAACTCGCGATTCTGGTTGACCGAGGGGCTGAATACCGTGAATTGCCCATCACTGCCAACTATTCAGGCGGGACCTGGCAAACTGCTCCTGGGGAGACAATAAATGTCTACCTGAAGGAAGCCGGGTTCCTCGACCACGTGGCCATAGAACGCAAGAAGGCCGTCTGAGGATGGGACGAAGAAAAGGGCACAAGAAAAACTCCAGCCCGTCAATTCCCCTGAGTCCCGAAGATAAAGCTCTCCTTGATTCACTGCTCGCAAGGCGCAAGCACGAAACTCCTGAACTGCTGGTTCGCCAAATTTCAAACCCGAACCTGGCCCGAGCTTTCGTGGATCATCTTCCCACTGATGGCAACACGACCATCCTCTTTTTGCAAGCGCTTTATAAAATTTACCCCCAGAAGGATGTCCAAAAAGCGATCAAGCGTGCCGCGTTCAAGTTGAGGCGTAACGGTCTTGAGGCGCCGAACTTCGCTGCGGATAGTACTCCCGGACCCTCCTTTTCCCTCAAGCCGGATGAGAGAGAAGAAGCCGAGGTATTTCTCGGGATCGTTGATGGACACGGTTCGCGCGGTGTGTACGTATCACTTCCGAGAATACCTTCCGGGTACGACATAGGGATCGGCTTGGTGAACGACCAGGAAGGGATTATAGAATTTCACTCTGCCCACTGCAGCAAGAAGAGAATGAAGGAATTGAAGGCCGCGGTTCAAGGGGAGATGGAGGTAACTATCCCCTCCTCCATTTCTCATGCTTTGACTGTTCTGGAAACTGCCTATGGCAGATCCCTGCAGGGCGCCATGGATGTACCAGAGGATTACCTTGAATTCAGGAGCCTGATGCTTTCTCGAGGCAGCGTGCTGCTTCGCCCCCCGGTTTACGATGTTTTTCTTGAATGGTCCGGCGAAGGGAACGCGCCGACTCTCTCTCAACTCGAGAAATTGTTCTCTCATCCATCCATGAAAAACTGGGTATTCTCTGTTGACGAGATGGAGCCTCTGCTGCTTCAACTGGAAGACGCAGAGGAGGGACCGCTTCTGCTCTCAGAGGCACAACAGGAAGATCGAGCGAGAGTCATCAAGGAAAAATGGGCGAAAGAATATTGTCCTCCGGAGATGTTGAATTCCCTGAAATATCGTCTGGAAGAAATGGCCTACGTATTTTGCAGGCAGGATGAAAAGGAGTACTCCGCTCTGGCGCTTTCGGCGGCCGCTGCGCTTTCTGAAACGCAGGCGTTTCAGTCCCTCAATCCCGTGCTTGCTTTCCTGCTGGAAAAAACTCTTGCCGTTTACAAGGATCTCAAGGATGAAATGGACAAAAACAATGAGCCGTTGGTGGATCCATTGCCCCGGATCATCCTGCCGTGAATGGGGAGTGTTTGCACCTGCTTGAAAGGAGGTTATCATGCCTATCTCTCTGCCTGTCAAGACAAGCGCCAGGATCGAAATGGTTGACATTACCGCCAGGGTCCAGGAAGAGGTGTCGAACCACGGGACCCGGGAGGGTACTTGCGTGCTCTATGTGCCCCATACCACTGCCGGGATTACGATCAATGAAGGTGCAGATCCTGCGGTCTGCAGGGACATCATGACCAAGCTGAATGAGCTTGTTCCTGCGGGAGCCGGGTATCGCCACCTGGAAGGGAACGCGGACAGCCACATAAAGGCATCCCTTATGGGCAGTTCCGCAGTCGTACTGGTTGAGAACGGCCGCCTCGTCCTCGGAACCTGGCAAAAAATCTTTTTCTGTGAGTTTGACGGTCCCCGGAGCAGGCGGGTTTCCCTAAAAATCCAGGGGTAAATATCCGGGTCAGTAAAGCACGACCCTGTCAGGGTCCAGATCCCTCTCCTCAAGTCATTCCCGTACGGCCTGGTAGAGTTCACCTGAACACCCTTGCGGCAGGATGATTGCCTGCGCCCGGCGAATGAGCCGTCGATGTTCCGTGGTCAGATTCCTGGCGCCGAGGACAATCTGTCTATCTGCACCGAAACAGGGATGAAAAGAGAGCCCTGATCCACCATCAAGGCATCATCTGCGGCGTTGCCTTCGCTCGCTCCTCCTTGCGTCGTATTGTTTATACGACTCAGTCGTCGCTCCTCGGCGTCTTGCATTTGATACCTTGCTGATGATCAGGAATTTCACCAAATCACCCGGTGAAACTCATGATGCTAAAATTAGATGGTGGATTTGGGGAGAGGATCGTCATTTGACTTTATCCCGGGAGGAAGGTATAGTATTCAGTCGGTTATACTTCAAAATGAGGGAGCAAGGCAATGCCCATATTTGAGTTCAGATGCCTGAAATGCGGCAATATCTTTGAGAAGCTGTTCACCAGTACAGAGGAAGAGGTTGAGATAACGTGTCCTGAATGCCGGTCCGACACCTTCGAGCGCGTAGTGAGCTGCACGAATTATGCGATCGGCGGCGGTCCCGGGGCCAACAAACCCAAGCTGACGACAAAATCCTGCGGCCCTTCGAATCAGTGTATGACTCTTGACCTCCCCGGCCCAAGCAAATAAAGGAAAAATCGAGCCTCCTCCCGCAGAGCGGCAAGCATCAACCGGCCCTCTCGTAAACGTTCAGAGAGGAAGGCTCAGGAGGGAAGCCTTTTCTTCCGTTCCGAGGCTCCGGGCTGGTCTTTTCAGAAAAGCTTCTCCCCTGAGCGTGGAGCTTTTTACGCACTCGATTGGGAGAACCTAACCGGACTCCCTACCAGAGGTGGGGGGCTTAATTGCCAGTGGGAAGAACCGACTGTGGGCAGAATCGACCATGAGAGAAAATCTGAGCGATAACGATAAGTTCGAGATTATGACTGCATTCTCTGAGGAAGTGGTCCCGAAACTGAAAAAGCTGAATGCACGAATCGGGGCGCTTAGCTGTGCGTTCGCCGGACCTCAATATGCGAACTGGCTCATTCACTTCAAGGAAGTGCGCTCAGACTTTGAAATCACCGAATTCGAATACGACGAAGATTCACGGAACCTGGACCTGAAGGTCCTGGTCTGAGAATGTAAGCGGGAAAAAAGACATGCGTGAAAACAAGCTCCTCGGGAGGGATTTTATTAAGATGCCTACGTGCCCCTTCTGCGGCATGGCGATAGAAAAACCAAAAGAAGTGAACCTTCGCAGGGCCGGCGAGATGCCTGTGGGCTCTTGTTCCTGCGGTGCTGTCTATGCCTGCGATGTCACCGGCCACAATCTGGGTTCCGCCCTGGTCGAAGCGCTGGTCTTTGGTTGCAACATGGATTGGGATCTCGCCTGGAACCTGGCCCCTGGAGACGACTACCAGCAGGAACTGATCGAGAATTACGACTATCTAAACCATCTCATCGTCCCGGGTGGGGTTTTTGAAGGCAGGCGTATTTCCGGCGCGCTTTTTTTCGTTCGATTTCATGAAGATGTCCTGGAAGTCAGCGCGGAGGGTGTCAGGAAAAAACTGGAGAACGCAAGACCTACCTCGAAAACACGCGAGCAGCCGATCAAAGGCAAGTCCTATACGAAACAGGAAGTAAAGGATCTGGTCGGTTCATACCGGCTTGACCTCCTGATGAACGCTGCGGGCACGGACAGAAAATTGGAGAGAAACCTGGTGCGTCTCCTCTATTCACCGGACCCGCAATTCCGGCACCGGGCTGCGGAGGCTCTGGGGTGCGTATCTGCCAGGATCGCCGAACAGAATCCTTCCAGTGTATCGAAACTCCTCCAGCGTCTTTTCACTGCTATCTCCGATACTGCGGCGTCAAGCTGGGGAGCATTTGAGGCTATCGGAGAAATCATCCGCCACAGGCTGGACCTGCTCGCCGGATATGTGCCCGAACTGTACCGGTTCCTCGGCGATGAAACCAGGAGGGCGGTAGTCCTTCGGACCCTTGGTTCAATCGCCCGGGAACGGCCCGATCTCCTGCGAAAGCATACGCTTCACTTCATCCCCTACCTGAAAGACCCTGATCCCGAAGTGAGAGGCTATGCGGCAAGACTCCTCGGACACCTGGGAGCGAGTGAAATAAAGAAAGATCTTGAAGAGCTTCGGACCGAAAGGTCCCGGATAGAAATCTACGAACACGGTGTCCTTGAGAAAAAAACGGTGGGCCAAGTTGCGACCGAGGCCCATGCGCGGTTATGATCACCCATTTTCTTTTTTCTTCTCCGGACGGGGATGTTCTTCCCGGCCGGGAAGACCTTGAAAGGCCCTTACTCCTCGCGCCTTCAACTGAACACCCCTTCCTGAAGCTCAAAGATTATTTCCAGGCTGCCCGGTCATTTCTGTTGGAAGACCACCGGCACGCGCTGCTGAAAGCAGTGCAGGATCAGATGGGCAGCGGCCGCCTTCAGGAGGAAGATATCAGGAACGTCATAATACGCAGCGAAAAGCAGGGAGCACTCTACCATGTGGCAAGTGTTGAAGTTGAAGGGGCAGGCGTATCCAGTAAATTTTCCCTGGTTGCGGCCGTGTCTGAAAAGAGCAGGGATGCACTGGGCCGGGAATGCAATACCATCATCTTACTGAACAACAGGCACCCGTCCTGCGGGCTTCCGGGAATCCATTTCCGGGGAGACCAAATCGTTTCCCGCGACGGGAAAGAGGGAACCTTCTCGTTCCTGCTCGAAGAATGGCTGGAAAGCTACCACGAATGGCATGTTTCCCGCGATGGCACCGGGAATCAGCGCCTGTGCATTTGGGATCAGGAAAGGGGCTACTACTTTGCAAATGAAGACGCCTTTTTCCAGTTGTTCCGGCAGGCCGCACGAACCCTGACCCTGCTCTACGATCCGGAGACAGGCTGCCAGCTCCGTCCGTGGCACCATGCTGCCGGAGATTTCGTCATCAGAGATAATCAGGAAGGTAAATCCCACGTCAGGCTCGCCGCTGCCCGGGGGTATGAACCCCTCCTCACCCTCCCCGGACAGGCTCCCGAAAATCAACCGGCGAATCTCCTCTATTTCTTTCTCGACATGGCGCTCAGAATGCGGCTGGACCGGTTCGACGGGGTGGGCGAAGTCGCCTGGATCGAAGGAAATATCCTGGATGCGGTTATGGCTGGTTTTCTTGAGGGTCTCGAGGTATCGGCCCACGAAGGACGTTGCGATAAGACAGCTTCCCGAAGTTTTCTCGGTCTCCTCAAGTCCTTTTCTCCGGCAGAACTCCTTGCAGCCTTTGAACCGCTCCTGGACATCTACCGGCACGGCGCCGGGGACGAATTCATGATCATCGCGGAACACCTCTCGATCCACGTACAGGAACTCTGTTCCATCAGCGAAGAGTTCCCCGCATGAGTTCCGGGGTCCGGGTCGTATTTCCATACACCCGGCAGGTGATAGAGGCACAACCATCATTTCTTGCGATGGGATTCCAGTGTCTTCACAAATTCCGGGTGGGCCTGAAATCCAAGAGAGACAGCCTTGTCCAGATGCACAATCGCTTTTTCATAATCCCCGTTGCTATAGTAGGCGAAGGCGAGGTTATTCCGGCCGAGGGCGAAATCCGGTGCCTTCTCAACCAGGTTTTCACCCGTCTCGATGGCCTTGGCCACATCTCCCTTCTGGAGGTGGGCATTTATCAGATTGCTCCAAGCCTGCACGATATCCGGATTCAATTCTATGGCCTTTTCCAGGGCCTCGACAGCCTCTTCGCTCCTCGAAAGCTGGAGGTAGGCAAATCCCAGATTGGCGTACCCCCTGGCATACCGGGGTTCGATCTCGATTGCCTTCCTGTTGACCTCTATGACCTGATCGAGGTCCCCTTTTTTGAAATAGATATATCCGAGATTTACATACGCCTCGAACATGCGGCCGCTGTTGCTGATGGCATCGTTGAATGCCTCAATCGCCTCGTCCAGTTTTCCCTGACTCATCAGGCCGACACCGAGGTTGTAACTCGTGCTGGCACACTCGGAATTCTCTGCCAGTATTTCCTTCTGCTGCGCAATAAATTCTTCAGATCCTTGTGGTGTTTTCATACTATCCCTTCCAAATCTCTCCTGATAAAAACAGCGTGCTTCTGCTCCCAGTGAATCTCCACCCACAATGCGAGAAGCATCGGCCAACCCCCACCCCTGGAGGGGCTCAGGGAGGAAGCCTTTTCTGAAGTGACTGGTGAGAGGACGCCGTCTTTTCGTAACTTATCAGTGGGGGAACCCGCAGCTCGACGAAGTCGAGAATGCAGAGGGGGTAGCTATCCCACGCTGATAAGTCACTGAAAAGACCAGCCCGGATTCATCTGATACTCACCTCCCCAGTCCCCGATCAAGGCAACCTATCCGGGTCCTCCAGCAGAGGCAGGGACGGCGGCGGACGGTTTCCCATAGACCCGGGCGAGAAAAGAAGAGGTCGCAGTCCAGTAGGGACAGCGACCTCTTCTGCTAGAGAACAAGTTCCAAGCTACACAAAATCACCGCAATGAGGTGCTAGTGGTCCTCGGTGATACCTCTGCCTTTCAGGCCATACATCGTGCTGCTGCCGGTCGAGAAGTAGATCAGCTTTTCTTCGTTGATCAAGGCGGTGGCAGCCTTTTTGATCTCCCTGGCTTTTGCGTCAGGCATCGTCTTCTGCACCGCCTTTTCCAGGTCCTTGAAATAGAACTTGGTCTTCTTGCTGTTCTCGGCAAAATCCAAAATGGCCTTCTTTATGTCTTCCATCCGTTTGCTCCTTTATAGATGGTTTGGGGAAACGACTCTATTCAATGCCGCCCGCCGCCCTCGCTACGTCCCAGGCGGCCTCGGTATACTTGAACTGGGTCGTGGTCCGGTAGGTATCATATTGCAGCCTGTAGTCATCAATGAGATGCTCGCTGAACGGCAGGTCGCACTTTTCAAAGAATCTCTCCCATCCGATCCTCTCAGCCCAGTCGCCGATCCTTTCGTATTTCTTCGCACTGCCCGCATAGGCCTCAATAATCTTTTTTACGGTTTGGCAGACCTCGGGGTACCGGGGAAAATTGTTCGGCAAAAAGGGAACAACCACCTTGGAGAATTTGGGAGGGCTGATCCTGTTGGAGATCTTGCCGCCTGCGAGGATGGTCACCCCGTCGCCCTCTTTATCCGCCAGGGGTACGGCCATGCACATGGTGTAGCAGTTGCCGCAGAACATGCATCGCTCTTCCTTGATCTTTACGGTTTTTCCCCCGTCCTCTCTCTTCGCAGGGGAAATGGCCCCGGTCGGGCAGGCGGCGATGACCAGCGGGATCTCGCAGAGTTTATCAATCACCTCGTGATCAACAACGGGCGGTTTCCGGTGGTACCCCAAAAGCGCGATATCAGAACAATGCACGGCGCCGCACATATTGAGGCAGCACGCCATGGAAACCCGTACCTGCGCGGGCAGGGTCATTCCCTGGAAATAGTCAAAGAGATCATCCAGGACCGCCTTGACCATGGATGACGCATCCGTGGCCGGCGTATGGCAGTGGAGAAAACCCTGGGTGTGGACAATGTTGGTCAGGCCGGCGCCGGTCCCGCCGATGGGGAACTTGAAGCTCCCGGTCACATGCTTCCTGCTCTGGAGATCCTTTTTCAAGGCTTCAAGCTTGTCGGCGCTGTCCACCATAAATTCAATGTTGTTCCTGGTGGTAAAACGCACATACCCGTCGCAATACTTGTCGGCAACCTCGCAGATCTCCCGCACGTGTTCCACGGTCATAAACCGGCAGCCGCCGCAGCGGACCGTAAAGACCTTGTCTCCCGTCTCCGAGACATGCACAAGCACTCCCGGCTCCAGGATCTCATGGTATTTCCATTTTCCGTAATTGTTCTGGATAATAGGAGGAAAGTACTGCCAGAAATGCCTTGGGCCGAGGTCCGTCAGCCTGTTCTCCATGGGTTTATCCGGATTGAATAATCCAAATCTCTCGGTAGATAATGCCATCGTTGGTCCCTCCTATCTCTTATGTCTCGATCTGTATTCATTGATATCGCGCTGCCATCCGCCCGGGACATCCTCTTCTTTCCAGAAGATGTAGGGATTGCTCCTCGGTTCCTTCACCATTTGCGGCATGGGCGGCAGCTCAAGCACTTCCAGAAACTTGGGGATACCATAACGCTGGATCAACTCGCCCAAACGTTCGCGGTTCTTGCCTTCTTCCATCCACCAATCCCAGACTTTTTCCACCAGTTCCTTTACATTGTCGTACGGCTCTTCAACTTTCATAAAAGGAACGGTCAGAGTTGCCATCTGGGCTCCTTCGAGAATAGGTGCTTTGGCGCCAAAAAGAATGCTCACTCCCGTGTCGGTCCCCGGTCTCAGCGCCTGCGGCATGGCATTGATGCAGTGCATGCACCGGGTGCATTCCTTGTCATCGATCATGAGTTTTCCCTTCTCCATCCACATGCAGCCGGTCGGACAGAGATCAATGACCTCTTTCTGGATATCGAATTTTCCCCAGTCTCTTCCGGCATGGGCGCCGCCGTTGGGGGCTATTTCCCCGCCGATGTAAGCCTGGACGGCTTTCTGGTCGATCCTGATATTGTCACGCCAGGTGCCGATAAAAGACATATCAGAACGGGCAATGGATGCAACACAGCAGTTCGGACATCCGTCAAATTTAAATTTGAATTTGTAGGGAAAGGCAGGTCGATGCAGTTCGTCCTGGTAGTAGTGGGTCAGTTCGTAACACATCTGCTGGGTATCATAACAAGCCCACTCGCAACGCGCCCTGCCAAGACAGCAGGAAGGTGTCCTGAGATTGGACCCGGATCCACCCAGATCCTGCTGGAGGACATGCCCGAGTTCATAAAAGATCGGTTCCAACTGTTCCGTAGTAGTCCCGATAAAAACGATGTCACCGGTGGATCCATGCATGTTCAACAGGCCGCTCCCACGATATTCCCACAGGTCGCAAAGAGCACGGAGATAATCTGAATTATAGAACTTGCTGGCAGGCTGATTCACACGCAGTGTGTGAAAATGGGCAACTGAAGGAAATTTTTCCTGGAGA
>Ga0315535_1001579_pt1 | contig 15062 bp, 18 predicted proteins | sample SalMarSW160220MG_2_FD_203092 | JGI IMG/M metagenome (GOLD analysis project Ga0315535, IMG submission 203092) | Salt marsh sediment microbial communities from the Plum Island Ecosystem LTER, Massachusetts, United States - Salt Marsh Sediment SW1602-20 ...
GAAGCATGAGTGTTGTTTTGTATCTTTGTCACCCTGAACTTGTTTCAGGGTCTAAAGAGAGAAAAGAGATACTGAAACAAGTTCAGCATGACGAGCATTGCACCAAAGGTGCGAAGCGAGAGGAAATTGATTATACATAAATCCAACTTTTGCTATAATCTCAAAAAAAGAAAAAGGCTTCCAATGGTAATGAACTTTGAAGAGTACACTCCAAAAATCGGCAAAAACTGCTTTATCGCACCAAGTGCTGATATAATCGGCCGAGTTGAGCTTGGAGAAGAGAGTGCCGTGTGGTTCGGAGCAGTCATTCGAGGTGATGTCAATCATATAAAAATCGGGGATAGAACCAATATACAAGACCTCAGCATGATCCATGTAACACACTATAAAAAAGAGGATATGAGTGATGGCTATCCTACCGTTATAGGTAATGATGTAACAGTAGGACATCGTGTGATGTTGCATGGTTGCACCATAGAAGATGCTTGCCTTATAGGGATGAGTGCAACCATACTTGATGGAGCTATCATAGGCAAAGAATCGATAGTGGGCGCGGGTGCACTTGTAACACAAAATAAACACTTCCCCGCGCGTAGTCTCATCCTCGGCTCTCCTGCAAAAGTAGTGAGAGAACTTACCCAGGAAGAGGTTGATGAGCTCTATGCAAGTGCAGCTAGATATGTAAATTTTAAAGATAAATACCTATGATAAATAGCACAACCATCACGAAGACTATCAAAGATATTATGAGTCCGAGTGTTATCGGATTTACTCTAAAAGTAGCTTTTTTATCACTTCTTATTACGCTACTCATCATGTGGTTTACCCATGGACTCCTAGAGTCATTTCTTGCCTCTTATCTCACATGGATACCATGGGATTTTCTCAAATCTGCAGTTGCAAATCTCGGCATTATTCTCACAGGATATGTCATATTTATTGCTGCAATCTCTATCTTCACTTCGCTTTTGTCAGATAAACTCTTAGTAAAAATAGCAAAAAAACACTATAGCGATGTAGAGCAAGCGGGCGAGCCAAAGATATCGCAAACACTTTGGGTCAATATAAAAGCTACACTTCTTTTTTTGCTGCTTTTTATTATCGCCCTTCCGTTTTTATTTATCCCGATCTTAGGGCAAATCGTGATGCTCTTTTTATGGTCTATCATGCTTAAAGAGCCGACAGAACACGATATCAATACACTTTTTGGCACACACAAAACAAAATCAAGCAGAACCATCTCGCTTCTAGCTTCACTCTTCAACTATATACCACTGCTCAATATCTTTGCATCCGTATTCGCACAGATACTCTTTTTGCATGATATGATGCAAAAAGAGAGTTAAGAACGCGATTTATTTTTCTTACTTCTTGTCTTTTTGCTCGAAGTTGAAAATTGGATCAAATCGTCGCTCGTCCTAACATACTCAGGGATATTTTCAAAACTTTTCTTTAGCACATAAAAGGCCGAAAGCGCATCACTGTATGCACGGTGATGAATCGTCGTTGGGATATCGAGTGATTGGATGAGATAGGCAAGCCCGTAACGCTCACTCTCAAATGTCTTTTTTGCCAAATCCAAAGAACATACAGTCATATTGCCAAGCTCTCCAAGCCCGTTTCTATACATAGAAGCAGATAAAAAGGTGGCATCAAAACTTGCATTGTGTGCAACAAATATACTCTCACCCATGAACTCTTTGAGCATCAAAAGTGCCTCTTTTTGGGAGGGAGCCCCCTTAAGATCGCTCGGCTCTATGCCTGTTACTTTTGTTATATAATCAGGTAAAAAAGCGCACTCTACAAAGGTCTCAAAACGATCTTTGATCTCTCCATCTTGTGCCAAAACTGCACCTATCTCAATGACTTGCGATGTATGGGGCTTTGAGCCGTTTGTCTCGATATCAACGATACAATACAGATCACTTTTATAGTCATTGAAATAAGGAGCATAGCGGTATCCACCATCAATAACATCGATAGGATAACCGGAAACTTTAAGCAGATGATAGATCGTATCACTCCGCTCAAAAAGGGTTGTGTATTTGTAAACTATAGTATCAAAGCGCTCTTTATCTATGATTCCATCATTTTTTCTAAAGGCTCTCGTGAGCCCTTCAAAGACTTTTTGCATTGGCTATAAACGCCTCTATCTTTTGATGATCTTTGATTCCTTTTTCTTTCTCAACACTTGAGCTTACATCAACGCCGTAAAATCCATACTCTTTAAGCTCGCTCAAATTCTCAGCACTCAATCCACCTGCTAAGATGATGCGAGAGCAATCAACGCCTTCAAACCACTCAAGCGCGACCCTTTTACCCTCACCACCGTAACTCTCCACAAAAGCATCAACAAGGATGTACTCATCTTTGTATTTAAGGATGTCCTCTTTTGATGTTGCACGCACTACTCTAAGATAAGGAGTTTTGAGCTGATTAAAGAAATCATCCGCAGGCTCAAAATGAATCTGTGCGATATCTATACAAACCTCATTGCATACTGCATCAACACGCTTTGCATCCATATTGACAAAAAGTCCAACTATCTTTACAAATGGCGGTAGTTTTTCGATAATTGCTTTGGCTTTTTTTGGCTCTATAAATCGAGGTGATTTTTCATAAAAGACAAATCCAAGTGCATCTGCACCTGCACTACATGCCGCTAATGCATCTTCAATATTTGTAATCCCACATATTTTGATTCGTGCCAATCTAGACCTTTAATGACTCGATTGCATATTTGACACCCTTGGGGTTATTGTAAACATAAGAGCCTGCAACGACGATATCAACGCCTGCATCTCTAAGAGTCGTTACATTTTCATCATTAACCCCGCCATCAATCTCTATAAGACAATTTGGGTTTCTCTTTTCGATAAGTGTTTTAAGTTTTTTTGCTTTTTCGATAACAGAAGGGATAAAGCTCTGTCCTCCAAAGCCTGGATTGACACTCATTAGCAATACCATATCGACATCTTCAAGTAAAAACTTTACTGCTTCAGGGGGCGTGTGTGGATTGAGTACAAGTGCGGGAGAGATACCCAAAGCTCGAATCTTTTGGATGAGTCTATGCGGATGCTTCTCTTCTTCTATGTGAAAAGAGATATATTTTGGTTTTAAAGGTGCAAAAAGATCAACAAAAAAGGTGTTATTTTCTACCATCAAGTGGATATCGAGCGGTTTGGATGCAGCTTTTGCCGCAGCACTCACAACAGCAGGTCCTATGGTGAGATTTGGCACAAAATGACCATCCATGACATCGATGTGTACAAGATCGCAACCGCCTTCGCATATTGCTTTTACATCTTTTTCTAAATTACCAAAATCTGCAGATAATATACTTGGAGCCACCAACATATATGCACCTTTTTTTGGTTGTATTATAACATAAATAGTAAGTATGTTTAAGCAATATTTAGGAAACCTTGGATATAATCGCACACAAAATTGATATTTCTCTCTCATAGTTAGAGACAATTTCATAGAAATTATAGACTAAAGGCAAGATCATGGCACAGAGATGTTCAGTAACCGGTAAAGGCCCGATGAGCGGGAACAATGTTTCACATGCAAACAATAAAACAAAAAGAAGACAACTTCCTAACCTTAGAACTCTAAGAATTAAAAACGAAGATGGCACTACTCAAAAAATCAAAGTAGCTGCTTCAACGCTCAGAACGATGAAAAAGAGAGCTCAAAAAGAGACAGAGCAAGCGTAACACTTTAGATAGAGCCAAGCTCTATCTCTATTCTTATTTTAGGACACCCAATGTTCCAAATAATTTCCCTTAAAAACGGTATAGACAATGTTCAAGGTTTTTTTACCGATAGTGTAAATGTTGGTATGCGCACAAACCCTGCAAATTCCGGACCATCAGATATCGACGGTGATGTAGCGTTCATTCGTAGCGAATCCTTATGTGATGTAAGTGCCGTGTTTACAAAAAATAGATTTCAAGCAGCACCAATCAAGCACTTTGGGCGATATAAGAAAGATTTTCAGACAAACTTCTTGCTTGTAAATGCAAAAAATGCAAATGCTATGACAGGCGAAGCCGGTATAGAAGATATCAATGAGATATTTAAAAGCCTAAGTAACAAAATAGCGATCACAAATCCGATCATGAGCTCTACGGGCGTTATCGGCTACAAACTCCCCAAAGAGAAGATAATAAGCGCTTTTGAATGCTTTGATTTCAACGGTAAAAATAGCCACAAAGCAGCAAGAGCCATCATGACGACCGATCGTTTTGCAAAGGAGATTTGCTTTAAAGTAACGCTTGAGAACGATGAGTCTTTCCATATTGCAGCCATAGCAAAAGGTGCCGGCATGATCAACCCTGCTATGGCAACGATGCTCTGCTTTATAGTAACGGATGCTGCCATCCCAAAAAATGATATGGACGCGCTCCTTCAAGAGGCTACGGCAGATTCATTCAATAAGATATCCGTCGATGGCGATACCTCTACTAATGATAGCGCGATACTTTTAGCCAACAAAGCAAGTGGAGCTTATGATAGAGATGCTTTCAAAGAAGCGCTCAAAAAGATCACTTTTGAATTAGCGATGATGATACTCCGCGATGGAGAAGGGGCGACAAAGGTTGTTGCTTTTGAAGTTATGGGCGCTAAAGATAATGCGCAGGCACAAAAAGCAGCCGTCAATCTAAGTAATTCACTTTTAGTAAAAACAGCGCTTTTTGGCGAAGATCCAAACTGGGGAAGAATCGCCTCAACTATAGGCGCAAGCGAGATAGAATGTGATGAAGAGAAGCTGAGTATCTATTATGATGATCTTTTAATATATTCAAGTACACAAAGAGAACTTGATAAGCAAAGAGAAGAGCAAGCCTATAAAATCATGAAACAAGAGAGCTTCAAAATCACTTGTAATCTTGGGATTGGAAGCGGCAACTATACGGCTTATGGATGTGATTTAAGCTACGATTATGTCAAGATAAATGCCGAATATCGAACCTAGTATTAAACGCAAAAAAGATATAATAATAAAAAATTAAGGAGAACAAATATGCTACAAGAGTATAGAGATGAGATAACTGCACTCAAAACAACAAATGCACATTTTGCAAAAATTTTTGAAAGACACAATGAATTAGATCAAAAAGCAAAAGATGCCGATGAGGGGAGAGCTCATCTATCTGATATAGAGCTTGAGAGTATTAAAAAAGAGAAGCTTTTACTTAAAGATGAAGCTTTAAAGCTGATTCTTGAATATAAAAAAACACAAGCATAATTCTTCTCCCGCTCCTGCGGGATCGTCTTCCACTAAACATATGAATCTATTTTCTACAATTGATGGATTAAAACCCTATATTTTGCAAGCTCTAGATGATTTGCATTTTAAGAGTATGACTCCTATCCAAGAGTTAAGCATACGAGAGATACTTCAAGATAAAGATATCATAGCCAAAGCAAAAACAGGATCCGGCAAAACTCTTGCTTTTATCATTCCGACACTCAATAAGATAGATATCTCAAAAAGAGTCCCCCAAGCGCTCATCATAGTGCCGACAAGAGAGCTCTGTATGCAGATTGTTGCTGTTGCAAGAGAGATGACAAAATATAGCGAAAACTTTAAAATCGTCTCTTTATATGGAGGAGTAAAACTCTATGAGCAAACCACATATATGCAAAGTGGTACTCATATAATCGTAGCAACTCCCGGCAGGCTTAAAGACCATCTCGATAGAGGCAATGTCGATCTATCGCTTATCAAAACGCTCATCTTAGATGAGGCAGATAAGATGCTTGATATGGGTTTTTACGATGAGATCGTATCGCTTATCAAAAGATTAGAGAGAAAAAGACAAACACTGCTTTTTTCTGCTACTCTACCGGAAAAAGTGCTAAAGCTTGCCGATACTATCTTAAAAGATCCTCTCCTGCTTGCCGTTGATACCGCTCAAGAAAATATACAAGAATCCTTTATGGTATCGAGTAATTTAAAAGAAGATATTCTTAAAGTTATACTCTACAAAAGTCCCTCCAAAGCGATACTTTTTTGCAATACAAAAGAGGAGACATATGAGATAGAAGAGCTACTCAAAACACATAACATATCATGTGCTCTTTTAAACGGTGATCTTGATCAGATAAGTAGAAACGAAGCCTTGATACAACTTGCGAACGGTTCTGCGAGAATTCTTGTTGCAACAGATATAGCCTCAAGAGGACTTGATGTAGATGATATCGATATGGTTTTAAACTATAAATTACCCGATAAAAAAGAGGTATACACACATCGGATAGGAAGATCTGCTAGAGCAGAAAAATCAGGAGAAGCAATATCACTATTTTTCAAATCACAAAAAGCATTTTTTGAACTCCTATCAGAAAATCATAGTGAACTTAAAATTGACGGTAATAAATTTGCATCAAAATTACCAAGTGCAAACAAAACTTTTGTCATCAGTGCTGGGAAAAGAGATAAAATGAGCCCAAAAGATATCTTGGGTGCTCTGATAAAAGATATCGGAATCACATATGAGCATATCGGCGATATAACGATACATGAGCATAGATCTTATGTCGCCATTAAAAATGGTACAAAAATTTCTAACGGTAATCTCAAGATAAAAGGGAAAAATAGAAAGATATGGACTATTTAGTTTTTTGTCTCTTATAGAGGATATACACTAGAGTGCAAATCCCCACAAAAACTAAAAGAGCGATCACTGCCGTATGGAGATATTTATCAATGAGTGCTTGGTTTGCTCCTAAGAAATAGCCCAGCAGTACCAATACGATAAGCCATAAAAGTGCACCAAAAGATGTATAGAGAGAAAATCTAAAAAGATTCATCTTTGCAAGTCCGGCGGGAAAAGAGATATATTGCCTTATGCCGGGGATTAGCCTGCCGTTAAAAGTCGATATCTCGCCGTGGTTTGCAAAAAAACTCTCCAATTTATAGAGACTCTCCGGTTTTAAAAACATATATTTACCAAATCTAAGCAAAAAAGATCGTCCAAAATGTAGGGCTAAGTAGTAATTAAAAAGGGCCCCTGTAAGTGACCCCGAAACGCCCGCAAAAAGTGCAAGATAGATATTCATCTCACCCTTATAAGCTAGATATCCTGCCGGTATCATCACTATCTCGCTAGGGAAAGGGAAAAAACTACTCTCTAAAAACATCAAAAAGAAGATACCGATATAGCCAAGTTCACCGATCTTATCGACCAACATAACGGCTATATCATGAAACAAAGGACTTCCTACTCAGCAAAAGCACCGACTTTTGTCAATTTGTTGTATCTTTTTTCCAGCATATCTTCTACGCTAAGTGCTCTTAACTCTCCAAGACTCTTCAAGTAATATGATTTGAGTGCGGATGCGGCACCCTCTTTGTCTCTATGTGCTCCGATAAGTGGCTCCTCTACAATATCATCTATCAGACCGTAATTAATGAGGTCTGAAGGGGTGATTTTGAGTGCTTTTGTTGCTTGCTCAACCTTCGCAGGATCATTCCAAAGGATTGCCGAACATCCCTCGGGTGAGATAATAGAGAAGACAGAATAACGCATCATAGCAAGTTTATCGGCAACGCCTATGGCTAATGCTCCACCGCTTCCCCCTTCTCCGATAACGACAGAAACCATCGGTACAGCAATGCTTGTAAACTCAAAAAGATTTCTTGCAATTGCCTCGCTCTGCCCTCTCTCCTCAGCCCCAAGACCAGGATAAGCGCCCGGAGTGTCCACAAGCATAAGCACAGGGATATCAAATTTTTCAGCCAATCTAACAGCTCTTAGTGCTTTTCTATACCCTTCCGGATTTGGCATACCAAAATTTCTTTTTACTTTATTTTTTATACCTCTTCCCTTTTGCTCACCGATAACCATAGTTTTTTGCTCACCGATATATCCTATATAGCAAACCATAGCAGGGTCATCTCTAAAAGCTCTATCACCATGAATTTCGTAAAAATCATCCATAATAAGCCTGATATAATCGAGTGAATACGGTCGATCTTGATGCCGTGCTAACTGCAATTTTTGATAATCCGTGAGCACTTTAAAGCTTCGTTCAACCTCTTTATCTAAACTTTTTTGAGCTTTTGCTATATCACTTGCATTACCTTTTGCTTTTGCCGAGTCTAGCTCTTCTTGAAGCATCTTAGTTTTTTGCTCAAAATCTAAATAAGTTGTCATGCATACACCTTATACTTTACCAAAAAGTATCACTCCATTAGTTCCACCAAAACCAAATGAATTGCTCATTACCGTGCTAATATCGGCTTTTCTTGCCTCATTGGGGATATAATCAAGATCACAATCGGGATCAACTGTCTCATAATTAATCGTAGGAGGTAAAATGGAGTCTCTTATCGCCATAAGTGAAATGACTGCCTCTATGGCACCCGCCGCACCGAGACAATGCCCTATCTGCCCTTTTGTTGAACTAATCGGAGGCATGGTCATACCACTGAGTGCATCTTTGATCGCTGCGGTCTCATTTTTATCATTTGCAGGCGTGCTTGTGCCATGCGCATTGATATAGTCGATTTTTTCGACTTTTGCCATTTTTATAGCGGCTTTCATGGCTCTAGCAGGTCCATCTACAACGGGGGTTGTGATATGGTTTGCATCACCACTCTCGCCAAAACCTAATACCTCGCCATATATCTTAGCTCCCCTTGCGACGGCAAGATCATAATCTTCAAGGACTAATGCTCCTGCTCCTTCGCCCATAACAAAACCATTTCTATCGGCATCAAAAGGACGAGAAGATTTGAGAGGATTTTCATTGTTAGTGCTAAGTGCTTTCATTGATGCAAAACCACCTATCCCTACAGCGCAGATTGCCGATTCGGCACCAACAACCAACATTCTATCAGCTCCACCAAGCATGATAGTCTTGGTTGCCTCGATGATAGCATGTGTTCCGGCAGCACACGCTGTGACACTTGAAACATTTGGACCTCTTAAGCTATGCTCTATGGAGATAAATCCTCCAAGCATATTGACAAGTGAAGAGGGGATAAAAAATGGGGAAATTCTCTTTGGACCTCTCGCCTCACAAACTAAAGAGTTTTTTTCTATATTACCAAGACCGCCGATACCGGAAGCGCAAGAGATTCCGAAACGCTCAGAGTCAAACTCTTGAAGTTTTGCATCTTGTATAGCCTCTTTGGCTGCTTTAATTCCTAAATGTATAAATCTATCGGCTTTTTTTACATCTTTTGGATCCATAACGGTATTTGGATCAAAATCTACAACTTCAGCAGCAATTCTTACTGATTGATTCGTAGCATCAAAGAGCTCTATCTCCCTTATACCACACTCCCCATCAACTATCGCCTTAAACGCACTCTCTTTATCGTGCCCAAGGCTGTTTATCATTCCTAAGCCTGTTATGACTACTCTTTTCACTTTGTCTCCTTGCATCAGTGTAGATTGAGCAAAACTAAAAGCTTAGTAAATCTCTTAATTTTAATCAATATAAAGTCCCCCAAGGGGGAATTATCATTTATTTATTGTCTTCGATAAACTTTACAGCATCTGATACTGTTGCGATTTTCTCAGCTTGATCGTCTGGTATTTCGATATCAAATTTCTCTTCTAAAGCCATTACTAGCTCAACGACATCCAGGCTATCTGCCCCTAGGTCTTCTACGAATTTTGATTCTTCTTTTACCTCATCCGGGCTCACATTTAGCTGCTCTACAACAACATCTTTTACCTCATCAAATAATGCCATTGGTTTTTTCTCCTTACATTTTAATAGCACCCAAATTATATCGAAAAAAAATCAAAAATCCACTTGGTTTAGAAAGAGTAGAGAGAAATAGAGTTATTTTGGCGTGAAAGCACCACCATGAACCCCCGCAGAGGAGGGTCTCGGAGAGGAATTAAAATTTATATTTTAGCTGTGTATAGATATATCTTCCCGGTTCATTAAGTAACATACTATCATCAGAGCCCGTTAAGAGCGTAAGATCTTTGTATGTGTTTGAAGTTTGATATACTTTATCAAAGAGGTTATCAACCCCAATGCTCCACTCAATATTATTGGCAAAAGTTTTAGTCGCTTTAAGATTCACGATGCCATAACTTCCGATATCTTGTTCGCCATTTTCGCTATCAACATCATCCCAAGAAGCTGCCACAATCAAATCTGCCTCTAAACTTAAACTCTCTGTTGGCATATAAGTCACACCCAATATCGCTTTCATAGGAGGAATTTCTGCGAGGTTTTTGCTTATCTGTCCTTCAAGCGGGCTATCTTTCTTTCCTTTTTGATAAGCAAAGGCGTAGTTAAACATCAATGCTTCAGTCGCTATATAACTTCCTGAGATATCTATCCCATATATCTTCGCATCAACATTCTCATAATTGTTTGTGGGCTTGCTCGCGTTGTAAGCTATAAAATCTTTTAACATACTATAGAAGAGTTTACCTTTGATTGTAAAATCACCGAAGCTCTTCTCTAGTCCGATATCAGCCTCATAATTCTTAACACTATCAAGAGTATCATTGCCGACAGACGCTCCGGTTTTACTGTAAAAATAGAGCTCTTTTGGATCAGGTACACGCACTGATTTACCGATACCCCCAAAGAATCTCATGCTCTTATCCACTTTATATGAAGCATAGAGGTACCCGCTAAAATCATCAAAATCTCTATCATTTGAAGCAGTTCTTGGGGTTTCGATGGATGTATCATCATATCTTGCGCCCAATTCAAATGAGAGTTTTTCTCCTATCTTGATGTCATCTTTTACAAAAAGAGCTCTATTTTCTGTATCAACATCATAGATACTATGAAACATCGCCTCAGGAAGCGGAGTTCCGTCTTTATAGTAACCTCCATCCCAATTTCTATTGCTCCAATCAATCCCTGCCGTTATCATATGGTTAGCAAGCTCGAAGCTGTTTTTGAGTTTAATGCCACTTGTTTTTGTCTCTAGATAATGTGTCATCTCTGCCATCATTACAGCTGATCTTCTATAGACGTTAGACATTGGATGCTCTACGCTTGAAGTGTAAACTTCAATATCTAAAACTTTAGAAAATGCACCTAAATTTTTTGCTTTATACCCAAAAGTTATAATCTCAGAGTCATCGTAAATCGCATCCATAGGCGTGTTAGGATAGAGGATATTGTCACTCTGATTGTTTGTATAACCAAATCTGATTTGATGGTTCTCGTTTATGTCCCACAAGAATTTCCCCATAAAACTTTTTTTCTCAAATGCATCCATGTTCTCATATTGTGGCTGATACTGATTGCCGCCGACTGCATCACCTCTAGTGATTGCCTTATCTATCTGACCGACAAAATCATCACCGTTACCATCCTCATACTGCTTACCCTTTTCGATTGAGCCGCTGATAAGAAATTTAAACTGATCGTTGCCTCCCGTTACAAGCGCTGAGCCTTTTTGATAACCAAAACTTCCGGCATTAACCAAAACTTCACCACCAAAACCATCTTTTGGCTCCAAAGTTTTTATACTGATATCTGCTCCAAGTGAGCCAAAATCTTCTACATTGAAAGGCCCCTCAGTAATCTCGATGCTCTCGATAGCACTACTCAAAACATGTGAAGTAGGCGGATCCATTCTATTTGGACAAGCACCAAATATCTTTGCATTGTCAATCGTAATGTTGAGGTTATCCTTTTTGAAACCTCTGAGTATAATATCATTCGCTATTCCACTCCTTCTCACAAGCGTCAAATCTGCGATATTTTTTGAGAGTGCTTCAGCGACATCTGCTGATTTGATCTCGCTTCCTCTGACATCTTTGACCTTTTTATTATCAATCTTCCCTTCTATCTCTATGTCCCCAAGATCTAACTCTGATGATACCAAAGAGGCAGCACAGATACACGAGATAAATAGTGTCTTTTTCATAATTACTCCTTAAATGTTGCACATGGCGGGTAAATTGTCTTCAAGAAGTGTTAAAAAAGTGTTAAGATAAAAGATTAATTTTTCAAAGAGTAGTCTAGATTGATGGAAACTTCAGTCGGCAAACTTGTTACACATCCATTCACTTGCAGAGGAAAAGAGTCTCGAACTATTTTGCGTATAGAGGCATGAAATATTTTTGGGCCTGTCATGCTAAGCCCGCCAAGAGCGCCATTTGGCAATATCTTCATGCTCACAATAACCCTCCCTTCTATTCCCCTTTTTTTTGCAAAATCCGGATAATATTTTTTTGAAGCTATCCTTTTTTTGAGCTCCAAGAGTCTTATTTTTTTCTGGCTATCTCCGACTATTTTTTGATTAGATTTTTTCGCCGTCATTAATTTCTGTGAAGAGGGTTTTATCTTTTTTTGAACAATTTTCTTTTTTTCTACAATTTTCTTTGGAATCACTACTTTTGGTGGCTCTTTTTTCTCAACTACCTCTTCAACTTCTTGCTCTTGAACTTCTTCTTCTTTAACTTCCGGGACAAAATCACTCATACTCAAGCAGACACAATCTTTGTCTATATCTTTATCGGAAACTACAGGGGGTGCATTAAAGGAGTATAACAAAATAGCTCCAAATGATGCATATAAAAAAAATGTGAATGATAATGAAATATAATATCTCTTCTCTAGCATCAATATTTCCCCTCTATTGTCTATGCAAATTTTTACTTTAAAGTGTTAAAAAAGTGTTAAATTACCAATATTTTTAAGTCAAGAACAACTTTTGTTCCCTGATTCTTTTTTGAATATATTGCAAAATCTATGCCGTTTTTATCGCAAAATTTCTTCACAATTGCCAAACCTATCCCCTTGCCCTCACTCTCACTATTGCCTTGATAATACAACTCATGAATATGTAACATTTCTGTCTCATCTATGCCTATCCCCTCATCTTCAATCTCAATCTTTGCATCTTTAAGCGTAATAGTAATCTTGCTATCTCTTTGTGAATACTTCATCGCATTTGACAAAAGGTTATCAATAACTTGCTCAAAGCCTATTTTATCTGTTAAAATTTGCGTTGTCTCTAAATCAAAATGAAAGAGATTTCTATCCTGTTCCATAAAGTAAATGCTGCAATCTTTGAGTGTTTTTTCTACGGCAAACTGCTCTTTTTCAATAGGAAGCACATCTTTAGTGATATCATAGACGAGATTCTCATAGAGTCTTTTTAGCTTCCGAGTTGCATCTTCTATCCTAGTAAGTCGAACTATATCTTTCTCATCTTGTAGATTTTTTCTAATCATCGAAGCATTGGTAGTTATCGTTGAGAGCGGGATGTTGAGTTCATGCATCACCTCATCACTTACTTTAATAATCTGTTTTCTAATCTTATGCTGTAAATTCAGAAGGTAAGTGACCAAAAGATACCCGCATATGGCAGAAAAAATAAAAAAAAGTACACTTGCAATGATAAAATTTTTCGCGCTAAAATCATTTTCAAGCTGATAGATATAGAGGAAAAACCATGTAAACAGAGAAAAAAGTAGGTAAAAGAATATGCCCAGGAAGATATCTTTCATATCTTTTAATTTTACCTCTCTAGACAATAGCCGACTCCTCGAATATTTTTTATTTTATCACCAAAATATTTCTTTAGATTAGTGATGTAAACACGCAGAGATCCATCGCTTGAACCTTCCGAACTACTCCACAATCTATCTTTGATAAGATCCATTGAAACCATATTACCGTTTGCCTCTAAAAGTAGATTGAGCAACTTTGAGGCTTTAACTCCCAAGTTTATCTCCTGATTGCCGGCAAAAAGTTTATGCTCTTTGGCATCAAATGTATACTCTCCTATATGGATAATCTCTTCTCTGATTTGTCTTCTTAGGACCGCATCGATTCTGCAGCGAAGCTCATCGGGATCAAATGGTTTTTTGATATAGTCATCTGCTCCGATATAAAACCCTTCTTTTAGAGACTCAAGAGTATCTTTTGAAGTGATAAATATCGTTGGCGTTACATCGCCGCTGTTTCTCAATTTTCTTAAAAGCTCAAACCCGCTCTCATAGGGCAATTTCACATCAAAAAGATAGAGGTCGTATCTGCTTTTATAGGTAAGATCGAGTGCACTATAAGGATCCATCGTGGTATCAACGCAAAATCCCATTTCGCATAAAAAATCATCGAGTGTCTCGTTGAGCCCTTGATCATCTTCCAATAAGAGTATTTTTCTCATCTTTAAATGTACATTCCGCCGTTTACTTTGAGTGTCTCGCCCGTGATGTAGCTTGCATAATCACTCAATAAAAATGCAACTGCTTGAGCAACCTCTGTTGGCTCTCCAAATCTTGCAAGCGGTATCTTGGAAGTAAAGGCATCTTTTACTTCTTGTTTTAACACCTCTGTCATCTCTGTCGCTATAAAACCTGGGGTGATGGCATTAAATCTAATATTTCTACTTGCACCCTCTAGCGCAAAGCTCTTATTCATGGCGATCATCCCGCCTTTGCTAGCTGCATAATTCGTCTGTCCCGCATTGCCGCTTTCACCAACAATTGATGCGATGTTAACAACGGCGCCAAATCTCTTTTTGCTCATTGTTTTTAATGACTCTCGACATCCTATGAACGCTGATTTAAGATTTGCCTCTATCACACTCATAAAATCTTCGCTACTCATTCTAAGTGCGAGTTTATCATTGGTAATACCCGCATTATTGACAAGATAGCTCAACTCTCCATCACTCTCAACAATCTTTTTTACCGCATCAACAAATGCACTCTCATCTCCAACATCAAACCCTATCACCTCAGCGTTGCCGCCACTTTTTTTTATCTCGCTACATACGGCATCTGCTTGCTCTTTACCGCTTCTGTAATTGATCCAAACCTTAAGACCGTAACCGGCTAAAACTTTTGCAATCTCAGCACCTATCCCTCTGCTTGAACCCGTTACAAGGACATTCTTTCCGCTAAAAACCATCTATTTCCTTTTGACAAATCTATGAAAAATTATAACACTATTTTTTTAAATCACTTTTTGCATGCGAACAATTGCTCTTTGATGCGCTCAAACTCATCATAATCTTGAGGTGTTATCTCATCTGAATATATGATATGATTGAGTCTATCTAAGATTTGCATCTTGCTAAACTCATCGTCACATAATGATTT
>Ga0315535_1001580_pt1 | contig 15052 bp, 17 predicted proteins | sample SalMarSW160220MG_2_FD_203092 | JGI IMG/M metagenome (GOLD analysis project Ga0315535, IMG submission 203092) | Salt marsh sediment microbial communities from the Plum Island Ecosystem LTER, Massachusetts, United States - Salt Marsh Sediment SW1602-20 ...
TATATTGAGGATATTGACCGGCGGCCTGTTCAAAGTTATGGTCGCGAGGCCTTCTTCAAAACGGGTTTCGATAAATTCGTAATTCATGTTTCGTGCTCCTTTCCTCAGGGAACGATGGAGAACAGAAAGAAAAAAGGCAGGCCGAGAGCTGAAGGAACCCGGCCTGCCATGAGCAGTTGACGATGCTCAAAAATGATTATTCCTGCGGCTTGCCCAACACTTCCGCGAACATATCCATATCCCATGTCTTGCATTCGGCGATGTTCTGGCGGAATTTCAGAAAATCTATGGTATCCTTGCCGGTGATTTTCTTGGTATTGAACGCGCCGAACCCGAGGAAGGCCTCTCCGCCCATGTTGGCCGCGAGCCAATGACGGTTGTAATTCTTGGAATAATCCCAGAAGAATTTCTTCTTGGCACGCACACTGTCAATGGACTTGATGAGACAGCCGGGAAAGAGATTCGCGAAGGTCCACACGATCGTGTCCACTTCCTTGTCGAGAAGCTCGAAGTCCGCATTTGGCTGATGTTCCTTAACAAATGCCCGTGCCTCTTTCAGTTCATCCCCTTTCTTGTATTCGCCGTATACGATTTCTCCGTCTTCCACGTACCTGTCGGTAATGATCATCGGGTTCCTCACCCACTGTCCATCTACCTTCAGCACGGGGGCTACTTTGCTTATGAGAGTCTTTGCCTTCATTTTATACGCGGACCACATTTCACAGGAGATGCAATTCCACATGGCATCCTCAATCCCGAGATACCAGGGGAGGAAGTCCGATGATCCGCCGTCGGGCGCGGACCCGTGCCGAGGACCGGCCTGTCCGAAGATGGCCAGGTCAGAGGAAATGGCTATATCGCAGGCCATGCCTATCTCCTGGCCGCCGGCGACTCTCATCCCGTTTACCCGGCAGATGACAGGCTTTTTGCACGCAAGGATCGCGTCAACCATATGGTTGAAGAGCTCCATATACTGGCCGTATTCATCGGACCGTAGGCTATAGAACTCGCTGTATTCCTTTGTATTTCCCCCCGTACAGAATGAGTAGGGTCCGGTACCGGTAAAGACGGCTGCAACAATGCTCCTGTCAAGGGAGGCATTCTCAAAACCGGCTATGACCCCTTTTACCATTTCAGTGGTGTAAGAATTATACTGTTTCGGGTTATTGAGGCGGATCCAGGCTACGTAAAGACCTTCCACCACGTTGCCTTTTGGGTCCGTCAGGGGCCTTTTTTCGTAGACCACACACGGTGGCTCCGTCCCCCAGTGAACTTCCGTATGCAGCAGATGGTCTTTCTTTTCATTGTCTCTCGGCATCCATTTCAAACTCATGATTCTTTCCCTCCTTCCTGTTGTGTTTACTATTTCGCCACGGGTGATCAAAAATTTCCTGTCCCGGCGCTTCACGTCCGTTTCCGGGAGCGCTTCGTTAGAAATCAGGCGTCAGGACAATCCGTTTGGCAGGGGATCCGGCCCGGTGCACTTCTTCAAAGGTTTCCACGATAGAACTCATGGGCCGTGTCTCCACGAACGGTCCGATATCGATCTTCTTGTTCAGGACCATATCCATGACGATGGGGTAATATTCCGGCAGGCACCCCCAGGTGCCGATAATTTCCGCGTCGAAGGCCATGAGCCGCCCGATCGCATATTCCGTCTTGCTCAGGCCGAATCCCACAACGATCAATTTCCCCACAAAACCCACGAGTGCAAGGCCGATTTCCTGCCCGGCCTTAACCCCTGTTACCTCAAAAATCTTCCATCCAAAGGAGGGAAGGCCGTTCTCCTTGCAAAGGCCTCTGAATTCTTTTGAGATGGCCCTCGCATCCTTATCAGTCGAGTTGATCACAAAATCAGCGCCGTATTTCAGGGCCCTCTCAAGTTTCTCCTGGTTCCGGGCAATACCCACTACCGTCTTCGCTCCAAGAGCCTTCGCAATCTGGCCCACATATTGACCGACTCCGCCTGTAATGCCTATGACAAGGACATTGTCGCCGGGTTGCAAATCGGCCCGCTTGGCAGCTTGATAAGGCGTGGTGCCGGCATCGGCCACCACCGCGAGGTGCGAGAGGGGAAATTCTCCCCGCTCCTTCACTTCGCAGAGATCTATGCTGGGAACAGGGATATGACTGGAGAATCCGCCGTAGATTCCCAGGCTGTTTCCCGGCATTTTCTGGTCCAGGCACCGATTTCCCCGCCCTGTCTTGCAGAGAATACATTGACGGCACGGCATCACCGCCGGAATAATGACCTCCTTTCCTACCCACGTCTCATCTCCGGCCACAACGGTTCCCGCAATCTCATGACCCAAGGTCAAAGGGGGTTTGGAGACCGTCGGGACTCCATCATAAAAATACCCGAGGTCCGTGTGGCAGACACCGCATCCGGCCACCTCCACCAGGACCTCTCCGGGTCCCCGTGCAGGAACAGGAAGTTCTGCCTTTTCAATTCTCCCGGGGATTACCTCTCCTGTTTCTCTATCGCGTACAGTCGGTTGAACCATTTGCCATGTCAGGATTTTGTCCGGTATTGCTGCCATTTTTTTTGCCTCCTTGTTATTCTTCTCAAATGGTTGAGAGTCGTCCAGTGGTGAAAGATTCGATCCGTGACCCAATTTTTCAGATCATGCCGTAGCCGCCGTCTACGCAAAGGAGCTGGCCGGTGATGTAGTTGCTGGCGTCCGACGCCAAAAAAACAAAGGCTGGAGAGATATCTTCCGGTTCAGCAAAGCGCTTGAGCAGGATCCTGTTCATATAAATTTCCTTGAGCTTTTCGTCCGTCCTGATCTTCTCGGTCATGTCGGTCGCCACGATACCCAGGGAGATGACATTGACGCACACGTTGTATCTGGCAAGTTCCCTGGCCATGGACTTGGTCATGCTGATGATGCCGCCCTTAGCCGCGCTGTAATTGATCTGGCCGACAGTGCCCACAAGACCGGCCACTGACGTGACGTTGATGATCTTGCCGGTCTGTTGTCCTTTCATGTGGTTCCCGGCAGCCTGGGCGCAGAGAAATGCCCCTTTCATGTGAATATCGACCACCTGATCCCATTGTTCTTCGGTCATCTTGAGCATGAGCGCGGGGCGTGTGAAACCTGCGTTATTTACCAGAACATCTATTTTGCCGAAGGTATCCAGGGCTTGTCCGAAGAGGCGTTCAACATCATCCTTCTGTGCCACATCTGCCTTTACAGCGATTGCCTGGCGGCCCATACGCGTAATGATGCCAACGACCTCGTCTGCCGCATTCTGATTCGATGTGTAATTAACGACCACGTTGGCGCCTTCAGCAGCAAAACCAAGAGCAACAGCCCTTCCTACTCCCCGGCTGCTTCCTGTCACAACAGCAATTTTATCTGCCAAATCCATGGAACTCCCTTTCCGCACCTGGCTCGAACTGATTTGTTCTATCGAGATGGTATGTTTCTTCGATTGGATAAAGTGATTACATTATGACTACAATATAATTATATTGTGGACTTTAGAAAAATTTCACAAGAGTGTCAAGCAAAATCGAAATGCGAGAAATCGGGTTGAAAAAAATGGTGTCTCTGCTACTATTGTACGCAAGGTACCTGCAATACCATAGGTGGTGGAGGGCTTTTTCCCCTCCAGACAAGAGAACCCGGGATGCACGAATTGAGGCTGATGAAAATCGTGCCTGCTTTTTTTACGATACTCAACCGAGGGAGAGAATGCACGTGAATAAATCTTTTTTTCCACTCCTCTTGGTCCTGCTGTTCTTCGTTTTTTCCTGCGCCGGACCGAGGGACCATGTTGTATGGGCGCCACCGCCAGGAAAGAAGACAACCGTCGTATCACCTAAAAAAAAAGGTGCGAGTTTCAAGCCCTATATCATTAACGGAGAACGGTACTATCCACTTCCTGATTGCCTTGGTTTTGTTCAGACAGGAGAAGCCTCATGGTATGGGAGCGATTTTCACGGAAAACCCACGGCCAGTGGAACCGCATATAATATGTACGAAAGGACCGCGGCACACAAAACACTGCCGCTCGGGACCTATGTGCAGGTCCGCAACCTGGAAAATGGGAGGCAGACGGTCGTAAGAATAAATGACCGCGGCCCTTTTATAAAGGGAAGGGTGATCGACCTTTCCTATGCGGCCGCCAAGGATATTGACTTGATCGGACCTGGTATTGCACGGGTGCGGATAGAAGCCTTGGGGAGACAAGTTGGAGAACATGATTCGAAATTCGGCAAAGAGGCGGTAGTTGAAGCAAGAGATCTAGCAAGAGGAAATTTCACGGTGCAGGTGGGCGCATTTCGCGAGAGAGAGAACGCTTTGAGGCTGGCAAATCGGTTGAAAGTATTATTTGACTATGTTCATATTACTGTCTTTCAAACACCTGACGGCATCTCCGTCTACCGGTTAAGGGTGTCGAAATCCCCTACCTTGCAGGAGGCAGGGAAGATGGAAAAAAAACTGGAGGATATGGGGTTCGAAGAGGCTTTTATTGTCAGTCTTTAGGGCCTTGGTTCACTTTGTTTCTCAACACGCCGGAAGTCTTGAAAACTACTACTCTTCTGGCCCTCAGTTGGAGATCCTCCGTGGTCTGGGGGTTCCTTCCTCTCCGAGCTGATTTTTCCTTCACCACGAACTTACCAAAACCACTGACCAGGAGGTCTTCTCCCTGCTCCAAAGTCTGTTTCATGATCTCAAAAAGCGTCTCGACGACAAGCCTGGAACGATTTTTGCTCAGTCCAACCTGATGATAAATGCTGCTGATAATCTTTTCTTTCGTCAGGGCCACTTTTCATCCTCCTCGTCTGGTGCTTTCAGCGATAATACTTATTAATTTCAGTCTTTTGACCTTGCACTATTGCTCATGGCAAAAGAAGTGTCAAGTATTTTTTGCAAAATTGAATTTTTCTTTGAGTCTCCTGTCCACGATTTCCGGCACAAGCCCGCTGGTGTCGCCACCCAGGCTCGCAGCCTCTTTGATAATCGTGGAACTGATGTAAAACCACTTGTAATCGGTCATGAGAAAAATGGACTGTATTTCCCTGTTCAACTTTCTATTCATAAGTGCCATCTGAAATTCATACTCGAAATCGGAAAGTGCTCTCAACCCCCGCAGAATTACATTAGCCCTCTTTTGGACCGCATAGTCCACCAAGAGCCCGTCAAAGGTGTCTATCTCCACGTTGGATGCGCCGTTGAGGCTTTCGGTTATCATGTCTATTCGCTCTTTTATGGTAAAGAGAGGTTTTTTTTGAGGATTATTTAGAATGGCGATGATCAATTTATCAAATATGGTTGATGCACGATTTACAATACTGAGATGGCCGTTTGTAATCGGATCAAAAGTCCCTGGATAAATAGCAGATTTCCCGTTCATTCCGAAACCTCGTATGTATAGATAGTAATTTTTGTGTCACCGTACATCCGTGCATCACTCATGACAAATGGGTTCATCGATGAAGGAAGGATTTCGTTTTTTGAACATTCAGCAACCAGCAAGGCCCCGGAAGAGAGATGGAGAAACCTTGCCAGACGCCCGGCCGCCAGCGGTATCAGGTTCTGCCGATACGGCGGATCCATAAACACGAGGTGGAATGAATCCTTTCCGTACGGATATCTCCCCGGGGGCGCTCTGCGCAAATCCCTCCTCATAATCTTGCTGCAATGGGCGAATCCACACCTTTCGATGTTCTTTCTGAGGAGTTCCAGAGCATGAGGCGAATAATCCACGAACAGGGCTTCCGAAGCCCCCCTGCTCAAGGCCTCCAGCCCCAGGCTCCCTGTGCCCGCAAACAGATCGAGGACCCGCTTTCCGTCCAATTGGTGCCCTATCAGATCGAAAATGGCCTCCCTGACCCGGTCTGAGGTCGGTCTGATGGCGTAGCCTTTCACGGCTGCAAGAAGCCTTCCCCTGACCTCACCGCCGGTGATTTTCATAAAGTCTACCGGGAGGCACCGTCTTCTTTTGTGTTGGGAGATTCCTTTTTCACCGAAGGCATAGATTCATTCGCGGCCTCCTTCAGTGCGGCACGTTTGGCCCGTAAGCGGTACATGGTGATAACGGGACCCGAGAGGGCATAGGCAGCCAGGACAAAAAAGAGCATAACTCTCGGCTTATACGCAATAACCAGGGCAACCAATATAATTGAAACAAGAACATTGAATGATTTTCTATGCTTGAACTCCAGCCCTTTAAAACTGGGGTACTGGACGGTGCTTACCATCAGGAATGAAAGGACATAAATGAGAAGGATGATCAGAATGTGTTTCGATCCTTCCGGAATATCTCCCAGCGCGGACGCAAAAAGGACGAGAGAGGCTATAAGGCTCGCCGCTCCGGGGATCGGGAGGCCTTTGAAGTAGTTCGCCTCAACCGTGTCTTTCTGGGCATTGAAACGTGCCAGGCGAAGAGCGCCGCAGATGACATACATGAATGATGCCAACCATCCCAGCCTTCCAAAAGGTTTCAAGGCCCACAGGAAAGCCAAAACTCCAGGGGCGACCCCAAAGGCCACTAGATCGGAAAGGGAGTCGTATTCAGAACCAAAGACGCTTGATGTCCGGGTGAAGCGGGCTATCCTTCCATCCAGAGCGTCAAAGACGCACGCGATGAGGATCGCTGTGGCGGCAAGCGGGAATTTACCCTGTATCGCCGCAATGATGGCATAAAATCCGCCGAAGAGACTGGCAGAGGTAAAGAGGTTCGGCAGGACATAGATGCCCTTTCTCCTGCTGTTTCGTGGTCGTTTCTTTCGTTTTCGTCTCATGATACGTATCCAATGATGGTTTGGCCCGCCTTTACCCGTTGCCCGGCCTGGACGATGACCTCGGCATCTTCCGGAAGAAAGACATCAAGCCGGGATCCAAATCGGATGAGACCAAACCGCTGGCCTGTTTGTACCCGGTCGCCTTCCTTTGCCCAACAGACAATCCTTCTGGCAATGAGTCCCGCGATCTGCCTCACTACGATTCGCCTTTCATTCATGGTTTCCAGAACGATGCTGTTCCGTTCATTCTGCTCCGATGCCTTGTCAAGGTTCGCGGAAAAAAATTTGCCGGGATGGTAATCGATTCCTTGGATGATCCCGGTGATTGGGATACGATTGACATGGACATTGAAAAGACTCATGAAGACGCTGATACGGACGGCGGGTCCTTCCAGCGGATTTTCTTTTCCTTCCAACCGCTGAATTCTGATGACCCGGCCGTCAGCCGGGGTCACCACCGCGTTGGGAGTACAGGAACAGGTGCGGTGAGGGTCTCTGAAAAAGAACACGATAAAAATGGCTAAACATCCTGAAAGGACGGCTAGAATAAAGAATCCGATACCATAGAAAAAAATGGTTAGAATCGTTGCTATCAGGATAAATGGGAGCCCCTCCAGGGCAAATGGCCAATTATTATTCACGCGCGAAGAATCCATGAGAAATCGGGAATAGCCGGTTGATTCAGTTTCGGAGTCTCCTGCAACCAACAGCAACCTTGGGAGACCGGTTTCATACGGAAAACATAGTATGATTCATATATGCTTGTCAATTTCTAACTTGTTTCCATCCATAAACGGCTATTTTTCACAATCTCATCGTCAATCTGCGGGATCACTTGTGCGACGTACTAACGTACGTCTCCGCGTAATCCCTTGATTTTCTAGACCTTGTAAAGATATCTCATTTCTGGATTGGAAACCAATTAGTGCCCAAATTCTATTTGCGGATGGGCACTAACTTCCTGGGTCAATGGGCTGCAGGTGTGTCAATGCTTCGTAGTCCGCGTCAACAGGGGATAGGGATTCGGGCGAATGTCAGGCGGACGAAAATAGAGAGGGGTGGTCCCATTTAAATCATCTGTCTCACCGTGTTTCAGGCGTTCACTGCCCAGCCTGGCTATTGCCGCTGCCCCGACATGCCACTTGTCGGCCGGGGCGAGAGTGGCCTTCGATTTCAGGTACCCACGCAGGATTGGGGCCTGTTTCCTGAAATTATTCCCGATTATGACGGCGGAGCCGGCAAAAATCTCGGACAGGTCTTCGAACTTTACACACCTGTCTTCCATAATCCTGTTCATTTTGTTCTGTTGCGCATCCCATTGGAATAAGGCGGTGAATATCTCGCCCCTCCTGGAATCAACGACGGGAATGACGGGAAACGAGGAGAAAGGGAGCTGATGAGCTAGGGCTTCAAGGGTTGATACGGCGATCAAGGGGATGCCAAGCCCATGACAGACTCCCTTGGCCGTCGAAAGACCCACGCGAAGGCCGGTAAAACTGCCAGGGCCCGCAGCCACGGCTACGGCCCGCAGGTCGCTCAGGTTTCCCTGAGATGTATTCAGCAGAAAAACAATAGCAGGAAAAAGTTCCCCGAAGCGCCTTCGGGAGGCGGAAAAGAGACACTCAGCCGCCAGGTCTCCATCCATTCTCATTATTGCAAGGCTGAACTGGGGCGTGGATGTATTAATTGCTAGAATCATGTGACGCTATTTAAACAGCCTGGTTATGTCATTGAAAAGGACGACAATCATAAGCATTATCAACAGGAAGAGCCCGGCCTTTTGAGCGAGGTCCCTCTTTTTAAGGCTCACGGGTTTTCCGATAATCAGTTCGATGAGGAGAAAAACAAGAAAACCTCCGTCGAGAATAGGAACAGGGAGTAGGTTGAGGATTCCCAGGTTTACGCTGATGACAGCCATAAAGGGAATCAGATAGAGAAAGCTTTCGTGGGCGAGTTCGCCGGTCATTTGACCAATGAGGATCGGACCGCCGATGGTCTTGATCGGAATGACTCTCTCGAACAATTTAACAACGGTCAGGCACGTGAGCCAGATTATTTCCCAGGTCCTCTGCGCGGCCTCTACTATTGCGCTGCCGGTTGTAAGTGCGATGGTCTTGAATTTTCCCGAGGCAACAATGCCGATGAGGGCGGTCCGTATTTTCTCCCCGAAGATGTTCTTGGAGACGCTTTCCTCAGGGATCACCGTGAAGGTGAGCAGGTACTGGTCTCTCCGAATAACCATGCTCACGGATTGGCCGGCGCGATTGTGAACGGCCTCCTTTATGTCGTCCCAGGACCTGACTCGAGTACCGTCTACCGACACGATGAGATCCCCCTTTTTCAGTCCTGCGACCTCTGCCGGGGAATGTTCCCGAACCTGTCCGATCTCCGGGTCCATAACCTGCTTTCCAACAGCCACATAGAACAGGGAAAAGACGATTAATGCCAAAAGGAGGTTGAACATGGGACCTGCAGTAACGATAGCCATTCTCTTGAGCACATGCTGATGACCGAAAGATCGTTCCTCTTCTTCCGGGGTGAGGGGCTCCGTTTCATCGTCGCTCTCACCGAGCATTTTGACATATCCGCCGAGTGGTATCACGGAGATGAGATATTCAGTGTCTCCAATCTTCTTGCCCACAATCTTTTTTCCGAACCCGAGAGAGAACTTCAGGACCTTCACCCCAAAACATTTTGCCACAAGGAAGTGTCCCAGCTCATGGAAGAAAATGAGAATTCCCAATATCACGAGGAACGGCAGGAGATAGTAAGAAATAAAGCTCATAAGAACTCCGTTACTTTTCAACCAATTGATACTGCCTTTGAAAGTGTTATGGCAATTTCGGGTTGATAGTAGTCAATGTCAAATTACAAAATCCAAATGTCGAATCAATGACCAATTCCAGCGGAAACATTACCCTACGTACCGTTCAGTCAAAATAGCCTTTGCCGTTTTCCGGGCCCATGCGTCCGCTTCCATCACCTGTTCAATGCTTTCCCCTGGCGAACAGGTGTGTTTTTCAATTGTCCGCTCGATGACATCCGGGATAGCCAGAAACCCGATCTTTTTCGCCAGGAAGGCGGAAACGGCCAGTTCATTTGCGCCGTTGAGGACCGCCGGCAGGGTCCCTCCCACGGAGGCTGCCTCGAGGGCGAGGGAGAGACACCTGAATTTATCGAGGTCCGGTTCTTCAAAAGTGAGCATCCCCACCGATCCAAGATCGAGCGGAAGGAGGGTATTCTCAAGATGCCTGGGATAGGAGAGGGCATAGGCTATGGGTATTTTCATATCCGGCACTCCCAGTTGAGCAATGGTAGATCCATCTCTGTATTCAACCATGGAGTGCACGATGCTCTGGGGATGCACCAGGATATGGATCTGTTCCATTTCAAGGTTGAAGAGCCATTTCGCCTCAATCGCTTCAAGCCCTTTATTCATTAACGTGGCAGAGTCAATAGTAATCTTGGGACCCATGAGCCAGTTGGGATGATTGAGAGCATCCTCCGGCGTCACCTGTGCCATTTGATCGAGGGAGAGGTTCCTGAATGGCCCTCCCGAAGCGGTGAGGATGACTCTCCTGACATCCCTGATAGGATGCCCTTGGAGAGATTGGAATATGGCACTGTGTTCACTATCGATGGGGAGAAGCAGCACATCCCTTCTTTTCGCCTCCGCCATGACCAATTCCCCGGCCATGACCATGGTCTCTTTATTGGCCAAGGCCACATTTTTTCCTGCCTGGATCGCCGAGAACGTGGGAAGAAGACCCGCCGCACCCACCACCGCTGAGATGACCGTATCAGCCTCTTCAAAGGCAGCCAGTTCCATAAGGCCTTCATTGCCCCAAAGGAGCAGGAAGTTTTTCTTGTCCGGAAAGTACTCGCGGAGGCGATGAGCGGTCTCCCGGTCTCGGACTGCCACCGCGTGCGGGTGAAATCGCTCGATCTGTCTCGCTAGCCGCTCTATATTTCTCCCTGCCCCGAGTCCGACAACTCTGTATTCTTCCGGGTACATTTCAATGACCTTGAGTGAGTTGACCCCAATGGACCCGGTGGATCCCAGTATGGTAACATTCTTCATAAGGTTTCACTCATGCTGCAGCCTAAATGCCTAACCTGGATAAACCCACCGGAGGCGGGCAACCCGGAAATAACCAAATGTCAAAGCTCAAATGTCAAATGAAATCCCAATGCCTCAATGACAAAACAGATGCTGCTCTCCTGTCTGCTGCAGGCAGGGGCCGCCCGCACCCCCCCAGCAATGCATATTCTGGGCAATTTGGTCATTTGATATTTGACATTGAATTGGCATTTGGATTTTGAAATTTGGCATTAAAAAGGGTTCCACAAAAGAATTTCTGTCCTATTTGGTTCGAATCTATTTCATAAGGTACTTCAGTCTATCTACCTGATCATTACGACAAAAGACAAGTACCAATAGAGGACCGGTATGCCGAAGAGCAGTCCGTCAATTCTGTCGAGGAGTCCGCCATGCCCTGGAAGGATTCGGCCCGAATCCTTTTGGGCATGATTCCTCTTGAGCATGGATTCGGCAAGATCTCCAAACTGCCCTGCGATACAAATGCCTCCGGCGAGAAACAACATTCGAACGATAGGCTGGCCGAGAGGGAACAGCCGGGAAAAGAAAGCCGCCGCGAAGACACTGCTGAGCAGGCCGCCCACCGCTCCTTCCCACGTTTTTCCCGGACTGAGTCTTTTGCAGAGCTTGTGAGAACCGAAAAGCCTGCCGAAATAGAACGCGCCCATATCACTTGAGAAGATAACAGTCAGGAGAAAAAAAATCCAGAATTTCCCGCCGGGAAAGCGGTCTATCAAGAGGAAAAGAGAAAGCGGCAGAGTAATATAGATCGTGCCCAGCAATGCCTTAGCCAACAGCCCGGTGTTTTCAGCGGTGATGGATCGATGGGAAAACACAAACAGGATCATGGCAAAAATGACAAGAAAGGGAACAAAGCCAAACGCGAGATAGAATTCTCTGAGTCCAAGGAGGAAAAAAAGGACGCTCGTGACCGCTGAAATGGACCAGTTCATGACCGGCGAGAGTTCCGGGCTTGTCATCCGATAGAATTCCAGGAGTCCGCCGAAAGACACCAGCCAGACAAGGGTATAAAACATCCACCTTGGCGCGAAACCAATGAGTAAAACAAGTATAGGCACGGCAATAATGCCGGTAATCCATCGCTTCAAGTGCATTTTATAGATCTAGCGTCGCTTTTTTAGAAAATTATGCTTTCTGCTCCATGTAATCGGCTGTGGCGCCGAAGCGTCGCTCCCGATTTTCATAATCTTCTATGGCCCGCAGGAATTCCTCTTTTCTGAAATCAGGCCACAGGGTCGGCGTAACGTAAAACTCTGTGTAGGCAATTTGCCATAAAAGGAAATTACTGACCCGATATTCTCCACTTGTCCGGATAAGCAGATCCGGATCAGGCATGGCGGACGTATATAACGAGCGAGAGACCGTCTGTTCGGTAATCTGGTCGAGGGAAATGTCGCCCTGTTCCAGGCGCAAGGCCAGGGAACGAAAAGCGTCCAAAATTTCCTGCCTCCCGCCATAACTCAGGGCCAGTGTCAAGACCATATCGCGATTTCCGGCGGTTCGTTCCATAGTCCTGGCCAGCGTCTGCCTCGTGCTCGCGTCGAGTTTTGTGATTCTCCCGATTGCTTGCAGACGGATGCCGTTTTCAAGCATTTCGTCAAGTTCGCTCTTGAGAAACCGTCTCAAAAGTCTCATCAGCGTTCGGATTTCGAATTTGGAACGTTTCCAGTTCTCTTCTGAAAAGGCATAAAGGGTCAGCCAGTGAATGCCCAGCTCACGGCTGGCCCGGACGATCTCCCTTACAGATTCCGCGCCCGTCTGATGTCCGCGCACCCTGTCCATGCCCCGCTGTTCGGCCCACCTGCCATTCCCATCCATGATAATGGCGACATGTTCCGGAAGTTTCTTTGGATCAAGCAATTTTATTTCTTCAGATATGTTGAGTGCCATATATGATGCCTGTCCGGGCACAGGAGAAAATCCCTGATCGGCCTTGCGAGTGATGAATGAAGACGGTGAGCAGTCAGCAAGTGCGTTTGAGGCTGGGCCTTAGAATTCGAGTATTTCCTTTTCCTTTTCTTTGGTAACGGTATCTATTTTTTCAATAAATTCATCTGTAATCTCTTGAACCTCATCCTGGGCCTTGAAGGAATCATCCTCGGACATTTCCTTGTCATTTTTCAACTGTTTGAACATTTCATTTGCGTCACGCCGGTGATTTCGGATAGTGACCTTGCTCTCTTCGGCCATCTTTTTGGCCAGCTTTGCCAGTTCCTTCCGGCGCTCCTCGGTAAGGGGAGGGATGGATATTCGTATCAGTTTGCCGTCATTCATGGGTGTCAGGCCCAGTTCGGATTTGAGAATGCTTTTTTCTATTTCGCCGATAATGGACTGATCCCACGGTTGAATGGTAAGAAGGCGCGGCTCCGGGGCGGACAGGGAAGCAACCTGCTCAAGGGGCATCTGTGTATCATAGCAATCAACCTTGATTCCATCCAGGAGGGCGGTAGATGCGCGGCCTGTCCTGATTTTTTTGAAATCCCGCCCGATTGCTTCGACCGTTTTGGCCATTTTTTGTCGTAGTTCCGCAAGTATTTCCTCTTTCATCGTTCTTCTCCTGTAACAAGGGTACCCACGTCTTCCCCGGCGATAACGCGCAGGATATTCCCCTTTGTCTTCAGGTTGAAAACCCTGATGGGCAGATTTTGGTCCATTGCCAAAGAAACAGCGGTCAAGTCCATAACCTTCAGGTTTTTCTCCAACACTTCCCTATAGTTCAGCCTGGAAAATCGCTGGGCGTTGGGATTTATTTCAGGATCGGAATCGAAAACTCCCTCCACTTTTGTGGCCTTCAACAAGATATCCGCATCTATTTCCATGGCCCTCAGGGCCGCAGCGGTATCCGTGGTAAAATAGGGATTTCCGGTACCGGCCCCAAAAACAACAACGCGATTCTTGTTCAGGTGGCTAAGGGCTCTCCCACGAATGTACGGCTCGGCAACCTTGATCATGTCGATAGCCGTCATGACTCTTGTCTCGGCTTCCAGACGGTCCAGGATCTCTCCAAGGGCCAGGGCGTTGATTATGGTGGCCAGCATACCCATGTAATCAGCCCGCACCCTTCCGACACCATAGGCCGAGGACTCAAGACCTCGAAAAATATTGCCTCCTCCGACGACGATTGCGATTTGGATCCCTTTCTCATGGACGGATGCAATTTCTTCGCCAACAGACCGCAGCACAGAAGGGTCAATGCCGTAGGCATGATCCCCCATGAGGGCCTCTCCGCTCAGTTTGAGCAAAACACGGCTGAATGGCGGCGAGGTTCTATGCATCCTCCTCTCCAAGCTGGAAACGGGCGAACCGCCTTATCACAATGTTTTCTCCCGTCTTCGCCATCATTTCATTGGCCAGATCCTGCACCGTGATATCCGGATTTTTCACAAAGGGCTGCTCAACGAGGCATGCTTCGCTGTAAAACTTCTTCAACTTCCCTTCAACAATCTTTTCGATCACATTTTCGGGTTTGCCGGTTTCACGCGCCTGTGAGGCATAGATCTCCTTTTCTGTTTGAACGATTGCATCGGGGACTCCTTCCCGGTCAACCGCAATGGGGCTTGTCGCTGCAATCTGCATGGCCAGGTCCCTGACAAAATTCGTAAAGTCTTCCGTCTTTCCGGTGAAATCGGTTTCGCAGTTCACCTCTACAAGCACGCCGATTTTTCCTCCTCCGTGGATGTAGGACTGTACCTGGCCCTGGGAGGTGGTTCGACCGCTCCGTTTCTTGGCTGTGGCAATGCCTTTTTTCCTCAAATATTCGATCGCTTTCTGGATATCGCCCGCGCATTCCGAGAGGGCCTCCTTGCAATCCATGACTCCAACGGCGGTTTTGTCTCTCAAATCCTTAATAAGTGTTGCAGTTATTTCCAAAGTCTGATTCCTCCGTAAAGGTATTCCCAGCCCCGACCGGAGCAGGGTATAAGTCCGAGTGCCCGATCCATTGCTCGGTCTTTAAATGGCGTTTAACTGAAGCAGGATACACACGTTATTCCGAGGCTGCCTCGACCGGTTCTGGTGCTTCTCGAGGCGCTTCATGTTTCTTGGAAACAACGATCACCTCGGGTCCTTCTGCGTCACCTTCACCTCTGGCCTGGACTTCCGGTTCCGCTTCTTCCCTTTGTTGCTGAAGCTCTGCTTCAGCTCGCAATCTTTCCTCGGCCAGATTGTGTCCTTCAATG
>Ga0315535_1001582_pt1 | contig 15041 bp, 15 predicted proteins | sample SalMarSW160220MG_2_FD_203092 | JGI IMG/M metagenome (GOLD analysis project Ga0315535, IMG submission 203092) | Salt marsh sediment microbial communities from the Plum Island Ecosystem LTER, Massachusetts, United States - Salt Marsh Sediment SW1602-20 ...
TAGCGCTCTTCTATACGTGCTATTGAATGTTGGTGCTGCAGTCTTTGCTTACGTGTTCGGCGCATTAGGTGACAGATTTAGTAAGCGCAGTCTTTTGGCGTTGGGATACCTCATCTTTACGTTCTATTGCATAGGCTTTGTTTTGTTGCAGCCTTCGGTTTTGAGTTACGCTTTTCTTTTCATGATAGCTGGAGTAGAAAGTGGAGCCATAGATGCGGGCGAAAGGTCGTATGCTGCTGAACTGCTGCAGGAAAACAACAAAGGAACAGGCTTTGGAGCATTAAGTACAATCAATGGAATCGGAGACTTCATATCAAGTGTTGCTGCGGGAATCCTATGGACCGTAATTTCGCCAGCTATGTCTTTTGCTTATGGAGCTGTACTCGCGCTGGTGGCAGCAACACTGCTGATATTCCGTAAGTCAACATCCCAAAGTATTCTCGCCAGCCATAAGGTTTAATAAGAAAATTGCTATCAAATCGAAACAATTGGCTATGGCATTAGCCAGGAAAACATAGAAACAAAACCGCGTCTGAATAAGATGCTGATAATGCCTACCGAATCAAGATTCAAAGGTAGGCAGATATGAGAATGATAGAATATATCCTATTAGCAGTCGGCGCGGTAGTTGGAGCTTTCTTGTGTTACAAAATTGCTGAATCTCCAATAATATTAGGTGGATTACCAGTTAACGTGTTAATCGTAAATATTCTCGGAAGTTTCTTATTGGGAATTTTCTCTGTTCTTTCTTTAGCTCTGAATTTAGATACAAAATACGCATTGTTTGTTGCGATAGGGTTCTGCAGCTCATTCACAACAATGTCCTCATTTGCCCTTGAAACCAGCAACCTGATTGATGCCAACCGTTTTAACCTTGTTGTCCTGAATATAATCGCTAACGTGGGTTTGTCTTTGGGAGCGCTAGTTACGGGAAGATTGTTAGGCACTGTCATAATGGAGAAGATACTGTAATGAAAATGAAAATGTGGAATCTCACAATAAGAATAAAAAAGAATGATGAGTTTGACGGTAAGCGTTTGGAAACGCTGGTTATGGATTTTCTAAAAAAGTCAGGTGTTGCAGGAGCAACGGTGTGGACGGGCGTAGATGGCTTCGGCAAACGTGGGAAATCTACCATGCACCTTGAAGGCATCACGGTCAACATGCCGTTGATAATTGAAGTAATAGATTTGCAGGAGAAACTTGAACCTCTCCTCACGGAACTAAAACGAATCGTGGATGACGATGGCTTAGTGAGTATAAGTGAAGTATATATTATATGACTGATTGTTTCCAGAACTGCCTAATTTTAGGTCAAATAGTTCTAAAAGGCACACGCCACTCCTTTGCCCTCCGTTCAATCGTGCTAATGCGCAGTTTGAATGGTGAACCGTTTTATACAGTGGATGAGAGCCGTTGATTGTTTTTTAGGTGATTTTCACGTTTTATTTTCTTAAAAGGACAATATTCAGGTTTCTAATTGGCAAAAGGAGTTAAGCGCGGGTTTTTAGGTTCACACCCACATTCAAATTCCACGCGAAACCAGAAGCAACTACAAACTAGATCCTGGGTTTTGACCCCAAAAAGGTCGGAACCTTGCCTTGACAATAGAGCTTTTTATTATGTTTTCAAAAGGGATGGGGGAGAGGGATTTGAACCCCCCAAAAAGTAGACTGCCCTTATCTAACCACGATAGTTTGAAAGTCATCCTGACTAGGGTTTGATGTAGCCCGGGAGAGATTCGAACTCTCGTCGACGGGTCCAAAGCCCGCTATGCTTGACCGCTACACCACCGGGCTTCAACACGGGCTTATTTGTGTTCTTGATGATAAGGTTTTAAGACCGAGGCGTTTCCTAATAAGTATTTTTGCGTGTGACTGCTGATGTTGCTGCTTGTATGGGGTCGTTTACAAGGGTGAATCAGTATTGGGCCTCTTTATTCAGGAATTATGCGTGAAATATCATGATTAAAACCGTAAAGCTTATATATTAAAACTGTTCATCTGCTTAGTTTGCGCGGGTCGAATGTACTGTTTTCTCAAGTCAAAAAGGGATATGGTGACGGTTCTGCGCAAAGGTTAAATGGAGTGTAAAAAATTGAGCAAAAAAGAGGCTAGAACGCGTCAGCGCTTGGTTGACAAGTGCCCAGAGTGCGGTAGCGATAACCTCGTTCACGATTATGACACGGGTGAAACCGTTTGCGGAGACTGTGGTCTCGTCCTTTACGAGCAGATGATGGATAAAGGACCGGAATGGCGTGCTTTCACTCAGGAAGAAAAGGCGTCAAGAAGCCGTGTTGGGGTTCCAACATCCTATTCCGTTCATGACAAAGGTTTATCCACAGCCATAAGCCAGGTTGATCGTGATGCTTTCGGACGAAAGCTTCCGCTTTCCACTAGACTGCAGATGTGGCGGTTGAGGAAGTGGCAGATACGATCTCGAGTTCACTCTTCCATTGATAGGAATCTTGCGCAAGCCATGGCGGAGCTTGACCGCTTAAGCGACAAGGTTTACATTCCTCCACCGATTAAGGAGAAAGCTGCGGTGATTTACCGGAAAGCTCTCGATAAAGGGTTGGTTCGTGGCAGGTCGATTGCGGCTATTGCGGCTGCTGCGTTGTATGCGGCTTGCCGTGGCAGCGGAACACCTAGGACTTTGCGTGAGATTTCTGAAGCCAGTCTTGTGGACAAGAAGGATGTTGCTCGTTGTTACAGGCTTTTGTTGCGTGAGCTTGAGGTGCATATGCCTATTGCTGATCCGTTAACTTACATTTCGAAGATTGCGGAGAGAACTGGAATTTCGGGGAAGACGCAGGGTGCTGCGATCCAGATTCTTCGGGATGCGCGGAGGAAGCGTGCTGCTGCTGGGAAGGATCCGATGGGTTTGGCTGCTGCGGCGTTGTACATTGCTTGTTTGCAGAATAACGAGAAGAAGACGCAGAAGGACATTGCTGAGGCTGCTGGCGTGACTGAGGTTACGGTTCGTAACCGCTACAAGACTTTAAAGAAACAGTTGAATCTGGCGCTGCCAGACTAAGCGCTTGCTTCGCTGTTTTCCTCTTCTTTTTCTAGTTCCAAAATTATTGAGCCTACGTAGCCGCATTCCGGGCAAACGTATTTTTTTGGTGTGAGCCAAAGGTCTAGTCCGCTGGACAAGTTGATTTTTGGGCTGCAGCATCTGGGGCAGTAGATTTGGGCTGGTTTTCTGTGTTTTAGGGACTTGAGTACTTCACGGACGTTTTGTAGCGGTTTCATGGGGGTTTGCACCTTTCTTTGTGGCTATTGCAGTTCTATGTTTTCTTCTGGATATCCGCTTTTGATGAGGAAGTCACGGACTCTTTCGCGGTGATCTCCTTGCAGCATTATCTGGCCGTTTTTTGATGTTCCGCCGCAGGCGCAGAAGCCTTTGAGTTTTTGGGCTAGGTCTGCGAGGTTTGAGTCGTGCTCATCCATGCCGTCGACTATGGTGTTTGCTCTGCCAAATTTTCTTGTTTCGAGCCTGATGCGGATACGCTGCTGCTCTTTTTCAATTTCGCCACAAACGCATAAGTCCTTTGGAAGCCCGCATGTTGAACAAACTTCAGCCATGACACTCAGCTTCTAGCATGCTCATTGGCATATATAAAAGTTTCAAAGCCGAAATTCAGATTATGCTGAGCTTGCAGAAGCAAATTGAGAACTTTTGTTACCTCGTCGTTTTCTGTTGAGAACTGTTGCGATTTTTCGCCTATACCCCCTTATATAAAGCAGGCTGCATGGAGTTTCGCAGAGCGGTTTTTCGGCATGCTATTGGCGTGTTTTTGCTTCAATACGGACCTACCCCCTATAGGTTTCTGCAATGAACCGCTATTAGGATCCAAATATGACGGCTTGCCAATGAGGTGGGGCATAAAGAATAGCCCTGGAATGGTGCAGGATGGCTCTCTGGCGCTTCACCCCAACAACGTAGGCGTAGCGGTCGCTTAAGAACCCTCACGAAATTCACCAATTTACACGGAAATTTACAAGGTTTTTGATGTTGCGGAGCTATCCCTAGGGAAGAATCTTTATTCAACAAATCGGCTTTTCATATAGTGGAAAATCAGGTGACAAGAAGTGACCGTGACAGTCAACAAACGCGAGTTAGAGATTGTGCTGGACAAGTTAGACAATGTTAAACTTGAGCTTCTGAGGCTACGGGCAATGCTCCTGCCTGAGGAGGAAGCCAGCGAAGAAGAGAAACGGGAAATTGAGGCGGCTCGGAAAGAAATAGCGAAAGGCTCCAAGGTTAAGCTTGACACGTTAGTTAAAGAACTGTGTTGATTTTTCTTGTTTGATGTCTTATCGTGCCAAGAAAATGCTGAAAGTTATAGGCGTAGAATTGTTGAGTTTCTTTTGATTTTGCGTGAGAACCCTGTTCCAGCCGAATACTATGACGGGAAGAAGCTCAAGGGGTGCGCAGACACGTATAGAGCAAGAGCAAGCTTAATGCTTTTATATATTATTTCCTTGTATTTGCGGGTGTGCTGGGATGAAAGTTGACTGCTGAACTCGAAACCGATAACAGCCTCAGCCTTGCATTGCATGTTTTTTGAGAATGTTTTCAACTGTGTCCGATAGTTCTTTGGGGTTTGTTTCTGCGTTTGCGTACGGGATTTTAGGGTAAACACTTTGAGTATTATAGGGTCCGCTGAAGGCTATTATGGGCTTGTAGGTTTTTAGGGCGTTCTCAGCTTCCGTCTCGGATTTCACGACGGCAATTTTTGAGATTTCTTTGTTTTGCGCGACATCCTTTTTCAGTCCCTCAATGAGGACCACGTCGCTGCCCGCGCATTTCTCCAGCAGCCTTTCAAGCGACAGAATGCGCGTGTCTGTTTTTTCTACTGTAACCGTTTGGTTAGTTGCGACGCCGATGACGGTTTTGGCTCCTGCCTGCGCGTAGCGCCACGTGTCCTTTCCAGGCGTGTCAAAGACGAAGTCCGGTTCGTTGACGTGCTTTATGGCGCCGACTCTGTAGCCTCTTTGGGTGAGTTCTCTGGTTAGGTTTTCTGCAGTTGTTGTTTTTCCCGATTTCTTTGTTCCGACAACGGCTATGGCTTGCATTTTTGGTGCCTCAGGCTATTTCATTTCTTCTCTGAAGATGGCTTCGAGGTTTTTCTTGTTTATGTTCAGTTCTTCGGCTAAGTCTTTGACCAGTTTCACGTAAGTCCTGAACAGGCTTTGCAGGATTTCGGCTTTCTCCTGTTCCGTCAGCTCTTTTTCTTCGGCGAGCAGCAGCGCGAACCATCTGCCAAGATCCGTGAGCTGATAAGTTTTAACCCAGATGGTTCTTCCTTCTTTCTCGTTTTTCTCCATGCACTCGGTTAAAACGCCCAGTTGCGTAAGGGCTTTCAGATTGGCGATGATTGTTTTGTTTGAGTAGTTTAGCCGTTTGACGAGGTCTTTTTGGTAAATGTTTTTCGCGATTCCCTGCTTAAGCGAAAACCGCAGCACATCAACTCCTGCTTTGGAGCCGAAGATAGCGCTTAATATCTTGTCTTTCTGTTCGACTGGAAGAAAAACTACATAAGGATGTAATTTTACACTCAAAGGTAACCCTTTGTAAGCCATGTGCAGCTTTAACATTTAAGAATTACGCCTTCCCGGCTCTTGTCGGAAAAACAAATCAGCGCATAATCCTAAACGTCAAATCCGTTAAACGCTCAAAAGGCACACCAACCAAACCGTATCCGCGCTCCCCAAAAAACTTCCTAACATAAAATTGCACATGCGCCTTCCCAATACCAAACTTCAACTTAGCCTCACTGAACCCCGCCTCATACAGCAGCTTATGCCTGATCAAACTCCAATTCTTCGGCTCCTCCCAATCGTCAACAGCCACGCCACCGTTATCCTTAACGCGCTCAAACAACCCAGTACCAGGAATAGGATAAGGCAACGTAAAAGACAAATAATCCAAAGGCAGCCCAGAAGCAAAACGCAAGGTATCCAAAACCGTGCGGTCACTTTCACCCGGATAACCAACAATGAAAAAAGCGCCAACCTGCAAACCTGCCGCTTTCGCCGCGTAAACCGCGCGGCTAGCCTGCTCCACCGTAATCTGCTTGTTCATCAAAGCCAAAACACTGTCATTACCAGACTCGATACCGAAGAAAACTCTGACACAGCCCGCTTGCCTCATTTTAACCGCCACTTCACGGTTCATCGTGTCAACTCTGGACAGGCACTCCCAACCCAAATCAACACCCCGGTTCACTACCTCATCACAAACGTTCAAAAGATGACCACGGTTCAACGTAAAGCAATCATCTGCAAACCATACACGATCATAACCTAAGCCAGCGATGACTTCCATCTCATCCACGATGTTAACTGCTGAACGCGCTCGGTAACTCGTGCCAAACACCGGGCGGCTGCAAAAATCACATGAAAAAGGGCATCCGCGTGAAGTAATCAACGGCGTGGTGGTGTAGCCGAACCGCTTAGCGTAATAGCGCTTATAGGCATCGTTATCAAAAAGTTCGCGAGATGGAAAAGGCAAACCATCCAAATTCTCCACAAACCCTCTGGGTGAAGTGACCCTGACTTCACCATCTTCTCTGTAAGCAATCCCCTTCACGCCCGAGAAATCTGCGCCCTTTTCAACGCAATTTACGAGCTCAACCATGGTCTTTTCACCCTCCCCAACAACAACCACATCAAAAACTTCAAGAAAACCCGCTGGATCCGAAGTCGGAAAAGGGCCACCCACAACAAGCAGGTCACAATCATCTTGGAGCGCGCGAGCCATTTCTAACGAGGTTTTTTTGATAGAAAACATCGAGTAAACGCCGATAATCTGCGGTTTCGAACGTCTTACCTTCTCAACAGCTTCATCGCGGCTTAAGAATGTACAATCAACCAGCTCAACGGGTATGCCTTGCTTTTTCAGCGAAGCAGCCACGTAGCCTAACCCCAAAGGCGGAAACCTGAAAAGAGAATTATCCTTTGAAGGCTGAAAATAAGGATAAACCAAAGTCACCTTTACCATTTCAACAGTTGCCTCCTAAAATTTCAATTCGATAATCAAAAACTTCTTTGTTTGGATCAACTTCGTAATCCAATCCAACCCAGTCCAAACAGTTACTCATTGTTTCATAACCTCTACGCAAAACACTACCATCAACGCTAAACAATCGATAACCAACTCTTTCCTGCAGATCCGTTAGGCGCGCCCATTCAGAGCCAACCACATCCCAAGCACCAATCTGATTACCAACCAAACTCGAATTATATGCATCGGAATACCTTCTAAAGAAAACCGCACTTTGCTCATTCAAGACAAAAACTTTTTGGGGATGCGCCCTTCGTAAATGGTGAAAATCCACTCTAACGTTCATGACGCAGTTGGTTATGCTGTAGGTTACGGCTATTTTGCCTACCGAAGCGGTTTTAACAAAGGCTGACTCCACACCTGCCTTCACGAAAAGCTCTTTCAATGAAAGAAAACGGAAACGCTGATTCTTCTGATAGAGGTCGGTGAGACACCTTATGAACCCACGGACTTTTTCGTTCTCTAAATACACATTTGCGAATTTGTTTCGAGCAGCTCTGTCCATGTTGAATTCCTTGCGAATCTTGATGGACCCGGCGGTTTCCGCCACATAAACTGTTGATGAACTTGAAAAGAACGTTTCTTTCGCATATATCAGAACTGGAAAACCGAAGCCTGTTCCTTCGCCGACTCTTTCTTTCCCCTTATAAACCAGGATTAAACCTTTTTGCAAGTTGGCTATTTTCAGATTGTGCGGTTTCGTGCTAGAGTAAATCGAAAGAGCTAAAGAATTCGAAAGAGAAAACTCGTATTTCTCCGACTTTAAAAGTTCATAATTAGCATTAAAAGCTGACCGCACGATAGAACGCATCCAAAACTCTTTCTTTTGCAGTTAATGACTAATCTTTCAACAACTTAAAAGCTTTGACATGTAGAAAGGCTTGCTCCTGCTGTTAAAAAAGGCTTAAACTGTATTTAATCGCTTGCTTCAGAGCCTTTTTTCATAATAAGCTCTTAAAATGCTTATTTTATTATTAAGACCTGTTTCCAAATGCCATTGTTAATAGGAGACATAAAGCTGCACCTTTAGCAAATTTTAAATACAAATTGCCGATAATTATGGCTTTGAGGTCAATATCATGCCTAAAGCTGCAAAAGGAAAGAAGAAAAAGGCTGCAAAGAAGAAATAAAGACCTGTGCAAGAGTATCCTCATCCCATTTTTCTCTTTTATACATAAAAAATCACAGCTTAAACATGATAGTTGCTTTCAAGATTTTTTGAGAAAAAGGTGAAACAATCTTTTTATATTTAAGTGATTACTGTTCCGTAGTTAAAGGAGACCTGATTTGTTATGGCTGTAAAAGCGACACCTGAGTATATTAGTTTGTTAAACAAGGCGGTTTCAAGAGAAATCCAAGTTTCAGTCCAGTACATGCTGCAACACACAAAAATGGAAAAACTGCTACGCAAAGTGATTCCTGAAAACATTCTCCTCGACAAGACAACATACGACGCCGTAGGAAAATTCCTGAAGGAAATCGCCATTGAAGAAATGAAGCATGCCGCCGACATCATGGAGCGTATCTACTATCTCGGAGGATCAGCAACAACAAAAGCGGACAACCCAATTGTAGGAAACAGTCTAAGCGAGTTCGCAAAACTCGGCGCCAAAGCTGAAGAAGAAGCTCTTGCGCTGTACCGCCAGATCATCAAGGCCGCACGAGAACTTGGGGACAGTACAACTCGGCGATTGTTCCAGAAGATTTACAAGGCGGAGGAAGAGCACCTTTTTAAATTCCAAGAATACGTGAACGTGCAAGACGAGCCGGAAGGAGCTGAAACGCCAGTATCCGAGTGGCGCAAGATATTCACCGACGACTATTTCGCTTTGCTGAACAAGGCAGTTGCGGCTGAAATCTCGGCGATAATACAGTACACAAACCAGCATGAAAAAGCCGTCTTGCTTGCTCTGCGGAAGAAATCTTCTGCGCTTGAAGTAGTAACAGAAACCAACAAAGCCAAAGTTGTCAGCGACCTGCTGAAAACTGTTTTCATGGTGGAGATGGATCATCTGGAGAAGATCAGCGAACGAATTTACCTGCTCGGCGGAGAATGCACCGTTGTTCCAGACCCCGTTCCACAAGTTGGAGCAAACCCTGAAGACTTCATAATGCTAGACCGACAAGCTGAAACCACTGCTATAATGCTTTACAGGCAAATCATCGCTGAAGCGCTGAAGCGCGGAGACACCACAACGCGCAACATGTTCGAAGAAATAGTCAGACAAGAAGAAGAACACTATTGGAGTTTCGACGACTTCGTATAGGTTCCTCAACCTCTTTTTTCTATACCTATTAACCTTTTCATTTTGCTCTCAAGTCTCAAGCGCTCGGAACTTATTCAGAGCTTAAGCGCTACTCTAAATTTAGAATATAGACTTCCCTTTCACAAAGTTATAATCTAATATAGCCGTTTGTAAGTTTGATGAAAATTGAGCGAACAAAAAGACCTTGAAAAACTGCAAGCAAAACGATCAGAACTTGAGGCAGAATCGCGATCTTTGAAAGAAGAACAGAAGAAACTGGAATACAGCATTAAGATTCTCGAGGAGCAAGTCGTTATTGAAGAACTTTGTGAGAAAAACAAGACTGCCAAAGACGCTATATCGAATCTGGAAGCCAAACTAACCGAGCTTGAAAGCAGAATGAAACCGAAGCCACAATCCCCTCCAGCGTGTCCTGCACCCCCACCTCCAGCCGAAACTAATCACGAAATGATTACTCCCCCTTCCGAAGAGATGGAACAAGCGCCTGAGCCAGAGCCTGAAGTTGCTGAAGCAGCGCCTGAAGACCCTGAGGAAAGCGGCGTTACCGTAACAGCCATAGACGACGAAGCCCTAGTTGAAACTCAAGAAGCAAAAGGCGATAAGCAACAGGACAAAAAGAAACACAGGTTCTTCTAAATCATCACTTGAAAATAACGCGGTTTTCGCTGTCAAAAACTAGAGATGCTTCATTTTCTCAAATTTTTTAGTTTTACCAAGGTCGCAACACTACAAACTTCTGAGCAACTGACCTCTATTCTCGAACGGTCACAACTATGACTTATCTAATTCTCTATCTCTACGGGGTCCTCGAGCACCGCAGGTATAAGGCTCACATGCTCTTCTTCTCGAGGTGAAGGAGACGGGTGCGGTTTCCGCGATTCTCTTTGGTGACCAATCCAATACAGGCACCACCCAAAAATCCACAGAATAACTATCGCGGGAAGAAGTATCGCTATAACAGCTCTGTTGCGTTTGCGCTTGCGTTTCGAGGATGTCAATGCTTCACCTGACCCACTCTAAATCAAGTGCTGTTTTAAAATAAGCTTTGTTTACTTGAAATGCAGATGTGAAATCAGTTCAGTTTCTGGATAAGCTGATTTTTGAAAAACCACGATTTTTTATGGTTGCCACTGGTGATAAAAAAAGGAGGGCGGTTGAGGCCCTATTTTTTCTTTGGTTTTGGTTTAGCTTTCTTGGTGGTTTTTGACTTAGCTTTTGGTTTGCCTTTCGCTGCTGCCTTAACGGGTTTCATCGGCGTTTCGCAACACATCAACTCGACTACTTCACAGCCACACGGGTCATCAACTACGACGATAAGTCCGCATTCTTCGCACTTGTATTTTTCACCTTTTTTACTTGCCAAAATCTTACACCTACAAAGGTTATTCTTCTCATTTATTCTAATAAAATTATCCAAAAAGGATATGCGGCGCTAGCGAAGATGAAGACGATGCAGCAGTTAATTTCTAATTCATAACGCTTATAATCAAAATTAATGAGTTCAAACTGTGAAGCAACTTGTCAGGTAACACTGCTCTCAATTTTATTGCTTCAATTTTCATGCTGACAATCATGTGCGCGATAGTCTTTCTTTCGGTCTCTGTGGTTTTCAGTAACGGTCAATTCGAGTCAGTTCTGCCGCTTGTTGGCATAGTAATTGTAACGGTGGTTACTGTTTTTGTATGGAATTTCCTGAAAAGGAAGTTTTAGAAGCAAAATATACTTTCACACTTAATTTCATTAACAGAACTAAAATTTGAAAAACAAATGGAGAAAGTGGAAACGGTTAGGTGTGGGTTGGGCGAGAAGTGTTTTTTGCCTACGTCCATGTTTTAGCTTTCGCTTTTCTTTTCGCCTGCAGATGCGGATGGAAACTCTTTGAGTTTTTCAGCCATGTCTTTGAGTTGTTTGTCTGCTCTGTAATTTACTGTTTCTTCCTCGAAGGTTCCGTCTTGGCGTCTTTCGCCGGCTTTGGTTCCAGTGAGAACTTCTATTCCTTCGTCGATAGTTTTTGCAGAGTAAATGTGGAACTTTCCCGCTTTAACCGCGTCCACTACTTCTTCCTTCAGCATCAGATTTTGCACGTTGCTCTCGGGTATCATCACGCCCTGCTGGCCTGTTAGACCTTTGGCCTTGCAAACTTCAAAGAAACCTTCAATCTTCTCGTTTACGCCCCCTATGGCTTGAACCTCTCCTTTCTGGTTAACCGAGCCAGTTACCGCTATGTTCTGTTTGATTGGCAGTCGAGAGAGCGCTGACAGTATGGCGTATAGCTCGGTGCTTGAGGCGCTGTCGCCCTCCACCCCGCCGTAGCTCTGTTCAAAAACAAGCCGCGCTGAGAGACTAAGAGGCTTATCCTGCGCGTATTTCTCGTTCAAGTAGCCGCTTAAGATTAGGACGCCTTTGGTGTGGATGGGTCCGCCCATTTTGGCTTCGCGTTCAATGTCAATTACGCCTTCTCTGCCTAAGCCTATGCTTGCTGTCACACGTGAAGGATTTCCAAAAGCGAAGTCGCCGAGTCCCATAACGGATAAACCGTTTACTTGCCCGACCTTCTCTGCGTCCGTGTCAATAAGTAGCACTCCTCGGCTGATCATTTCTTGGATTTTTTCTTGGATAAGCTTAGACCGGTAAATTTTCTCTTCAATGGCTTTTTTAACTTGTTTTTCCGTGACCACGTCTGATTTCTCTTGCACGGCGTAAAAGTTGGCTTCGCGGATGATGTCGCCGACTTCAGCAAACCTCGTGGAAAGCTTCCGTTGGTCCTCAGCAATCCTCTGGCTGTACTCTATCAGTTTAGCTAATGCTGACTGGTCAAGATGCTTCAGGTTTTCTCTTTGGCACAGCGTGCAGACAAAAGCGGCGTATTTCTTCACGTTTTCCTCGTTTCGCTCCATGGTTGTGTCAAATTCAGCTTTGACTTTGAAGAGTTCCCTGAAATCCGTGTCCAAGATGAATAATTGCTGGTAGAGGTACGGGTTGCCTATGAGAATCACTCTAATGTCCAGAGGAATCGGCTCAGGCTTCAGGCTTTTGGTGCTTATGAAACCATACCGTTCCTGAGGCTCCTCGATGACTATGTTTTTGTCGCGGATTGCCCGTTTCAAGGCTTCATAAGAAAACGGGTTGCGCAGCAGGTCCTCAACGGGAATGATTAAGAACCCGTTATTCGCTTTGTGCAGGGACCCGGCGCGAATCATGGTGAAGTCGGTGATTAAAGCACCGAACTGCGCTTCCTTCTCCGTCCTGCCAATAAGGTTTTGGTAGGTGGAGTTGGTTTCCATAACCACTGGCGCACCTTTACAATCTGAATTGTCAACAACCCCGTTTACTTGGTATTTTCTGAATCTACTCTCCCTCATCCAGGGAACAGGGAAAGGCAGCCGCTGTTGAGTTTCATCGCGTTTAATGAACTGAGACAGATTATCCAAGATATCATTCTGCACAGCCTTCAAGTATTCAGTAATTTCCGCGTTATCGGAATATTTCTCGACGATTGCCTCAACCAAGTGGCCAATGGCGTAAAGAGCAACCTCCCGGTTAAGCTTCTTGATTTCTTCACGGATCTTGCGCTCCATGTCTAAAAACTGGCGCATCGTGTTTCGAAGTTCAGCCTCAAGTTTTTCTCGTCTCTCCTGAATCTTCGATTTTGTCTCCGGAGGCAGGCTTAATAGTTCTTCCTGAGAAAGCGGCTTGCCATTCACTACGGGGATAAGCAGCAGACCGATGGGAGTGCTTTGAATTACGAAGCCCTCTTGTTGGGCCTTCGCGTTAAGTTTGTCAATTAAATCTTTCCTCTGTTTTTCCAAGCCGCGGATTGTTGCCTCTCTTCTTGAGGCGTAATCGTCGCTCTCAAAGGCTTTGGGAAGCGCCGTTCGGATGTTTTCAATGAGGTTTTTCACGTCGTCTCGGAACGTCTTGCCTTTTCCTGCCGGCAACTGAATTGCCTTGGGTTCATACTGGTTAGAAAAATTGTTAACGTAGCACCAGTCAGGCGGCACAGGTTTGCCGCGGGCTACTTCTTCCACGAAGTTTTTGACCGCTGTTTTTCTGCCGGTTCCGGGGTAGCCTGCCACGTAAATGTTGAATCCGTGGTCTTTGATGCCTAGTCCGAACTTTAACGCTCTGACTGCTCTTTCTTGACCGATTATCTCGCGGATAGGAACCAAGTCCTCGGTGGTTTCGCAGCGTATGAACTTGGCTTCACAGATTTTTCTTAGCTTCTCTGGAGGTAACTCATTTACCAAAATTAACCCAATCTCCTTAACAATTTAGTTAACGCGTCAGTTTTATAGTATTCGGTTCACGGAAAAGCTTGAATAAACCGCTGTATGACCTCTTTGTTTCTGACTTCAGGGTGAAACAGCACGCCGTAAATGTCCTTCTGCCTACGTTTTATCGCCTGAACGCACTTTGCGGATTCAGCCAGCACCTCAAATTCAGCCGAAGGCACAAGCGCATAATTATGCAACGAGTAAACTTTGAAACTTGAAGAAAACAGGATGTTCGCCTTAGATGTCGAGACCTCTGTCATTCCTATTTCCCGACACGTCTCCATGCGCCCGCTGAAAACTAAACCCACAGTTTGCATCCCAGCGCATATGCCTAAGACTGGTTTGCTGCAGTCTTTTAGCCACTTGAATCGCTCTGTTTGGTTCAGAGTCACAGTGTTCTTCAGTGCGCTTCCTGAGAGAATAATTTTATCGTAACAGTGTAGGTTCTTTTCGTTTACCTCAAGATAATGTTTAACATCGCATTTTTCCAACTCTTCAGCGACGGAAACTATGGGCAGGACAAACTCGTCAAAACCAAAAGGGGTCTCTGTGGAGTTCATGTTAACGACGAGAATCATTTTTCCGTCAACCGCGCCTGTTTTATCCTGAAAACTCCAGAGTTGCCCTGTGCCTCAGCTTCAGAGTCCAGAATTTCGATTTTCTTCTTGAACAACGGCGCGTCCAAGACGGTGGTTTCTATTTCGCCGCCTTCGCCTGAAGGACTTAACCCGTACTCCTCGCTAAGCGCCACCAGCTTCTCTATCATGTCTTGGTCGATTTGTTTTCCAAGCCACGTCCTGTCAAGAGGATAGGCAAAAACGCCCGAGATTATCACGTTGAAGCCTTCAGCCACGATTTCTTCCAGAAGTGCCTTCTGGTTTCTCTTCCAAAGCAGATTAACGCACCAGACGTCTAAGCGGTTGCATATCTGCTGGATTCGCGTGGCTTGGTAAACCGATTCCACCGCGCCCGTCGCAACGCCTTCTATTTCAAAGTCCTTGACTGCCTGTGCTATTGCCGCTTCCAGGTCTTTAAGCTCCTCTTCAGGTTTACCCGCGGTCGCCTTCTTTATCAATGGCAAACCCAAGGCTTCGGCTTGAAGCGCTGTTACGTCTATGTTCGGCGTGTGAAACATGTAGCTTTCTTTGTTCTCTGAAACAAGCGTGATTAAGCACGCGACTTCCGCCTTTTCTGCCGCTTTGTGCAACGCAAGCGTTGAGTCTTTTCCGCCTGAAAACAGAACCCCGAGTCTCATTGGTTACCCTTTAGACAGAAGCTCGCTTATATATGATGTGACCCGCGTATTCACTGAGACTGTTTTGCAGCCAATCCGATAACTGCACTTCGTTGGTGTTTCCAGATTTTTTAAGCGTCACTATTCCTCTGTTAGCTAACCGCGCAAGTATCCTGTGTGTCTTTAGCCTGCTAA
>Ga0315535_1001584_pt1 | contig 15014 bp, 10 predicted proteins | sample SalMarSW160220MG_2_FD_203092 | JGI IMG/M metagenome (GOLD analysis project Ga0315535, IMG submission 203092) | Salt marsh sediment microbial communities from the Plum Island Ecosystem LTER, Massachusetts, United States - Salt Marsh Sediment SW1602-20 ...
ATTGCCAGCGGCGCGCCAGATCCAATCCGCTGCGGGTGCTGGACTGCAAGGTGGAGGCCGACCAGGCCGTCATCGAAGAGCTGCCCAAAATCATCGACCACCTGTGCCCGGAATGCCGGCAGCACTTCGAGTCCGTCACCCTGGACCTGAAGCAGCGCGGCGTTGCCTTTGAAATTGTTCCGCGGCTGGTGCGGGGGCTCGACTATTACACCCGGACGACCTTTGAAATCACCAGCGGCCTGCTGGGGGCGCAGAACGCCCTGCTCGGCGGCGGCCGCTACGACGGGCTGAGCGAAATGCTGGGCGGGCCGCCGACTCCGGGGTTTGGATTTGCGATCGGCCAGGACCGCCTGCTGCTGACCGTGGAAGCCACCGCGGCCCTGAAGCCCGGCCAGCCGCTTGCGGTTTACGTGGCCTGGATGGGCGAAACCACGCGCGAAGCGGCCACCCTGCTGGCCCGCCAGTTGCGCCGCGCGGACATTGGAACGGAAATCAGCTATCATCCCATCAAGCTGAAGAAGGCCATGGGCGCCGCCAGCAAACTCGGCGTCCGGTACACCATCATCATCGGCGAGCAGGAAGTTGAAAGCGGAAGCTATCAGGTGAAAGACATGCAGACCGGCGAACAACAGAGCGTGAGCGCCGGTGAAATCGCCGGCTTTCTGAAAGAGAAGCTGCCTCTCTCTGCGCCCTCTGCGTCTCTGCGGTGAGTGAGCAGCATGCCACCCTGAAGGGCGGCGCTACGTCTACCAACGATGACAGAAAGGTAAGGAACCACCTTGGCACTCGATTTACTTGGCGACCGGCAAAGAACGCATCATTGCGGCGAATTGCGAAAAGCTCACACCGGCCAGAAGGTTTTCCTGGCAGGCTGGGTGGCGCGTCGGCGCGACCTGGGCAACCTGATTTTTCTCGACCTGCGCGACCACACCGGTCTGGTGCAGGTGGTGGTGAACGCGGAATTGAGCCCCGAGGCCCACGCGAAGGCCGAGCAGGTTCGAAGTGAATTCGTGGTGGGCGTGGAAGGCGAGGTGGTGCTGCGCGCTCCCAAAACCGCGAACAGGCAGATTGCAACCGGCGAAGTGGAAGTGAAAGCTGCAACGCTGCTGCTGCTGAACGAAGCCAAAACGCCTCCCTTCCCCATTGAAGACGAAACGCGCACGGCCGAGGACACACGACTACGCTACAGATATCTCGACCTGCGCAGCGCCCGCATGCAGCGCAACATCCGGCTGCGCCACCAGGTTTGCCTGGAAACGCGCGAGCACATGGGCGGGCACGGCTTTATCGAAATCGAAACCCCTTTTATGACCCGGTCAACGCCCGAGGGCGCGCGCGACTACCTCGTTCCCAGCCGCGTCCGCCCGGGACATTTTTACGCCCTGCCGCAGTCGCCGCAACTCTTCAAGCAGCTGCTAATGATCGGCGGCTTCGACCGTTATTTCCAGATTGTCCGCTGCTTCCGCGATGAGGACCTGCGCGCCGACCGCCAGCCCGAATTTACCCAGATCGACGTGGAGATGGCCTTCCCCACGCGCGAGGAACTGTTTGGGATCATCGAGCGCCTGATGCAGAAGCTGCTGGCGCTGGTGGACGTCAAGGTCGAACTTCCCTTCGCGCGATTGAGCTACGACACGGCAATGGAGAAGTACGGCTCCGACAAGCCCGACCTGCGTTTCGGCTTGGAATGGAAAAAGCTGAACCTGCCCGACGGCAAGCTGAATGCGGTGAAAGGTTTTCAGGTGGCCAAGGCGTTGCGCGTTCCCGGCGCCGCGGCAAAAATTTCGCGCAGCCAGTTTGACCGTTACCAGGAAACGCTGAAACACATGGGGGCCGCGAACGCCGCGTATCTGACTGTGACGGACGCGGGCGTGCAGTCGCGAATGAGCAAGGCGCTGGGCGATGACGGGCTCCAGGCCATTGCGGCCGCCGTTGAGGCCCAGACCGGCGACCTGGTGGTTCTGCTGGGGGCGGAATCCGGCGCTGCCGAAAACCTGCGCGGGCTCGGCCAGGCGTCAGGCTGGCTGCGCCTGGAACTCGCCAACAAGTTTGAACTGATCCAGCCCGGCCTCTGGAAGTTCGCCTGGATTGTCGACTTCCCCATGTTCGATTACGACAAGAACGAAAAACGCTATGCGGCCATGCACCACCCCTTCACTTCGCCGCGCGAAGAAGACCTGGACAAGCTGGAATCCGACCCGGCCAATGTCAAGGCGCTGGCCTACGACCTGGTGCTGAACGGCAGCGAGATCGGCGGCGGCTCGATTCGTATGCATCGCCCCGACATCCAGAAGCGCGTTTTCCGCGTGCTCGGCCTGAGCGACGAAAAGGCCCGGGAGCGGTTCGGATTTTTCATGGACGCGCTCGAATACGGAGCGCCACCCCACGGCGGCATCGCCCTGGGCGTTGACCGTATCGTCGCCCTGCTGGCCGGCGAATCGAGCATCCGCGAGGTGATCGCATTCCCCAAAACCGCCAGCGCCACCGACCTGATGTGCGACGCCCCCGCAACCGTCGATCCCGAACAGCTCACCGATCTGGGGCTGAAGATCGTAAAGCTTTGAACTTCCGCACTTCAGGGGCTGAAGCCCCCGAGCCGCGGAGCCGGTGATGTGTCGGAGCTAAAGCTCCGACCTCCTAAAGAACACCTGCTTTGATTGAGCTATTCAGGAGGTCGGACCTTTAGGTCCGACAAACAAAAGGTTTAAGGCTCCCATTTAAGGTCTCTCCATGTCTGTCATTCGCATTCTACCGGAAGCCATCGCCAACAAGATTGCCGCGGGCGAAGTGGTTGAGCGGCCGGCTTCGGTGGCCAAGGAGTTGGTGGAGAACTCCATTGACGCCGGGGCCACATCGGTTGAGGTTCGGGTAGAGAGCGGTGGCAGGCGCCTGCTGCGTGTGGCCGACGACGGCTGCGGCATGACGCGCGACGACGCCCTGCTGGCCTTCGAGCGCCACGCCACCAGCAAAATCACTTCCGCAAACGATCTGGATGCGATTTCGACGCTGGGGTTTCGCGGCGAGGCCCTGCCGTCCATCGCCGCCGTCTCGCGCCTGACTCTGGAAACCTGCCACGCTTCGGAAGAAGCGGGCACGCGCATGGAATTTGCCGGAGGCAGCCTGCGCAACGTCAAGGACATCGCGCGGCCCTGCGGCACCACCATTGACGTTCAGAGCCTGTTTTATAATGTCCCGGCGCGCCGCAAGTTCCTGCGGTCGGAATCCACCGAACTGGGCCACATCGCCAGCATGGTGACGCACTATGCGCTGGCGCATCCCGGCAAAGCGTTTCGCCTCGAATCCGTCTCGAATGAGATTCTAAAGGTCTCTCCGGTCGCAAGCCACCGCGAGCGCGTCTACCAGGTGATGGGCGGAAAGCAGCTTGAACAACTGGTAGAGTTCGGGCCGGTGGAGCGGCCGTTGCTGCCGGCGTCCGTCCCTCTCAACCTCGACGAGGACCCGGAGGGCAGCGCTGAAGTTGCCGGGCCGCCGATCTTCAGGATTTCCGGTTTCGTCTCGCGCCCGGAAGTCCACAAGCTGAACCGCAACCAGATTTATTTCTTTGTGAGCCGGCGGCTGATCCGCGACCGCCTGGCGCTGCACGCGCTCCATGAGGCGTATCGCAACATTCTGCCGGCGGGTATTTTTCCGGTGGCGATGATCTTTCTCGACATGCCGCCGGGAGAAGTGGACGTGAACGTCCACCCCTCCAAAGCCGAAGTGCGCTTCCGCCACTCGTCTTTTGTGCACGACCTGATCCGCGACACGGTGCTGCAGGCGCTGACGGCTTCGCGCCCCGTGGCGGCGTTTCCCATGCCGAAACGTCCGGACACGGGAGCGCAAGGAGATCCATCTTACGACGACCGCGTCACTCCCGCCGCGCCACAGGGACAACGCAACTGGACGCCACCGGCAGGGCCGCGCGAATCGTACGGGTCGGGGCCGGGGAGAAATTTTGAACTTTCGGCTCCGCGGCCGGCGCCATCGCCTGGCAATCTGCCGCTGGCGGAAGCGGTGCTGGGCCTCTACGCACCGCCCGAGCCCGCATCCTGCCCGGCTGGATACGCCGAGCCCGCTGTTCAGGAAAACCGCGCCGGCGAGCTGCCCTCGGACCTGTTGCCGCTGGGCCAGGTGCGGTCGAGTTTCATCATCGCCGCCAACCCGGAAGGGCTGTGGATTATCGACCAGCACGTGGCGCACGAGCGCGTCCTGTTTGAGCAACACCTGCGCCGCCGCCAGAACACGCGCATCGAGGGGCAGCGGCTGCTGATCCCCATTGTGGCCGACCTGCAGCCCCAGCAGCGCGTGATCTACGAAAGCATCGCCGAAGAACTGACCGCCCATGGTTTTGAGGTGGAACCGTTTGGCCAGGGCAGCGTGGCCGTGAAGGCCGCGCCTGCCGACATCCAACCCGACGACGTGGAGAAACTGGTGCGCGAAATTCTGGACGGCGTGGGGCGCGAAGCGCGGGCGCTGTCGCTTGACGAGTTGCGGCGCAGCATTGCGGCCACCGTGGCCTGCCACGCGGCCATCAAGGTGAACATGCCGCTCGACCAGGAAAAAATGTCATGGCTGCTGCTGGAACTGAGCAAGACGGAGTGTCCCATGACCTGCCCGCACGGACGTCCCATCGTCCTGCGCTACGACATGAAGGAAATCCAGAAGGCTTTTAAGCGGATTTGAGGTTTTACGAAACACGTTGTGCGCACGTCGTGCTGTGCGAAGCGAAGCATCCCGGCATTTGATGAACCAAGCCGAGATCCTTCGTCGTCCCGATGAATCGGGACTCCTCAGGATGACGAGATCAAACGTTGTTGACTGTACCTATGACCGAACCTCTCATCATCGCGATTGACGGCCCGGCGGGCGCCGGCAAGAGCACCGTGGCGCAGATGGTGGCGCAGCGGCTGGGCCTGGCCTATGTGGATAGCGGCGCCACCTACCGGGCCGCCGCGCTCAAGGTGCTGGAGTCCGGAGTGGCGCTTGAGGATGAAGATGCAGTCGTCCGCGTTGTGGGCTCGGCTGAAATCCGGTTTGTGCCCCGCCTGCCGCAGCCGCAGGTGCTGCTGGACGGCAAAGACGTGACCGCGGAGATTCGCGCCCTGGAGGTGACCCGGGCCGCCTCCCGTGTCTCGCAACTGCCGGCCGTGCGCCGGAAGCTGATTGCCCTGCAACGGTCGCTGCTGAAACCTCCGGGAGTGGTGATGGAAGGCCGCGACATCGGAACCGTGGTGTTCCCCGGCGCGCCGCTCAAAATCTTCCTCAAGGCCGATCCCGAAGAACGCGCCCGCCGCCGGGTGGAACAAAACACGCAGCAGGGCCGGCCGTCTTCCATGGAAAAGATCCTGGCGGAAATTTCCAGCCGCGACCGGCGGGACGCCGAAAGGCAAGCTTCACCGCTGGTGGCCGCCAAAGATGCCGCCATCATTGACGCCACCCAACTTTCAGCTGAAGAGGTTGTAAAAAAAATCCTGGAACTCGCGCGCGACAAAGGGTTGCTGTAGCGACGCCAATCACGTGGCCCGAACCGCCGCGCGACGGCGCACGCGCCAGACTCCAGGGTGTATGCGCCGAATAGGGGCCGCGGCAGGAGGCTACGGAAAGTAGCGATAGACTTCCCGCCGATGAAGGACTCGCACGAATGTGACCGTGTCCTTCTCAATGATCAGATCCTATAGTCTCCCAGGCGAATGCGGTAATAATCTCCCCGGGCCTGCAGCTTCTTAAGGCCGGGCACGCCGGCAAGGCTTTCCGCCTTTTCCACACTTTCAATGATTGTTCGGATTCGGTTGAGTAATGACCGGTTCTGAATGGCACGGAGGTCTCGGGCGAAGCTTGCCCGGTAGGTGACCTTCAACGACGGGGCTCGAGAATGGAGAAGATTTGTTTTCGAGACGCCTTCCGGGTTCGCCGGCCTTCATCAATCGCGCGGGCCAGAGCGGCGTTCTCGACCGCCTCTTCGACGATTTCGCGCAGGAGGTCCTTGCGCTCGTCGAGCACTTCACTCAGCGCTTCCTTGAAAACGCGCTTGAGTTCCTTTTCCTTTGTCAGCGATTGAGCCATATGACTCCCCAACCACCACATTGTAGCCGATTGCAAGGGCACCTGGCACGACTTCCCTGCACGGCGCGGCAACCTGTGAGCGCCGGCTTGTCAGCCAACAACTGGCGGCCATACACCAGCTCCACGGCCTACCTTCCGCCGTTCGACATGGAAGCCAGGAACTCCGCGTTCGTTTTGGTCTTGGAAAGCTTGTCGATGATGAGTTCCATCGACTCCACCGGCGACAGCGGGTTGAGCACTTTGCGCAGCACCCAGATGCGGTTGAGTTCGTCCTTCGGCACCAGCAGTTCTTCCTTCCGGGTGCCCGACTTGTTGATTTCGATGGCCGGGAAGACGCGCTTGTCCACCAGCTTGCGGTCGAGGTGAACTTCCATGTTGCCGGTGCCCTTGAACTCTTCAAAGATCACGTCGTCCATGCGGCTGCCGGTATCGATGAGGGCGGTGGCGATGATGGTGAGGCTGCCGCCTTCCTCGATGTTGCGGGCCGAACCGAAAAAGCGCTTGGGGCGCTGCAGGGCGTTGGAGTCAACGCCGCCGGAAAGCACCTTGCCCGAAGGCGGCACCACGGTGTTATAGGCGCGCGCCAGGCGGGTGATGGAATCCAGCAGGATCACCACGTCGCGCTTGTGCTCCACCAGCCGCTTGGCCTTTTCAATCACCATCTCGGCCACCTGGACGTGGCGGGCGGCGGGCTCGTCGAAGGTGGAGCTGATGACTTCGCCTTCCACGGTCCGCTGCATGTCGGTCACTTCTTCCGGCCGCTCGTCAATCAGCAGAACGATCAACGAGACTTCCGGATGGTTCGAAGTGATGGAATTGGCGATGGCCTGCAGCAGCATGGTCTTGCCGGTGCGCGGCGGCGAAACGATGAGGCCGCGCTGCCCCTTGCCGATGGGAGTCAGCAGGTCGAGGACGCGCCCTGAAACATTCTCCTTGCCGGTCTCCAGTCGCAGCCGTTCCTCCGGATAGAGCGGGGTGAGGTTGTCAAAAAAGATCTTGTTGCGCGCCTCGTCGGGGGGTTCAAAGTTGATGGCCTCCACCTTGATGAGGGCAAAGTAACGTTCTCCCTCTTTCGGCGGGCGGATCTGGCCGGAGACGGTGTCGCCGGTGCGCAGATCAAACTTTCGAATCTGCGAGGGTGACACGTAGATGTCATCCGGACCCGGCAGATAGTTGTAGTCGGGCGCGCGCAGGAAACCGAAGCCATCCGGCAGACATTCCAGCACTCCCTCTGAAAAGATGAGCCCGGCCTTCTCGGTCTGCGCCTGGAGGATCTTGAAGATCAGTTCCTGCTTGCGCATGCCGGTGGCCCCGACAACTCCCAGGTCTTTGGCCACCTGGGTGAGCGTGGCAATGTTCATTTCCTTCAGCTTGGCAATATCGAGGATTTCACTTTCCTTGAGTTCCTCGATCTTTTCTTCCTGCACATCAATTGGCTTTTCTTCCTGTTTTTTGGACGGCATGTTACTCTCTCAATTCAGTTTAGTTTAGAACCCTGTATCAGAATTTCCACTGCAGGACCCGAATCAACCCGCCGACCCGATTTTCCTTGATGATCCCAGACAATGAGTTGAGCGGCTCATTTAGGCAAGTCAGCAGAATCCCGAACGGTATCGTCCCCGGCAGTAGTTTTGAGATTTATCAATCCGAGTTGGCTTGAATTGACGTTACTTACTGATGCAGCGAGAAAAACGCAATTCCCATCCAGGGTGAGCCTTCAATTCCAGGGCGATTCTTGATACGCTCCGCGCCGGAATGATTCTTGTTCTCCGGCATCGTTCCCCTCACCCGTCTCTCGGCGCCAGCCCCGGCAGGCCGAGTGGCGGGTTCCTCATTCCGGCCCTCGCCGGGTGGAAACCCTTCAATTCGTCAGCGACTCGCGGTCTGATTCGAGCGCCGCGTCGAGCCTCCGGGCCTCTTCGGGCTCCGTTGCCAGAGCGGCAATTCCTTCAATCTTCCGCTCCAGCGCCAGGTCCAGCACCTCATCCATCGTCTCGACAAACCGGATGGCCAGGTCCTCCTGGATGTTCTCCGGAATCTCGGAAAGGTCCTTCTCGTTGTCCCGCGGCAGCAGCACCGTGCGGATGCCGGCGCGATGGGCCCCCAGGATTTTCTCCTTCACTCCGCCGATCGGGAGCACCTTGCCCCGCAGGGTGATTTCGCCGGTCATGGCGATGTCACGGTTCACGGGAATCTTGGTGAGGGCGCTCACCATGGCGGTCGCCAGGGTGATGCCCGCCGAAGGCCCGTCTTTGGGGATGGCCCCCTCGGGAATGTGGATGTGGATATCCACGCGGCGGTAGAAGTCCGCCGGCAGTCCCAGCCGCGAAGCCCTGGAGCGCACGTAACTCAGCGCCGCCTGGGCGGATTCCTGCATCACGTCACCCAGTTTGCCGGTCAGGGTCTGTTTGCCCTTGCCCGTCATCACGGTGGCCTCGATATTCAGAATCTGGCCGCCCACCTCGGTCCACGCCAGGCCGGTAGCCAGGCCCACCTCATTCTTCTCTTCGGCCTTGGTGTCACGAAACTTGATGACGCCCAGGTATTCGCGAAGGTCGTCCTGCTTCACCTTAATCTTAAGTCCACGGCCTTCCTGCACCACCTTCCGCGCAACCTTGCGGCTGATGTTGGCGATTTCGCGCTCCAGGTTGCGAACGCCGGCCTCCCGCGTGTAGTTGCGGATGACGCCGACAATCGCGTCGTCTTCAAACTTCAGGTTCTCGGCTTTCAGGCCGGTGGCTTCACGCTGTTTGGGCACCAGGAAGCGTTTGGCGATTTCCAGCTTTTCCTGTTCCGTGTAGCCGGAAAGGCGCAGGACCTCCATCCGGTCCTGGAGCGGCTGCGGAATGGTGTGGATCACGTTCGCCGTGGTAATGAAGAAAACCTTGGAAAGGTCGTATTCAACGTCCAGGTAATGGTCCGTAAAGGAATCGTTCTGCTCGGGGTCGAGGACCTCCAGCAGGGCCGCGGAAGGATCGCCGCGAAAGTCCATGCTCATCTTGTCCACTTCATCCAGCAGGAACACGGGATTGACCGTCCCGCCCTTCTTCATCATCTGGAGAATCTGGCCGGGCAACGCGCCGATATACGTCCTGCGGTGGCCGCGGATCTCGGCTTCATCCCGCACGCCGCCGAGCGACAGCCGCACAAACTTTCTTCCCGTTGCGCGAGCGATGGAACGCCCCAAAGAGGTTTTGCCCACTCCGGGAGGCCCCACAAAGCAGAGGATGGAACCACGCGGGGTCTTCACCAGTTGCCGCACCGCCAGGAATTCCAGGATGCGCTCCTTGATCTTCTCGAGGCCATAATGGTCTTCGTTCAGGATCTTTTCAGCGCGCCGGATGTCCCGGATTTCCTTCGATTTCTTCTTCCAGGGCACGGCCAGCAGCCAGTCCAGGTAGTTGCGCGAGACGGTGGACTCGGCGGACATGGGAGGCATCAGCTCCAGGCGTTTGATTTCGCCCATGGCCTTCTCGTGGGCGTCTTTGGTCATGCCCGCGGTCTCGATTTTCTTCTTGAGCTCGTCGAGTTCATTCTTCTCGTTGCGCCCCAGCTCTTTCTGGATGGCCTTGATCTTTTCGTTCAGGTAATACTCGCGCTGGGCGCGTTCCATCTGCCGCTTGACGCGTCCCTGGATGGAACGGTCAACGTTCAGCTTCTCAATTTCGATGTCCAGAATGTCCGCCAGGCGCGTCAGGCGGTCTACCGGATCAAACAGCTCCAGCAGTTCCTGCTTTTCCTCGATGCTGATGCTGAGGTTGGCGGCCACCGTGTCGGTGAACTTGCTGATCTCTTCCACCTTGGCGGCGGCGATCATGGTCTCATAATTCAGGCTCTGTGAAAGCTTCACGTACTGCTCGAAAAGCGAAATCACCCGCTGAACCAGCTGTTCCAGGCTGGGCGTGCTCACAATCCGGAAGTTGGCTGTCTTGACGCTGGCGCGGAAGTAGCCTTCCTCGCTGGTCACCTTCTGGATCTTCCCGCGCTCATTGCCTTCCACCAGCACCTTGATGTTGCCGTCGGGCAGCTTCAGGCTCTGGATGATATTAGCGATGGTGCCCACCTGGAAAATATCATTGGGCTTGGGGTCGTCCACCGAGGCGTCGTGCTGGGTGGCCAGAAAGATCTTCTTGTCACCGGCCAGCGCCTCTTCCAGCGCCCGGATGGAACTCTCCCGCCCCACCACGAACGGGGTCATCATGTAAGGAAAGATGACTACGTCACGAATGGGCATCATGGGCAGCATGCGGGTCTCACCTTTTTCCCGGCCTGAGAACATAGTAGAATCCATTAACTTGCCTTTTCGAATAGGGATGGGTCAAAAAGAATCTCGTGCTTCAGAACCATTTCCTCCGTCACCACAAACTCCCGGACGGTGCGCTGGCTGGGTAAATGATACATCAGGTCCAGCATCAGGTCTTCAAGGATCATGCGCAGGCCCCTCGCTCCCAGCTTGCGCAGCAGGGCCTGGCTGGCAATCGCCATCAAGGCGCCCTCGGTGAACTGCAGCTTCACATTTTCATATTCAAACAAACGCTGGTACTGCCGCACCAGCGCGTTCTTGGGCACGGTCAGAATCTCCACCAGCGCCTTTTCGTCCAGATCTCCCAGAACGCTGATCACGGGAAGCCGCCCCACGAACTCCGGAATCAGGCCATATTGAATCAGGTCAATCGGTTGCGCCTGCTCCAGCATCTCGATGTTCCGGCGTCCCGGCGGAGTCCCGGGCGCCTCCTCGGGACTGTGAAATCCCAGGGATTTCTTTCCGGTGCGCCGCTCCACAATTTTCTCCAGCCCCACAAACGCCCCGCCGCAGATGAACAGAACGTTGGTGGTGTCCACCGGAGTAAATTCCTGGTGCGGGTGCTTGCGGCCGCCCTGCGGCGGCACGTTGGCCACCGTCCCTTCCAGAATCTTCAGCAGGGCTTGCTGCACGCCCTCGCCCGAAACGTCACGCGTGATTGAGGGATTTTCGTCCTTGCGCGACACCTTGTCAATTTCATCGATATAGATAATGCCCTGCTGCGCCCGCTGAACGTCGCCCTGCGCGCTCTGCAGCAGCTTCAGGATGATGTTTTCAACGTCCTCGCCCACGTAACCCGCTTCGGTCAGCGTGGTGGCGTCGACAATCGCAAAAGGAACTTCCAGCAGTCTTGCCAAAGTCTGGGCCAGAAGCGTCTTGCCGGTCCCGGTGGGCCCGATCAGCAGGATGTTGGACTTGGTCAGTTCAACATCGTTGCGCACTTTGGCCAGCATGATGCGCTTGTAATGGTTGTAAACCGCCACGGCCAGCTTCTTCTTGGCCTTGTCCTGGCCGATGACGTACTCATCCAGAAATCGTTTCACTTCCGCCGGACGTGGCAGCTTGGCTTCCACCGTCGGCACGCGTTCGGACTGATCTTCTTCCAGAATCGTATTGCAGATCGCTACACATTCGTCACAGATATAAGCTCGGGGATGATCGCCGGGGGAAGAAATTAACTTACCTACTGCGTCCTGGGTTTTCTGACAAAATGAGCAACGAAGTATTTCTTCTGAAACTGTTCGTTTCAAGTAAGGTCGCCTCCGTTATTTGTGCTTCTCAATAATCTCATCGACTATGCCATACTCCCTGGCCTGCTGCGCATCCATCCAGAAATCGCGTTCGACGTCGCGTTCAATCTTCTCAAGCGGCTGGCCGGTGTGCCTGGCCATGATTTCATTCAGCCCGGCCCGCACCCGCAGGATTTCGCGCGCATGAATATCAATGTCGGTGGCCTGCCCGGACAAACCTCCCATGGTCGGCTGATGGATCAGCACCCGTGAGTTGGGCAACGCAAAGCGCTTGCCGTGGGTGCCGGCTGAAAGCAGCAGGGCCGCCACGCTGGCCGCCTGTCCGATGCAGATGGTGGCCACGTCGGGCCGGATAAACTGCATGGTATCGTAAATCGCCATTCCTGCCGTCACCACGCCGCCGGGCGAATTGATGTAGAGGGAAACGTCCTTCTCCGGGTCTTCGGCTTCGAGGAAAAGCAACTGCGCCGTCACCAGATTGGCCACATTATCATCAATCGGGGTGCCAATGAAAATAATATTATCGCGGAGCAGCCGGGAATAAATGTCGTAGGCCCGCTCCCCACGGTTCGTCTGCTCAACCACCATCGGAATCAATGTCATCGCTGGTCCATTCATGCTCATCGGCGCTCCCTGCCAACTACCCCTCGGCTTTGTCCGGAACGTTTTCGGATTTGGGTTTGATCTTAGCGTGTTGATAGATGAGGTCAAGAGCCTTCTGATTGCGGAGCCTACGTTCAATTGTAGGGAGCTCCCCATCGCGTGTCAAGCGCGTTTTCAAGGCCGCAGGGGCTTCGTGCCGCTCCTGCGCCAGCTCCCGGATCAACTCGTCAACCTCTTCTTCCTTCACTTCGATGGCCTCGGCTTCCCCCACCTTCTCCAGGATCAGCGAGCCGCGAACGTCTTTTTCGGCCTCGGGCTTTGCATCTTCTCTCAGCTTCTGCCAGTCCAGGCCCACGGTCCGGGGATCCATACCCTGGGAAATCAGCTGGTTCAGAAACCTTTCCAGCTTGCCGTCCACCTGTCCCTCTACCAGTGTATCAGGAACCGGAAAGCTGTGGGCGACCACCAACTGGTTCAAGAGGCCCTGCTTGGCCTCTGTCTCGGCCACATACTTCTTGCGCGCGGCCAGGTTTTCAGAAACCCTGTCCTTCAACTCGTCCATCGTTTTGAACTCGCTGACCGATTTCGCAAACTCATCGTCGAGTTCCGGCACAACCTTCTTCTTAACCGCCTGGATTTCCACCCGGTAGCTGAGCGATTTCCCCGCCAGCGGCTTGGAAGCGTAATCCTCGGGGTAATTCACGTCAAATTCCCGCACATCGCCCGGCTTTGCGTCCCGCAGGTTTTCGGTGAACTCGGGCACCGACCCTTCTGCCGAGAGGTGCACCATGGCGTCATTGGCTTCCAAAGGCTTCGCCTCCGCGTCGGCCTTGTCCACCCCGCGATAGTTCACTGTAACGTAATCGCCGTCCTGGGCGGCGCGGTCTTCCACCGGTTCATAGGTGGCCGCGCGCTGCCGCAGTTCCTCCAGAGTCTGACTCACTTCCTCCTCGGACACCTCGAACGGCCCCTGCTCAACCTCGAGCCCTTTGTATTCTTCCAGTTCGAAATCCGGAAGAACCTCAAACCTGGCCGTGGCGGTGAGCGGAGTGTCCTCCTCAAACTTAAGATCGTCAAAGTGAGGACGTCCGATCACAGACATCTTCTGTTCTTTAATTGCATTTTCGAAATATCTGGGCAGAAGCGACTGCACCACTTCGTTGCGAATGTCATCCTGATAGTGCCTTCGGATCAGCGAAGCGGGCGCCCGGCCCGGCCGGAAACCCGGAATGCGTGCCAGGCGGCGGTACTGCGCCGTGACAGCTTCGGATTCCTGTTTGACGATATCAGGTGGTATTTCGATTACGAGTTCTTTCTTGCAGGTTTCAGATTCCACAGTTCCTCAATAATAGCGGCTGTTTAGATTGAAAGAGAACGGAAGGTGGTCCTTCAAACTTCTAACTGAGGGAATGGCCCAGCCCCGGAAAGAAGTGCAATTCCCCGGGTCCCAAAAGCTCAGTATAGCATAAGGTTCCCGGCTGTCAACCCAAGTGCCGCCCGGATATTCAACTGGCCGGCCGCCCGAAATTCTCCGTGATTTCTCCTCTCTTTCTGATGCACGGCGCCGGCAAAAGTTATGCGGCAGCCAGCAGGCATACACCCGCCGCAGAGGAGGATGGCACAGAATGTGTAGCACAGGATGTGTGTTTTTCAGACTCTTCGGGGTTTTACGTTGGAGTGGCCTGCGGGGCGATATGCTGGCCGCCATGTCGCGCCTCCAGCCACAGGGTGTTGATGTTGCCAGGCGAGAAAATCCGCAGAGTCTCCGAGGCCGGAGACCCTGTGCTAATGTCTGCCCTGTCCCGGGGAGGGCTCAATCCACTTCATCACCCCCGACAGGCCGCCAGATCCAATCAAATGAGGAGTAGACGATGGCGAAGCGCAATGGGGCGCCCGATAAACCCAGATGTTCTGCGGCTGCGCCCCTCCTGTAATGGGCAAGGCTGAATACAGGGTGTAACTGTGGCCATCCATTTTGAAACGCACCTGGCCGTATTCGGCAACCGCCTGTTCCGACCCAGGGAAAGGCTTCAGGGCAAACACAAACGCGCCTTCCGGCGGCACGCAGACCCCGACCGCCGGATTTCCGCCCCAAGCACTTGCACTTCCTCCAATCTTGCCCAAGAAGGCATTGTCACGGACGAGAGCTGAGTTGGCGATGACCAGTTCCTCGGGTTCCGGCAATACGGATTGCCGCCCCATAAGCCAAAAGGTGGGACGAATGGGGTAGACCTTTCCCGTCAGCATCACTGTGCCCGCACCCTTGATGGGGATAGCAAGCTCTTGCCCGGGCACGTATTCATACGTCCGGGGGCGCGTGTCCGCCAGAGCTTGAATGGCGGACTTCGGTCCCCCTGCCCGGGGAACAAAGGAACGCTCCCAAACCTGCAGCCGCACGAGATCGTTCCGGACTTCGACGGCACTGACACGGAAGGCGATCTTCTTGCCGTCAGTTCCTGGCAAGAAGCCTCCCGAGGCAGGCTCACCCGCCTGCAGCAAGCCGCCGATACTTCCACTAATGCTTTTGCCCGGCGAACTGCTCACCTCAAACTGAAACCAGGGACCGGAGGCCTGATGGCGCGCAAGTCCCAGTCCCAGCGACAATCCGGCAATGCAAAGAAGAGCCAGTCCGACCGCGAAGCGCGGGACAAGAACGCGGCCGCCCAACCGCCACGTCCAGGTCCTGCGCTTAGATGGAAGAGGAGCAAGTGTCGCCAGCGCGCCTTCCGGCTCGGTGCTTGCAACCAGGCGCAGTTCCACCCCCATCTGCGCGTAGTCCTGCAGGCGTTCTTTGC
>Ga0315535_1001585_pt1 | contig 15006 bp, 12 predicted proteins | sample SalMarSW160220MG_2_FD_203092 | JGI IMG/M metagenome (GOLD analysis project Ga0315535, IMG submission 203092) | Salt marsh sediment microbial communities from the Plum Island Ecosystem LTER, Massachusetts, United States - Salt Marsh Sediment SW1602-20 ...
TACTGCAAGCACCCACTTTGGCGTTGGAAACATTGATTCTGATGGGTTTTTTGCTGGTTGGATTGAGGTTTCGAAAAATTGCCTCGATGGTGGCTGGTATTTCCAAGTTCGACTGGATTTTCCTGTCCTCATGGACGGTAATCGGGGCCGTGTTGCGTCTGCTTGGCGGCGTGCGTGTGCCTGGTTTCACCAACTGTACAGGGTATGCCCATGGTTTTGGTTTGTTGCGAGATGTCCTGGTGTGGGATCCGCTAAAGCTGGACCCCCATGGAAACGGGTTTCATGCCCTTTACGGACTAGTTCTTTCTGTTTTCCCGCGCACTGAGCTTACCGTCGTGCTCTGCCAGTTTACGCTCTCGCTTGCATGCATCCCGCTTACCTACCTGGTCTCGCGTTTTTTCCTGAAAGAGCATAGCTGGGCGCTGTGGGCTGCCGCTATAATCGCCGTATTGCCCGTACACGTCTTTTTCGCTACAACCGAGATACGCCTCGTGCCAGGCGTATTCTTCATGCTTCTCGGCCTTGTCTGCCTCGGCCTGGCAATAAAGGATCAAAACCAGATATCACTGTTTGCATCAGTAGTTACAGGCTTTTTAGCGACCCAGTTCTATCCAACCCTGATGCCCCTGCCAATTATCATGTTGGCGCTGACTCTGGTCAGCGTGGAAGGACGCAAGCTGTTTCATCGAACATCGACCTGGGTGGCAGCCGGATTGTTTTTCATCTTGTGGATCGGACCGGCCGTCTGGATGACCTACTTGATGACTACCAAGGAACACACCGTAATAGGGACTGATTTTATAAAGGCCTTAGCCGATAGTTACAAGATACTCTTTCCATCTAATAGTCTGGTTTCTACAGGAAGATATAATGTCTTCCTGAACAGCAACTTCACACCTCCAACATTCATTATCCTTGCAATTGGAGGGTTTATTATCGGCCTTTGCAACAGGCGCCGACGAATTTCGATTATAGCTTTTCTTGCTGCAGCATTGCTTTTGAGCTTTTCCGGGCTCTTTCCGGGCAGAATGAATCTGGCGCGCCTACAGCAGGGCGGCCTGCCTTTTTACGCCGTGCTCACCGGCGCCGGGCTGGGATTCCTGGTAGACAGGCTGAAATTGGTCGGGCGCCTTGCGGTCATAGGCTCCTCAGGCCTGGGAGCCTTGCTGGTACTTGGTTCGATTCTTGTATGGCCTGGGCCTATCGGGGAACTGTACACGTTGCAGTACGAGCGGCGATCTTTTATCAAGGGACTCGATCACATCGACGATGGATGCATGGTGATCTGGTCACCAGGGCCAAGTGGAATCAACCATGACGTGCCGTCGTATCTTGCAGAGGAACGAGGACGCAAGTTAGCATGGGGCGCGCTGAGTTCTACCAACGTTCCCAAGGATTTGATGAAAGATGGATCCTGTCTCTATTACTACCGAAACAGCACTTGCTTCGCGATCGTTCAAGACGAGAAGCGGGATGAGATGCTGAGACCCGAATGCGCCACGGTCGAGAAACAACTGGAAATGAAAAAGGTGTTCGTTGAAGAGATCCCAAGCATTCCAGACGACATGTCAGAATACTGGGGAAGCCAGATCCCAGTTGGATTCTTCAGAGTCGAATCTATCAGGTAAATAGGCGATATATACGCATAGTCTGATAAGATATATTATGTCAACTAATGCACATATGGCCTATGGGGTGGTTTATAGCAGTTGACGTGGCCTATTGACTGCCGACACGGATGAAGGCTACCCTCTTGCCCATGTCCATCGCCGAGTTCTTATCGACGGTCAAGGGATTCGATGGGATTCAGTGGGATGACCTGCAGAGTCTCTCGGATAACGCCCGGGAAAATAATTTTGCTCCCGGCCAGGAACTCATGCGAGCAGGTGAACCGGGCGACACCATGCATGTCATCCAATCCGGCCTGGTCAAGGTGCCAATCGTCGACGAATCTGGAGCCGAGAAGATGGTGTTTCATCTTGGGCCCGGTGAACTCGTGGGTGAAATGGCTTTGCTCACTGGTGAACCTCGCTCTGCAGATGTAGTCGCGCTGCACCAGACATCTACCGTGTCCCTGGACAGGGCCACATTGAAACCGCTGCTCGAAGACTATCCCAACCTGGCCAAGTTTCTTACCGAAATCCTCGGGCGAAGACTGGAGGAAAAAGGCGGCATTTCCCAGGTGGGAAAGTACAAGTTGCTTAGTAAATTAGGCGAGGGAGCCACCGGCAAAGTCTATGAAGCACTCCACCCGACTTTGAACCGCACGGTAGCTATGAAGATGTTGTCTCACTCATTGGTCTATGATTCGAATTTCAGTCAGCGATTCATTGAAGAGGCCAGACTGATGGCCTCTCTGTCGCATCCGAATATTGTGCAGATCTTCGATACCGAGTCGGCATATGCCACCTACTTCATTGTAATGGAAAAGCTTTCCGGCAAGAACGTAGCCCACCTGATGAAGGAAAAGGGTGCTTTGGATCCACTTCAAGTTGCTTCGATACTCAGGCAAATGGCTGCCGCCCTGGCCTATGCCCATGAGAAAGGCTTTGCTCACAGAGATGTGAAACCGGCCAATGCCGCATTGGATTCCAGGGGTTCAGTTAAACTGATGGACTTTGGATTGGCCCGTCCGATCCCCGTTGAACTAGGCAGTAGCGCAACCCAGTCAGTAGACGGCACTCCTCAATATATCGCGCCGGAGACAGCCATGGGCAGGGTGACGGACGGCCGGGTCGATATCTATGCACTGGGAGTAATCGGCTTCGAAATGCTCACCGGTAGACTTCCGTTTGAGCGCCAGTCGGTGACGGAGTTGCTAAAGGCTCATGTGCGAGAAATACCTGCGGATATAAGGACGTTGCGGTCTGACATTCCAGAATCACTTGCAGAATTCGTCAATTCGACGCTGATAAAAGATCCTCAGAACAGATTGTATGACGCGGATCGTATTCAGCGAATGTTGGATTTATCGCCGGCGGCCGGTGGCCAATGGGTTGATGAGGCACAGCAGGCTGTGTTGGTCAGATATCGACCCCAGGCTGCCGTCAGGGTCCAAGAAGCGCTGAATAAGTTTGCAAGAGAGTTCTCCGTTGATTCTGATGTACAGATTACTATTGGGGATCTGATTCCTGCGGGCAAGAACTCCGAAACCGAGGGAGATGAATGATGAGCAACGAAGAGTTCGACGATGTCAGTACTACTCTCGTTGGAATGGATCCTGTTGACTTCGACGAGGTAGAGCAAAAACCAGAGGCACGTTCCTCGGTCAATATGAAACCCGTGACCAGGCCGAGAAAACCGGAGGATCCGGTATTTATGCCTGAGCCGCCCCACTCTATCAGAGATACGGGTCTTAGCCATTCATATCTGGAAGAGTTGGTCCTGAAGCATCTTTTCCAGGGTGGAGATATGTCTGGCGGTCAGATCGCCGAGAGGGTCTGTTTGCCTTTTGCAATAGTTGAAAACACTATTGAGCGGCTTCGCAAAATGCAACTCATAGACATCAAGGGTTCGAGCCATGCGGGTATCGGAAGATCCGGAATGATAATTGCCATGACGGATGCCGGCCACAGGGTTTGCGAACACTCCATGGATCGTGACCGATATGTTGGGCCGGCCCCTGTCCCCTTTTCGTACTATTGCCAGGCCGTGGCTGCACAGACAATTCGCGGCAACACATTGCAGCGCTCTGACATCGAGCCAAATTTTACCGATCTGGTGATCCGGGAAGAGGTTTTTGGCGCCATCGGTCCCGCAATGAACTCGGGCAAGGCTTTGTTCTTTTATGGTCCACCGGGCAACGGAAAAACTGCGATTTGCCAGCGCATGACAAACTGCTTTGGCGGAGACGTATTTGTTCCACATGCGGTGATCGTTGACGATTTCGTAATCAAAGTATTTGACGAGACCCTTCATAAGCCAGTGGAGCACTCGGGTCCGCTGGACAAGCGTTGGATGCGATGTTCGAGACCCATGGTCGTTGTAGGCGGTGAGTTGACCCTGGATGACCTGAACTTGTCTTACTCGGAGCAAGTCAAGTATTACGAGGCTCCTGTGCAGATGAAGGCAAACTGCGGCATGTTGCTGGTGGACGATTTCGGACGCCAGACCGTTTCTCCAAAGGCGCTTTTGAACAGATGGATTGTGCCCTTGGAAAGTGAGATAGATTTTTTCGCCATGCACACCGGCAAGAAACTCCAGGTGCCGTTCGACGTGTTTGTAGTGTTTTCCACCAATCTGAACCCGGCAGAACTTGTGGACGCGGCCTTCCTGCGCAGGGTGCGTTACAAACTCGAGGTCGGCAGGCCGGATGAGTCACTCTACAAAGAGATTTTCCAGGCTGAGTGCGAAAAACATGACGTTGTTTGGGATGAAGCAATGGTGGAATACTTAATTCGTGAGCATTATCGAAAGTATAGCAGGCCTTTCAATTGCTGCGAACCACGCGACTTGCTGGCGCAGGTCCAGGACCTGTGTGCATACCGGGGAATTGCCTCCCGGATGACTGAGGACATCCTGGATCAGGTGGCTGCCAACTATTTCGTTAATTTCGAAGATAGTGGGCCTGAGTAGATCGCTGCAACCCGGACATTAGTTTACTTAAGACTAATTATGGTAACATTCTACTCCAACAGCTTCGAGATCGTTGGCTGGTCGGCGGGTGGAAACTCATAGTTGCAAAGCTTGGAGATGGAAACCCAACAGAAGTCATTCACGGCAATCTTCTCAGGTTTTCCCGAAACTATCTCACAGTCGTACACATGGAAATCCACGTTGAAGTCTGGATAAGAGTGAACGAGTCCCATGAAACGTTGACCGACCTGCACTTCGATGTCCAACTCTTCCTTGAGTTCTCGCATCAGCGCCTCCTGGTCGGTTTCGCCGGCTTCCACTTTGCCGCCGGGGAACTCCCACTTCAGGGGCATGAAAGCCTGGGGCCTGCGCTGAGTGATCAGTGCCCTTCCCTGCGAGTCCCGGATGAGCCCTGCGACAACTCTTATTGTTCGTTTGTCAGGTTCGGCCATCATTTGGCAAGAGACATGGCATAGAGGATTTCGCCGTTGGATGTCCAATAGACACGGGAACCCGCGACAGCCGGTGCTGCACTGGCACCCTTTCCCGGATTGAATATCTGGACGAGTTTGCCGTTCCGGCGATCGAGGGCCAACAGCGAGTATTCCTCGGACGAGACCAGAAGCCAGTTGCCAACGGCTACCGGTTGGCTGAGTTGGCCTTTCTTGGATGAGAACCTCCAAACAAGTTTTCCGTCCTTTGCCCTGATTGCCGCAACCTTGCCATCTGCCGTGCTGAAATACAGCATTCCGTCTGAGGCTTCGACCGCGGACGGTCCCTCTGCCTTGAATTTCCAGCGCTCGGTCATATTTTGCGGATCGAGGGCCACGATGCCTTGTCCAAACGAGCCCGTTATAAGATTTCCCGCCTCAATTATCGGAGTTGTGTCTACATCGCCGAACTGATCGGAGTCTCCTGAAAGCTTCAATGCGTTCATCAAGTTTCCATCCGCGAGAGAGAGCTTTACAAGAAAGCCGTCTGAGAATCCTGCATAAACGACTTTGTTGACGACAAGTGGATCCGCCACACCGCGTACCTGAAAACGACCTGCAGGAACCGGCCTGCGGTACCCCCACAACCACTTGCCGGTTTGCGCCTCCAGGCAGGTCAAACTGTTGACGTCGGTCATCGCCAGAATCTTGTCGCCGGCCAGGACAGGTGTCCCGATAACCGCGCCTGGCATGCGATAGCTCCACAGAAGCTCTCCATCGGACATCCTGAAGGCGTATAGCTTTCCGTCGATAGATCCATAGAAAAGCACACCATCGGCTACAAGCGGTTGCCCTCCTGCGGGCCCGTTGGTTTGCTTGCGCCACAATACCTTGCCATCTGACGATCTCAGGCAGAAAACGCTACCATCAAATGCCCCTGCAAACACTCTGCTCCCGTCATCGGCGACGGCAGGGGTTCCGAAATGGTGATAGTCTTTGGAGAATGAGCCCGCGTCGATTAGCGCAAACCTCCATAGGACAGTCAGTATTCGGTGTCGAGAGGTACTTTCCTTGTAAGTGATCATTTCGCCCTTTACAGCCGGCTTGATCACTTCTCCACTCAGATTTGAACACCCCGAAGTGTAAACCACCGCTAGGACAGCCGCCAATGAAATGAAGCGCTTCACTTTGCTCCCTTGGCGTCCGTTTTTCCGTCAGATTCGGCTTTTTCTTTCTGTCCGGATGGTTGTGCTTCTTTTTTGGTGCCTTGTTCGGCTTCCGGCTTTGGGGGTTTCGGCACGGCCTTGGCGCTTTCGGATTCGCCGGCCGGAACATGGTTGATATTTCCGGGGGGCGCGGACAAGTTATCCAGACGTTGTTGGATCTCACGCCTGTATGAAGTCTGAGGGTACTTTTCGAGGATCTCCTTGTAATGCGCTATAGCCTCGCTGGTCTTACCCATCTTTTGTTCTATGCGAGCGACATGATAGAGACCACGGTCTGGCTGAATGTCGAAGGGCGGTTTGGTGAGCCGGCGGTATTGCTCGATTGCATCAGCGTCCTTGCCTTGAGCCTCCAAAGAGGCGGCAATGCCTTCCAGGGCGAACGCCGAAAGCTCGCCCGTCTCGCCCTCTTCCTTCAGGTAGTCCTTGAAGCTCTCAGAGGCTTTTTCGTACTCGCCAAGGTGGCTCTGAATATCGCCTATGAAATATGTTGCCAAGTTGGCCGTTCGTGCCGAAGGGTGATTCTTACGAACCTTCTCGAAAGCCTCTAGCGCAGCCTTGTATTTAGCGTCGTTCGAGGCGTAGGATCCTTCCTGCTGATCGGATCCGGGCTCAATTCCTTCACCCGCAACCCTTGCATCAAGAATCTTCTTGGCTTCTATAAAGTCGATAGATGCCTTTTCTTCCTTTGAGTTGTTGTACCAACGAAAGCCATATGAGCCTAGAATAACCAGTGCCAAAGCCGATGCACCGATTATCAGGACAATTTTCTGCTCCGAGATCCAGCCCATGGCCCGGGTAGTGAAGCCGATGAACTCATCCGGCTCCTTGAGATCCTTCCTGGATAACTTTTTCGCCAAAAGAAGCCTCCAATATGATCGGCCTGCCTACGATGCCGCGAGTAAAATCAAGGCGGTACACTAGATCATGGCGTTTGGCATGTCAATCGATTATTGTAACAGTTCTGCTTACATGTTGATTCCCGTATCTGGTTGCGGATACCATCTGATGGCATGCGAGGATTTCTGACTATTATGGCGTTGATTTTCTGCCTGGCGCCTCGACCTGGAAACTGCGAGGCCTGGGATTTCGCGGCTGGTGGCGGCGCGTACTACGGATCTACCTTCCGGCAGGATCATAAAGACGGGCTGGGTGTTTCTGTTTACGCAGACCTGGGGCTTACCGAAACCCTGTCTTTGACGTTTGGCGGTGCCTATGCCAAGCACTTTATCGGCAGTGGCCAGGCCTATTCACTTGCTGGAGCCGGAGTGGGCATCGGATACAAGATCGACACGCTTGTTGTGGTTCCCTTCGCAGCGCTCAGGCTGGGATGGTTGCTTACGAGTTTCGAGGACGAATCGGCCAGCAGCGGTCTGGGTGTATGCGTGACTGTCGGCTTCGACTACCTGGTGACGGAGAGTTTCAGCGTGGGCTTCGCCGCAGAATACCGTGGCATGCTTAGCGACTTTGTCAGCTTTCCCGCCTATGCCGCCTTCACGACACGGGTCGGTTACCGGCTGCCTTTCTGAATTGCAAGACCTTGGTAAACTCAGCACATAGCAACAGGATGCAGGCCGAGTAGAAGATCCAGACAACAATAATCGCCATAGTCGCTAGTGATCCGTACAGCAGGCTGAAGCGGGCCACGTGGGTCAAGTAGTAACCGAACACTTTTATCGCCAGCATCCAAAAAAGCGAAAACAGCAGGCCGCCGGCCAGTGCGTACCTAATACCGACACGTTCTTTTGAGAAATATTTTAGCAGAATCACGAATACGGTGGTCGCAGTAACCACGGTTGCCATGATGCGAAGCACGACATGTGCGGAAAGAAACTTATCCCAGCGCTGGCTAAAGCTCGCGTCGCGAGCCGAATAGAAAGTCGAACTCAGAATTCCGAAATAGTGTACTGCCAGGAACAATAAGCCAAGCGCCAACACAAAAACGACAATCAATAACTGAGAGACAACCATGGAACGATGCTGCTTTGTCTTGAACACCCTGGCGAAGGCTAATTCGAGTGTACGGAAAACAAGCCCCGCGGTTATAAAAAGGATGATCAGGCCTGTGATTCCATAAGTGCTGCGATTTGAGACTGCCCCGGCCAGGCGCTGCATGACGTCATCGCCAAGGAACGGAACGACGGCACGTACATAGGAAGAGATATGAGAAAATAGTTCCTGTTGTGAGGCGTATTGATGGGCGATGTTGTTGAGCACGAAACCCGCGATAGAGAGAAGCAACAACAAGAAAGGGAGCAGGCTCAGGATGGCGTAGAAGGCAATGGCCGCCGCCATGATATGGCAGTCGTCCCGGTAGAATCCCTTGGCGGTCTTTCCCGATGTGGAAAGAACAGGGTTCAGTACAGGCAGGTGATAGATCCACCTGCCTGCATGTTGCACTTTTGCCCGCAGGCGTCGCCAACTTGCCCCGAGGCGTTTCACCCTCTTCTCCTTTTCGGTCTACGGGCCTTGTTTTTTTCTCCGCTTTCCCCGCGTTTTCTGAAACGCCAGCGAAGAGGCACGCCAACGAAGGCGAACTTCTCCCTGAGTTGATTTTCAAGGTAGCTACGGTAGTGCTGCGGTAAGCGGGAGGGATCATTGACCGAGGCCACGAAGGTCGGAGGTTTCACTTCGGCCTGCGTGATGTAGTAGATCTTGGCTCTTCTGCCCTTGACCAGCGGAGGTTGGTGCTTGCTAAGTGCTTCTAAGACCAGGCGATTGAGATCACCGGTAGATATGCGTTGGAATAGATTCCTGGCCACCTTGTTGCACTCCGGAAGCAGGCGCCCTAGCCCACGCCCGGTCATTGCCGATAATCGCAAGACGGGAGCATATGAGACGAAGCGTACGCCGTGCACAAGCTCTTCCATGTACTTCTTCATGGTACCAGGTTCTTCCAACTGGTCGATTTTGTTCACGGCAATCACCAGTCCTCGGCCGCGGTCATTCACTATACTCAGCAAACGAGCGTCCTGGTCTGAAAACGTTTCCGTACCATCCAGCACTACTACAGCCACGTCGGCCCGTTCGAGGCTTCGCAAGGCAGCCATTACACTGTACTGTTCGAGTTTCATTGAGATGCGCGCCCGGCGGCGCACCCCGGGAGTGTCGACCAGCAGGCAACTGATGCCGTCTTGTTCCAGGGAAATGTCTGCAGCATCCCTGGTAGTACCCGGAGTGGCGCTTACAATCTGGCGCTGCCCACCGGAGAGTCGGTTGGCCAGCGAACTCTTGCCCACGTTTGGCCTGCCTAGCAGGCATATCTTCAAGTCGGCGTAGGTAGCCGGCCGATCCTCCTCTTGAGGTTCTCCGAGATTAGCCAGAACCATCTCTTGCAACTCGTCCAACCCCGTTCCATGGGCGGCCGAGATGGGAAGAATATCGAGCCCGAGTCGATGAAAATCGTGCCGGCTTGAGTTGTCGGCGCCGGGATCGCACTTGTTTACCAGGCACAGCACAAGCTTGCCACTGCGACGCAGAACGTTGGCAACCTCCTGGTCGACGGGATGCAGGCCGTCGCGGCTGTCACAAATGAACAAGACCAGATCAGCCTGCTCGACGGCTGCTTGCGCCTGTTCGACTACCATTCGGGACAGTTCGTCTTCGGGATGAGTATCAAAACCTCCGGTGTCAACGAGAATAACATTCCGTGAGCCCATCCTGGCGTCGACAAAGAGACGGTCTCGGGTGACACCGGGCGTATCCGCGACCAGAGCAGCCCGGCGACCGACCAGGCGGTTCAGCAAAGTGGACTTGCCCACGTTGGGCCGGCCCACGATAGCAATCACCGGTCTCATGACTCCGGCTCCCCAAGATATCCCATGCTTCTCAGTCCGGATGATGTGCGCGACCAATTGGTCAAGTGTTTGACCCTGAGATCGAGAAATACCCTGCATGCCAGCAAGCGTTCGATTGAAGCGCGTGAACGACTACCTATCGATTTCAGCTTCTTTCCACCGGCGCCGATCAAGATGCCCTTTTGACTGCTGCGCTCTACGTAAATGGTAGCGTGAATAACCGCAAGATCTCTTTCCGGATGCTCTTCGAAAGCATCGATCACAACCGCCACGGCATGTGGAATTTCCTGACCGGTGTGTCGGATGACTTGTTCTCGAATAAACTCGGCAGCAAGCAGGCGCTCGGGTTGGTCGGTGATAATGTCATCAGGAAAGTATCGTGGTCCTACCGGCAGGCGCTTTGCTATAGCCGAGAGGAGGATCTCGACGCCTTCCCCGCTTATGGCCGATATCGGAATGAGTTCCTCGAAAAGCCCGTCCGTCGCGTAGGCCGAAAGCTGCGGCAACAGAGTTTCTTTTTGTCCGAGAAGATCGATCTTGTTTATTGCCAGCAAGGCGAGGCGACCGGAGTCTTTGACCGCTTCCATCACCAGACGGTCCTCGGGATGGCCGTCGGGAAGATCTTCCTTTTTTCTGGACTCGACGACCATTACTACCAGGTCAACCTCTGCAAGTGCCGCCTTGGCTTCCGAATGCATGAAACGGTTGATGGCCTTGCGGTTCGCAGGAAAGTGCAGTCCAGGGGTGTCCAAGAAGACCATCTGGCAGTTTTCGAGACTGACGATTCCGCGGACGCGGTTGCGCGTCGTTTGTGGCGTGCTGGTGGTTATCGACACAACGTTGCCCACCATGCAATTGAGCAGCGTGGACTTTCCCACGTTCGGCCGGCCCACCAGGGCGATAAACCCTGATCGGTGGCCTGGATGATCCCCGGTGAATTCCGAACCTGAGTTGTTCATCATTGTCGTTGCGTTCCCAAATCCACCGCAAGCCGATCCACGGTATACTGGTTTTCAAGAGCGGAACGGGCGGCTGCCTGTTCCGCATCCTTCTTGCTGTTACCTTGCCCTCTGCCGATCTCACGGCCGTCCATCCAGACGCTGACAAAGAAGACCTGTTTATGCACCGGACCCTCGGAGTGGTCGAAACGGTACTCGGGTGGTTCGTGCCCTCCTTGCTGCAGCAGCACTTGCAAGCGGCTCTTGGGATCGAATCCCGAGCTTTCAGCCAGGGCCGTTTCTATCTGACTGCCCAGACCAAGCTCAATGACAGTCCTGGCAGCATCGAGCCCGCCGTCCAAAAAGACAGCTCCGAGTATTGCCTCGAACAGGTCTGCCAGCAACGAGGGTTTGTCCCTGCCCCCAGAACGCTCTTCACCCTTGCCAAGCCGCAACCATTCACCGATCGAGATTCGCTCCGCCGCTTGGAAAAGAGCCTGCTCGTTGACCAGGGTTGCCCGCATACGGGTCAGCTCGCCTTCATCGACACCTGGGTGAGAACTCATCAGGCGCTCCCCCACCACCAGGCCCAACACCGCGTCACCGAGAAACTCGAGGCGCTCGTTGTGCCTGACATCGTCGGCCGGCGGAGCCTCGTTAGCGTATGACTTGTGTGTGACGGCCTCGACCAGCAGCTCGGACTTTTTGAAGCGGTACCCCAGGCGTTCAGCCGCTGCATCCGTCAGTTCGTGCTTGTAAATCGTCATCGTCCTCGCTCATCTTGCATGGTTTACCCATTGGCCTCACAGACTACCCCAACCAGCCGATCTTCATCCAGGTTTTTGGCATGCAGCCCGATTATATCGCCGCATGTCGCCTCGTCGGCCGGCACTTTGACAGGGCGGTATGAATCGCCACGGCCCCTGAGCCAACCGTCTTTCTCATCCTCCATCAATACGCGCAGTCGCTGCCCAATACCTCGGCTGACAAACCGCCGCCAACTCTCTTGCCCCATGGCGCGCAAGGCAGTTGCACGTCTGGATACGATTTTTCCGGGAACCCTTCCGGGAAGGCTCTCGGCCGGAGTGCCGGGCCTGGCCGAAAATGTGAAGACATGAAGGTAATCAAGCTGCAATTTTCTCAGAAATTCCTGCGTATTTTCGGCCTCGGCGTCGCTCTCTCCCGGGAAGCCTGTCATGACATCGCTACCGATTGCCGCGGCCGGGAACTCTTGCCGAAGTCTTTCGATCAGATCCTGAACCTGGCTGCGGCGATAGGGACGCCTCATGCGAGCCAGAACATCGTCGTCACCGCTTTGCAGGGGAATGTGAAAGTGCCTGCAGATGAACGCGGATGAGTCGATGGCGCCGATCAGATCCGGCGTCCATTCAAGAGGCTCGATCGAACTGAGTCGCAGACGGTAGCCTTGGCCAAGTCTTGCGTAAAGAGGACCGAGTCTTTCGATCAGCCGGGCCAGGTTGGCAACCTTGCCAAGCCCTTGTCCGTAACGCCCCAGATGAATGCCGCTGAGTATGATCTCTTTGTGACCGTTCTGGCAGAAGTGTTCAACGTCTTCAACGACAAGTTCAGGTGGTACGGAACGTTCTCGGCCCCTTATTCGCGGCAGCAGGCAATAAGCGCAACCCGCATTGCAGCCGTCCTGCACCTTGACCACCGCGCGCCGCCGTCCCAGTCGTAAAAAGGGGCTGGTTTCCCCTTTGCTGTTGTGCATTACCTCGGGCGAAGCCGATGATCCCGCCAGAGAAAATATTTCTGCCGCAAGCTTGTCTGTTTTTCCGGGCGGGATGACCTTAAGCACATTTTTGAACTTCGAAAAGACATCGAGCATGCTGAGCGCGCCGCAACCCGTGACAAGTACAGGCAACCCGGGGTAATCTCGAAACATCGCGCCTAGTATCTTGCGTGCATCCCTATCAGCCTTGTGGGTCACGCTACAGGTATTGAGAAGCACTATGTCGGCCCCGCGGATTTTCTTCGTGATCTGGAATCGTCTTGCCGGCAAGCGGGAGACCAGTTGTGCGAGATCAGCCAGGTTGACCTTGCAGCCTAAAGACCTGAAATGGATTCTAAATGGCTCACCCACCAGTCGCTTTTACTACCCAGCGCGGCTTAGCCGCAACCAAAATAGCCTGCGCAGGACTCGGCAACTTCTTCGCAGAATGCGAAGAAGTTGTGCAGTTAGAGTCTAACGTTCCTGGCGGCAAGTCATGCCGATTTCATGCCGGCATGACTTGACAAGCAACCCTATGGAAAATAAGCTGGATTACCACAAGGATGGTTACAGGGAATGAACTCTGAAGCGGGATCTCTACTGGTCGAAGACGGCAGGATCAGCGAGGATCAACTGCAGATCGTCCTTGCCTCAGTGGTTCAATACGGCGGTAGTGTAGTTCAGAATATCGTACGCATGGGTTTGCTCGCGGATGTCGAGCTGGCGGTTTTCCTGGCGGACAGACTCAAGGTATCCATGGCCGAAGCCGGGCAGTTTGAAAATCTCCCGGCTTTCATTACCAGGATGATCTCGGCAGACCTGGTGCTTTCTCATCGAGCGGTGCCCGTCATGCTGCACAAGGGCGTATTACATGTGGCCATGGCCGATCCCACCGATCGGGCCGGCCTCGAGGAAATCGCCTTTACAACTGGATATCAGGTCTCAGCGGTCATCGCCCCGTATGGGCTCATTGAAAACGCCATGGCCAGGTACTACGGGATTCCGCCGGAAGACGAGAAACTACCGTGCCCGATACCCAGGGACATGCCGACACCAACCGCGGACAGCTTGGCTTCGCCGCCCGACAAGACAGAATTAGTCGCACATTCAGAAGCGGCCGATCGGCTGGATGACCAGTTGGGTGCTTTTGAAAAAGGTCCCTGGTCCCGACCAGTTGCCGAACCAGCCGATCAGAATTTGCCACCGCTCTCACCTGAAACACCTGCAGAATCGTCCCCGGTTACCGAAGGCCTGCAAGTCGTGAATGACGACTCTTCTGATCTCGATGAATTGTTCTTCGGACTGGGACGCCAGGATAGTGAAATAGTACACCTAACCCGTGTCAAGGCTTCAAACGCTGGCTCAGCTGCTGGAACGATCACCGATGCAGTCCTGGGCCAGGCCGCTGTATCCGGCACCAGGTCGCCCGAATCAGCAGGGAAAGACATAATTGAAGCGGTTGGCGCGCCGATAGAGATTTTGACTCCGCCAGGCGTTGCTTATGCTGACGATGCCAGGCAGACGAATCAGGCCGAGAAGATCGATGCAATGAGCCCTCTTGCTAGCGCCGATGAAGCCAGGAGCATCATCTCACGAGCGAAAGATCGTGACGAGGTGGCTCGCGGACTGGTCCGCTTTGCGCTGGCCTATCTGCCGAGGGCTGCGCTGTTCATCGTAAAGAGAGACATCCTGGTGGGCTGGATGGGTGGCGGTGAGGGCATTTACCAGAATCTAGTCAAGGGCATCATGATTCCGATGAATTCCCCCTCTGTATTCCGCACTGTTCGTGAAACGGGAACGGATTACTTTGGCTCGTTGCCGAGAACCACGGTCAATGACATTTTCATCTCAGCCCTTGGGGATATGCGACCCCGGCGCGTCCTGCTGGTGCCGATCACGGTACGTCATAAACCGATATGCATACTATACGGCGACTGCGCCGGAGAACCGGGATTCGCCAAGGACCTCAGCCCGATACACCTGTTGGTGGGCGACGTATCGAATGGCTTCGAAAGAATAATTCTCAACAAGAAAATGGGTCGTAGGATAGTGCGCTGACCGTTTTACGTTTTCCACACCTTTTCCACAATTATATGCGAAATGGCCTGTTAGGTTGGGTCGCGAAAGGATTGGGTACAGAACTGACTTTAACTAAAAGATTAATTACTTTATGATGTGATTACGGTTTATTACAGGCAATAGCTGATAATCTTGTTGCGCTCATAAAACCTAGTGGCAGATATTTCATGGTGGTAGCTCATCTACCGTCGATTCTGTGGAAAACTAGTTGATAACTCAATATTGTGTTTC
>Ga0315535_1001586_pt1 | contig 15005 bp, 20 predicted proteins | sample SalMarSW160220MG_2_FD_203092 | JGI IMG/M metagenome (GOLD analysis project Ga0315535, IMG submission 203092) | Salt marsh sediment microbial communities from the Plum Island Ecosystem LTER, Massachusetts, United States - Salt Marsh Sediment SW1602-20 ...
TGCCCTGCAACACGAATTCTGAGACTTGCCAATGGCAAATCTTTGTATTATAGTAATCCTTCAATTAAAATTATAATCATACGAAACAAATTACTTAGTGTTTATCCAGAAATGGTAGATTTTGGTTTCCGGCAAGGCCCGAGCGAGTTTTCAACCGCAGGCATAGCGCGCTATTTCGAGGATTGAAAACGAGCGAGAACGCCGCCGGGGGCCGAAAGATGCCGTTTCTGGACAGACACCACTTAAACAAAGGAGGTAACCAATGCCAGAATTCTGCAACCCATTTTCGGTGTTGAAAGGTGGTCGAAAGCTTACACACAAGGAACTGGTCCGTGCGATCCGATTTATGATTGCTGCGGAATATGAAGCCATACAACTGTATCAACAGACCGCTGAGAGTACGGATAACAAACTTGCAAAAGAAGTTCTATTAGATATTGCCGATGAAGAAAAAGAGCACGCCGGGGAGTTTCTTCGCCTGCTGAGAGAGTTAGATCCCGATGAAGAGAAGTTTTATAAGGAAGGGTATGAGGAAGTCGAGGAGATGATTGCAAAGCTCAAGAAATAGTCAATAAAATTAAGGGGAAGTCACCGGCTGCCGGTGATTTCCCCGCAACTCATATCTTCCTGACGAAAACGGTAGCATTACCGATTTGTTAAAATGCTTTTCACCCATTAACTTATTCATTTTTTGAGCGAAAGCCTTGCAATCAGGTTTCAGGTGTCAGGAGTAAAAAACGAATTAGCTGACACCTGAAACCTGACACCTGAAACCTACATTTCCCCTGAAACCTGAACACTGACACCTGAAACCAAAAAGTCTTGGAAAGCTATTAACAAACTGGTAATGCCCCCCTTGTCCCTTATTGCATTTCTTACTTTCAGACTTATAATTGGATTTTAAAGAAAATTATAAGGAGGATATTATGGATATCAAAAATTATTTTGAAAAAACCAAGGGCCTGGGGGTGTTATCCACCGCAGATGGAAATGGAATTGTGAATTCGGCAATTTATGCCAGACCCCATATTATGGAAGACGGTTCATTAGCCTTCATCATGCGGGATCGGCTGACGCATAAAAATATCCAGTCCAATCCTTCCGCAACGTATCTGTTTCGGGAAGACGGTCCGGGATACCATGGGAAAAGATTATATTTGACCCGGATTCGAGAGGAAGAAAATTCTGAGTTGATTTCTTCACTGAGCCGAAGAACTTACCCTTCGGATAAGGATCGCAGAGAAAGCAAGTTTCTGGTTTTTTTCAAACTGGAAAAAGAACGTCCGCTGGTCGGTGGATGAGGACGCCGCTGAAAACAAGCTGACATATGGAATAACCGGTCAAGACCTTAAATCTTGCAATCTTAACGCGCTTTTAATATGCTGAAACGCCAATAGAACCGGTAATGATTTATTTAACTTCCATGTGAGTTCTTTTAATAAAGGAGATGAAATGGCTCAAATTTTGGCTGTTTATGGCAGTCCCAGACCACAAGGAAACACTGCAACCTTGCTCAAACGCGCCGTTAGCGGAGCTGTTGACGCCGGCGCCCAAGTCAATGAAATTACGCTAAGAGACTTGAAGATGTCGCCCTGTCTCGAAATTTACGGTTGTAAAAAAGATGGGAAATGCGTCATCAAAGATGATTTTCACCAGGTTATTGACCAAATTCTGTCCGCTCAAGGATTGATGCTTGCCAGTCCCATCTTTTTTTATACGGTCAGTGCCCACACCAAAATATTAATGGATCGTTGTCAATCACTTTGGGTTAAAAAATACTGGATTGATAAGGTCCCTTACGGCCAGTGGACGCCCATACGAAAGGGTCTTTTCATTTCAGCCGGAGCCACTAAGGGTAAAAAGCTTTTTGACGGAACGCTTTTAACCGTCAAATACTTTTTTGATGTGTTGGACATGGAGCTTTGGCGATCGCTTTTATATCGCAGTCTGGATTTTGAGGATGATGTTTTGAAGCACCCGGAATATCTTAAAGAAGCATATCAGGCCGGCAAAGAATTTGCTCAAGCGCTTTAAATACTCAGCCTGGCCCAACTAAAAACATAAAGGGAAATTGAAATGAATATAACCCAAGCCAGAGAAATTTTAGGGCAACAATTTGCTTTTGCATCTGATCTTGCGAATACGGTTGTTCAAGAGTTGAAATTGCCGAAACATGCGAAAATCCTGGATGTGGGGACCGGAACCGGAAGTATGGCCATAACCCTTGCATTAAACGGCTATGAAGTACTAACCGGGGAGCCTAAAGACGATCATTCTGAATATGCAAAAGAAGATTGGTTAAAAAACGCCAAAAAAGTAAATGTTGATCATTTGATTCAATTTAAAGCTTTTGATGCCAAAGACATGCCATTTGAGCATAATACCTTCGATGCGATTTTTTTCATGGGTTCCTTACACCATATCGATGAAGAATATCGGGTCAATGTGTTCAAAGAATGTATTCGTATATCTAAATCCGATGCAATTATTTGTTTTTTAGAACCCAATCAAAAGGGAATTCAAAAGATTAAGGAAAGACATCCTTCACATTGTGATGCGGCGGATCCGTATGAATATGTCCAAGGACTTAATTTGGCATCACAGAAAATGGAGGGGGCTTTTTTTGATGCGTTTATTTTTAAAAATAAAAAATGAATTTATTATTGTTTTCGAGCATTTTTTTTATTTTTTCTGTTTTATTGAATGAATTTCGTATGATTCACCGGGGTCAGGGAAGCTTGGTTCTGGCAGGCATAACCGATTATTGCGGAGGTAATTTTTTGCACACACACCGATCTGACCCGATTAAAGCGATTGCAGGCGCTCCGGCGGTGGACGTAAAAATACTGCTGGCCCACCAGCCAAAAAGTATATTTGATGCCGCAAGTGCCGGTTTTGATTCGCAGATATCCGGGCATGCCCATGGCGGCCAATTTTTTCCCTGGAATTTGATCGTGGGCTTGAATCAGCCTTTCATATCCGGTCTTCACAAGTACAAGAACACACACATCCATGTGAGTCGAGGCACCGGGTACTGGGGACCACCGGTGCGTGTGGGCGCTCCTTCAGAAATTACCCTGATCAAATTGAGACCTTTGTGAAAAACCGGTATCAAAGCCCGAATTATGAAATAACATTTGAAAATTGTGCCATTATCATTTTGTTTTTGGGATACAAAACCCCAAATATTTTTGAACGTCAGCCAACCAAATATATTATCTTATTTTACCCCTAAAAAGCATTTGTTCAAACGGTTTAAGAACTGTTAGCGATAAACGAATTTTATGTGGTAGTGATTTTGGTCGATTTTTTGGTCATATTAAGAGGTATTGAAACAAACATAATCGACGACAATCTGACACTACAAAAATTCGATATCACAACCATAAAAACCAACTTCAAAATACAGGATAAATAGCAGATACAACCAGCCGCCAGTTCAATTTTATTCTCTCGGGCTATCCCAATATATTGGGGTGCTCGGCAAGATAAAAAGATCTCAGAATGAATCCCATTAAATTTTTTGATGATCCGATATTACAACCAAGAGCGAGGACATTCTTCTCTTGACGACCGGTCACCGGATGAGGTTTACTATGGTCTCCCTCTTCCGTTCGCTGAGGCTGCCTGATGCCTCTTCTTTTTCAATACGCTGGTTTCGAGCTTAATTTTCTTTCAGGCTGCCCAAACATTGAGGTCCATCGCCATGTTCTTGATTTTAGTCTTCTATCGTTCCCGCTTCTGCGTTCTTCGCCGGACCTTCGTTCAGGGATATGTCGGTTGTATAAGTATTGATGCCTGTCAATACCTGAACGCCTACCCCCATTGTCGTGCAATATGTTGTCCATGATAAATTACTCCTTTAAAAAACTTTTTTGTCTAAACCCCATAAGACCGATAGAGTCGGAATCCAAAATAACGAGGTTCCTGAACTGAGAAGGAAATATTTTTCATCTATCCATAACAGGGCATTTTATGTTTTCTTCGGTAGATAGTAACATATAGAAGTTCTATTCGTACCTAGTCGCTTGGCGGTATTAGTTTGATGTCCTCCCTCCTCTTCTAAAGTTTTAATTACTATAGCTTTCTTGTAATTTTTTACAGCAATAGAAAGGGGCATCTTATTATGGTTCGGAATAATAGTCTCAAGCTCTTTTACTATATTTTTCATCTCTTTTATTATTCTTTCTGAATCAGTCATTATGACAGTCTGATTTTGCTCTATAGTAACAATAGAGTTATCTCCTACATTAATTACCTCCAAGCTCCCCATCATACGCTGGTCCGCGTCTACTCTAATTGTCTTAACTATTGTCAGGGAGTCTGAAAGCCTGTTTATTAATTCATTTAAACGGGCAACTTTTGTGTACATCTACTTCTTATCCTTAAAATACCCGACGGTTTCTTTTAGAACGCCCTCTATTGACTTAATCTCATAAATTTCTCAGGCTTCTGGTTTATCCGCCATTTTTTCACCCCACTTCAACGCCATCGGTCATCAAGCAGATCAGCCAGGGGGAAGTGTCATTGTAAAACCATAGACTACTTTGCCAGATATGCCATCGTGTTCCGAGTTCCATATTGCTTCTGTTTTCATTAGCTAGTTTCAAATTCGGTTGAGTCATCACACTGATTGAGTGTTGAGTCGTCCGAACCTGAAATATTTTCTGGATTTGATATGAAGGCTTCCCTAAATGCCGTTATTAAACTCGGTGCACATCATATTTTGCGTATTTAATATAGATGACCGAAGAATAAGATGCACGTACACCAGAGAAACCATTTACTTGTGTTAACACATAATGATTTTAAACCAGCCACAATAATAAGAACGAACGATCCTAATTTGGTGCAATTTTGAGTTCATTACAGACTTTAATTCAACCCAACTCATCTTCATCGCTTGAGTATTATTACACAGATAATCTTAAAAGTCTGTCGCTCATTGTATTATTTTTTTGTGGTAATATCGTTATTTAACTCGTCGGTGTTTGTCCTACATAGGTCAGCAGCCGTGTATAATTTCTGTAATATAGAAATGTTACGAATGGGTGAGGTGAGGAAGGGGAGAACTTTAAATATTTTCAAATATAAAGATGCGGTTAAAGGGATTGATACAGTATGTGTTTTTCATCTTCCTTCAGTCCTCTTTTCCGGTCAAGGTTACGTGCCTGAAGCTTCAATTTCCGAAAGGTGAAGACTGGTATCCTATTGTTGAAGTGAGAATACAGCACGAGGTTGAAATATTGACATGCTCTCCCTTCTGCTCTCGACATTTATTTTATATCGAGCAATCGCTATTGCCACCGCTTGTTTAATCTCATTAATATTCAACGGCTTTTCGATAAACCGACTCACAGCACCACGATTCATAACATTTGAAGCTATCTCGGGTTCAACAAATCTAGACATAATAATTCCCACCGTATCAGGAGAACGCTGTTTTACCTTTTTCAAGAATTCTATTCCGGCCATTTCTGGCATCGACTGATCCGCTACGACAACAGCAAATTCTTCAGAATCTATTTCCTTCAACGCTTTAAGCGGATTGTCAAAAAGAAAAATATGGTAAGGCTGATCCATGAATATCCATTTTAAAGACTCAAGCACACTAATAGAATCGTCAACGAACATTAGGTTAGGTTTCATGGTGGCTCCTTTGTTGCGGGACAAACAGGGTAAGGTTTATCTGAATGTTTTTTTAATTACTGGAAAGTGGTGTGGACAGCTTTTCCCTTTTGTTTATTTTATCGAAGGCGCCCTCAATAGTACGCTTTAACACTTTAAATGTAAATGGCTTACAAAGAATGCCATCAAAGCCCATCTCTTCAAGCTCATAAAACTCATCCTCTGTAACAAGACCAGAAAAAGCATAAATAACAGCCTCCGGGCTTCTTTCTTTAATTCGATTACACAATTCAATGCCGTCTATCCCTGGCATTCTTATATCCATTAAAATAAGTGAAAATTTTTCCTTGGTTAATATTTCCAAAGCCTCTTTTCCATTTTGGGCGCATTCAACATCGTATCCAAGCTTAACAAGCCCCAATTTCGTCACTTCCCTTATAGCTTCCTCATCGTCCACGACTAATATTTTTTTTGGAACCGTTTTCATTTAAGTTCCTTTCTCGTCTATAAGTTATGTGAGCCCATTCGAATTATTTTTGAAAATTAAAGGAATTTGGTGGCCCACAACGAAGCCTGAAGCCGGTTGTGAACATTTATCTTTTTGCAGCATATTTTGGCCCACAATATTAATAAAAGCATTGGGGGTGGAACCGGGGTCTGTTTTTTCTGATATCTTCTTTAAACGCATGGTCTTATACCCCTTTTAATCTCTTCATTGTAATTCAAATGGACTCACACTGCTCTCAGCGAAAAGGAATATGTCCACCCAAACGAATGTAAACTTAATAAATAATTCAAAATGCATGCCAAAATCTGTTTTGTGTCTATGATTTCGAAAAAAGCTTTGTTTAATAGTGGGTTATGAAAATTTAATTGTAAAATATGGGGGCTTGTATACAGTGGGCGATATTAAAATATACACAGAAGAATGTGCATGATGCACAGAAAAATGTGCATGGCATTCAAGAAACATTCAAGCAATATATTGTTTTGAGTGGCCGTGATCCGGGTTTCGTAATAAATGAATTGTGCTTTGAGGTAAGATTTAGATATCTTAAAAATTTAGAGAATTGGACTCTTTTGAAAAAATAATATCATACGAATTTTTCGGAGATAAAATTTGTGGTATCTTTGAGGATAGGAAAAGCTAATCATTATAAACCAGAATAAATATACCTTTTGTGAAAAAATTGAGTTATAATAAGATGACATTTTAAACTATGATAAAAGGAGGTCATTATGGCAATTTCGGTTATGATCCAACGCACATTTAGCGACAAGGAAAAAGCAGTCAAGCTGGCGCCACTAATCGTAAAACTCCGATCTCTGGCCACCATTCAACCTGGTTACATTACCGGCAAGACGTTTGGCTGCCTGGACTGTCCCGGGGAATACTTGGTTATCAGCACCTGGAACACCCTTGAAGACTGGAACCGCTGGCTGCAAAGTGAACAACGCATGGCACTTCAAAAACAGGTCGATGATTTATTGGGCGAAACAACTCAGTATAGGATCTACGAATCCTTGGTTGGTGGAATTATCCCGCAATTTCAGGATGTGGCGGAATGAGTCCCACGGTCTACATGAACTATCTTGTAAAATTCATAAAAAAGCAAACCCCGTGAAATGGATTTGCCCTTATTAGAAAAAAGATCATCCGATCAATTTCGCTGAAAGATTGATTTCTGTACCGGCAAAAAGTCTTGAAATTGGGCATTTCTCCTTGGCTGTTTGAGCATATTGAGCAAATTTATCAGCATCCAAACCGGGTACCTCTGCTTCACAATCTAAGTCAATACTCGTAATCTTCGGGCCGTCATCTTCACCCAAATGAATTGATGCCGTTGTCTGTATGCTTGTAGGTGTAAAATTATCCGCATTCATGATAGCGGCAAGGTACATTGAAAAGCATCCAGAATGGGCAGCCCCAACAAGTTCTTCAGGATTTGTGCCTTTGCCCTTTTCAAAACGCGATGCAAATGTAAAAGGGCCTTCAACTTCACCATATTTCATTATGCCGTTGCCTTTTTTCAGCGTGCCATTCCATCTGGCAGTTGCTTTACGAGTCGCCATATTTTCCTCCTTTTCAGGTAAGGGGTTAAACCGTTAATATTTGATTTTCGTTTGCGATTTTTACAGGGAGCTGTCTATCATCTTAAATCTGGTGAAAAATATGAAAAAGTCCTACATATTTCTTGCCAAGAGCACAAGCTGAAACTAAATTTTATTCATTACATATACCATAAAAATGAAAAGGGCAAACTCCAGAAAAAGGACTTGCCCTATTGAAAATGGTAATGTGGTTTTTTTATAGAATTATTGGGATTGAGTTTTCCACTACTTTTTTGTCATATCCTGCCCACAGCATTGAAGGGGTACTGAACATGCGTCCTCACCGGTTCCACAACTACAGGTTTTTTCAACTCTTAATTCTAAACCACACAGTTTACAAAAAAATACATCGCCTTCATTCATTTCGTGACAAATCGCCATGAATAACCTCCTTTTCAAATTATATTGAATGCTTTTAAATAAAAGACGAACCCAATCGTGCCGGATATATTTGTTTCTATGTTAAGATATACTAATTCAATTTTCAAGTCTTTTTTTCCAACAATCCAGTTACTTTGGAATAATACTGAGTGTTGAAAAAAAGGTGGAGCGTGTAGGAAAGAGCAAGTTAATTTGAAGCTGTATATTCATATGTAGGAAGTTATTTGAATCCTGCCGTTGCAGATATCTGTCATAATGTTATGATATCATTAAGATGTACGAAACCGCTTCGCTGTAGTTTTCCTCCGCGTCTTTTCTCATTTCAAAACACTGATCATACTCAATCGATCACAATGATTCAAATAAAAGGAATCGCTTCGCTCTATCTTTTATAAATATCAGAATTTCGTTTCAACCATCCATCATCCTCCCAATCGATAGTTTTTTTCCCCCCCGATCATATAAAATACCTCCAAATCGTTAATAACCCACAACAAAGGAGGTATGACATGACACAATTACGTCAGAAAATGATCAGGGCTATGGAACTTAAGAACCTCTCCCATCACACACAGAGGGCCTACCTTGCCGCTGTCACGGGGATCGCCAGGTTCTATAATCAATCTCCGGATAAGATGACCAAAGAAAAAATAGAGGATTATCTTCTCTATCTCAAACATGACAAGGGCAATGCACCCAACAGTTGCTACAGCGTTCTTACCGGACTTCGCTTTTTTTGCAAATACGTGACCGAAAATGAGATACCCGTCACCTACAGCATCAGGAAGACGACGAGAAAACTTCCACAAGTCCTTACAATGCAAGAAATCTGGAAGATTATCTGTGCCACGAACAACTTCAAACACCGAATGATTCTGATGACCACCTACTCGGGAGGACTCAGGGCCAGCGAAACCATTAACCTCAAACCCGAGAACATCGACAATAAAATGATGCTAATCAAGGTCAAAGGTAAGGGTAAAAAGGATCGCTATACCTTGCTTTCAAAAAGACTGCTTGTAGAACTCAGAGCCTATTACAGGGCGTATCGTCCCAAAACCTACCTGTTCCCCCATCCGCTTTTAAGAAGGAGAAAGATCAGCCACTATCCTACGAGACCATTCGCACGGTTTACGAAGATGCCAGAAAGAAAGCAGGCATCAAGAGGGGAGCCGGTGTCCATACACTGCGTCATCATGCCGACTTCCGGATTATGCCGACTCCTTTTGATAATTTTTCCCATCTAACTGTTATTTCGATATTTTTCTTTTCTATACCCCTTGCATATTCGGCATAATTGAGCTGTCCTCTTATTCATGACAAACCACCTAACCATGAAAGGAGGACGCTAATGGCAAATCGATTTGCTAAAGATTACATCGTTTCTGAGCAGACGAGAAAGAGTGTATTGAGCACTCACCTCAACACATTCATGTCAGTTGGTGCCAATTTGGGGTATTCCCCTTCGACAATTCAAACACAGATGCAGCTTTTGAAAAACCTTATTAAATGGGTGCAAGAGAATGATGTTATTATTAATATCGATGAAAGTATCACAGATCGCTTTCTATCCGAATCTGGTCGCAAGGGGGCGGTTCGTAGGGGTGACAAAAAAACCCTAAATCGTTTTCTTGACCATCTCCGGATGAAAGGGGTAATTCCGTATCGGGAACCGACATTTGACAATTCTCCTTTGACACCAATTAAAAGTCGGTATGAAGATTACTTGCTAAAGGAGCGCGGACTCTCCACGGCAACAGGATCCCGATACTGGCCTTATATTCAGAGATTCCTTCTTATGCGATTTGGCGATAATCCCATGCGGCTTTATGAACTTTGTCCGCAAGACACAGATCGCTTCCTTCTTAGTCATGCACATGAACGAACTCCAAAGGCAGCACAGCTGATGGTTTCAGCCATGCGTTCATTTTTGCGATTTCTCTTTCGATATGGAGAAACAAAATGCGACCTTTCGACAGCTGTACCGGCAGTTGCAGCTTGGCGATTATCCGATGTTCCGAAATACATCAAGCCCGAAGAGATCGAATCTCTTTTGGAGAGTTGCGATCGATCTTCATCCGTTGGTCGCCGCAATTACTCGATCCTTCTTCTTATCGCACGTCTTGGTCTTCGGGCTGGAGAAATAGTCGCCTTAGAATTGGGCGATATCAGCTGGAGAACCGCTGAGTTCACAATACGGGGGAAAGGGCAGTTTCGCGACCGTCTTCCGTTACCTCAGAGCGTGGGGGAAGCTTTGGCTATTTATCTGAAAACTGATCGTCCCAAGTGTTCAACACGAAAGGTTTTCGTTCGAATGAGAGCCCCTTACCGGGGCTTCAAGGATTCATCGACAGTAAGCACAATTGTTCGCCGGGCTGTGGAGAAAAGCGGGCTCATCACCCCAACCAAAGGTGCGCATTTGCTGCGTCATTCTCTTGCCACCGGCATGCTACGCAAGGGAGCATCGATGGTTGAGATCGGAGAACTCCTACGGCATCGGTCCCCGAACAGCACAGAGATCTATGCAAAGGTGAATATAGAAGGACTGCGTTCTATTGTCCGCATTTGGCCGGGGAAGGAAGGTGCAATATGAGCGCTTTACGAGAAGCAATGCAGCAATACCTTTCGCTTCGTCGCAGCCTGGGCTTCAAATTAATCAACGCAGAAAACACACTTCGAAGCTTCGTTGCCTTCGCTGAAAGAGAAGAGGCTTCCCATGTAACTACCGACTTAGCACTTAGGTGGGTGAAGCTGTTTACTGTAAAAGAGTCAGCGACATTAGCTGACAGACTCAACATTGTAAGACGCTTTGCCATTTGGAGAAGTGCTGCCGATGTGCATACAGAAATTCCTCCTAAAAACCTTATGCCTTATCGCTACCAACGCAAGCCGCCATATATTTATAGCGATGAGGAGATCGATAAACTTGTTGGGGCAGCACGTAAATTAGCTTCGCCAAATGGGCTAAGAGGTCCGACCTACGCTACCCTATTCGGACTCATTGCCACAACCGGGATGCGGATTAGCGAAGCTGTTTCCCTTGACAGACAGGATGTTGATTTCGAAGAGAGGGTGCTCAGTATCCGCGAATCCAAATTCCGCAAATCGCGACTCGTTCCGGTGCACGTAACCACATGTGATGCCCTTTCAGACTATGCTATCAACAGGGACCAAACCTTTCCTAGGCTCCAAAATGTTGCCTTTTTTGTATCCGAACGGGGAACTCGCGTAACCCACTGGGCTGCACGAGATAATTTTGCTGTAGTGTCACGTCAGATTGGTATCCGAAAAAAGATCAAGGGCAAACGTGTTGGCTGTGGTCCGAGACTTCACGACATGAGGCATCGGTTTGCTGCTCGGACTCTTGTGGATTGGTATCGTGCCGGGGTCAACGTTGAACGTGAGATCCATAAACTCTCAACATATTTGGGCCATGCGCACGTTAATGATACCTACTGGTATCTGGAGGCGGTACCTGAGCTTCTGGAGTTGGCGACTCAGAGACTTATGCAAGAAAGAAAGGGGGTCGGCGATGATGATTAACACGTTTCCTGCTCTTCTACAGTCCTTCTTCACTGACCGTCTCCTTCAGCAGTTGCGGGCGAGTGCCCACACGGTTGCATCATATCGAGATGCCTTTCGGCTTCTTTTACGTTTTGCCCATGAAAAACTTGGTAAAGAGCCCTCTGTCGTATCTCTGAAAGATCTTACTCCTGATTTTATCAGCTCTTTCCTTGAATACGTTGAGAAAGGCCGCAATAACTGTGTTCGAACTAGAAATGCCCGTTTGGCAGCCATTCACTCATTCTTTCGTTACGTCTCTTTTAGAGCACCAGAATACGCTGAGCTCTGTTATCAAATCCTGGCTATTCCAAGCAAACGTTTTGAAAGACGGCCAATCGAGTTCCTTACACGCAAAGAAATCGATGCTCTCACAAACGCACCCGATAAAAATACCTGGATTGGACGACGGGATTGGACTTTTCTCTTAACAGCTATCCAAACGGGGCTCAGGGTATCGGAGCTTATCGGTCTACGTTGTGAGGATGTGGTCTTGGGTATAGGTGCACATATGAGATGTAACGGAAAGGGCAGAAAGCAGCGTAGCACACCTCTTCGACGAGAAACAGCAGATGTGGTAACATCCTGGCTTTGTGAAATTAACGGACAGCCAAAGGACCCGGTCTTCCCAAGCATTCGCGGCGGTCCTCTCAGCAGAGACGCCGTCGAACGATTAGTCGCCAGACACTGCAAATTTGCACAGTCACATTGTCCCTCTCTTAGTCGCAAGAAGGTTACCCCCCATGTTCTTCGCCACACTGCAGCCATGGAATTACTCCACCATGGGGTCGACCGTTCAGTGATTGCGCTTTGGCTCGGACATGAATCGGTAGAAACCACCCAGATGTACCTCCATGCAGATATGCGCTTGAAACGGAAGGCTCTTTCTAGAATAACTCCACTCGGTGTCAAACCTTCCTTTTACAAGCCAAATGATGAGCTTTTGGCCTTTCTGGAAAATCTCTGATTATGCCGACTTAAATTGTAGCGGAGTCAGCATGGCTCCGCTCTCAACCCGGTTAGTCGGCATAATCCGGAAGTCGGCATGATGGCGTAGCAGATGGGCACCTTTGTGCGTTCGCTGAAGTCCCGTGCGTGCGAAAGCTCGTCTGACAATATCGCCTATAGCTGTAGAGCTTGAAAATCCTTTATGGGGTGCCAGCTGGCGGATAAAAACTCTTCTTGATGAGCAGTGGGGCCGTCCATGGTATAGGTAGGTGGCCAGAGCTTCACCCACATCTTGCAAAAGCGGCAGGTGGTCCTGCCGGGCGCTCTTTCCACGAATAATTAGTTCCCCAGCTTCCCAATCAATATCTTCTAACACCATATGTACCACTTCCCCGGCACGCAAACCGAGCCGGGCCAATAAGAGCAGAACCGCGTAATCCCGCTGCCCTATGGGGCTGCGTTTGTCGCAGCTTTCCAAAAGGCGCTCGACTTCCTCCGGCTTAAGAAATTTGGGTAATTCTGATAAGTCCCAATTGGCCACTGTAGGAACACACATAGACAGGTTTGTGGCTGTTTGTCCTTGCTGGTAGATAAAACGGAGAAAGCTACGCAATGCCGTCACCATCAATTGGGCGCGACGCGGACTACCTATATGAGCATGGCGAAGAATGAACCGTGTGATATCCTCTGATACCAGTTCTTCCAGCAAGATTACATTGGCGTCAAAGCGCATGGTTAAAAAACGCCGTATTATAGGAAGGTAATTGTCCACCGTTGTTTGTGTGAGGCCACGCTCCTGAGCAAGGTATCGTCCAAAGCTTTTCTCGATACGATCAAGCGCGTTATCGCTAACAACCGGCGCACAAATGCCAATAACACCATCGTTACGCAATTGCCTGAGCAAAACTCGAAAGGTTGCTTGCTCATAGCGGTTGGGGGCATGGTGGATAGCACGAAATTTGAGGTATTCATTGATCCGTTGCTCGTCTAAGTCCTTGACTTTAAATTGTTTTCTTTCAAGCCACCGGCTTAAATCAGCCACTAGTCGTATTTTTTCCTGTACCGTTTTAGTTGCGTATCCTTGATCTAATAGCTGCCTTACGAACCTGTCTATATGGTCACTTAATGGGCCTGCATACAAACGTTCCAATACTTCTGGTGATGGGAAAAAATGATGGGTCATGTCTGTCTCCTCCTTATTTTGTTTTATGAGTTTTTTTAAATTGGAGAAGACAGAAAATTATGCCGAGTAGTCAAGTATTTATTTTTAAAATATCTATAATTATAACAAGGGATTGAAAGGATAGTTTATCAACCACTCGGCATAATCCGGAACTCGGCATTATGACGATTATGCCGAGCTCGGCATAACCGGCACTCCTGTGCGGTTCGTATGCTCCTGGCCGGTAAGCCGCTCAGTGAAATCAAAAACCGCCTGGGCCATGAAAATATCCAGTCCACCATGACGTATTTACACATGGAGTTGACACACAAACGAGATGTGCAGAAAAAATTCATCGAATACAGTGCTAAAATTATAAAACAAGATCCAAAGATAGAAGAGTTAATCGATTGGGAAAACAAGCAGGATACACTGGCTTGGCTGGATACGCTTTAAATTTGGATACAACCAGGTTCAGGGACATCTAAAGGTATCTTTGGTCAATTTTTATTATGTTGACAGTTTTCTTTCAAAATCGTAAGTTGTTTTGTAACATGTTGTTTTTAAATTAAATTCTAACTTCTACGGCTCAAACTGACTTTTTAAACAATTTTAAACGGTTAGGTGGACTCACAACATAAGGCAAGAAAGCACAGGTTTTGACAAACACAATTTTAATGAGGTTATCTTAATATTCCATTACCCTTAAAACATAACGATCTTATCGCAATGGTAGATTGAATAAGAAAACAGCGATCTTATGAAAGACGACAAGAAAAGCTTAGACTCCATCGTTATAAATGAAGTACAACTCCTCTTAGCTGAAAAAAGAACATCTCTTTCGGTCATGCGCACAGGTATTGCAGTGCTCGCTTTACCCCTGTCGGTTCTGAGCGTACTGATTGCCACGTCAAAATATTACGACATCTTTCATGTCATGAACATGCTTATCCCTTTGATGGTGATGAATGCCATTTTAATCATTTTAGGATCGTTTCTCGTGGTTCGGTCACTTCTGAAGATGCGTCATTACGATTCGCTCATTCAAAAGCTCAAAAAAAAGCACAGCACTGTTTCCGAGTTCATAGATTGATTTTGTCTAATTTAGTGTCAAAATTGATAATTCATTTTTTGGAAGTTTACTCTTTTCATTTTATGATATATGGAATTAGTGGGAATCGGCTTCATGTGGCGTGATTGGTAAGCTATGTCA
>Ga0315535_1001587_pt1 | contig 14998 bp, 16 predicted proteins | sample SalMarSW160220MG_2_FD_203092 | JGI IMG/M metagenome (GOLD analysis project Ga0315535, IMG submission 203092) | Salt marsh sediment microbial communities from the Plum Island Ecosystem LTER, Massachusetts, United States - Salt Marsh Sediment SW1602-20 ...
TGCTGGGCAACGGCGGGCTGGAATGGTCCGTCAAGCGCACAGCCGACTCCTCGCAACGGTTGTACTCCTGGGCGCAGGAGCGGCCCTACACCACGCCGTTCGTCGCCGACCCCGGGCTGCGGTCGCAGGTGGTGGGCACGATCGACTTCGTCGACGACGTCGACGCTGCGGCCGTCGCCAAGATCTTGCGGGCCAACGGCATCGTCGACACCGAGCCGTACCGCAAACTCGGCCGCAACCAGTTGAGGGTCGCGATGTTCCCCGCGGTCGATCCCGATGACGTCAGCGCCCTTACCCAATGCATCGACTGGGTGGTCGAGCGCCTTTAACCCGACGACGATGCGGGCCGCGCCGGGCCCCGCTGAGAAACCGGGTGATCCGACAGGTCATCTGCCTGCAACTGGCCAGCGTGTCAGGCCCGGTTATCGGCGTTAGCTGCACTAGAGTGCGCACGTGATGGGTCCGTTGCCGGCCTGCACGGAGCCGCGAGGAGAAGCCATGCGGGAACTCAAACTGGTTGGGCTCGATTCCGACGGCAAACACATCATCTGCGAGGCTGACGAGCCCGCGGAAACGTTCAAGCTGGCGGTCGACGAAAAGCTGCGGTCTGCCCTGCGCGGCGACTCGGCACCGCGGGACCAACCACACCTCGACATCGAAGTCACCAATATGCTCAGCCCCAAAGAGATTCAAGCCAAGATTCGTGCCGGTGCGTCGGTCGAGCAGGTAGCCGAGGGGTCGGGCTCCGACCTCGCGCGAGTCCGCCGGTTTGCCCACCCGGTTTTGCTGGAACGTGCCCGCGCCGCTGAGCTGGCAACGGCCGCGCATCCGGTGCTCGCCGACGGCCCCGCTGTCCTGACCCTGCTGGAAACGGTCAGCGCCGCATTGGTGACGCGGGGCCTCGAGCCCGACAAACTCAGCTGGGACGCCTGGCGCAACGAAGACAGCCGCTGGACTGTACAGCTCGCCTGGAAGGTCGGTCGCTCCGACAACATCGCACATTTTTCCTTCACCCCGGGCGCTCACGGCGGAACGGTGACGGCGATCGACGACGCGGCCAGTGAGCTGATCGATCCGAACTTCGACCGGCCGATACGGCCGCTCGCACGGGTGGCCCACGTCGACTTCGAGGAGACTGCGAAGCCGACACCGAAGCCGGCGCCCAACGCACCGCAAGACCAGCACGAGCGGCAAGAGCAGCCAGTGCACACCCGAAGGGGCAAGCCTGTGATCCCGGCTTGGGAAGATGTGCTGCTCGGGGTGCGCTCAGGCGGACAACGCTAGTGTCGTGACTCATTAATTCGCGGTCAGGTTTGGGCGCGACTCCGACGGTGTCACCCAACGCGCGTTGACTGCGAAATTTCGGGGGCGGTTTTTCGCACCACGTGCACGTTCGGCGCCGCGGAAGCTTTCCGGTAGGGCGATGGCCAACGCCCACTGGTGGTAACGAATTAACGACCCACGAGACTATCCGCTATCTGGACACCGTCAGCGCAAGCAGCGTCAGCCAGGCGCCCGCGACGCCTACTCCGGCGCCCAGCACGAACCAGCGCAGCACCAGCGTGTGCCGCCAACCCCACAGCGTCGGCGCCAGCCCGCCCGCAGCGACGATATTCAGCCCGACCGCCAACAGCGGGTGCACCCGGATCAAGCCCAGACTCAGCACCACCACCGCGGCTCCGGTCAGCGCCGCGACGAATCCGGCCACCGTCAAACCCGTTGCCCAGGGCACGGAATCGTCGCTCACGAACCGAGCCTAACCCGATTGCCGGTCCTGGTCCGGTCGCCCGCCTCGCCCCCACAGCCTGCGGCCCGCACCGTCACCGAGCGACCCCGCTCGTAGAACGCCAACGCTGCCGCGGTCGCGACGTTGAGCGAGTCGGTGCCACGCGACATCGGGACGCGCACCCGCACATCGCTCAACCGCCGGGCCGCCGCCGTCAGCCCCGGGCCCTCGGCGCCTACCAGCACCGCGACAGGTTGCTCGCGCGCGTCCTCCATCGCCTCCGCCAGAACGCGGGCTTCGCCGTGCGGCGTCATCGCAAACAGCCGAAACCCGTTCTCTTTCAACATCACAAGGTCGACGGGCCAGTTCGTTGCCCGCGCATACGGCACCAGCAATGCGTGGCCCATGGAAACCCGGACGGCGCGGCGGTACAGCGGGTCGGCGCAGCCGCTGCCGAACACCACTGCGTCGACTCCCAGACCCGCCGCGTTGCGAAAGATGGAGCCCAGGTTCTCGTGATCGTTGACGCCTTCGAGCACTGCGACGGTGCGCGCTCCGTCGACCACCTGGGCAACGCTGGGTTCAGGCACCCTCCTGGCGGCCGCCAGCACGCCACGATTGAGGTGAAACCCGACCACTCGCGCCATGACGTCAGTGGACGCCCGGTAGAACGGCACTCCGCTGCCAGCCAAGTCGTCTTTGAGCTCGACGAGCCGACGGTCAGTACCCAGTAAGGCGTGCGGGTTGAACCGGGACGCGAGCATGCGCTGCACGACCAGCACGCCTTCGGCGATCACCAGTCCTTTGCCGGTCGGCAGGTCGGGACGACGATCGACGCTGTTGAGATCGCGGAAATCGTCGAGCCGCGGATCGTCGGGATCGTCTACATCCCGCACATCCAGGCCCTCGGTTCCCTCGGTCACGGGCCTTCGTCGACCAGGGCCAACATCAGATCGGCCGCATTGCGCAGGATGTCACGTTGCTCACCGTCCAGCGTCGCGAGCCGCTTGGCCAGCCACTCCTGACGGGCACGACGCGTCGCCTTGACCAACTCGGCACCGGACTCGGAGACCGAAACCATCACCTGCCGGCCGTCCACGGGGTGCGGCGCACGGTCCACCAGGCCCATGTCGGCCAGCGAGGCGATCACCCGGGTCATCGACGGCGGCCGGACACGTTCGCGAATCGCCAGCGCACCGGGCGTCATCGGCCCCTCGTTGACCAGGGTCGCCAGCGCCGACAGTTGGGATAGCGACACCGGCGATGACGGGTTCCGAAACCGCAGTTGGCGGGCCAGCCGCATGACAGCCAGCGACAGATCGCTGGCCAGCCGGGCATCGCTGTCAGGCATGGCGCGAGGTTACACGAACCCGAGAAATCGTCATAAGAAGCGGCCGGAGACGGGCTTTGATCTTTTTCAGTGTGCGGCCAAGGCATTTTCGGTTGCCGGTCTCCGCCAGAAGTGGGTGGCGGCGACGGCCCACACGGCCGACGGGCTATGTTAAGCGCGATGTCCGTCGAACCCGGCCGGAGCCGCGAGGCGCCGCCGCTGCCGCCCGCGCTGCTCCATGTGTGGCCCTTCATCGCGGTTGGTGCGCTGGGCTGGCTCGCCGCGGTCGCCGTCGCGTTCCTGATACCTGCACTGCAGAGCTGGCGTCCGGTGACACTGGCCGGGCTCGGAGTCGGGCTGCTTGGGACGGGCATCTTCGTGTGGCAGCTTGCCGCTGCCCGTCGCGGCGCACGTGGCGCACAAACCGGCCTCGAAAATTATCTGGGCCATAGCTAGTTTTCGGAACAATTGAGGACCAGGGAGGAACCATGGCAGCCCCGCTACTGCAGGCGCACGTCGATATCAACGCGCCGGTTTCACGAGTTTGGGCGTTGATATCCGACCTTCGGAGAATGCCGGAGTGGAGCCCGCAGTGTCGCTGGATGAAGCCCTTCGGCCCGCTCCGTCGGGGCACCCGCACCCTCAACCTCAATCGCCGCAACCGTATGTTCTGGCCCACCACCTGCACTATCGTCGAGGTCATCCCCGACCAGAAGCTCGCGTTCCGGGTGGACGTCAACCGCACCATCTGGAGCTATGAGCTAGAACCCAACGGTCAGGGCACCCGGGTGATCGAGAGCCGGCACGCCGAGAATGGTGTCAGCGCATTTTCCAACCTGTCGCAGAATGCGCTGTTCGGCGGGGCCACGAACTTCGAACGTGAATTACTCGAGGGCATGAATGCCTCGCTGGCAAAGATCAAGGCCGTCGCGGAACAAAGCTAGTTGGGCGGCTCGGCCTGAGCTTCGGGCGGGTTGTCCTCGCGCTCGGGCGGCTCGGGCGGTGTCTCCGTGACGTCGAGCACGCTGTCGTCGTATGGCTCATAGGCCGGCGAACCCGTGCCTTCCGGAAGAGGGGTATCCGAGTGGGCCCCACAGCCGTACCGCTCGTCAACGACATGGCCGTCGGCGGACAGCTCGTTGCCGCAGACACCGAACATCGCGCCCAGCGATCCCGCCAGCGGCAGGAAAAAACCGCAGTCCCGGCACACTCGTTTGGTGGAACGCGCCATCGGCGAGTCGGGACCGAAGTCCCCGGTGTGCCATCGTTCGGCAGTTTCCGAACGGCCCCAGGTGCTCATCACCCAGCGCCGGCCCAGACCGATTTCCGCAGCGATCTCATCGACCTGTGGGTCACCGCTGGCGGTGTGGCCCGGAACCAACCGTAAATCGTCGGCCGCAGGCGCCAGCAGGTCCCCGGGAGTCAAATCCCCCGGCCGTACCCGCTGCTCCCAGGGCACCCATTCCGGCGCCAGCAGCGCCGTCGGCCCAGGAATGAGCACCACTTCGCTGATGGTGGCGTGGTCGGCACCGGCGTGGGCCGCGACCACGACAGCCCACTGCCAACCCTGGTAACCGGCCAAATGCGCCAGGAACCGGTGGGTGGCAGCGTTCGGATCTTCGTAGCCGACGCCCAGATAATCCCCGACCGCCTCCGGCCCGCTGAACTCTATGACGGCGGCCCTGGCCTGATCCACCGCACCTGTGAGCACCGCCGCCAACTCTTCGGGCCAGTCGGTCACGGTCGCCACTCCGGATTCCCCGACGGGTCCGGTCACGCTGTCGCTGTCTTCTCTCTGCATTGCATTCCCAATACTAGGTTGGCCAGCCACACCCGGTTGCCTGCGGACGCATGGAGTCGGCATGGTGGAGAATCAGATCGTGTCTGGACGGCGGCGTGACGAGTCGGGACGTGTGGCCTCCACCCCGGGCCGGCGGCCCCGCAACGGATCGACCGACCAGCATCCGGGCATGGCCAACTACCCGGCCGATGACTCCAACTATCGCCGTGCGCGCCGCCCCAGGCCGATGCCGAGCGCCAACCGCTATCTCCCTCCTCTTGGTCACCGGCCCGAGCCGGACCGCAGCCGCAGCGCACCACCGCGTGGTCCCGCACCCGGCGAACGGATCACCGTCACCCGCGCGGCGGCGCAGCGAAGCCGTGAAATGGGTTCGCGAATGTACTGGATGGTGCAGCGCGCCGCCACCGCCGACGGCGCCGACAAGTCCGGGTTGACGGCGCTGACGTGGCCGGTGATGGCGAACTTTGCGGTGGATGCCGCGATGGCCGTGGCACTGGCCAACACGTTGTTTTTCGCCGCGGCGACCGGGGAGAGCAAGGGCCGGGTCGCGCTGTATCTGTTGATTACCATCGCGCCGTTCGCGGTGATCGCGCCACTGATCGGTCCGGCGCTGGACCGGCTGCAGCACGGCCGCCGGGTCGCACTCGCCGCCTCGTTCGCGCTGCGCACGGCGTTGGCTTTGGTACTGATCATGAACTACGACGGTGCCACCGGGAGTTACCCGTCGATGGTGCTCTATCCCTGCGCACTGGCCATGATGGTGCTGTCGAAGTCGTTCAGCGTGCTGCGCAGCGCCGTGACACCGCGGGTGATGCCGCCGACCATCGACCTGGTACGGGTCAATTCCCGACTGACCGTATTCGGTCTGCTCGGCGGCACCATCGCCGGCGGTGCCGTCGCGGCCGGCGTCGAGTTCGCCTGCACCCACCTGCTCGAGCTGCCCGGCGCGTTGTTCGTGGTCGTGGCGGTCACGGTTGTCGGCGCCTCGCTGTCCATGCGGATTCCGCGGTGGGTTGAGGTGACTGCGGGTGAGGTGCCGGCCACCTTGAGCTATCGCCAAGACGGCGGCCAGCTGCGGCGATGGGGGCATTCTCCCGCACGTCGGAGGGGGCACCTCCCCCGTGTGGGGGGCTGGCCTGAAGGAGTCAAAAAGGTCGGCGGAACACTTCGACAACCATTGGGCCGCAACATCATCACCTGCCTGTGGGGTAATTGCACCGTCAAGGTGATGGTCGGCTTCCTTTTCTTGTACCCGGCGTTTGTCGCCAAGGCGCATCAAGCCAACGGGTGGGTTCAGCTGGGCATGCTCGGCATGATCGGTGCCGCGGCCGGGATCGGCAACTTCGCCGGCAACTTCACCAGCGCGCGGCTGCGGCTGGGCAGGCCCGCCGTGCTGGTGGTGCGTTGCACGGTGGCGGTATGCACGGTCGCGCTGGCGGCCTCGGTGGCGGGCAACCTGACGGTGACCGTGATCGCCACCCTGGTCACCTCGGGTTCCAGCGCAATCGCCAAGGCCTCGCTGGACGCCTCGCTGCAAAACGATCTACCCGAAGAATCGCGGGCGTCGGGGTTCGGACGCTCGGAGTCGACGCTGCAGCTGGCGTGGGTCCTGGGCGGGGCGGTGGGCGTGCTGGTGTACACCGAGCTGTGGGTCGGCTTCACGGCAGTCACATCCCTACTCATCCTTGGCCTGGCGCAGACCCTGGTCAGCTTCCGCGGCAACTCGCTGATCCCGGGCCTCGGTGGCAATCGGCCCGTCATGGTCGAGCAGGAGGGCATGCGTGACGACTTCGGTGTGCCGGCGGTGGTGCCGGAGTGAAACGCGGCGGGGCGCTGTTGCTCGCCGGGGTGATGACACTGGTGTGCGTGGGCGTCGGGGTCGGCACCTGGCTTTTGGTGCGCCAGCCTGGCCCCAAGCTCCCCGAGATCAGCGCGTATTCCCACGGCCACTCGACCCGGGTGGGGCCATACCTGTACTGCAATGTGCTCGACCTCGACGACTGTCGGGCACCGCAGACCCAGGGCGAGCTACCGGTCAGCGAGCGCTACCCGGTGCAGCTGTCGGTGCCTGACGCCATTTACCGAGCACCTTGGCGACTGCTGAAGGTCTATGAGGACCCCACCAACACCACCAGCACCATGTTTCGGTCGGCCACCCGATTCGCGGTCACCATCCCCTCAGTCGACCCGTACCGTGGGCGGCTGACCGGGATAGTCGTGCAGTTGCTGACGTTGGTGGTGGATCCCTCGGGCGAACTACGCGAAGCGCCGCACGCGGAATGGTCGGTGCGGCTGACCTCCTGAAGCTCCGGCCAGGCTAGTTGGCTGACGGCCTTCGCGTATCAACGCTGTCGGGCGACGATGACAGGCGCGCGCACCGCGTGGACCACTGCGGTGCTGACGGATCCGAGCAGCATTCCGGCGAAGCCACCGCGCCCGTGGCTGCCAACCACCACGAGTTGCGCTGACTCCGAGCGCTCAACGAGGTGTTGTGCGGCATGGTTGACGAAGACCTCGCTATGGACGACCACATTGGGGTAACGGTCCCGATAGCCCGCCAAGCGCTCCGCCAGGGTTTCCTCGGCCGCAGATTGCAGGGTCGTCCATGAAGTTCTGGTAGTTCCGGTCCACTCACGGTCCGGGATGTCGGGAATCTCGACGTCGGTCCAGGCGTGCAGGGTCACCAGTTCCGCGCCCCGCCACGAGGCTTCGTCGAAAGCGATGGCGGTCGCCAGTTCGGACGCCGGCGAGCCATCGACGCCGACGAGTACACAGCCCTCTGTCCGTGAGGAGAGTTCCTTGCGGATCACCGCGACCGGACAGTGCGCGTGATGGACCAGCCCGGTGCTGACAGAGCCCAGCAGCGCGCGTTCCAAAGCCCCGTGACCACGACTCCCGACCACGACCATGTCGGCTTTCGTCGACAATTCGACGAGCGCGGGGACGGGTGCTCCGTAGGTCAGCTCGGCGTTCATCCGCGGTCGGTGATCGCCACTCATGTCCTCGACGATTTTTACCGCATCGGCGAGCACCTGCCGCGAATTGTCGTCCAGATCCTGGAGAAATTCGGCCGGCGGGGAGAATCCGGACCACTCAAGCACCTGCGGCCCGAAAGACACCGGGAGTGCGGCGTGCACAAGGGTCAGTGCCACGTTGCGCATCGTGGCCTCTCGGACGGCCCACCGCATGGCCGCGTTCGAATCCGGCGATCCGTCGACAGCGACAACGATCCCCGGATCCCTTATTTCGCTGGCCATTTCGCTGCCCCATTCCTGGACTGTTCGGTTCGGCACCGTTGACTTTAGAATCCGGGCGACGTGGGGTCAGGAGGCATTGGTCCCACGCATTGGTGACCAAACGACCTTCCTCTTTGGCCCGCGGTCAGAACATCGAAGCCGCCGCCACTGGGCACCGGGCCACCCGAATCGGCCCGGCTACGCCACCCGCTCGCCCTCAAGAGGCGGTCCGGGTGGCGTTCCATCCCCGAAGGGCCTGCCCCCCAATGCTTCCCGGCCATGCGGGGTCACCCATCCACCCAGGTCAGGGCCTTTGGGGACGATACAGGTGGGGTTGATGTCGGCGTGCACGATGTAGTAATGCTGTTTGATCTGGGCGAAGTCGACGGTATCGCCGAAACCGGATGTCTGGTACAGGTCGCGAGCGTAGGCCCACAACACCGGCATCTCGCTCAATTTGCATCGGTTGCACTTGAAGTGCCCGTGGTAGACCGGATCGAAGCGCGCCAGAGTGGTGAACAGCCGCACATCGGCCTCAGTGATGGTGTCGCCCACCAGGTATCGCTGGTCAGTCAGGCGCTCGCTGACCCAGTCGAGCGCGTCGAACAGCCGGTCGTAGGCCGCGTCGTAGGCCTGCTGCGAGCCGGCGAAGCCGCACCGATACACACCGTTGTTGATTTCGGTGTAGACCCTCTTGTTCACCTGGTCGATCTCGGCGCGGAGGCGCTCGGGGTATAGCTCGGGGGCGCCGTCACGATGGTATGCGGTCCACTCGGTGGAGAAATCCAGGGTCATCTGGGCGAAATCGTTGGTGACCACCGCACCGGTGGGGACGTCGACGATCGCGGGGACGGTAATGCCTTTGGGGTAGCCGGGAACGCGTTTGAAATAGGCGTCTTGCAGCCGGGGGATGTTCAGCACCGGGTCAACACCACCCGGATCGAGATCGAATGTCCAACTGGGCTCGTCATGGGTGGGACCGCAAAAACCAATGGAGAGAGCATCTTCCAGGCCCAGCAACCGCCGGACAATGATGGCGCGGTTGGCCCACGGGCAGGCGCGGGCAACAATCAGCCGATAGCGGCCAGGTTCCACCGGGTAGCCGTCGCGCCCATCGGCGCTGATCCGGGTGTTGATGTAGTTGGTGTCGCGGTTGAATTCGCCCGCAGGTGCGATATAGGAACCCATATCTCCTATGTTTGGCTCAACGTCAACATGTTGGTGCACATTCGCGGGATTTCGCCGATTCTGCGTCAGGTTGTCCCAAATCGGCGAGCCAGATTGGTCTCGGTTGATGCCCCCGGCTCCCAGTGCGCGATCCAGGGACCGGTTCCCTCGGACGGATCGATGATCCCCTCCTCCAGCCAGGTGAACCGGCCCTCCAGCACATCGTGGCTCAGCTGAACGTCGCTGCTGTCGGTGTTGGCCCACAACGCGTGGAACAAGGCCTCGACGCGCAGGGTCGCTTGCTGGCAGAACGTGCCGGCCAGCTCGTATGCCTGCCGCCCGACCGCTTGATCCGACGCTCGCTGCCCCTCGGCGCGCACACACACCGCGGACATCGCGAAGAGTTCGGCACCGATGTCGACGACGCGTCCCAGAAAGCCCTGCTTCTGCTCCAGCTTGGCTTGCCATCGCGCCATCCCGTAGAAGGTGTTGCGGGCCAGCTTGCGGCTGGAACGTTCGATGAAGCGGAGGTGGGTCGCCAGCGGCCCGAACTCACTGTAGGCCTTCGGCCGTTGACCCTCACCAAAGGCAAGCTGTGGCAACCACTTTGCGTAAAAACCGCTCGCACCGACTGCCGCGGCGGCCTTCTGTCGCAGACCGGTGTCCGGCTTCGCCAGGTCCCCGGCCGCGGAAAGGTGCGCGTCGACCGCTTCGCGGGCGATGAGCAGCCGCATGATCTCACTGGATCCTTCGAAGATGCGATTGATCCGCAGGTCTCGCACCATCTGCTCGACCGGAACCGCACGCTCACCGCGCGCAGCCAGCGATTCCGCGGTCTCGTAGCCACGCCCGCCACGGATCTGCACCAGCTCGTCGGCGATCAGGCAGGCCATCTCGCTGGACCACAACTTGGCCAGCGCGGCCTCGATCCGAATGTCGTTGCGGCCCTCGTCGGCCATCTGGGCGGACAGCTCCAGCACCGCATCGAGCGCGTAGGCGGTGGCGGCGATGAACGAGATCTTCCGGGCCACCGCTTCGTGTTTGGCCACCGGCTTGCCCCACTGCACCCGCTCGCCGGACCACTCGCGAGCTATCTTCAACGCCCACTTCGACGACCCTGCCGCGTTCGCGGGGATCGACAGCCGCCCCGCATTGAGCGTGGTCAACGCGATCTTGAGGCCGTCACCTTCGCGGCCGATGAGGTTCTCGCGGGGGACCCGCACGCGGTGGAACCGGGTCACACCATTCTCGATGCCCCGCAGTCCCATGAACTTGTTGCGCCGCTCGACGGTGATCCCGGGTGAATCGGCCTCGACAACGAACGCGCTGATGCCGCCTCGGCGCCCCTCGCTCTTGGGCACCCGCGCCATGACAACCAGTAGTTCGGCGACCAGGCCGTTGGTGGTCCACAGCTTCAGGCCGTCGAGCTCGTAGGCGTTGCCGTCTTCGACCGGTGTCGCCGTCGAGGCCAAGCGCGCCGGGTCGGAGCCCACGTCCGGTTCGGTGAGCAGAAAGGCCGATATCGCACCAGCCGCGCACCGCGGCAGGAATATCCGTTTCTGTTCCGGGGTCCCGGCGAGCTTGAGCGGTTCCGGCACCCCGATCGATTGGTGGGCCGACAACAGCGCGCCGAGGCTGGGATTAACGGTCGAAACCATCATCAACGCCCGGTTGTAGGCAACTTGTGACATGCCCAGGCCGCCGTATTCGGCCGGTATCTTCATGCCGAAACAGCCCAAATCGGCCAGGCCTTTCACATATTCGTCGGGAATTTGCGCATCACGCTCGATGACGCTGCCGTCGACGGTGTCCAGGAATGCCCGCAGCTTGTCGAGAAACGCGCCGATGCGGACCTCTTCCTCCTCGGTGGGCTTGGGAAACGGGTGTATCAGCTCCAGCGGGAAACGCCCCATGAACAACTCTTTGGCGAATGACGGTTTATCCCAACCGCTTTCGCGAGACTCTTCGGCAACGGCTCGTGCTTGCTCTTCGGTGACGTGTGCTTGCTGCGCCATTGCAGGCTCCTTGGTAGACGACTGTTCTATAAGGTTAATACCCATTCCGCGGCTCGCCACCTCGCCGTCCCAAACAAAGGTGGCCTGCCTTTACACGGTGCGCGCCGTCGCCAACTGAGGCTCGGTTGCCGGGCTGGCCGGAACCTAGCCGGGATGCGCCCGCCGCGTGCGCATCGTCGCCGGGCTAGGCGTCGAGTTCCCGGGCGACCGCCCGGACCACCTCGGAGACCCGGCGTGCCGTCTTACGGTCCGGGTAGCGACCCTTGCGCAGCTCGGGCTGCACGGTGCTCTCCAGCAGGGTGATCATGTCCTCGACCATGCCGTGCAGCTCGTCGGGGCTGTGCTTGTGCTCGGCGGGCACCTCGCGCCGGGCCTTGGTCAGGCTGGGCGGCGGCTCGATCAGCTTGAGACTCAGCGCCTGGGGTCCGCGCCGACCGGAGGCGATGCCGAATTCCACGCGCTGGCCCGCTTTGAGCCCCTCGACCCCGGCGGGCAAGGCTGACGAGCGGACGTACACGTCCTCGCCGTCCTCCTGCGACAGGAAGCCAAACCCCTTTTCGGCGTCGTACCACTTAACCTTGCCGGTCGGCACTGGTCTCACCTGCTTGTCTAACGGATCACTAGGATGGGCAACACAATAAGCGTCCCGCCTGCGCAGGACGCCGTGTGGGAGTTTGATCCTACTCGGATGCTCGCCCAACCAGCACCCCCGTTATCCGCTACTCGGTAGGCTGGGCGTTACCGCTGGAGGAGATATGCGCCTGATTCTGAACGTCATCTGGCTGGTATTCGGCGGCCTGTGGATGGCCATCGGGTACCTGGTCGCAGCGCTGCTCAGCTTCTCGCTCATCATCACCATTCCCTTCGGCTTCGCATCGCTGCGCATCGCGTTGTACACCTTGTGGCCGTTCGGCCGCACGATCGTCGACAAGCCGACGGCTGGGACCGGCGCCCTCATCGGAAACGTGCTCTGGGTGGTGCTGTTCGGGCTATGGCTGGCGATCGGCCATCTGGTGAGCGCCGTGGCGATGGCGATCACGATCATCGGTATTCCGCTGGCGCTGGCCAACCTCAAACTGATCCCGGTGTCATTGATGCCACTGGGCAAGCAGATCGTTCCTGTCGGTCCGCCATCCCAATATGCACCGGTGTCCGCATGACGCTGACGGCGCTGGGCGTACCGACGGTCCCGGGTCGTTTTGACGGCTCGCCAGGCAATCGTGTCCTCGCCGGCCATGGGCTGGACGCGCCTACCGAAGGCCCGTTGGTGGACACCTACGGACGGGTTGCCACCGATCTGCGGGTGTCGCTGACCGACCGCTGCAACCTGAGGTGCAGTTACTGCATGCCGGCGGACGGCCTGGATTGGCTACCCGACGAAAAACTGCTGCGCCCCGACGAACTGGCAAAACTGCTGCATCTCGCCGTCACCCGGTTAGGCGTCACCAGCGTGCGGTTCACCGGTGGCGAGCCCTTGTTGGCGCGGCACCTCGAAGAGGTGGTCGCCGCGGCCGCCAGGCTGCGGCCCCGCCCGGAGATCTCCCTGACCACCAATGGTGTCGGGCTGGCCCGGCGGGCGGCCGCTCTCGCCCGGGCAGGCCTGGACCGGGTCAACGTGTCCATGGACAGCGTGGATCGGCACCACTTTGCAGCCATCACTCGCCGGGACCGACTCTCGGATGTGCTGGCGGGGTTGGCGGCCGCCCAGGACACAGGCCTGACACCGGTCAAGGTGAACGCCGTGCTCGACCCCGCCACCGGGCGTGAGGATGTCGTCGGTTTGTTGCGGTTCTGCCTCGAGCATGGCTATCAATTGCGAGTCATCGAGCAGATGCCGCTGGATGCGGAGCACCAATGGCGCCGGGATGCAGCACTGAGCGCGGACGATGTGCTGGCAGCGTTGCGCCCTCACTTTCGGCTGCGCCCGGACCCGGCGCCGCGCGGTTCGGCCCCTGCCCAGCTTTGGCTGGTCGACACGGGCCCGGGTACGCCAGGCGGAAAGTTCGGCGTCATCGCCTCGGTCTCGCATGCCTTCTGCTCCACGTGTGATCGCACCCGGCTCACAGCCGACGGACAAGTCCGCAGTTGCCTGTTCTCCGCGCAGGAGACGGACCTGCGGGGCATGCTGCGCGACGGTGCGCCGGACGATCTGATCGAGGGTGCGTGGCGCGCCGCGATGTGGGGCAAACCTGCCGGTCACGGCATCAACGACCCGAATTTTGTTCAGCCCGACCGTCCGATGAGCGCGATCGGTGGCTAGCCCAACAGGTCAAGCTCCCGTCGAGTCGGATGGGATTCGGGTGACGGTCCGCTACTTCGCGGCCGCGCGGGCGGCCGCAGGAGCCGAATCGGAAACCGTTGTGCTGCGTCCAGGCACCACGATCGCCCAACTGGTAGAACGCCTCGCCGTCCGCGGAAGCCGCCTCGCCACCGTGTTGGCTCGATGCTCCTATCTGTGCGACGGAGTCGCGGTCCGCGACGAGAAGACAGCGTTACACCCCGGCAATACGATCGATGTTCTGCCGCCGTTCGCCGGCGGCTGAAACTGTGAAATACGTCACTGTAACGAAACTATAACGGCACGGACACGCTCCGATTGCGGTCGATCTGACCTGCGCAAATTCCTGGTGTTGCCGGGGGCTTGGCAAATGTCCGCAAGGGAAACGCCGAGTTTCGCAGAACGTGACGAGCTCAACAGAAACCGCTACGGTCACCCGAAGGCTCGCCGAGCCAAGCCAATCGGCGAACCACCCCTTCCTATCGCGCCGAGCTCCGTCCAGTAGGCGGGGGACCAACGACTTGAACGGATGGAGGCGGGGGACCCACCGGTCCACCGTGATCGACCGGGGTCGCATGCGGCCCCTTGGGGTGAAGCCAGCGTCGTCTCACCTTGCAGCGCGACGCTGGCCGGGTGGCCTCTCCAACCCGAACCCGACAGCTGACCTCGCAGGCGCGTGACGAGAGAGGAATTACCGGCGCGTATGAGTGGACGTCACCGTAAGCCCCCCGCATCCAGTGTCAGTGTCGCCAAGATCGCCGTTACCGGCGCCGTGCTTGGCGGCGGCAGCATTGCCCTGGCCGGCCAGGCAGCCGCGGCCACAGACGGCGAATGGGATCAGGTAGCCCGTTGCGAATCCGGCGGCAACTGGTCGATCAACACCGGCAACGGCTACCACGGCGGCCTGCAATTCAGCCAGGGCACTTGGGCCGCGCATGGCGGCGGCGAGTATGCGCCGTCGGCCCAGCTCGCGACCAGGGAACAGCAGATCGCCGTCGCTGAGCGGGTATTGGCGACTCAGGGTCGCGGCGCCTGGCCCGCGTGCGGTGGTCCGCTGTCGGGCCCGACCCCGCGCGAGGTCCCTGCACCAGCCGGGCTGGATGCCCCGCTCGATGCCCCCGGGATAAACGGCGAGCCGGCGCCACTGGCCCCACCGCCCATGGACGCGCCACCGCCAGACGCTCCCCCGCCGCCTCCACCGGCACAACTAGCCGCCTTTGACCAACCGGCGCCTCCGGCGGATCTACCGCCCGCGCCGCCGGAAGATCTGCCACCAGCACCACCCGCGGACGCCTTGCCACCCGCACCGCCCGCCGACCTGCCACCCGCACCGCCCGCCGACCTGCCACCCGCACCACCGGCGGACCTGCCACCGGCGGACGCCTTACCACCGGCGGACGCCTTACCACCGGCACCGCCCGCCGACCTGCCACCCGCACCACCGG
>Ga0315535_1001589_pt1 | contig 14974 bp, 10 predicted proteins | sample SalMarSW160220MG_2_FD_203092 | JGI IMG/M metagenome (GOLD analysis project Ga0315535, IMG submission 203092) | Salt marsh sediment microbial communities from the Plum Island Ecosystem LTER, Massachusetts, United States - Salt Marsh Sediment SW1602-20 ...
TATTTGTATCTTTGACTATTAAGAAATTTGTTTGTTTTAATAAATTACCTCCAAATCAGTTAAATATTTTATTATGAGACACTTATCAGCTGTAATTTTAGTTGCTATCCTGATTGCCATGCCTTCATGCAAATATTTTAAAGGGAGAAAACTATTCGGAAAAAAAGTAGATACCATGGCTGTCTGGCATGCCCGCCAGGACAGTATCAGAGTTGCTGATTCCATTAAAGATGCTCAGGCAGCGTTACTGGCACGAGAAAATGCCAGGGCTGATTCAATAAGTAAGGCAGCTGAAGAAAGCAGGAATAAATATAATATTATAGTAGGGAGTTTTCTTACACCCGCATATGCTGTCAACCTATCCGGTGTATACAATCAGAAAGGTTACGACACCCATATAATACAGATGGAGGGAAGCAGGTTTCATCTGGTATCGGTAGAGGCATATGATAATATCGGACAGGCTTTTACACGTCTTAAATATTTCCAGGATAATATTGAGAATGACGCGTGGATTTACATAAGGAAATGATCAGAAGCATCATTCTCCTTATTAAGATCATCTAAAAAATACTTGTTTAATCATTTTTATACACGAAAAATGGTCTCTTTTCTGTCGGGGCCTACGGAGACCATTGTTACAGGAATGCCGGATTCCTTTTCAATGAAGCTGATATAATCTGTGAGTGGAGCCGGCAGGTCTTCATATTTTCTTATTCCTGAGATATCTGAATTCCATCCTTTCATCTCAGTGTATACAGGTTCCACAGGTATATCATTTTCGAATGGTATTCTGTCAGTTTCTTTCCCCCCAGTCTTATATGAGGTACAAACCTTTATAGTATCAAAAGATGACATGACATCAGCTTTGGTCATAAAGAGCTGGGTGATCCCGTTGATCATAATTGAATACCTGAGTGCGGGAAGGTCTAACCATCCGCATCTTCGCGGACGTCCTGTGGTTGACCCGAATTCACGGCCGACATCTCTCAGTGCATTTCCCGTATCATCGTACAACTCAGTAGGAAAAGGCCCGCTGCCAACCCTTGTACAATAAGCTTTGAAAATTCCGAATATTTCTCCCGTCATCCTGGGTGATATACCCAGACCCGTACAGGCTCCAGCACTTATTGTGTTGGATGAAGTAACATACGGGTATGAACCGAAATCTATATCAAGCATTGTTCCCTGTGCACCTTCCGCAAGAATCTTCCTGCCTTTACCTGCAAGTTCATTTACCAGGTATTCAGTGCTTTCCAGGCGGAATCTGCGCATCATCTCTATGCCTTCAAACCAGCCAGCCTCGTATTCTTCAAGATTGAAGCTGAAATCATAATTTTTGAGAATTATTAGGTGATTGTTAACATGTTCCCTGTATCTTTCCAGAAAATCATCACGAAGAATATCCCCAACCCTTAAACCATTTCTGCTTGTTTTATCTGTATATGCAGGTCCTATACCCTTGAGTGTGGAACCTATCCTTGTATTACCCTTATGAGATTCGTAAGCGGCATCGAGTATCCTGTGGGTAGGCAGGATAAGGTTGGCCCTGGTTGATATTACCAGGCGTCTAATAAGTTCTTCAACAGGAAATCCTAACTCTTCCGCCTCCTTTCTGAAAACAGCAGGGTCTATTACAACACCATTCCCGATGATATTTAATTTATCCTTGTGAAAGATCCCTGAGGGGATAAGATGTAAAATGTGTTTTACATTATTGAATTCAAGTGAATGTCCGGCATTTGGCCCGCCCTGGAAACGGGCAACTACATCGTAAACTGGACTTAAAGCATCAACAATTTTTCCTTTACCCTCATCACCCCACTGAAGTCCTAACAGTATGTCAATATTCATATTATATAATAAATCTTACAGTCAAATTACGATCAACAATATACGAAAAAAAATCAGATACAGGTTTGACCGATGACATTGTTTGAAAATTCGGGACAACGGGGGAAATAGCATGTTATGCTAATATAAGCAGCAATATCAGAAGTTAATTACAAAATCAAGCCATGGGAATCCTATGCCTATATCTGAGGCTATATCTTTATTGTTTATAAAGGCAAGATCGATAGATGTTTTCTGTCCGAGAAACCTTATCCCATATGAAAAGATCCCGTAGTAACCACTGTCATTATCAATACCTGGTACAAGCCAGTTTTCACTTACCAGTGCAATCCTTTTCGACAGTCTGGCCATACCGCTTACTGTTATCAAAGGTCTTGAACTGAAATTATTGTCAGCAAAGCCCCATCCAAGGGCGCCTGTTATATTATTGTTCTTATTACCGTAAGTGGCGAACAGGTTGACAGTACCCAGACCTCCAAACTCTGTAACGGTTCTTATGGTGTTGGCATATAATACAGAACCTCCGGCATAAAAGTTTTCCGCAGCTTTAAAGGACACCTTGGGATTAATATAAAATGCATAGGGAGCATCCCCACCGGCCATTAGTGAAAATATCTCAAAACCACCGGAAACACTAATATAATTTGTGAAAGCATAGCTGAACGAGTTGAGGAAGATCCATGTGTTCTGGTAATATCCGCTGTTTTTTTCCTGTGGTATGGCTGAATTACTGAGAAGGTAACGTGACGGGTTGGGATTCGGGAACCATATTCCCGATACCTTCTGGTCAATAGATGATACCGGAATCATTGTTTTGATATTTTCTTTTTTCAATGTTACCTCTCCCATAGAACCTGAGGTAATAACTACCTCATCTTCTGTGATGGATATTATTTTTCCTGTGACCATAGAACCGTCATTAAGAGTAAACTGGTAAGTTTTGGATATTTCACCTGTAAAGTTCTGCTGGGCACTAACAATCCCTGGGAGAAATGACAGAAGCACAAGGGATATAATTAAATGCCTTACAATAATTCTGTAACTGTCAATTCTGTTTTTCATGGCAAGGAGTTTTTGGTTATTTATATATCATCTTTATCTGGTTGAATATCATAAAATAACCGGAAGGATCAGTTGCGATATCTGTAAATCCTGATGGTCAGTAATTACCTGACAATGCCGGCTGCCGAAGGTTATCATCAAATTCTGTCAGACTTGTTCTTACTAGCTGAAAGGTAAAAAATTTCAGTAAAATAGCAAAATAAGGAAGATGACTGAAAATATGGTCAGTCCTTATCTTTTATTGACCCATAGATATATAATGAGTGATATTGAGGGGTAAAATTATACAGTTCGCTGGCTGTATTGATGATCTCATGGATCCGTGGATCGCAGAATTCTATTACCTTACCTGTTTCAACATCAATCAGGTGATCATGCTGACCACACTGGTAAGCCCTTTCAAACTGTGCGATATTCTTACCAAACTGGTGTTTGATAACAAGATTACAATCGAGCAGCAATTCTATTGTATTATACAGGGTTGCCCTGCTGACCCTGTAATTCTTATTCTTCATGAAGATATAGAGAGATTCTATGTCAAAATGCCCTGGCCTTGAGTATATCTCATCCAGTATAGCAAATCTTTCAGGTGTCTTCCTGTGGCCTTTTTTCTCGAGGTATTCAGTGAAGATCTTTTTGACCGTTACCCTTGTATCATCACTAAGCATATTTGGACTATTTTAAAATAATAACAAAATTATATAATTCCGGGGAATTTTAATGATAATTGAAGGATAAAAAATATTAAGAGAAATCCTCAACTCTCTTAACATTATCAATGCCTTTTATGTTTGAAATTTTAAGAATCAGGTTATTCAAGTCCTTTGTGTGATGAACAAACAGATCAATAGTGCCCTCGAATATACCGTTTTTAACAGATATATTTATATTGGTCATGTTCACCTTAAGCTCTTCTGAAATTATCGTTGTGATATCATTGACAAGTCCAATCCTGTCAATACCGGTCATACTTATCCTGGCCAGGAAAGAGACGAGTTTGTGAATCGTCCATTTAACGGCTATAATCCTGTTTCCCTCATTTGACATTATCCTGATGGCCACCGGACATTTGGGTTTGTGTATGATAATAGCCCCTTCGGGTGAGTGGTAACCAATGACCTCATCTCCGGGAATAGGATTACAGCATTTTGCTATTTCGTACGATTGTTCTGCATTAACAACATTCTCCCTCAGGAGGAATGGTACGTTCTTGTCAATTTTTTCAGGGGTAACCGGACTGTCTTTTTTATCTTTCTTTGATCCGATCAGTTTTAATTCCCAGTACTTGATGACGTTCTTGGACGGATTTTTACGGATTATTTTCTTAAGGTTATCAAGATTGATTCGTCCAAGCCCGATACCGGAATAAAGGTCATCCTTATTAAGTGCATCATATGCCACCAGGAGTTTCTTCATGATCACGGCATTGGCAGTCTCCCCAAGTTCTTTAAGCTTAGAATCCAGTATTTCCATGCCATTCTGGATACTGTCCTTTGATTCATTTTTCAGGGCATTTTTAATGGCATCCTTTGCTTTTGAGGTTCTGACGAATGAGAGCCATTCTTTCTCGGGTTTAGCTATATCGGATGTAATGATCTCTACCTGGTCACCACTCATCAGGATGGCATTAATAGGGTTCAGCTTGTAGTTTATTTTTGCACCAATGGCCTTATTTCCGATCTCAGTGTGTATCTCATAGGCGAAATCCAGGGCTGATGCTCCTTTGGGCAGGCTGACCAGGGCCCCTTTGGGAGTGAACACCATTATTTCAGATGAAAAGAGATTCATCTTAAACTCGTCAAGGAATTCAATTGGATCTTCCCTGGGACTCTCAAGCATTACGCGTATCTTTTTGATCCATTTGTCAAGCTCACTTTCCTGCGAGTCATCCCCTTTGTATTTCCAGTGGGCAGCATAGCCGCGCTCTGCTATCTCATCCATTCGTTTGCTTCTTATCTGGACCTCTACCCATTGTCCTTCAGGTCCCATTACAGTAACATGAAGTGCCTCATAGCCATTTGGTTTAGGCCTGCTTACCCAGTCGCGCAGACGATCGGGCTTGGGCAGGTATGAATCTGTTATTATAGAGTATATATTCCAGCACTGGGTCTTTTCCGGAATGCCCGGCATAGACTCAAAAACAATCCTGACAGCCAATACATCATATATTTCCTCGAATGGGACATTCTTTGCCTGCATTTTTTTCCAGATGGAAAAAATAGATTTTGGTCTGCCGCTGATATCGAATTTGAAACCCGCTTCGGTGAGTTTCTCTATAATCGGGAAAGAGAACTTGTTTATTAGCCCAATGTTCTTCTTCTCACTGTGTTTAAGCTTCGAAGATATCTCTTCATATATCTGTGGCTGCCTGAATTTGAAGCTCAGGTCCTCAAGTTCGCTTTTAATTGCATACAGGCCAAGGCGATGAGCGAGAGGCGCATAAAGGAATATGGTTTCTCCGGCCACTTTCATCTTCTTATGCTCAGGCATAGAATCGAGTGTCCGCATATTATGCAACCGGTCGGCAATCTTTATGAGAATTACTCTCAGGTCGTCCGAGAGGGTAAGAAGCATTTTCCTGAAGTTCTCAGCCTGCATCGACGATGAGGTCTCCTTGTTATAGGTGCCGGAGATTTTTGTAAGTCCGTCAATAAGTGAAGCTATCTTATGGCCAAAATCCTTTTCGGCATCTTCCAGGGAATAATCCGTATCTTCTACAACGTCATGGAGCAAAGCCACTGCTATCGATTTGGCACCCAGACCTATTTCCTGGTTGACGATACGTGCCACGGATATTGGGTGAATAATATAGGGTTCACCTGATTTCCTTCTCATATTCCAGTGAGCTTCACTGGCCAGCTTGAATGCCTTGTCAATCAGCTCTCTGTCTCCCTGTTTATTGCATCTGATAAGATTATTGACCAGCTTATCGTATTCAGCCTGAATCAGGTTCTTATCTTCTTCGTCAAAAATATCCTTGTTCCCCATAAAATAACTTATGCAGCAACTTTTTAAATAAGCTACAAAGATAACCTTTCCATATAAATTTCTTTATTAAAAATTGTCTTAAGTAGTCATGAAAAAGAGAAAGTTGAGATGTTGAATGATCCCGGGACAGTGATCCGTCTTTATGTTTCCACCTGTTCTAGTTTTTTCTGATTATTGTTACAGTACCTGTTCTTTTTATCTTATTCCCGGAAGGCGTAGTCAGATCGAGGAACCAGAGATATACCCCCTGTGGTGCTGGACTTCCGTTCACTGTACCGTCCCATTCTTCAAGGTAGTTACCAGAACTAAATACTCTTCTTCCGTACCTGTCATTTATAACAAGATGATATTCTCCGGGAGTAAACGATAGAACCGGCCTGAAGAGGTCATTCAGGAGATCATTATCAGGTGTAAACAGGTTAGGAACTGTTATAAGTTCTACCGGTTCAGTACAAACTACAGGGGAATCACTTTCACCATTGATGCCATGTGGATTTCCCGTTTCTGAGGCACTGATATAGAAGCAAACCCTGTTGCCCGAAATATTGTACATTATATCCTTATAGCTTAGAATGGCAAATGTATCAGTCGGTGCAATAATATCTTTTTCCGAAAATCCGTTACCGGCATCCGTATAAAGCAGGTAAGATGATATTTCACCGTTCCATTCCATGTATGGATTCCAGGTAAAGACCAGGTTATCTCCCTCTCTATCAAGCGACAGCACTATGTTGGAACATATATTTGATGTTGTAACGGGAATATTACAGCTGTTCAGGGCAGATAACCTGTAATAGTTTATTTCAGCAGGATCGGCATCATGATCGATGTATGAAAGTGAACCTGATGTACCGGTGAACCTTTTAATCTCTGAAAAAGTATACGCAGTACCTGTTTTTCTTTCAAGGCTGTATGTTCTTATATCAGTCTCATTATCTATTGTAAAAGAGAGGATAATATCATTATTATCATCAACCGTGGCATAATCAGCATTGATCCATGCAGGAGGGGTCTGCATATTTGTGATTTCACATATACTGTTTGATGTACTCTCCGTTCCGTCTTCGAGATTAGCCCGTACATAAAAACAGTATGTCTGACCGATCAGAAAATCACTGATGGTATATCCGGTTGAATCAGCCGGAACATCAGCCAATACACTGAAGCTGTTATTATTCAACGATTCGAATATTGAATAGCTTTCCACCATTTTAGGTTCCGAAGGATAGCTGTTCCAGTTTAGATTCAGCATCCTGTTGCATGAATCTATTACAGCATTAAGATATATAGTCGAAAGTGAGTTGGAAAGTATGCTGGTACACCTGGGCAGTCTCATGGCGGCAATAACATAGGAAGTACTGTAATATTTTGTACTCACGGTCGGAAGTGTATGGCTTGTAGCTGTGGGATCCCATATGGTATCGACCGGCATACCATCACCATTTTTATATGTGTAAATGATATAGGCGGCAATATCGGGAGAAGGACTGAGAGTCCAGTTAAGAACTGTGAATCCTGTTTCGGGTACTACTGATACCGAAGTAAGCACGGGCGCAAGAGGAGGATCGGTAATACAGTCTACCTGTGCCTGTGCTCTCCATGCAAGACTGTTTAAAATAATGAGGATAATATAGATGATGTTTTTCCTCATTCTACTCCTGCAGTGACCTGGTAAAGTTCATCAATATTATAATACTCTCGTGCAAGCTCAGATATTTCATCCGGACTGATGGTTCTTATCTTTTCTGCAAGCCTGTAATAATAGTCATTATTAAGGCCAAATTCCCATGCTGCCCTGAAACTTTCGGCAAGAGCAAACGGACCATCAAACATTCTGAGCATTTCTCCCGACATATAATTTCTCACAAGCTCAAGTTCTGACTCCCCAACGGGTTCATTTCTGAGCCTGTCTATTTCATTATAGATCTCTTCTACTGCGTTCCTGCTGTTTCTGGCACTGACTTCCGTCGAAATGACTTTATACCCGGAAAGATCAAATGATGTCACAAGCGAGTTTACTCCGTAAGTATAGCCTTTGTCTTCCCTGATATTTTTCATAAGTCTTGATCCGAAATAACCACCAAGTATTGTGTCAAGTATCTTGAGACCCGGGTAGTCCGGATGTCTTTTATTTATAGTGGCTGATCCTATTCTTATTGCTGTCTGCAGTGCACCCTGCCTGGCAATATGTATTTTCCTGTTGTTTTCTCCTTTAGGTTTTGGTATTTCTTCATTTCCCCGGCAAATGAATTCAGGGAGATCACAGAAATGTTTTTCAAGCAGATCCGTTGTATTGGCCGGAGGTCTGCCTGATATGATTATTGCCATATTTGAAGAGGTGTAGTTCTGTTCATGGAATTCTTTTAGCATTGTAGGGTCGATTTTAGCGAAATCGTCCTCCTTTACCTGCCTTCCATACGGATGGGACATGCCGAAAACCGATTCAAAAAACTGATCCATGGCGATGTTCTGCACTTTCTCCCTGTTAACCAGGAACCAGCGCAGTCTTTTTTTCAGGAGAGTTTCCAGTTCAGACTCAGGGAATGCCGGACTGAAAAGTATCTCCCTGCTCAGTTCCAGGATTCTCTGAAGATGTTTGCTCAGAAGATAAATAACAATACCGGCCCGGTCTTTTTCCAGGGACAAGCTAATAAATGCCCCGTAGAAATCGAGCATCCTGTTGATTTCTTCAGCTTTATGGTATTCTGAACCTTCTGTAAGCATCATGTTGGTAGTAGATGCAATAAGAGCAGATTTTTCCCTTACCTGACCTGCGATGAAGGTGAACTCCAGTCTTATGATGTCTTCTGTTCCCGATTCAATCAGGAATACTGGTATTCCATTTATAAGTTTTATTGCCTGTGCTTCAGGAATCTTCACATTTCCAACAGGCAAAACCGGTGGTTGCTCTCGGTATAGATTATTCATTATCAATTGTTTCTCGTTGATTTATAATATAAACTACTGCAATTTGTGACGGTAAGGTATTGCAGTGCTGCTTTACTGACCATACCGGCATCTACAGACCGGTATTTCTCAACTTCATGGTTAATAAGTTCAGCATCCCCTATCAGTTCATATGAACACAGACTATAAGCCTTGTTTAAAATACTTGTATTTGAGAATACTGCAGAAGATTCAAATTTGTTCTTTACTTTTTCCATTTCGTCAGTTAATCCATTTTCATTGGCGAGATTGCCCGTAATTTCTGCCAAAGCTTCTTCTGCATCAGCGAAATTTACATCTTTCATAAGCTTTCCCTGAATGATAAGAAGTCCGGGATCAACATCAGATGTAATAAAGGCATTTATTTCGCTGAACATCTTCAGTTCTCTGACGAGTTTTGTGTTCAGTCTTCCCGATTCTCCCCCTGCAAGAAGATCAGTAATAAGGTCAAGTGTATGGAAATCACTGTCCATTCGTGATACGGTATGCCATGCCTTATAGATAGCGTCTGCTGGCAGATCTTTATCCAGAATAAGCTTTCTTTCCTCCTTTTGCACCGGTTCGGCAGGTAGTTCTCTTTTCCGTATCTCTCTCTTCTCAATATGACCGAACCATTTTTTGACAAGTTCATAGGCTTCCTTCCCTGAGATATTACCTGCCATACTCAGTATAGCATTGTTGGGGGCATAATGAGAGAAGAAGAACTCCCTGACCTTTTCCAGCCGGGCTCTTTCAATATGGGAAATATCCATCCCTATTGTAGGCCACCGGTAAGGATGTATGCTGTAAGCGAGAGGCCTGAGGTTGAGAATGGCATCCCCATAAGGCTGATTCAGGTAGCGCTGGTTATACTCTTCTATAACCACATTCTTTTGTGTATCAAGGTTTTTTTGTGAAAAGTCTAGTCCGAGCATACGGTCTGATTCCAGCCATAATCCTGTCTCTATATTACCCGCTGGAAGAGTGAGGTAATAATTGGTAATATCGTTGTTGGTAAAAGCATTATTTTCACCACCGGCCATTTGCAGGGGAGTGTCATAATCAGGGATGTTAACAGATCCTCCAAACATCAGGTGTTCAAAGAGGTGAGCAAAGCCTGTCATTTTGGGATCTTCATCCTTTGAACCGACATTATATAGAATATTAAGGGCAATCAGCGGTGTTGACCTGTCTTCATGCACGAGTATCCTTAAACCATTTTCAAGTGTGAACTTGCTGAACCTGATCATATATTATTTTTCTTAATGTATTACAATTTAGCCTCTTTCCGGTCACAGAAATTCTCATATGACAAACTTAAATAAAAAACAGTGAAGGATTAGTATTGTTTTTATATTTGCATCATCATGTTCAGGAATCAGATTTTCAAAAAACTGGCGCGTAATAATCTTGTTGGCATCGACCAGGTCAGGATGATTTACATCTTAAGCCTTGTTATAGGATTACTGAGTGCCCTGGCTGCTGCATTACTCAAGAACACTATTCATTACACCCAGCATTTACTCACCCGTGGAATAACAAACGAATCGGGGGGATTGCTTTACCTTGCATACCCATTAATCGGTATGTTTCTTACACTCCTGTTCGTGAGCATATTCGTCAAGGACAAGATAAGTCATGGCATAAGCATTATACTGTACGCAATTTCAAAAAAAAGGAGTTACCTGAAGACACATCATACATGGTCTTCCATTATAGCCAGTACCTTTACAATTGGTTTTGGCGGATCTGTCGGGGCAGAGGCACCAATTGTGCTTACCGGATCAGCAATAGGATCAGTGATTGGCAGGTTTTTCAGGCTTAACTATAAAAATGTCACACTCCTCGTGGGATGCGGTGCGGCAGGTGCAATATCTGGTATATTCAAGGCTCCTGTTACCGGCATTGTTTTTACCCTGGAGATACTGATGCTCGATCTGACAACATGGTCTATCGTACCTCTTATGATATCATCAGTCACCGCAGCCACTGTTGCTTATTTTCTTATGGGAAACAAGGTTCTGTTGTCTTTCAATGTCGTTGAGTCATTTCATATATCAAACATTCCATGGTATCTTCTCCTCGGTGTGGTATCAGGAATAATATCTCTTTACTATTCATGGATGACCCTGTACCTGGAAAGCCATTATAAAAAAATAAAGAATGTTTATGTAAGGCTTGTAATGGGAGGGTTAGTACTTGGAATCCTTATTTATATTTTCCCTCCACTTTACGGAGAAGGTTATGATACCATTATGGCTCTGATGCAGGGTAACCCGGAGGTATTGTACCATAACAGTATTTTCAACCAATTTTCCAACCAGTTTTTTATGGTTGCCCTTTTTATGGCCGGGCTGGTTTTCCTGAAGGTCTTTGCAAGCAGTTCTACCAATGGAGCCGGTGGAGTGGGAGGTATCTTTGCCCCGTCGTTATTTCTTGGAGGAGTAAACGGCTATTTTGTTGCAATCCTGCTTAAGAAATTCGTGAACTTTAACCTGCCAGACAACAGGTTTGTGCTGGTTGGTATGGCCGGGATGATGGCCGGTATCATGCATGCCCCACTCACCTCCATATTCCTTATCGCGGAGATTACAGGTGGCTATACCCTTCTTATCCCGCTGATAATAACCTCAACAGTAGCATATATTACAACCAGGACGTTTCAAAAGCACTCAATATACCATGTGCAGCTTGCACAGAGAGGCGAGCTTATTACACACGATAAGAATAAGGCTGTTTTGACCTTCATGGATTGGAAGAAAGAGATCGAAACAGACCTTTTAACTGTAAAATCGACTGATTCACTGGGGGATCTTGCAAGGGTTATTTCGAAATCAAAAAGAAACCTGTTCCCTGTTGTTGATGAGTATAACATTCTTGAAGGTGTTGTTTTGCTTGATGATGTCAGGGAAATAATGTTCCAGCATGATCTTTACGATATCACGTTTGTCAAGGATCTAATGACTATACCTCCTTCCTATATTGATAAAAAGGAGAATATAGAGGCTGTGATGGAAGCTTTCAGAAAAACGGGAGCATGGAACCTTCCTGTCCTTGATAACGGATATTATGTGGGATTCCTGTCAAAGTCGAGGATATATGCTACTTATCGAGAGTTGCTGGTAGAATTTGCTGATGAATAACATAAAATATTATCACCATGAAAAAAGACACTGTGATTTTTGACCTCATTGAACAGGAGCGACAGCGCCAGGTAAATGGGATAGAACTTATAGCATCGGAGAATTTTGTAAGTGACCAGGTCCTTGAAGCCATGGGGTCGGTTATGACAAACAAATATGCTGAAGGATATCCCGGGCACAGGTATTATGGTGGTTGTGAAATAGTGGATCAATCGGAACAGATAGCCATAGACAGGTTAAAAGAGCTGTTCAATGCCGAGTATGCAAATGTTCAGCCCCATTCCGGAGCACAGGCGAACATGGCTGTATTTATGACCGTTTTAAAACCCGGGGATACCTTCATGGGACTTAATCTTGCTCATGGAGGGCATCTCTCGCATGGTTCTCCTGTCAATTCATCTGGCATGTGGTACAGACCTGTGGCATACAGCGTAAGTGAGGATACCGGCCTGGTTGATTATGATATGATGGAAGAGACGGCTCTCAGGGAGAAACCGAAGCTTATCATTGGCGGTGCATCGGCTTATTCGCGTGAATGGGATTATGAAAGAATGAGAAAGATAGCCGACAGTGTCGGTGCTATCCTTATGGTCGATATGGCACATCCTGCGGGTCTTATTGCTGCCGGACTGCTTAAGAATCCCCTGAAGTACGCTCATATTGTTACTTCAACAACACATAAGACACTCCGCGGACCCAGGGGAGGTATAATCCTTATGGGCAAGGATTTTGCAAATCCGTGGGGCATAACCACCACTAAAGGCGAGGTAAGAATGATGTCATCACTCGTGAATTCAGCAGTATTCCCCGGTATACAGGGAGGACCACTGGAACATGTAATAGCCTCCAAGGCTGTTTCATTTGGTGAGGCACTTTCCCCCGAATTCAGGGAATACCAGTCGAGGGTGAAAAAGAATGCCGAAGTGATGGCCAGGGCTTTTATAGAGAAAGGATACAAGGTTATTTCGGAAGGAACAGATAATCATCTTATGTTGATCGACCTCCGTACAAAATTTCCGGATATTTCAGGAAAGAAGGTGGAAAATACGCTGGTCCGTTCACACATAACGGTAAATAAGAACATGGTCCCTTTTGATAACCGTTCACCTTTCCTTACATCCGGATTGAGAGTTGGAACGCCGGCCATAACAACCAGGGGACTTAAAGAGGAACATATGGGCATTATAGTTGATTTTATCGACGAGGTTATTTCAGATCTTGAAAATGAGGAAGTTATAAAAAGGGTAGGAGATAAGGTCATGTCTATGATGAAGTCCTACCCTCTTTTTTCAATGTAATACATTTCTACTTTTTCTCTACCAGTGATATACTTCTGAAGCCGAGTCCTGCAAGTTCAGGGTAGTACTGGTATGTCTCCTCCCGTGTTGAGAACCCGGTTACAAGTACATGATAGTAATCCCATACCTTGACTATCTCAACCGGAAGATCGAGTTTTGAGATTATTTTGCGCTGTGCTTTTCTCGCATCAGACATCTTAAGATATACGCCGACCTGTAATGAGTATGTTGACTGAGGCGGGACTTCAGGGAATATCATTTTTTCACTTACCAGCGGGTAATTCTCAATCGGAGTTGATACTTCCGGAATATTTCTGTTCCATTCAACCGGACTGACAGGTATAACAGGCTCGGGTAGCACAGGAGCTTCCTCCAGTTGTGGTTGTACAGGAACAAACCAGGCATCTTTTACTCCCAGCTTGCCTATTTCCGGCTGTAACCTTTCCATTTCGTCAAGGACCGACTTGTCGGTCATCGGAACTCCGGAAATGCGAACTTTATAATATCCTCCTTCCTTCACGATATCTACCTTCCTGTTCAGACCACTTGCTATCTGATCCTGCAACGCCAGTGCATTAGATTCAAACTTAAAGGCCCCCAACTGAAGTGCCACCTCAGGCCTAAAACCTGTCACACGGTTCTCTGTAACCGTTGTGATCGTGTCTTTATTCTCTTTCAAAACCCATTGCTGTTTCTTCGCTTTAAAGCTTATGACCCAAAGCACATTAACACCATTTTCGTGAAGAACGTTACTAATTCTGTCAATTTCTTCGCGGTCTTTTATATTATTGATCAGTATCTTGTAAAAGCCGTCCTCCAGTACAATTTCCATTTTTTCCTTCAGGAACTTCTGAAGTCTGTCGCGGTAACCTTCAGCATATGCTTTAATCCTGAATGCACCTAACTGTATGGCATAGCTGTCCTCAGATATTGTCACAAGCTCACGTGTAACTTCATGTACTACCAGCATGGATGTGTCTTTTCTTATAACAGGTTGTTCCGGAACCATATGTTCTATCATGCTGGTATCAGGTTTCGTCCTCACGGTAAAGTCAAGCCCGTTGATCACATCGCCTTCAGTACCGCTTTTAACTATAAAAGAACGGGAAGCCGGTTCTGCAGTCATACTGAGTTTTCGTAACTGTGCTGTATCCACCATCACTGAATATTTCCCGGGGGCAAGGCCAAAATAATTGAAATATCCGTCAGATTCGCTTAATGTCTTTCCTCTGACAGCCGATCCTTCATCAAGGAAGTTGACTATTATTCTTCCCAGTCCCTTTTGTGTACCCTCACTATCAAGTGTGATTATTCCTGATGCTTCACCCTTGACTAATACAGGTATTTCTACAGACTTCATAATTTCAGGATCGACAGCCACGCTCATTGTGAGTTTGTTCAGACGCCATGAGATATTGTCAAAGCTATTGGGATCAAGTTCAATGAAGCAGTTGGTGTAAGGCTCCAGACCGAGTATCCTGATAGTTGAATCTCTTTCGTAATTTATTACCCGTCCGCCGCTGGCACGAAGGTTGAGTCCGTATGCCCTGGGTTCTCCCACATCTCTTCTGCCATTATTGTTAACGTCGAGGAACGGGATAACAGTTATGCCGCCTTTCCCTACATTGGTCCGGTTGTCAGCAGCCAGATACTTTGTCTTTCTGTCTCTGATAATACTTCCCCGTGCATATTGTGTCATACTTG
>Ga0315535_1001591_pt1 | contig 14961 bp, 8 predicted proteins | sample SalMarSW160220MG_2_FD_203092 | JGI IMG/M metagenome (GOLD analysis project Ga0315535, IMG submission 203092) | Salt marsh sediment microbial communities from the Plum Island Ecosystem LTER, Massachusetts, United States - Salt Marsh Sediment SW1602-20 ...
CGGACTTTTTTCCCTGCAGGGAGGTGATTCACTTAAATACAGGATCTTTGCCATTGACACTGCCAGGGTACCTAATGTTGCGGTTTTGCCTGATAGCGGTTATTTTGCAATAAGTATAGAAGGTATCAGCTCTGTTGTGGATAATTATGCAACTGATTTTACAGATGCCTCTTCTGACTTTTTCGACATTGGATTTACTATTTCACGGCCTGCTACTTTCAGTCATTATGGTTTGAATACAAAACATCCCTACATAAGCCCGGAGGACAATAACAAGAGCATAAATTCCATAGCTTTATTAAGACACCCGTTAATATTCAACGAATCTGGCATGCTGATAACTTTTAACGAACTGGCTCTTGTAGAGCCTGGAGAATCGGGTACTGTTTACGGCAATCCTAGTTTCTACGACTATGTTATCGTAGAGGGTTCGGCTGATTTAGGAAAAACATGGTTTGCCCTTGCACCGGGTTGGGATTGCAGGGAATATTCTTCCTGGGAAACAGCATATAACAGCCAGATGAGTTCTGACGGGATGAATTCCACCTTTGTGGGAACTGAGGATATGCTTAAAAAGAAGACCATTTACTACAAGCCTTCTGACAAAATTGCAGGAGGTGATACACTTATGGTAAGATTCAGGTTATTTTCTGATCCATATGCCAATGGCTGGGGATGGGTAATAGAGAATCTGAAAATCAATCCACTGGTTGATGCCGTAAACGATATCACCACTGCACAGACTGTGATATATCCTAATCCAGGCAGGGGATTTATTAATATATCCTCTGACAATTCAGCAGGATCCGGCAAACAGGTAAGGTATAGTGTTTATAATTCTACCGGTATATGTATCATAAAGAACAAACTGCTGGATCCGGGTGATACATCGATAGATATAACCGGATATCCCCCGGGAATGTATATTATACTATTGTTCAGGGATGACGGAATTCAACGGATAAAATATTCCCTGGTGAAATAATCCTGAAACCCCGCATGATTGGCGGGGTTTTTGCATATTTTATACATTTGGAATTCTTTGTCGGAAAATTAAACTAATTTTGCTGATAATTTGATAAAATGTAAAATATCTAAAGATGAGCGTTATAAATAGTGTTTTGGGTCTTTTTCTTGGTAACAAGTATGAGCGGGATCTGAAAGAAATAAATCCATATGTAGAAAAGATAAAGCTTGAGTTTGACAAGTTAAAGGACTTAACAAACGATGAGCTCAGGGACAAGACAGTTGAACTCAGGAAAGAAATACATGCAGGCATTGAGGAACAGGAAACTGAGATCAGGACTCTTCGTGAAAAGTCTGAGAATGAAGAAGATGTATATAAAAAAGAGGAGATATACAACCAGATAGACAAGATTGAAAAGCAGGTTGATGAAAAGCTTGAGGATGTGCTTGATGCTTTAGTTCCACGGGCTTTTGCGATAATTAAAGAGACAGCCAGGCGCTTTAAGGAAATTGATTCCCTGGAGGCTACAGCGCGACAATATGACAGGGACCTTGCAGCAACAAGGGAAAGTATTAATATAAAAGGTGATAAAGCCATATGGAGTAATAAATGGATAGCCGGGGGAAATGAAATAACCTGGGATATGGTCCATTATGATGTTCAGCTCATAGGAGGTGTGGCTCTTCACAAGGGAAAAATCGCAGAGATGAGTACGGGTGAGGGTAAAACAGTGGTTGCTACCCTTCCTGTTTTCCTGAACGCACTTGCCGGCAGGGGAGTACATATTGTAACAGTTAACGATTATCTTTCCAAGCGTGACTCTGAATGGATGGGGCCTATTTACGAGTTTCACGGTCTTACAGTGGACTGTATAGATAAACATCAGCCAAATTCACCCGAAAGGCGAAAAGCATACAACGCCGATATAACCTTTGGTACTAATAATGAGTTTGGATTCGATTACCTGAGGGACAATATGGCTATCAATCCCGAAGACCTGGTGCAGCGAAAGCATCATTACGCCATAGTTGATGAGGTTGACTCGGTTCTGATCGATGATGCCCGTACTCCTCTTATCATATCCGGTCCAACTGCTAAAAGTGACACACAGCAGTTTGATGAGCTGAAACCGAAAGTTGAACGACTGGTCAATGCCCAGAAAAGACTTGTTACCCAGGTACTTGCTGATGCCAAAAAACTTCTTGGTGAAAATAATAATGATGAAGGAGGTAAGTTATTGCTCAGGGCCTATAAAGGACTTCCGAAGAATAATGCGCTCATAAAATTTCTCAGTGAAGAAGGAAATAAGTCTCTGTTGCTTAAAACCGAGAACTTCTATATGCAGAATAACAGCAAGGAGATGCCAAAGGTTACAGATGACCTTTATTTTATTATTGATGAAAAGGCCAACTCTGTTGAGTTGACTGACAAAGGACTGGATCTTGTATCTGACTCCGTTGATGATGCCGGCTTCTTTATTCTCCCGGATGTTGGTTCGAAGATCGCAGATATTGAAAAATCGGATATCTCGGAACGCGAGAAAGTGAAGATCAAGGATGAGTTGTTGCAGGATTACTCCGTTAAATCGGAAAGAGTTCATACAATGACACAGCTGATCAAGGCATACACTCTCTTTGAACTGGATATCGAATATATTGTTGTGGACAATAAAGTAAAGATTGTTGATGAGCAGACCGGACGTGTCCTGGAGGGAAGAAGGTATTCCGACGGTTTACATCAGGCAATAGAAGCCAAGGAGAATGTAAAGGTTGAAGCTGCCACACAAACCTATGCTACTATAACGCTTCAGAATTATTTCAGGATGTATCATAAGCTGGCCGGTATGACAGGTACTGCTGAAACAGAGGCGGGAGAATTATGGAACATTTATAAGCTGGATGTTGTGGTTATTCCCACAAACAGACCTGTTATCAGGAATGACAGGGAAGACCTGGTCTATAAAACAAAAAGAGAGAAATACAATGCAGTGATTGATGAGATCATGTCTCTGCATAAGCAGGGACGCCCCGTTCTTGTTGGTACAACATCCGTTGAGATATCCGAGCTGCTGAGCAGGATGCTTAAGATGAAAGGATTAAAACATAATGTTCTTAATGCGAAGCTTCACCAGCGCGAAGCAGAGATAGTTGCAGAAGCAGGAAACTCAGGTACCATAACCATTGCAACGAACATGGCTGGCCGTGGAACTGATATTAAGCTTACTCCTGAGGTAAAGGAGGCCGGAGGACTGGCAATCATTGGTACAGAAAGACATGAATCACGAAGAGTGGACAGGCAGCTCAGGGGACGTTCCGGACGTCAGGGAGATCCGGGATCATCACAGTTCTTTGTCTCTCTTGAAGATGAACTGATGAGACTGTTCGGTTCAGAGAGGATCTCAGGTATAATGGATAAGCTGGGGCTTAAAGATGGTGAAATGATTCAGCATCCCATGATTACCAAATCGATTGAACGTGCACAGAAGAAGGTGGAAGAGAATAACTTCGGTATTCGAAAAAGACTTCTGGAGTATGACGACGTAATGAACTCCCAGAGGGAAGTAATCTATAAAAAACGTAAACATGCCCTTCTCGGAGAACGTCTTAGCGTTGATATAGCCAATATGATGTATGATGTTACCGAAAATATTGTGGATACATATCACAGAGACTCGGACTTTGAAGGATTTGATTTTGATCTCATTCGTTCATTCTCGATGGATTCACCTGTTCCGGAAGGAAATTTCAAAGAGGATAATGCTTCTGAAGTTACTGACAAGGTATATTCCAAAGTGCTCGATACATACAGGAGGAAAGTAGAGTCTATTTCCGCCCAGGCCTATCCTGTTATCAAAGATGTTTACGAAAGGATGTCTCATACTTATGAAAATGTTGTTGTACCTATATCTGACGGAGCAAGGGTATTCCAGGTAATAACTAACCTGAAAGCCACTGCTGAATCGGAGGGCAGGGAACTTGCCAGGTCGTACGAAAAAACAGTGGTACTGGCCACTATAGATGATGAATGGAAAGAGCACCTGCGTGAGATGGATGAACTGAAACAATCGGTACAGAATGCCACTTATGAACAGAAAGATCCACTGTTGATTTATAAATTCGAATCTTTCGAGTTGTTTAAAACCATGCTCAATAAGGTGAATAAAGATGTGGTCAGCACTCTAATGAAAGGACATATACCAACGCAGGATCCCGACCAGGTGAGAGAAGCAGAGAGAAGAAAAAAGGTTGACATGAGTAAGCTCAGGACCTCAAAAAGTGACTTCTCCCAGTACAGCTCTACCGGAGGCGGATCAGCACAGGACAATGAAAAGAAACCGCAACCTGTGCGTGTTGACAAAAAAGTTGGAAGAAATGATCCGTGTCCCTGTGGAAGCGGAAAGAAATACAAGAATTGTCACGGACGTCTTCAGACAGATTCACAGGGCGCAAGGGCTAATATTTGATCAGCTCTTATTGACTTCTTCTATAGACTTCTGTATCCTGGAATAGACGCCTCTGCTAACCGGAACGAGTGGTAGTCGTAGGTTATTATGGCATAAATTTAGAATATTGAGCATCGCCTTAACACCTCCCGGATTCCCTTCTGTAAACAGTAGTTCAATCATCTCTATAAAGCTGAACTGTAGCTCACGTGCTGTCTTAAAGTTATTTTTAAGAGCCTGGCTTATCATTTCACTGGTTTGTGCAGGGAAAGCATTTGCAAGAACCGATATTGTACCGGCACCTCCTACTGCAATTATGGGTATGCTAAGCATATCATCCCCCGATATCACACTAAAGGCATCAGGTTTGTCCTTGATTATTTTCATTACCTGGGTTAAATCTCCCGACGCTTCCTTGACAGCAATAATATTTTCACATGCATGAGCCAGTTCCAGGCTTGTTTCTGCAGTTATGTTACATGAGGTCCTTCCCGGAACATTGTACATTATAATAGGAAGAGAGCTGCTGTTGGCAATTGCTTTAAAATGTTGGAAAAGGCCTTTTTGTGTTGGCTTATTATAATAAGGAGCAACAGATAGAATAGCATCTATACCTGTTAAATTTGATTGCCGTACCGAGTTTATCACTTCCCGGGTATTATTCCCTCCTAAACCCACAACAAGTGGAACACGTTTATCAATTACTTCCACAACATAAGATATCAATGCCTTTTTTTCATCTTTGGAAAGAGTGGCCGGTTCTCCTGTTGTCCCCAAGGCAACAATATAATTAACACCCCCTTCAATAACGTGGTTTATTACTCTGCCCAGTGCAGCAAAATCAATACTAAAATCATTTTTAAAAGGTGTAACAACGGCAACACCTGTGCCTCTGAATCTTTTCATCTGGAGCTTGATTATACTATTTTACTTTTTTCCGAATTAATCATTTCGAGATACTCAATAACCTCATTCAGGTAACTGTCTATGTTAACCGGTGGCCTGATGTCCATCATCATGTCGCAGGGAGATTCTTCATCCGATGACTCGTATAATCCAACCTTGAAACCGGCCTGTGACATCTCCAGGATATATTGCAGTGGAAATACTTTCCCTGTGTTAATATTTATCAGCACATCATACCTTTCTGCAATGAAATCCTTCGATTCCTTTGAAACAGGCATATAAAGAAAATTAAGTTCATTTCTTCTGACAACAGACAAATACCTTTGAGCTGTATACTGATCGGGGAGGTCCTCGTCAGGGAAATATCCAAGTATCATAACATTGATGCCCCTCTTGTGCATTTTCTGATGAAACCGGGAAAGGATAGCGAACTCCGTAGTTTTCGATGCGTCCCATACAATACCAATTTTTCTGACCATGGAAATATTGGAATAGAATTTCTTTCTCTGCATTGATGATACTTTCCTGGAAAGGATAAATCTTCCCAGCTTAAGCCGGATATTTTCTAATATTTCCATACTACAAACCTAAGAGTTTTTTGTGTAAATCTTACCGGGTCCCTTTAAATATTACGGTGTACAGGTTATTCTTCGCCAATTATCCTGAGGAATTCTTCTTCGGTCATTAATTTTATTCCCAGGTCTTTGGCTTTTTCTCTTTTTGACTGACCCATATTTTCTCCGGCTAGTATGAAAGAAGTATTACCTGATACTGATGAGGAATTCTTACCTCCGTTCCGCTCAATTAGATCTTTATACTCATCCCTGCTGTGCCTGGAAAATATCCCGGATATCACTATCGTTTTTCCTTCCAGACTGTTACCCGTTTCATTATCTTCATCTTCTCTGCTGAATTTAAGACCTTTAACCTTCAGCCTTTGTATTATTTCAATGTTTTCCTTATCGGCAAAATAAGAGGTAATACTGCTGGCTATCTTGGGCCCAATCTCATAAATTCCGGTTATCTGATCCTCATCTGCATTAATGAGCTCATCAATAGAGCTGAATTTAGACGCTATTGTCTTGGCCACTGTTTCCCCTACATGCCTGATGCCAAGAGCAAAGAGCACTCTGTGGTACGGAGTGTCGACAGATTTCCTGATACTGTTCATAATGTTAGCAGCCGATTTTTCCCCCATACGTTCCAGGGGAATGAGTTGTTCTTCTCTAAGGTCATAAAGGTCAGAAAAATTCCTTATGAGCTTTTTATTGAAGAGAAGATCGATGGTCTCTTCACCCAGCCCGTCTATATCCATAGCCTTTCGGCTGATAAAGTGTTCTATTCTGCCTTTTATCTGTGGAGGACAATGAAGGTAATTAGGACAGAAGTGGTTGGCTTCTCCTTCATTCCTGACCAGCTTTGTCCCGCATTCAGGACAGTTGGTTATAAAATTTACCTTTTTACTGTACTCATTTCTGTATGAATGGTCCACACCTACAATCTTGGGAATGATCTCACCACCTTTTTCAACGAAGACCATATCATTAATATGGAGATCGAGAAGATTTATCTGGTCCTCGTTATGAAGGGTGGCCCGTTTAACAGTTGAACCCGATAGAAAAACAGGTTCAAGATTGGCAACAGGAGTTACAGTTCCTGTTCTTCCCACCTGGAAAGCGACAGATAATAATTTTGTCAGAACCTGTTCCGCCTTGAATTTATATGCTATAGCCCACCTAGGTGATTTGGCTGTGAATCCGAGAGATTCCTGAAGTGTTATGGAGTTAACCTTGACAACAACTCCATCGATATCATATGGCAAGTTCTTTCTTTCTGTATCCCAGTGGCTTATGAAACCCAACACTTCTTCTATGTTGTGGCAGAGCCTTATACTTCGTGGGACACTAAAGCCCCAGTCAGATGCCTCGCTCAGATTTTCAAAATGGGTGTTGTGAGGCAGGTTGTCGGCAAGAAGGAAGTAAACCATACATTCCAGTGATCTTGAAGCCACAATCTTAGGATCGAGTATTTTAAGAGTTCCTGATGCAGCATTCCTTGGATTGGCGAAAGGAGACAGGCCTGATTTTACACGTTCTTCATTAAGATTGTCAAAAACAGCCCTTGGCATTAGAATTTCTCCCCTAATGACGAATTCTTCAGGTATACCTGGTTTTTCAATTCTGTGTGGTATATTCTTTATGGTTTTTACATTAAGGGTAACGTCATCTCCTGTATTTCCATCACCCCGGGTGAGTGCTCTGAACAGTAAGCCGTTCCGGTATGTAATACTTATTGATGCACCGTCAAACTTCAGTTCGCATACATATTCGACAGAACCTGTTATCGATTTTTTTATTCTGCTGTCAAAATCCCTTAGTTCTTCTTCATTGTATGTGTTTCCGAGGGAAAGCATCGGGTACCTGTGCTCGTACTGTACAAATTCTCTGGTCAGATCGCTTCCGACGTGTTTAGTGGGGGAATCGGCAGATTGAAACTCCGGGTATTTCCTTTCAAGAGTATCCAGCTCATTCAACAGGAGGTCAAACTCAAAATCTGAAATCTCAGGTTGGTTGAGTACATAATATTTATGACTATGTTTTTCTATTTCACGACGTAGTGTCTCTATTCTTTCCCTGGCTTCAGATTTTTTCATGTAAGCTTCCTGTTATATTGTATTGTTGATTTTCATCTGTCTCAGTTCCATACACCGTCAATTTTATGGTCACAGTTATTGCATTTCCCGTCGGTAATATTATATTTTGTGATCCTGTATCCCTGCCTGGCCACTACTACCTGGTGACATGACGGACAGATGGTATCTGATATTTCGTTACCCGGAACATTACCTGTATATACATAGAGCAGTCCTTCTCCCCTGGCGATCTTTACTGCATTTTCAAGAACTTCAACAGGAGTAGGAGGTAATTGTTCTAGCTTATATAAAGGATAAAACCTGTCAAAATGTATTGGTGTGTTCTTGAATCCGTTTTCTCCCAGCCATTTGCACAGGGCAGCTATTTCGTCCGGCTTATCTGTCCATGTAGGTACAATCAGGTTGGTTATTTCAAGCCATACTCCCATATCCCTGTATACTTTGAGAGAATCAAGAACCGGTTGAAGCTTTCCTCCCGTAAGCTTAAGATAGGTGGATTCGGTGAACGCCTTGAGATCAATATTAGCAGCATCTATTACGCTGCAAAGCTTTTTAAGCGGGTCAGTATTTATATAACCGTTTGATTTCATTATATTCTTGATACCTGCCTTCCTTGCCAGTGTTGCCGTTTCCAGTACATATTCGTAGAATGTAACAGGTTCAGTATAAGTATAGGCAATAGATTTACACTTATTGCCGGTACAATCAGCAACAACTTTCTCGGGCGGCATATCATAATTTCTTGTTTTATCCGGACTTGTTTGTGAAATAGCCCAGTTCTGGCAATTAAGACATACCAGGTTGCAGCCTGCTGTTGCAATTGAGAATGCTCTTGATCCGGGGAGGAAATGGTAAAGTGGCTTCTTCTCCACGGGATCCACTGCTACTGAACACGGGTTTCCGTAGGCAAGAGTATAAAGCTTGGAATTATGCACTTTACGGTTATTGCATTTGCTGAGTTCGCCCTCTTTAAGTACACACTCATTCGGACATATCTGGCACATGATACCTCTTGCGGTTTCCTCCTGGTACATAGCCAGCTTTTTGTATATGCTTTCAGATTCGGATAGTGATATCGGTAATGCCAGGTTTTTAGGAAAACATATCAAACCTGCCGACAGAGCCAGGGACTGTTTGATGAAGTCCCTTTTACTGATTTTGTAATTATGTTGTACACTTTTATTTTTCATGGCTTAAAGTTAAATAATTAAATCACTGTTTAATGCTTACTGCATATTGCAGGAATCCTATGAAGACAAGTCCTGCCAGTATGTATATTGAGATTCGTATGCCGAATGCAGGAACCGCAATTCCTGCCATGAATATGAAACCAAGTGCCGATCCAGTCAGATCAGAACCATATACTGATGGTGTTGTATTTCTGCCTTCAGTTCCACCGGTAACCGACCTGAATAACTGACCGGTGAGTAATGCCGGGATAAAGGATGAAATTACAAGGATGAAGAGGGCAGGAAATCCGTAAGGTACATTCAGTATTAAATTATACACCAGACCAAAAAGCAGATAAAATAATAACAGCAGGATGACTGAATATTTTTTTCCAAACGATACAGGCTTCCTGATCTCCGTCCCGGCTCCGACGGCAAGCCCGGCCATGAGTCCTGCAAGTATTATGCCTGTTAACTGGTACATGTTACCCATTATTAACTGCAAACTTAGCAGGATTATTATTTCGAATCCGGCCAGAGCCGAGGCACTGAAATACATTATGTAATTGTTCTTCCTGATTGCAAGAAAAGGACCTGCGAAGAGCAATATCAATATGCCTATTGCAGCCCACTTCTCAGACATGTTTTTGCTGAAGTTCAGCGACTGAAAATGAAAGCAGGCCACAGGATGAGCTTCAGTGTTAGGACTTGCCTTATGATCAACTATCCTCATGAAATTATAAGTTTTGGCAGCTATCAGGTCATCGGCAAGATAATCAGGACTAACATAAATATTATGAATATTCTTTTCCTCTGTCAGTCGGCAGATTGAAGTAGATAATTCCTTGTCGGAAGCAATAAAATAGAGTTTATTTCCTACTATTGGCAGGACATTTTTGAAAACAGAGCTGAGACTGTTAAATACTGATGAATATAACTGTACAGATTCCTTATTGAAATAATCCTGGCCCTGTCCAGGTGAACACATAAACACTCCGCCATCATTCATCTTGTTTTTAACTTCCCTGAAAAACTCGGTGGTATAGTATCTGTTCAGCTGCAGCGTTGAAGGAGGGGGGATGAGAACAAGAACGACATCAAAAAGCTCATCTGTTTTCCGGATATATTTTAAGGCGTCGTCATTTATTATTGAAAGTATACGGGGAAGGGTATCCCTGTGTGCCAGCAACGATCTTGTAAGTTCGGGATCCCTTTCTATATATACAACATTTTTTACACGGTATTTCATTATTTCACGGAGATGTGAGTCCAATGCACCGGAGATAAGCATTACACGGGCCGGATTGTTGCTTTGCAGCATTGCATAATGAACATCTTCTTCTCTTTCAATGACATCTTCTTTATATGTCAGCAGCCTTTGATTGTAATATGTACTGAGTTCACCTTTATATTCTCCCGTTGTTATGTTCCCGTATGGTGTGTCGGTTGTGTTTATAACATTCACCCCAGGCAATAAAATTCTTCTGAAGAATATGTCTGTATTAAATACTATTACGAATGCGGCTGCTATTGCGACAACAATCTTAATGATTATCCCGGTGGAAGTTTTTTTAATATAATAGGTAAGAAGAGAATATGCCAGCGATAACAATATTATCAATAACAGGAGCTGATATGTGTTCAGAAATCCGGAGGTTAGAAATGGAATTGCAAGTCCGGCCAGAATACCTCCTGTTGTTTCAAGTGAAAAGGACTTACCCGGCTCAAACCTGTTTATCGATCTCGCTGATGATAAAAGCTTGATAAAGGTAAATCCGGAAATGATACAGAAGGGGAGAAGCATTATAAGAGTATATCCTATGCTTACCAGTAGTGATGGAGTTTGCCCGGTATTAACCAGAAGCCTTGACAAAAAAAGTAAAAGTGCTATTGAGATCAGGGGTGACAGGGAAAATAACAGGTTTATTCTTTTCAGATCGTTCATGTCTGATTTTCCGGCAAGTACCGACCCTGCTGCTGATACCAGTAACCATGATCCAAGGAAAACGCCTGTGATGAGCTCATAGCCACCCGCAATATCCAGCATTTCCCTGATAAGCAAAAGCTGTATCGAAGAACTGACAAAGCCGGCAATGAATAGGTTTGTGCCTATCCCGGCTGATGACAGAACCTGGAATGAAGGAGATTTTACAATGGAACTACTCTTCTTAAAAAGTCCTGTATAATATGAAAAATGCCAGAGAAGATGGAACAATCCTGTGAATGACATGGCTATGCCAAACTCCACATGCCATTTAAGAATGGTTTTAACGAAAGGAATATCCCATTTATATGTTACCTGGAGAGCCAGGAAAATACCTGCTGATACAGTGAGGATGAATACCAGCGCCAGTATGATATTCCACAGTTTCCTGTGCAGATTCCTCGAATAAAAACCAGTTCTGTAAAACAGGTAACTTAGTAAATATAAAATAATTGCAGTTGATCCAGTCCCAACAACATGATACATGGTTACTTCCTGTTATCTTCGAGAACTAATCCATCGTAGATATAAATTTCAGCATCTCTCCACCCATCCCAACCTATTCCAGCCTTATCGCGTGCTGTATAACCCAGGAATTGTTCAACGGTCCACCCGTTCTCAGTTGCAACCTGCGGCAGCATGGTACCTGCCCTGGAGCCCTTTTTGATATAGATCCCGCTTTTACCCAATACTATTTCGCTAATATCATGGATTCTTTTAAGAGGTCCAAGTACTGTTATTTCCATTTGTGCTTTCTCATATTCTCTCTTCGAGAGCGGAGAGAAACGCGGATCTTCAAATGCGGAGGAAGCTGCAGATTCGGCAACAACCTGGTACAAAGGTTCAGAAGAGATGAATCTTCCGATACAGCCGCGAAGATTACCATCAATTTTTAATGTAACGAATGCTCCGTATTTTTTCATTAATGCAGATGACATCTCCGAAGCGTCAGGTATATACTTATTGCCTTTAAATAGCAGGGAATGAATACTGCTCCGGGCTATTTTAAAAAGCATGTTTCTATCAGCCTCAGAGAATTTAAATTCATCATCTTTGTTCCCGGTGCCCTCTTCAGCCTGATCATCCGTAACAACAATTGCGTCATACCCTACAACCTCATCCTTACCTCCGTAAGGAGAATCGCCTGAATTTGAGTAATCTACGAGTTTGTATTTCAGATGATCATTCCCTTCGGTAAGATATAGCAGTGTAAGCCCCGCTGACCATCCGCACATACTTGTCACCAATCCCTTAATATGCTTCTCAGAGTTTCTTTCCAGGGTGTTAAGGAAGGTCCTCGGATTTCCTGATATGATACTCCCGGCTGTAAGACTGTCGTTCTCAATTGCATCTTTGTATGAAGGATAATGGGAAAAGTCGCTGCTTATAACAAAAAGATTTTCGGGAGTGAAATAAGGCTTAAGTGCTTCCGCAATTTTTTTTATAGTATTGACTTTATCGGTACCTATTATTATCGGAACGATAGGGGGTATAGTATTAAAATGCGTCTGGATAAAGGGAATCTGCACTTCAATACTGTGCTCATTGGTATGGGCATCAGTCGGGAAATGAAAAACCTTGTTATCAATTATCAGCTTATTGGCAATTTCAAGGTTGACCTTTGCTTTACCGAGAGGAGTGATATAATCCCCTATGTTATAGACAGAAGCGCCATCAAAATACATCACATGACTGGGGCCAATGATAAAGATATTCTTGTAGACCTTATCCGCAGCAATGGAAGAATAAGCTGCAGCTGCAATTTCACCTGAAAAGACATATCCGGCATGAGGACTGATTATCGCCCTGACATTTTCAGATGGAGTGGTCTTTTTGCAATACTTGTATAGTATTGACATGTCCTTTTCCAGGGTCGCCCTGTCACCTGAATAGAATCTGCCTGCAGCAACCGGTTTCCTGTCAGTTGTACTGTTTTGTGAAAATGATTCCATAGCTGTAAATATTGAAAGCACGACAATTAATACCGTTTTCATGGCCATTGTAATTTGAGCTATTAAAGTTATACCAAAAAAACAGAAGAAAAAAGCAGAAATGCTAATGATGAGGGCTTTATCAGATCAGCACCAGGGACTGTTTAATAATATCTCCGTTATCGCCTGTACCGTAAACTTTTATTGCTACGCTAATGGTAGGGTTACCAATCATGTGTATAATAGGATGAAGTTCGTCTTTCAGATCTTCTTCATCCATATAATCGTAATCCTCTACATTGATATAGAGATGTATAAGGAGTGTGCATTCCTCATTTTGTATGGAACAGAGAGCTGAAACGATCTTTGAAAGCCAAATGGCAGTAGCTGTATTGAAGTATTCGAGATTAATCCTGAAATTAGTTGTAAGCTTTGGAGATTTAACATATTCGCCAACCCATTTAAGAACCCTTTCATATACCAGAGCTGCATTTTCCGGAATCGATTTCCCGGACAAAATAAGCTCACCCGTAATAGAATTAAAGTCTATATTAGGCGTCTTTTGTGTAGCTTCGATATATAATTTTGTAAGCTCCATAAAATAGCAATTGAACTACTTGTTTAAATATCATTTCAAATTTAACATAACTTTTCAATTTTAATAATTCATTAATCAAAAAGTTATACCAAGTCATCAATTAATTGGATGTTTTTATATAAATGAGTTCCATATTTTAGGAATTTTTACTATAGAACATACTTTTCATCTATTGTTAAATGCATTTTGCCATCCATCAGAACACAGGTTTTAATAAAATCAATTCATTCAAATATTATCCTCTGATAATAATCTTCTGGAAAATCTACAATTCTTTTTCTGATTTTAGCCGTGTTCAAATTTGCTGATTTTCTAAATTCCACTGTTAATGTATGAATAACTGTTGTTTGTCAAATTAGTAATTGTTCTTGTGTTAAAATAACTAATTTAGAGTCGATATTTATTGCAGCTGAGCTTTAAATCCATATGATGTCTTATCCATAGTTATTCCATTTTTAGGGAATGAAATCTGTAAGGTTTATTTGGTTTGTATAGCTCTGTGACAATGATAAATAATTTCCCGAATTACAGCCTTGTTAGTCGTTTTACATGTGACTGACGGGGCGAAAGCTTGCCCGGTAGTCAATTTTTTCACTTTTCATATCTTAATTAACGTTTTAGAATCCATTGGTTATCAATTTTTACGTAAATTGCATTAACAAAACACCCGGGGATACAAATGTATCTTTCAGTGATATCGGATACTTCATTCAGATATCCATCTAAACCTATGAAAAATAATCTGATATGAATTTATTTCATACTTCGATCAATATTATCCGGACAAAAATTAAAGCAATCGGATTTATAATCGTTACGATATGCTTTACGCTTCTTTCATTAAATGGAGTTGCTCAACCGGTTGTTGATTTTACTATCAGCAGTTCAACCGTTTGTTCGGGTTCTTTAATTACTTTTACAGATAATACTACAAACATAACCGGTAATTCAACATACCTCTGGGATTTTGGTACTGGTTCTTCTCCAGCTTCAGGTAACACAGCAGGACCATGGGATATAACCTATACAAGTGGAGTAGATGTTACAGTAACTATTAGGCTTACAGTAACTGACGACGTGGGTACAAGCTTTGTTGAAAAGACAATTACCCTATACGCTACTCCCACGACAGCAACAGTTGGTCCGGCTCAGAATCTCTGCAGCACACTGACAAGCGGATCACTGGGGGGTAATACTCCCACTGTTGGCACCGGAACATGGAGTCAGGTGTCAGGACCAGGAACCACCACCTTCAGTTCGGTCAATTCGGGCACTTCAACGGCCACAGCCACAGCATATGGTACATATATC
>Ga0315535_1001592_pt1 | contig 14961 bp, 11 predicted proteins | sample SalMarSW160220MG_2_FD_203092 | JGI IMG/M metagenome (GOLD analysis project Ga0315535, IMG submission 203092) | Salt marsh sediment microbial communities from the Plum Island Ecosystem LTER, Massachusetts, United States - Salt Marsh Sediment SW1602-20 ...
CAAGGGCTGACCCCATTACTGAGTGGTTCCGAGGCACCCCCTTTATTCTACTGGTTGTAGGGATAACTTGTGCTCCCCTTTGAAGTGGTGACCACCTCTACAGTTTTCTGAATCTTGTCGCGAAACATGTTCAACGTGGTCTCTTGGCCCATGTTCTACATGTTTCCTGTGGACACGAACTTCCCCATGACAGTGAATACAACGAATATCAGGGTGCATACCGCTTGGCAGTTCTGAAGCGGAAACTTCAGTCCAGATCTTGTTCGTTTTTCCGTCGTCTATAGATACTCTTTTCTGTTCGCACTTTAGCATGAGCGAATGTGACATTGTTCTCTCCGTACTTTCTAAAAATGCACTTAACAAGTTAGTATACAGTTCCGGATAAATCCTATCTGGATTTTTTACTCGACAAAAAAATGGGCCAGATTTTCCAGGTGTCCAACCGGATAACATGACAAAAGAGGTGATATCCGGAAAACCGGATAAATCGTTAGGCTGAAAATCCCTTCACAAATTCTGCTGCTCTATGACGAGCTGTTGGTTAAGAGGGCTGTGTCGGGACTGTCCCATTTTCTTTGCAAAAAGTGGTTGAGGTATTATTTGGACTTTTGCCATAAATACCGCTTTGTGAGCCATATAGAAGGGAAAATCCTTCAAGTTTTTTAAACAAATTGAAAGATAAAAAGCAGAATGAAAACCAACAGAAGCAAGTCGCTCATGCAATATCAATTATTTAGTGCCCGAACGAAAACAAGGATTTCTTGTTCAGATCAAGGAAGGCGAAAAAGACAGTTTTCCTTCAGGCACTATTTGCGAAATCAGAATACCTAATTCTAACAAAAAAGGCAATAATAAAGCAAGAACAATAAATAAACGTTTGCCGCCGCCAAATACAATTGAAAAATTATTGACCAAAGCTGATTGGACATCGGTTTATAATGACTTAGATGCTGAGATCAAAATCACGAAAAGAGGCCCCTTGACATGTAAGTCAGTCGCTGAAAAAAGGAGATTTTCATTGAAATTGAGTATGACGACATCGTCGATCTTTTTTGCCGAAAAAAATTCATGTGTTTGATCAAACTCTTTTGCTTTTTGCATTTTCGGGCCTCCCTATTTCATGTCTGTCTAAATTACGTTCTCCGCTGGCTGGCCGGAAACCTCGAAGACACTCTTCCTTCTTCCAAACCCCCTGCTATGATCCGCCCTGGCTTGTCCCGGGCTGGTCACCGCCCCCGCCCAATACCGCATAAAGTCTTACCTGGTTGGCAAACTTGGCCAGGTGGAGCCCGATAAGCACCTTCTGCTGCGGATAGAGGGATTGCTGCGCAACCAGGACGGTCAGGTAGTTGTCGATTCCGTTTTCATAGCGCTTATTGGAGAGCCGATATGTTTCCGCGGTCGCATTGACCAGGGATTGTTGCGCGGATACCTGCTCGTTTATGGTACCCTGCACCGCCAGGGAATCGGCCACTTCCCTGAAGGCCGTCTGGATGGCTTTCTCATACTGGGTCAGGGCAATTTTCCGATCGGCTTTACTGACCCGCAGAGCGGCCCAGACGCGGGCGTCAAAAATCGGCAGTACGATCTGCGGCGCAAAGTTCCAGGCACCCGAGCCGGATTTAAACAACCCTGAGAGCTCTGCGCTTGCGGTTCCCAACGAGGTGGTCAGGGAAATGCGAGGAAAAAAGGCGGCCCGGGCCGCGCCGATAAAGGCGTAGGCCCCCTTGAGCCGATGTTCCGCCGCCACAATGTCAGGCCGGTTCAGAAGCGTCTCCGAGGACAGACCCGGAGATATTTCCTTAAAGGGAGCGACGCTGCTCAGGTCTGCCGGCAGGAGATCTTCCGACACCGGAGAGCCGGCCAGAAGGTTCAAGGCATTTTGATCCTGCGCCGCGAACTGTGTGAAGCGGGGGATATCTCTTCGCGCCGCATCCACCCGGGTTTGTGCCTGACGAAGATCCAGTTCGGTCTCGAGACCAAGTTCTAAACGTCGTTTAACAAAATTATAGTTGGCCTGCTGGGTTTTAAGGGTGGATCGGGAGAGCTTGAGGTTTTCCCTGTCCGCAGCAAGGGTCAGATAGGCCCGGGCAACCTCGGCTACCAGCGCGATCTGTGCGCTGCGACGGGCCTGATCCGTGGCGAGGTATTCCTCTAAGGCCCGATCTTTCAGACTGCGGATACGGCCGAAGAAATCGATCTCCCAGGAAGCAATGCCCAGATTGACACTGTATTGTTCCAGGGTCAGGGCCTGCCCGAAGCCATAGACGTCGGCCAGACGCTGTTTACTCCCACTGGCGTCCACATTGACCACGGGGAACAGTTCTGCCCGTTGAATGCCGTAGAGGGCGCGGGCCCTTTCCACATTCAGGGCGGCAAGCCGCAGATCAAGGTTGTTATTCAGGGCCATTTCAATAATTTTTTGGAGCGATTTGTCGGCAAAAAAATCCTCCCATTTAAGCTCCGGAACCGTCGGCGCTCCAGGCATGGCACGCGTGTCTTTGTAAGCGGCGCCCTTAGGCCACTTGTCCGGGATCGGCGCTTTGGGCTGTGTGTATTTCGGCGCCAGGGTGCAACCGCCCAGCAGAAGGACTACTCCGACCAGTAGAATCAACGGTTGTTTATTCATGTGATGGACCTCCTGACGTACTTTTATCAGCGTACTTCATGATTACACTCTTTCGGTGTTTTCCTAATGCCTTATAGATCATCACGTAAAAGAGGGGCGCAAAGAGCGTGACCAGGAAGGTGGAGGTCACCATGCCGCCCAGCACTCCGGTGCCGATGGCATTTTCCGCCCCGGCCCCCGCTCCGACCGCAATGGCCAACGGTAAAACGCCGAACCCGAAGGCCAGCGAGGTCATAACAATGGGGCGCAGCCTTAATTTGGCCGCTTCCAGTGTCGCTTCCGTCAACCTTGCCCCTTCATCGACCCTGGCCCTGGCGAACTGGACGATCAGGATGGCGTTCTTGGTAGTCAGGCCCAGGATGGTCAGCAGGCCGATCTGGAAATAGACGTCATTCGGGAACCCCCGCATACTCGAACTGATGAGGCCGCCGATGACCCCGAGGGGCAGGGTCAGCAGAATCGCGATGGGGATGGGCCAGCTCTCATACAGGGCCGCCAGAACCAGGAAGATCACAAAAATGGAGAAGGCATACAGGATCGGCCCCTGGGCGGTTGCCATACGTTCTTGATGGGAAAGTCCGGTCCAGTCAAAGCCGATCCCTTTTGGCAACTTCGAGACGATTTCTTCCATGGCATCCATGGCCTCGCCGGAACTTCTTCCCGGTGCCGGCTCGCCCCAGATGTTGATGGATGGGAAGGCGTTGTAACGTTCTAATTTGGGAGAACCCAGGGTCCACCGCCCGGAGGCAAAAGAAGAGAACGGAACCATTTTGCCCACGTTGTTGCGCACATAGAGTTTTTTCAAATCCTTCGGCAGCATGCGAAAGGGGGCATCGGCCTGGACAAAGACCCGTTTAACCCGACCGGCCTGGATAAAGTCGTTGACGTAGGCGCTGCCGAAGGCCGCTGCGATGGTGTTGTGGATGGAACTGATGGGAACCCCCAGGGTCCCGGCCTTATCCCAATCCACGTCGATCCGATATTCGGGCACATCTTGCATACCGTTAGGCCGGACCCTGACCAATCGCGGATCCTGTGCCGCCATACCGAGGAGCTGATTGCGGGCCGCCATCAGTTTCTCGTGTCCCAGACCGCCGCGATCCTGCAACTGAAAATCAAACCCGGTGGCAACGCCTAGTTCAATCACCGCCGGCGGCGGGAAGGCGAACACCATGGCGCCTTTGATCCTTGAAAAGGCCCCCATGGCCCTGCCGGCAATAGCCTTTACTTTCAAGTCCGGCCGGTCGCGCAGCTTCCAGTCCCTGAGTTTGGCAAACCCCAGGCCCATGTTCTGCCCCTGGCCGCCAAAACTCGTACCTGGAATCGACATGAAGGATTCTATTCCGTCTTTTTCCCGCGTCAGAAAATAATCCCTGACTCTGTTCATAACTTTCTCGGTCTGCTCCAGGGTGGAGCCGGACGGAAGCATGGCCTGAACCAGCAGTAGCCCCTGGTCTTCATCCGGGAGATAGGCGGTGGGCATGCGCTGGAACAGATACCCCATGGCGCCCACAATCAGCAGAAACAGGAACAGATAGCGCAGTTTTTGGGCCAGTACACGACCGACCAGTTTGAGATACAGGTCTCTGGCACGAAAAAAGAATCGGTCAAACCACCTGAAAAAGGGTCGTAGGAAAAAGATGGCATTGTCCGCCGGTTCATGTCCCTTGGGCACCGGTTTAAGGAGCATCACACAGAGCACTGGGGTCAGGATCAGGGCCACGAAAACCGAAAGGAGCATGGAAGCGATAATAGTCACGGAAAACTGGCGGTAGATGACCCCGGTGGAGCCGGGGAAGAACGCCATGGGGCCAAAGACCGCCGAGAGCACCAGCCCGATGCCGACCAGGGCGCTGGTGATTTCATCCATGGACTTGGCTGTGGCTTCCCGGGGAGAAAGTCCTTCCTCACTCATGATCCGTTCCACGTTTTCCACCACCACGATGGCATCGTCCACCAGCAGGCCGATGGCGAGCACCATGGCGAACATGGTCAGCATGTTGATGGAGAATCCGAAAAGCCCTAAAACCCCGAAGGTCCCCAAAAGCACCACCGGCACGGCTATGGTCGGGATCAGGGTGGCCCGGAAGGTCCCCATGAAAAGATACATGATCACAAAGACCAGCAGGACCGCCTCCAAAAGGGTCTTGACCACCTCTTCAATGGCCACTTTGGTAAAGGGGGTGGTGTCGTAAGGATATACCACTTTCAGGCCGGGGGGGAAATATCGGCTCATCTCTTTTAGTTTCTGTTTGACGGCATTAGCCGTATCCAGCGCATTGGCGCCGGCGGCCTGCCGGATGGCCATAGCGGCGGCGGGCTTGCCGTTGTAATCGGAGATGATATCGTAACGCTCGGTCCCTAATTCCGTCCGTCCGATGTCTTCAATGCGGACCACGGAGCCGTCCGGATTGGTGCGAATGGGGATGGCGGCAAACTCCTCCGGGGTCTGGAGCAGATGCTGGACGATGATGGCGGCGTTCAGGCGCTGCCCTTTCTTTGCCGGCGCCCCGCCGAACTGGCCGGCGGAGACCTCCACGTTGTAGGCCTTGAGCGCCATGATGACATCTTCCATGGTCAAATTGTAATTGGTGAGTTTATCGGGGTTGACCCAGACCCGCATGGCATACTGGGATCCAAAATTATTGACTTCCCCCACCCCCGGTACCCGGGACAGTATCCTTTCGAGATTGGACTGGGCGTAGTCGCGCAAGTCTTCACCGTCCATGCTGCCGTCTTCCGAGATCAGCCCTACGATAATCAGGTAGTTTCGGGTCGACTTGCTGACCTTAACACCGGAGCGCTGGACAACGTCGGGGAGATTGGCCATGGCTAACTGGAGCTTGTTCTGTACCTTTGCCCAGGCGAGATCCGGATCAGTCCCGGGGGCAAAGGTCAGCTCGAGGCGGGATGCGCCGGACGAAGAACTGCTGCCGGAGAGGTAGAGCATATCCTCCAGACCGGTCATCTTCTGCTCGATAATCTGGGTCACGGTGTTTTCCACGGTCTCGGCCGAGGCCCCGGGATAAAAAGAGTCAATGGCGATGGAAGGAGGCGCAATAGGCGGATATTGCGATATGGGTAGATTGTAGATGGCCAGACCGCCGGCCGCCATCATGACGATGGCGATGACCCAGGCGAAGACCGGCCGGGCTAAAAAGAATTTCGATAGCATCAGACGCCTCCTTCGCTTCGCTTTTGAGGTTGTGCGCCTGGGCCGGCCAGGGGTCCATGGTTGTTTTGAGACTCTTTAAAAGGGGAAGCCTTCACCTTCGTGCCTGGCCGCAACATCATAAGCCCCTCGACGATCACCCGGTCGCCGGGAGCAAGGCCCGCCGAAACGAGCCATTTGTCGCCCATGGCGCGGTCAAGGGTAAGCGGGCGGAAAACGGCCTTACTTTCAGCATCAACGACCAGTGCGAAGGGATTCCCCTTGTGGTCGCGGGAAACCCCCTGCTGGGGAACAAGAATGGCCTGTTTATCAAAGCCTTCTTTAATCACCGCCCGGACGAACATGCCCGGCAGAAGGTCACCTTTCGGATTTGGAACGACCACCCGAAGAATGACACAACCGGTTGTCTGGTCCACCGTAACATCGCGAAACTGGAGCGCCCCTTCCATGGGATATGCCGTGCCGTCCTCCAGATTGAGTTTCACCTTGCTCTGTTTCATTCCATCGTGATTAAGGTGGCCGCCCTCCAGGCGGTGCTTCATGCGCAGCAGTTCGGTCGTGGATTGGGGCACATCCACGTAGATGGGATCCAGTTGTTGGATGGTCGCAAGCGGGATGGGCTGATAGGCCGTTACGATGGCGCCCTCCGTTACGTTGGATCTGCCGATACGTCCTGTGACTGGCGCCAGGACGCGACAGTATCCCAGATGGATGCGGGCCGTCTCCACCGCCGCTTCCGCCCGATGGATGGCGGCGTCGGCTACCGCCACGCCCTCCTTGTCGCTTTCCAGCTTCGCCTCTGCGGCCCGCAACGTTGCGGCGGCGACATTGGCGTCGGTTACAGCCTGGTCCCGTTGGCTGGTGGAAACGACTTTATCCTTGAATGCATCCTCGAATCGCCGGCGGTTTTTCCGGGCGAGTGCCAGGGTGGCCTCCACCTGTGCGACGCGGGCAATGTCCGCTTTCAGGACGGCCCGCACCTGGTCGGCTGACTCCCGCATGACAGCGAGATTAGCCGTTGCATTGTGCAGTGCCGCGTTAAAGGGTGCCTCATCGATCTGATAGAGCGCCTGGCCGGCCTTGACATCGGAACCTTCCTCAAACAAACGTTTCAATATCAAGCCGCTAACCTGGGGCCGGATCTCGGCGACACGAAAGGCGGCCGTGCGACCCGGCAGTTCAGTGGTCAGCATGACCTTTTGGGCTTGGACCGTCACCGTGGCCACTTCCGGAACAGGGGGCGCCGGCTGGGATTGCGTCGACCGGTCGCAGCCTGCAAGCAAGAAACCGCCTAACAGGGCTGCCAGAACCACAATACATCTAAGGAGTTTATAAATTGTTCCATCGAGTTGCATCGAAAATCCTCCAAGTATTGATAATAATGAGCGGATCGAGTTCCTTACGTCCCACAAATAATCACGGGTCAACAAGCCCTTTAAAGAGAATATTCAGGATGACGTCCGGATCTTCCGGATAAGGGTGCCGATCAGGCGCTTCAAGCCAGAGAAAAAGGAAAGCATTGCAGAGGCTGTCAAGGGCAACGGCCAGCTGGTAGGGATCAGCGATCTTTTTAAACCGTTTTTTTTTCATCCCGCTCGCAAAAACAGTGGCGAGCGTCTCCAGAAATCGCCCATAGCGTTCCCGGATCTCAAAATCAAGTCCTGCCCTGACATTGAAACTTGCCCCCCTGGTCTCTGCAAAATAGAGACGTATCATTTGAACGTTGGCGGCGAAAACCTCGCCTTTGGCCCTGGTGTAATTCCGGATTTTTTCAATCTCATCCCCCGGCCCTTCGATTGCCGCAGTGAGTGTGCGGTGAAACTTGTCGGACTGCTCCAGGACAAGGGCCTTATAGAGATCTTCTTTGTTTTCAAAAAACTTGTACATGGTTCCAACGGCAAACTCTGCCTTTTGAGCAATCTCATTCATGGATACATTATGAAAGCCCTTCTCTGAAAAGAGTTCAAGGGCAGTTTCAAGGATCTCCTGACGGTGTCTCAGGAATTCCCGCTCTTTTCTCGGTAACCGTTTCTCCTCCATTTCCCTCCTCGCAAAAGACTGCGTCATGAAATGTATTATTAGTTCAAAATATGACGCATAATTCATAAAGTCAAGTCAAAAATAGGTCCGGCTCCAAAACCACTAAAAACATCGATTCCCGCTGAAATCAAGAGAGCATTTCAGACATAAGGAGGCCTGCTCGTTGAGGGCACAAAAAAGGCCCCGCGTCTTGATGCCGCGGGGCCTTCACTCTTGATATGGATTTTTGCCCTACTGCTCTGCGCCGTACAACTCCTTGACCTTGGCCCTGTCAGGCGAGCCATCCTCAAGGACGGGAAGATTGGCTACGAATTCCACGTATTGGGGTTTTTTAAACCTTGCGATCCTCTCCCCAACAAATTGGATTAACTCCTGTGGCTCTAAGGCTTCGCCCTCTTTCAACTGGCAAACCGCCTTGATCCCCTCTTTCCACTTGGGATCAGGGACACCGAAGACCACGGTTTTCTCCACTGACGGGTGTTCAAGAACCACCTTTTCAACCTCTGCCGGATAGACATTCTCGCCCCCCGGCTTGATCAGTTCTTTCTCTGCCTTGCGCCCCGCATACCAGAGGAAACCATCCTCATCAAAGCGTCCCTGGTCACCGGTATGGTGCCAGCCCTCCCGGAATGTGTATTCATTATCCTCAGGGAGATTCCAGTAGCCCTTGAAGACCATGGGGCCTTTCATGGTGATTTCACCTACTTCTCCCACAGGGACAGGATGCTCATAGTCATCAACAAGCCTTACTTCTGCCAAGGGGAGCATCCTGCCGGCTGAACCGGGCCTGTCGTTATAAGCGCCAAAGGTGGCCACGCAGGATGTTTCTGTCTGGCCATACATGCAGTAGAATGTTCCACCGGTTATTTCCTGATATTTCTCGATCGTATCCGGTGTGTCCAACCCGGCCGAGACCCTCAGAGTGCTGATGTCCTTGCCTGATTTTTCATGTTCCTCAAGGACGGATGAAAGAATCGGCGCAAAGGTAAACATCATTGAAACCCTTTTTTCTTCGATCATCTCAACTGCCTTTGCCGCATCGAATCCGCTCATATTGACATTCATGATCCCTGCGTGAAAACTTGATGTTACCATGAAAAGGCCACCCACGTGAAAAAGCGGCAGGATATTCAGATGCACGTCCTTTGGAGTGAGATTCAGGAGATAACCAAAATGCATATCCGCACAGAGCACATTGCCATGGCTCAATAGGGCGCCCCTGGGTCTGCCGGCCACAGCGGCCGTATGGATAATAACAAATCCGTCATCAGTAGAAACCTCAGCCCCATCAAATTCATCTCCCTGGTCCAGAAGGGCCTGGAAATCTGAAAACTCACCCCCTTCAGGGCCTAAGTTGAAATATTTTTCCACTGAGGGGAGCTTATCTTTCAATCCCTTAATATTGTCCTGAAATTCCTTGTCTGCAAATACCAGTCTCGGTTCGCAGTCATTCAGGTTATACCCCACCTCATCGGCAGAGAGTCTCCAGTTGATGGGGAGCATAATGGCACCCAGGGCCGCGGCCGCACCATACAGGAGAAAATATTCGAGGCTGTTCTTTCCAAGAGCCCCTATCCGGTCACCCTTAGTAATCCCTGCCTTCCGGAGCCCGCAGGCAAGGCTGTCCACCTTTTTCTTGTACTGAGAAAAGGTCAGGGTCTGGCCGTCATCCACCTCAAACCATGCCTCTTTATCGCCAAAACTGACAGCATTGCGGTTTATCAAGTCATAGAAAGTAAAATCATATAGTCCCATAGTCTCCCTCGCAAAAAAAATCGGGGTCAGCCCTTGAGATCTGACACAGTCTCCTGACTACCCAAAAACGTGTCACAACAAGGTCTAACCCCTTGTGTCAAATGTAAAGGTCCCAGTCCTCAATCACTCTAAGGGTATCTTATTTTAATTGGGACTGCCTTAACGACCCCACCGGCCTCAAACACGAAGGCCCCGTCCTTTAAATCGATCGGGAACGACATGTCCGGGAGTCCAAGCCACCATTCTTCAACTTTCTGCCAAGGCTTATCACCTCTCTTTGCGGCAAGTTCTTTTCCAGCCAACAAAAATTTAGCCCAAGTCGTAGTAGCCGTAAGCGTTACATGAAGCACCTTTGAATTTGTTTTCCCTGCCGGTATCCACTGTGGATTATTATCATTGACCACACGTAAATCATAATCTTCAAAGAACAGGAAAAACTGAGACGATTCTAAGCTTACTGGAAATTGGTTTGGGTTGGTAATTTCAAATACGAAATCCAGCGTGACCGGCGAAGATCCTCCGAATTTCGGGGCTTTACCCTTGGCCACTTCTGCTTTGCCATAATGCCAGAAGCCTTCCCAATATGATAATTGAATAGAGTCAAGTGTAACCTTCGGTGCAATAAAATTTTTCTCAGTCGGCTTGACCTGCGTAGTAACGCAAGACATCAAGGTGACACTCAGGCAAAAAATAAGCACTGTCATCAAAACCAGTTTTTTCTTCATAGTAGACCTCCATCTTTGTAGTTCAGCTTAACCACCTTTTTCTTCGCTTATAATGCTTCACATCGCGAAAGCTCTTTTTACCACCAGCACCCATGCCGAGATAGAAATCCTTGATATCTTCGTTCTGGCTCAATTTCTCAGAGGGATCATCCATCACAATCCTGCCGGTCTCCATGACATAGGCATAAGGCGCCACGGTCAGGGCCAGCTTAACGTTCTGTTCCACAAGAAGGATGGAGATTTTCTCCTCTTTATTGAGTTTTGTAACGATTTTGAAGATTTCATGTATGAGCATGGGGGCCAGGCCCATGGAAGGCTCATCTAACAACACCAATTTGGGTTCGGTCATCAAGGCCCTTCCCACAACGGCCATCTGCTGCTCACCACCGCTCACAAACCCGGCGGTCTCATTGCGTTTTTCAATGAGCCTCGGGAAATAGTGATACACCATCTGGAGGCCGTCCTTTACCGAGCCGGTCTTTCTCAGGTGCGCGCCCACCTTGAGGTTTTCCTCAACGGTCAGGTGTTCGAACACCTTCCGGCCTTCGATGACCTGCACAATACCGGCCTTGGCAATCTTCGCCGCCCTTTCGTGGTCGATACGCTTCCCTTCATACTCAATGGCGCCATCGGTCACCTCGCCATCTTCCACCTTTAAAAGGCCGGAAATGGCCTTGAGGGTCGTGCTCTTGCCGGCGCCATTGGCTCCCAACAAGGCAACGATGCCCCCCCTGGGCACCTCAATGGAAACGCCCTTGAGCACCAGGATGACCTCATGGTACTTGACCTCAATGTTATTGATCCTCAGTATTGCCTCTGATCTCTCCAAGACCCTACCTCCAGGGGTGATGTTTTCGGTTGCTTACCATCCTAACCATTTCGTTGCCCATTGCTCGGGCCATCTTTTTTTCAGGTCCACGTCCTCCACCACCTGGAATTTGCCGCCCTTCCATTCCTGGACGCGACACCCGGTGGCAGCCCGGTGATCCGTTGCCGTATAACTGATGGGCGCAGCGCCGAGACCGATGTCAAAATTGCGCATGGTTTCAAAACCTTCCTTCATAATCGCAGGGCCACAACCTTTCTTGGCCAAATCAACGCCCTTCTTATCGGCTCTTTTAAGGGCCTCCCATAGAACTAATGCATCTCCCCATGCCTGGACCGTCCGGTTGAGCCTCTTGTCTATGGGTACGCCCGGGCTGTATTGCTCGGCCGATGAAACCACCAGATCCATGTTCTTGACATTCTGCCCAAAGAATGCGCAGGGTGTGGCCCCCATGACCCCTTCTGCCGCCTTTCCGGCTAAGCGGGGCAGGTTTTCATCAAAGCCCCAGTTATTGACGATCCAGTTCGCGCCAAGGCCGAGGGCATAGGCATCCCTCACCGTTGCCGCGACCGACATGGTGGTGTTGCCGTGCCAGACCACATCCGGCTTAAAATTCTTCAGAGCCATGATCTGGCTCTTGGTATCCAAGGCAAAGAGCGACACGTCCTGATCCGGACCAATCTCAAAGCCCAAGAGTTTGGCCTGATCTTTTATGGCCTTGATCGGTGAGGAGCAGTAGGGTGAGGCAAACATATAACAGCAGGCAAATCTCGGTTTTCTCTTGCCAAAATCCTTATGTTTAGGCCATTTCTTGTCAAACCAGGCGGTGATAGCGGACCTTGCATTGGTTGAGTAGTCAGATGAAAAGAAGAGGTTATAAGGTGTCTTCTTCGGGTCGGTCAAATGGGCCGAATAGGATGCAGACACATAAGGGATCTTATCCTTGTTGACCGTGGGTGAAAGTGCCTCAGTATCTCCGGTCCCCCATCCCATAATTGCAATATTTCCAAGTCGTTTTAAAAGCTTATACTTTGTGATAGCTTCGGGGATACGATATCCGTAATCAAACCAAACGAACTTGATCTTTTTTCCGTTAACGCCTCCATGGGAATTGATGTACTTGAAGGCATCTGACATACCAATGGCATAGTCTTTGCCCACATCCGAAGTGGCCCCGGTCGTATCCATGAGACCACCGACCTTGACCCGCTTGGCCACGGCAACAGTCGAAAACCCTGCTAAAAACGCCAGAGCCAAAAACACTACTAAAATCTTTAGAAAAATGTTTTTCTTCATAGATTATTCCCCCCTTTGCAATAATGAGAATCTAAGTATTAACCACAGTTTACAAATGAACCTAAGATTTACCGGTTAGCTCCTTTCACCCCCTTTCGAGTATAACTTCAATTGTTAAGTTGTTGAGTCGTTAAGTTGTTGAGTTGTTGAGTCCCGCCCCCGGGATTAGCACGTGGTCCTGTATTCAGCATCGTGGATCTTGCATCCAGTATCCAGCATCCAGTATCCAGTATCACGTAGCCTCACTAATATGAAAACGGCCACAGGTTAAAATAGTTCTTCGCCTGCCACCAACGATAGGCAAGTCCGTTTGGCTCATAGATCAGAAAGGCGCAGATAGCGAGACCGAAGGCCATGTCCTTAATATAAGCGAAATCAAAGAGGATCTTGGGGTAATACTCGGCCAACGGAATCGCCCCCATCTGGAGCAGTTCCATGACAAGCACCATAAAGACGGACCCGAAAATGGCACCCTGTATGGAACCGACCCCCCCGATCAGGATCACCCCCACGAGCCAGAGGGACAAAAACCACTGAAAGTGTTCAGGGCTCAAGGCAGCGGTGTTACAGACCCAGAATGCGCCGGCAACACCTGCCATAAACCCGGCCACGAAAAAGGCTAACAGCTTGTACCAGACGATATTGATGCCGAGGGCCTCTGCCGCAATATCATTATCCCTGATGGCCACCCATGCGCGGCCCGGTTTGGACCTGAGCAGGTTGGCCAAGACGATCACCATGAGCGTGAGTATAACCGCCATCACAAAATAAATCTGCGTATCATTTTCAATGACCCACGGCCCGATCTTGATGGTTCCCGGGGGAAGAGAAAAGGCCTGACCCCTGCCGCCTATCTGGCTGACATATTGAGTCAGGATAAAATCAACGGTAATAAACTGGGCCGCCATGGTGGTCAGGATCAGATAGAAGCCCTTCACCTTGACAGAGGGCAGGCCAAATAGGACGCTCCAGAGCCCTGCAACAATGCCGGCCGCAATGATGCTGATAGGATAGGCGAGCCCCCAGTCAATAAGGAACTGGGGCCATGGGAACTGGAGGATTAACATGACACTCGTATAGGCCCCAACCGCAATAAAGGCGGCATGACCCAAGGTAAGCAGACCGGCATAACCGATCAGGAGTTGAACCCCCAATGCGCCCATGGCCGTATACCCAATCATGGAACCAACGCTGATCCAGTATCCATCAGCAACGAGGGGTATGCCGATGAAAACAACGGCGAGGAGCAGAATCATCTTCCCCTTTAAAAAATTAGTCTGCCACCACCCCTGATCTTCAGCATAGTTCTGGTGGTAATCACCGCATGGCAACCATACACTGGACATAGGACGACCTCACATTTTGAGACCTTTGAAGAACGTCCCCTTTCGCCCAATCTCTGCGTTGCATTCGAATTTTAATCCTCGAAATATCCAATATATTCCTGTGGTTAAAATTCTCATGCGCCTTAATCTTGAACGAAATTGAACATTTTTCAAAGGTCTCATTTGATTTATTTAGGAATTCAGGAATTTAGGGATTAAAAAAGAGCAATTCCTCAATTCCTCAATTCGAAATTCCTTAATCCTCAAACCCTCTCAATCCTCTCCCATCCCCACAGGCCGTAAGGCTTGAACAGAAGGAAGACGGCCATAAAGGCAAAGGGCACGATCTCTTTCACCCCGCCGGGAAAATATTGATCAAGATAGGTCCCTGAAAAGTTCTGGAGCAGACCGATCAGAATGCCGCCGACAATAGCTCCCGGCACGGAATTGAGCCCACCTAAGACCACGGCTGGCAACACCAGCAATCCCAAATAACCCACAGAGATGTTGATACCGTTGATGTTTCCAAGCAGTGCCCCGCCCACACCCGCGCTCATAAATGCAATGGCCCATGCGGCAGCATATACGAACCGGGCGCTCACCCCTAATGAGAGGGCTGCTGTCTCGTCATCGGCAGTAGCCTGCATGGAAAGCCCCCAACGGGTGTATTTGAAAAAACATACAAGGACGATCAGCAGGACAATAGCCAGGATAAAAGACCAGAGATATACCGGGGATATCATGAGGATGCCGATCTTGATCGGTTTGATTTCAAAGATAGGAGGCGTGAAAACCCTTGTGTCTGATCCCCAGATATATCCGATAAGTCCTTTTAAGAAGAAGGAGATCCCCACCGTCACCATGATAACGGCCAAAATGGGCTCTCCGATGAGCTTGTCCAAAAAAATACGTTCGGTCAAAAACCCTAAGACAATTCCCACAAGCAGGGTAAGCAGCACGGCCGGAATAAAGGGAATTCCTATCTCGTAAAAGGTATAGGTCACGTAGGCCCCGATAAGAGTCAACTCGCCCATGGCCAGATTGAGGACACCAGAGCACTTGTAGATAAGGACCCACCCCAAGGCCACTAAGGCATATATGCCTCCCACCAGAATACCTGTGGTCAGGCTCATGAAAAACAGCTCCATTCTTTTCCTCCTTCCTTTCTCCTTACTGCCTACTCCCTACTGTTT
>Ga0315535_1001593_pt1 | contig 14945 bp, 6 predicted proteins | sample SalMarSW160220MG_2_FD_203092 | JGI IMG/M metagenome (GOLD analysis project Ga0315535, IMG submission 203092) | Salt marsh sediment microbial communities from the Plum Island Ecosystem LTER, Massachusetts, United States - Salt Marsh Sediment SW1602-20 ...
TACCCACGCTACCTGGCACGTAGATCATGTTTATTGTGGTGTCACTGGCTAACACGATGTCATCGGCAAGCCAAGAATCAGCAGCATCATTTGCTGTATCGAAATCCTGTGATGGGCGACCCTCCGGGTCTACCAAGTCTACCGGCTGGTTGATGAGTTCTGCGCAGGCAGCCTGGCAGACGGCCGCGCCGCTGCCGTCGATGACGCAGGTGTCCGCTCCGCAGTCGGTGCCGATGATCATGTCGGTGCAACCGTCAGACTGCGCTACGCAGTTCTGAGGCACATTGGCGTTGCAGGCGTTGTCGTCGGGAGCGGTGCACTCATCGACGCAGATGCAGACAATCGGGTCTGCGTTGCCGTCGCAGGCCGGGGTGGCCCCGGTGCAGGTGTCGATTACGATCCAGTGGTTACAGGTGTCGCCACCCAACTGACATTCTTCGACGGTCGGGTTGCTGCCGTCGGTTCCGCACTGCCTGTCACCAACCGTAGTGCAGTCGTTTGAGCATGTGGATACGCACGAGGCGCTTCCGGAGGCAAACTCGCAGATGTCGGTGCTCGAACCGCCATTGGTGCAATCGGTGGTGTTGTCCCACTCGAGACAGGAGTCGGAGTCGGCGTCGGCCACGCAGGTCTGGACCCAGACGAATCCGGAGTCGCAACGGGTGTCGTTGAGGGTAGAGCACTCGTCTGAGCAAACGCAAGCGCCAGAACCGCTGCTGTCGTCGCAAACGTCGGTGCTGGCGCCGCCCTGGGTGCAATCTGTCGTATCCTTCCATTCCAGGCAGCTGTCTGAGTCGCCATCGGCCGCGCAGGTCTGGAGAGTGTTGCCGTCACACTGGGTGTCGTTGGCGTTCTGGCACTCGTCGGCGCAGACACATGCGGCAGAGCCGGAAGCGTCGTCGCAAACGTCGGTGCTGGTGCCGCCCTGGGTGCAGTCGGTGGTGTCCTTCCATTCCAGGCAGCTATCGGCATCGCCGTCGGCAGCGCAGGTCTGGACGGTGTTACCGCTGCACTGGGTGTCGTTGGCGTTCTGGCACTCGTCGGCGCAGACACAGGAAGCGGAGCCGCTGCTGTCGTCGCAGGTCGGGGTTGCGCCCGAGCAGGTGCTGGTGACGACCCAGTCGTTGCAACCGTCGTTTGCGTTGAGCTGACAGGTCTCGATGTCGGCGCCGCTGCACTGGGTGGCGTCTACAGTGTCACATTCGTTGGTGCAGGGCGTCACACATTTGGGCTCGCCGCTGCCAGCATAACACACCTTGCTGCTGGCGCTGCAGTCGGTGTCGACTACCCAGTCGTTGCAACCGTCGGCGCCCAGCGTGCATTTTTCGATGGCGCTGTTCAGCTCGTTGCACTGTACGGCGTCTACCGTGTCGCACTCGTTGGTGCAGTGATCGACGCACACGGCCGGGTTGACCGTATCATCGCAGAACTCGCCGTCGGTGTTGCAGTCCTGCTGATCGACCCAGGCGTAGCAACCGGTTGTAGCGGAAAGCTGGCATTTCTGGATGACCGTGCCGCTGCATTGCCACTCGTCGACCGCCGTGTCGCAGGCGTCGGTGCACTGCTCTACGCAGACGGCCGGTTCGGCGGTGTCGACGCAGGCCTCGCGGGGCGCGTTGCAAGTTGTGGTGTCTTCCCAGTCGGTGCAGGTTGAGGTCTGCACTGCGCAGGTCTGGACGGTGTCGCCGTCGCACTGGGTCTCGCCGTCGGTGCAGCGATTCTGGCAGGTGGCCGAGCAAGAGGCGCTGCCAGCGTTCTCTACACAGAACTGGCTATTGGTCGTGCAGTCGGTGGTGTCTGTCCAGTCGTTGCAGCCGTCGGAGCCGACCGCGCAGGTCTGAACGGTGTCGCCGTCGCACTGGGTGGCGTCGATAGTGTCGCAATCGTCGCTGCAGCTGGCATAGCAACCGGCCGTGCCGCTGGTGTCGGAGCAAATCTGGCCGTTGTCGTCACAATCGGTGCCGTTGACCCAGTCGTAGCAGTCGCCGACCTTGGCGCAGCCCTGGATAATGGTTCCGTTGCACTGGGTGGTTCCGGCGGTGCACTTGTCGGTGCAGGTCTCGGAGCAGACGGCCGGTTCCGCCGTGTCGTCGCAGAACTTGCTGGTATCGGCGCAGTTCAACCCGTCCTGCCAGAACAGGCAGCCGTCGGTGTCGGCCGCACATGTCTGGATAATGGTGGTCTGGGTCGGGTTGCATTGCGTCTCGCCCGAGGTTGCGCACTCGGAGTCGCAACGGCAAGATGCGGCCGCGCCTGTCGACTGGCAGGTCTGACGATCGCCGCAGGTCACCGATGCGGTCCACACCAGGCAGGCGTCGGCGTTCTTGGCACAGATCTCGACGCCGGTGCTGCCGGTGTTACATCTGGTTGAGTCCTCGGTTACGCATGCATTGGTTACGTTCTTACAAGCGTCGGTCGTGCTTCCCCCGCAGCCCGTGCCGATGAAGCCCAGCATCAGGAGCGCTGAAAACAGGCATACTGCCTTCACTTTCATGCCACTTCGCATCTCGTTCCTCCTTGGTTCGGGACAAATGGTTTTTCCACTCTTTCTTACATGAGGGTCCAGTATCCTACACGTCCGTCAGGAAGCTTGTCAACCCCGATTATTACTTATAAATACAAGCCCTTATGCCCAGGGTGGGTCAAAAATGCAATACCAAACCGTGAGTCGATTACTACCGGTTGACTTTGGTGACTTTGTCGTCTATATTTATGGTTGCCGGTAGGGTTGTTTTCCTGGCACTGTTCTCAAACCAGATTGGGAGTATTTGCATGGCGCAAGAGCGGCCGAGTTGGAGCGAGATCGATAAAAGAAGAGACCGTTCCGGAGGGCGTCAAAAGCGGCGTCAAGAAAAGAAAAACGAGTTGCAACAACACTCCACCAGGTACGATCGCTACAAGGCCGATCTGGATCGACTTTTCGATCAGGGTCTGGCAGGCGAGTTGCTCAAGAAAGTCGGCAAACAGGCCGACTCCCCGGCAGCCAAGGCCGGCGTAAATTCAAAAGCAAGCGCGGCCGTGGTGACCAAGCCCAAGAGAACGGGCCGCATCCCGGCGGACAACCGGGCGACCGCAAGCCGGCTGAAGCTCATGCGCTCGATCATCGACGCCGGTGATGCAAGCGAGTTGAAATTGGCACTAGACGAACTGGTCGAACGCTTTGGATTGCCGGACGACTGGGGAGTACTGATACGGGTGCTCGAACATAATGATGAAAAGTTAGCGCTCGAAGCGATCGGTAAGATGAGCAAGCTGCTTCCCGGAACGGCTAAAATTCCCCGCCGTTTCAGCCTCAAGGAGCGCTTGCGTACAATCGGCCAGACGGCCTACGATGTCGAGCTTAGAAAACAGGCGGAATCACTTGAGGAGCGTCTCTGACGGGTGTCTCGATCCTTCAATCTTCCAGCATTTTCTCCATGGTTTCTTCGGTGCGGGCCACGCCTATTTTGGCAATGGTTTCACGCAGCTTGGGGTAATCGTCGAGAATTCTAAGCACCGCCTCCTTGGGAATCTTGAGCACTGAAAGGTCGCCCCGCGCGATGACCGTCGCCGAGCGCGGCTGCTCGGTGATCACGGCCATCTCTCCAAAGAAAGCCCCATCGGTCAATTCAGCCACCGGTTTGGTTGCGCCCATGTCGTCGATCACCACCGAGGCGATGCCGTCGACAATGATATAAAGAGCGTCGCCCGGCTCCCCTTCCCGCACAACACATTCTTTATCCTTTATGGTGATCGCTTCGGAGGCATCGATCAATCTGCGCCTGCCATCGTGATCGAGCATTCTCAACACCCGTGCGTTCGAAAAAAACCTGGCCGTCTGCTCTATGTCGGACATAAGATCTTCCTCCTTGGATGAATGTATGTTTTCACGAACTCCCAGCCTCCGTCAACAGCCGGTTCCCCGTGAATGCGAGAACTACCGTAATCAAGGTCGATTTTTTACACTTTTCATAAAGCTCATTTCGTTGTAGATTACCGCTTCGCGCAGTGACTTCGGTCGCATTTATCAGGAGGTTTGTATGTATATCGGTAACCGGATCGCGAAAGCCTTTCTTTTCTTGGCTCCACTTTTAATCGGGACGGCCTGTCAGGACACCAAGATGCATAGCCTGGCCGATGACGTCTGGATGGTTAAAATCGTCGTCGACCCGCTCAAGGGCGCCTACGATATCAACGACACCATCGACGTCGACTACGTAGTTCTCGACTGGTACGGCAACAGCATCCAGGGAATCGGCGCGACCTGGCAGAAACCGCCCGCTTCGGACGTGGCATTTCTCGGCGGCAAGAGCTACCAGTTTGAAAAAATCGGAGCCTTCAGCTGGACGGTCACTCTCGACCAACCCTACGGACTCAGTGATTCGATCACACTCCAGGTTCCGGCCGTGCCTGGCTCGGTGGACATCACCGTGGATCCCGCCCAGGACTACTACGTTGTCGGCGACCAGGTCACCCTGGGATACGTCGTTTACGACCAGGAAGGCCATCCGATGACCGGCATCGGGGCGAGTTGGCAAAACCCGCCCTCGTCCGGTGCCCGGGCGGAGGGCAACGGACTGTTCAGCTTGCTGCAGGAAGGCTACCTGACCTGGACAGTCACACTGGATGCCCCTTACAATCTCAGCGATTCCGAAACGCTTGCGGTAGACGGGAGCGGACCGAGCGTCGAAATTGAAGTGCCCGAGCGAGGCGACACAATCCTGGATTCAGGCGCGACCCCCGAGGTTACAGTACGCGGCCATTTGAACGATGCCGTATCGGGTGTGGCCGGCCTGTCTATAAGCACTAACACGACGCCGGCCTGCCAGGCCACTGTTCAGGCCGACGGTTCGTTCTCGCTGGCCACCCAGGCCGCCCAGGGACTCAACGTCGTTGAGGTCGACGCCGTCGACCTGGCCGGCAACCACACGATCGCGACCCGGGCTTACCATTATTCTGGAGATTTCTTTGCTTACCAGAACGACAGCCAGGGCCGAACGGAGATCGCGCAAGCGGCAAGCGACTGGCTGACAGACAAGGCATTAGATCGCGGCAAACCGACGGATAACCCGTCATATGATCCTTGCGGCCCGGATGCTTCCGGCAACTACGTCTGTAGCGAGATCCGGGACATCGCTTCGTTGCTCGAACTGGCCTTGAACAACATCGATTTCGCAACCAGCCAGCCCGGGCAGAATTTCAACTATCCGATCATTGACCAGGCATGGCAGTTCGACCTGACATCCGAGATCAACGTCAAGGCCACTCTTGATGGAGATTTCGATTTGGATCTGGGTTTTGATCACATCACGGCCGGGCTGGCCAAGGTACTGGATCTTTCGAGCCGCACGGGTGGCGTTCATGCCGGTTTCAGCTACGACACCTTCAAGGACTCGGCCGGGCAGGATCACCCCGGGCTGGATGTCTCTTATGGACTAACCGCAACGTTGACCTTCAATATCTGGCTCGACCTGACGGCTACCGACCCGCTGGTACAGGTCGGGCTGTGCCTGTTGGCTGACAACCTTTGCAACTCCAACCCGCCCTATGATTGCCTGAGCGACTATCTGGTCGCCTGCAACGCTCCGGGCCAGGCTACTCCAGTGGCGCAGAGCATCTCTTACATTGACACACCGGTACTGGTGGGGCTGGCCGTCGACCAAATGTTGGCCGACCTCGACTTGGACATCGGCCTGGATTCATCCAAAAACCCTCAAGTGGCACTGGCTAATCTGGATATCAACCTTGGCCAGGCGACACTGGATGTCTCGGCGCTCGAGGATATCACCATCAACATAGGCACGCTGCACTTCGCTTCCTTCGAGATCGACCTTGGCACCTGGAATTTCCCCTCGACCTTTATCAGCGACCTGGCCAACCAATTACTCAATCCGCTGGTTAACGCGCTCAAGCCGGTGATCGAGTACCTGCTCGACGAATTTTTCACCTGTGCCGATCCGCAAAATCCGGTCTGCTACGTGATGCCGTTTTTCGAAGACTTCTTCTCGGCCTTCGCGATCGATAAAGACGTGCAAATCGAAAACCCGTTCGACACGTCACCAAGCGCGCCGCCTCTGGCCAGTGCCCACTTTCTGACGAAGTTCAGCGATCTGCTTTTCGCACAAGGGCATGGAAGCGACTTGACGCTTGTGGCGCGTATCTCGAGCAACACAGATCCCGATCTGCTGCAGCATCGCGACGATGATTTTCTGGGTCTGGCCCTGACGGACGGCTGCCTGGTCGACGAGGGTGATTTCACGGGCTATGATATCGGAGACAAATCGATCCAGATCGCTCCTGCTATTGATCTGGCTAACATGGTGCTATTCGCCATCTGGAACAACGGCGGTTTTGACCTCGACCTAGACGCGAGCCATTTCAACCTGCCACAGGAACTCGATGTTTCATCGCTGAGCGTCAATCTCAAACCCTGGCTGCCACCGATGTTGACTGCCTGCGGACGGGACAACGAGGAAATCTTGGCCGAACTTGGTGACCTGCGCATCGAGGGCGAGCTGACTACCCAGGCCGGCAACCGGATCACCTTCAGCGGTTTCGCGAGCCTGATGATACCTGCCCAACTGCGCGCCAATGCCGCTGCTGGCGGCATCGAGATCAATCTGGCGGATGCGCCGGAGTTCTCTGCGGCTGAGATTGATTCGTTGAGCATCGATGGCCAGGCGGCCGACTCCGCAGTACGCGGGAGTGTGACGTCGCTTATTAAGGATCAGCTCGCAGTGCAGCTTCTCAGGGCCTTCGCCGACATCGGTCTCGGACAAATAGGAGTGCTGGTGCCCAGTTTCGACATCTCGGCCTTCTTGGGTCAGGCCGCGGGTTCAGCCGAGATGACCATCGGCGACTTTGAAATACACCAGGACCAGAGTCACGCCATAGCCAACGGCGATCTAGTCTACTGAGAAGTACACTGCTTAGCGGATGGCCGCGCCCAGCGCCTTGCGCAGCTCGAAGTAATCGTCGGAAATCGAATAGAAGATCAATTCGCGGATCAGCGAGCGGTTCGATCCGGAGGGGCTGACCACCCTGGCACCCTTGAGAACCTGGACGGCCGCCTCGATGTCCCCAGACAACAGGAAACCGGAGCGATTGCAGGTGTGTTCGATGCCTTCCAGCCAGTCGCGAATAGAGACGTCTCCGGCTTGCTTTCGATAAGCATCTGCAAGCTGGCGCAGCAAGTTGCGCTTGGCCTTGGGAATCTGCTTATCCAGACCGCGCGCCAGGCGCGTTACGCTTTCATCCGCATGGACGAGTTCACCGGCGAAAGCCGTCTCGACCATGGCGTCGAGCAAGTTGCGCAGCTGTTTGGGAGACAGCGTTGCGGCCAACAGGCTCTCCGGCCGGGTAAAAGCTACCGCGCGACCGACCATGAAGCGCAACTCGGCAATCGACGACCTGCGCACGGTCTCTTCAGAAAACAGTATGGCGGGGGGTGAAGTGTTGACGGCAAGTATCCCCTTGATGCTAACACCCTTGCCGTAAATTTCGGGTTGCGGCAGGCCCAGTAATCCCAGCCCCTCGCGAAAAATAGAGGTTATCTTGGCACGGCTTCTGTCGATATCGAGCCTGTCTCGAGTCTTGAGATGAAAATCGCGCTGATCGCGTACAAACAGCGGCCGGGCGTAATCGGAGATAAAAGAAAACATGCGGCCCACCAGCCCTCTGGCCATTGGAAACAACAACAGCCGATCGTAGAGAGCCTCGTCAACCCGCCTGCCTGGAGGAATCGGCAGTGCATGGCGATGCTGCTTCAATAAAGCCATTTCGTCATCGTTGGCTTCATCCAGAAAGGCCAGCGTCGCCGCCAGACACAGCGTTCGGTCACGCCGGCCCTGATGATCATAGATCCTGCGCAGAGCATGGTAGCTGTCAACCGAGAAAGGGCTGTCGGCAATCAGTGAACGGTGAATCGCAACAGCCTTGTCATGCAGGCCTTCAGATTCGTAGAGCCTCGCCAGATCTTCACGCACTTTGAGATCTGCAGGCATGATGGCATGTAACTGCTCACATGCCTTGATTGCCCGTTTTCGATCCGTCAACCTGTAACGAAACAGATCTATCATCTCGGACAGGATGGGAACCCGGCGATCTGGTTGCCCGGCAATCGGCGGCGGCAGCCTGCCGAGGAGTTCCTCGTAAAGAGACCCCAGCCGCCGCCAATCACGCTGCATGTTGAGGATTTTCACGGCCGATGAATGCGCGCGATTGTCGAGCGGCGCGTGGCGAAGCGCTCGCAGGTAAAAATCCAGGGCCCGGTCATTGTCGTCCAGTCTTTCACGCTCGATGTCACCTGCGATACGCAGGAAGCGCGCACGTTGCCTGTCGTTCGGTGCCAGGTGAGCAAGGTGCTGCAACACCTCGATCGCTTCCTGATATTTCTCAGCGCGTGTAAGCACCTTGCGCAACTTTTCGAGCAAATCGATGCTGTTCGGCTCTTGTTCGAGCGCCTGCCTATAGGCCGGGGCGGCATCTTCGGGCCGATTGAGCGGTCCGGCAAGCAAATCTCCCAGTTGTACAGACAGGTTGAAACGCGTGCTGGGTCCCTGAGACAGCTGCAGAAGCTGCCCCAATAGATCGGCGGCCTCGTGATGACGCCCCATCTTACGAGCCAGTGCAGTACTTGCCCGCAGGGCCGGCAAGTGGCGCGGGTTGGCCTTGAGTGCCTTTCTGTACTGGTCGGCTGCCTCACCGGGCTGATCGAGTTTCACAAACCCTTGCGCCGCGAGGCAGTGTATGTCCGCGACTTCCGCCGGGTCCAGCCTGTGGCGATAATCATCGAGGATCTTTCCATACAGCTCAACCGCCTGTCCCCAGCGATCATGGCGGGCAAGGTGATAACCGTATTGAGTCAAGATCTGCAGATCGGCGGGCGCCAACTCGAGGGCACGCTCGAAGGCCGCGGCGGCATCATCGGGGCGATCGAGAGCCTCGGCGGTTTGGGCCAACTTGAGATGCACGGCAGCCAATTCGGCCGCATCCATATCGGAGTCGGCGCCAATTTTGGCAACGCGCTCCAGCAGGTTGTGTGCCTCCTCGTGTGAGCGTGTCTTGAGTCTCGCCTCAGCCACCGCACGTGCGGCCTGTAAATTGTCGGGGTCAAGCTCTTGAGCCTGCTCGTGGCATTGCAGTGCTTTCTCATCGTTCTGCAGGCGGTCGCGCCAGACGGTCGCCATTTCCACCAGGATACCGGCTCTGGCGATTGGATCGGCTTCAATACCAGCCTGCTTCTTGCCGTAGCGAATGACCTCGACCCAGTCCTCCCGGCGACGCGCCATATCCCTGAGCGCGGAAAACGCCTCTAGTGCCGGGAAGTCGTTGTCCGTGGCCTTATGGTAGGCTGCCTCTGCTTCTTCGGGCCTGAGCAGTTGTTCTTCGAGAATCTTGCCGACCTGGAAATGCATTTGGCTTTGCAAATGCAAATCTTCCACTTGTTCGGCCGCCCGGCGCAGTGCCGCTATCGCGCCCAGCCAGTCACGACTAGCTTGTAACAGTCTTGCCAGCGCGACGTGCACATCGACGTCCCTGGGGTTCTCGGCCAGCGCTAGACTGTAAAGCTCCACTGCTTTTTTCTGATTGTCCAGGTGCTCTTCGTAGACGTCCGCCATGGCGGAATACAGCCCGGCCTTGTCATCAGCCTGCTCGCACGACGAAATATGCCGTTCGTAGGCCAACACCAGTTGCTCGTAGTTACCGGTCTTCTGGTAAAGACTCTCTTGCAACTTGATTGCTTCGATATCCACGTTCTCGGCAGCCAGGAGCTGATCGAGATCTTCGAGCGCCTCGCGGCTCTTGTCCAGGCGTTCTGCCCTCAAGCTGGCTCGCCTGAAGAGCAGTTTCCTGCGGGTAGCCGGATCGCTGGCCGCCTTCAGGGTGCGTGTAATGATTGCGTCATACCTGGTAAGATCGTCGCGCTCTTCGTAAAGGCGCAGCAGCCCGTCGAGAGCCTCTTCACTGGAGGGTTCTTGCCGCAACACGCTGCGATAAGATGACTCGGCGTCTTCAGGTCGTCCGTCCTCTTCGAGCAGTTGCCCCAGGCGCGCCTGGAGCGTTGCGCTTCCAGCCATGAGCGACATTCGGCGATACAGCTTCGCCTTTGTTTTTTCGCTCGAAGTGAGACTAATCCCGTTTTCGAGGGCCTCGAAAGCCGCCTCCTCGCCAGAATCCTCCTGTAGCCTGGCTACCAGCATGTCCCAAGCCTCAAGCGAGTCTGGTTCATCGTGGGCCGCTCGCCACAAAGCATCAACCGGATCCTCCAGGATGCTCTGAATGTTCGGCAGTGTCGCTTCTTCCTCCATCGGGGCGTCGTCCAGTTCTTCTTCTTCTTCTGGTTCTTCTTCTTCTGGTTCTGGTTCTGCTGCTGCTGCTGCTTCTTCTTCTATTATCTCCTCTTCTTCGCTTGCAGCCGGCGCCTCACCCCTGACGGGACCTACCAGCGTGGGTTCCTTGTCTTCTTCTTCTTCTTCTTCTTCTTCTATTTCACTCGGCGTGCTTTCCCCGCCAGATCGCTCCTCTTGAGGCGGGCCCTGAACCAGAGTGGGCTCTCGATCCCGGTAAGGATCTTCCAGGTCAAGATCGATCGTCCGGATCTGATCTTCTTCAATCGGCGGCGGTGAAAAGATATTGGCCACATCGTTCCCGGTGGTTTGGTGTAGATCTTCTTCTTTTTCGGCTACCGGCAAAGGCGAAATCACTTCGGCAACATCTTCATCTTCATCTTCTTCAGCTTCTGTCTCTTCTTCTGTCTCTTCTTCTGTTTCTACGATTGTTTCCTCTTCTGCTTGCTCTTCCTTTTCAGCATCCCTGCCATCTATTTCTTCCCGTGCTTCTTGTTCATCTTCTGTAACTTCTTCCAAGAAGGTGGCTATTTGACCGGCCTCTCCTCTCAGGCGCTTGATGGCTTTCACGGCGGCTGCGGCCTCTGGATCCAACCCCAGAATACGGTCGTAGACGTCGGCCGCCCGTCCGTCGTTGCCAATCTTCTCCTCGAGAATCTCGGCTGCCTCGTAGAGCAACTCAATTTTTGGATCTGATTGGGAAATATGAGCTGCTCGACTGAGAAGCAGATTAACCAGGCCTTCTTGATCCTGCGCTTCTTCGAGCGTCGTGTGCAACGAACGAAATGCTTCATCCAGGCTTGGATCCAGCTCGATCGCCCGCCTGAAGCGATCTTCGGCCTCGGCCTGCATCCCGGATTCGGCAAGCAACAACCCGGCCCGCTCCTGCAACCTGGCTGCGGCAGTCTGGTTCATGGCAACAAGCTGTTCGTCGAGAACGGCCAGCAACTCGTTCGCGAAACCCGCAGATTGTGCCAGGCGAAACAACTCATCAATCAAACGTGGGTGACCGGGAGTCTGCTTTACCGTCCGGATCAGCTCGAAAAAAGCAAGATCACTGCGGTCGAGCTTCTCTTCCTGGATGGACGCGATTTCGAGCGCTATCCCGACCAGCTTATCAGGATCGGTCGTCTTCTCTGCACGTCCGGTCAGCAGTGATATCAACTCGTCCCAGACACCCTGTCGGCGATAGAGATCTTCGAGAATCTCCTCGCGCTGCTCCGCGGGAGGCGCTTCCTGGGGGTGCTCCTGCATGGACTCCCGGTAGAGTATCACCGCCCTCTCCCGGTCTCCGAGCTTCTCTTCGAGAATACGCGCTAAACGCTTGGTCTGCGCCTTGACCACCTCGGGCGGCAAATCGGGACGCGAGAGGAATGACTCCAGGGCCATGGCCAGGGGCTCGAATTCCTTGCCGTATTCCAGCAGATCCAGGCGGATCAGCTGGGCGGGCACGCAAGCCGGATCGATCTCGATGGCCTTGGAGACGGCGCCGCGGGCGAGATCGGCGTTGTGCAACTCATACAGGTGAAGATTCGCGAGCTTGGTATACAGCTCTACTGCGGTTCTTTCGTCATCAAGCCGGGTGCCCAGATCTTCGAGCACTGCTGCGAGTTCGAGGTGTTTCTCGCTGGCTACACCAAGATTATAGATCTCGTCGAGCAGTCCGGGTTCATTAGGTGAATAGCGCGCCACCCGGACGATCTCGAAAAACGCCGAAGCCGGATCCATGAGACCATCACGATACAGGCGGGCGATCTCGCGCCGCAACCTGGACTTGGCAGCTGGTTCTTTAGCGTATTTGATTAGCTGGGTGTAGGTCGATATGAGTTCCTGCCATTCCTCCTCTTCCCCGTAAATGCTCGAGATGGAGAACAGCCGCTCGGTCTCCGTACCGCTCAATTCCACCGCGCGCCTGTAGTATCCTTCGGCCTGGGTCTCGTCCCCCAGCCGCTCGGCGTAGAGTCGAGCCAGCTTCAGGTAGAGGGCGATACGCAACTCGACGCGATCAATACGCTCGACCACGTCTTCGTAGATTGCCAGAAGCTCCCTGAAGCTTTCCGTGCGTGTTGCCAGCTTTTCCATGTTGAGCAGGATGCGCACGTTCTGCGGCGCCAGCCGCGCCGCCCTGATGTACTCCATCAGTGCCCGATCCTCCTGCTGCAGACGCTGCTCATAAATCTGCGCCAGCTGCGCCCTTATGGCGAGCTTCTCTTCGGGAGACTGGGCCAGGTCGATCTGCAACAGGTAAATCTCGATCACCTTCTCCCAGTCCTCCAAGTCGTGATAGAGCATCGCCAGCGACCAGATGGCCCGGCGATTTTCGGGGTCGATTGCAATCACCCGGTGGAAAGTATCGACAGCGCTGCGCGGATCCGAGAGTTTTTCGTCATACAGGTTTCCCAGCCGGATCAAGGCGCGAACAATGTTCTTGGGATCGTCAAGCGCCGCGATGCGCGCTTGAAGGATTTCCACCATGGCCTGCCAGGACTCGGCGGCTAGAAAAATGTCCCACAGCTGAACGAATGCTTCTTCGTCAGCCGGGTTTTTTTTTAGCCGTTTCTTGAGCTTCTGGATCTGTTTGCCGCGGGCAGTACGCCCGTCGCCTTCGCGCGTGTTCTTCTTGCGTGTCTTGGCCATCGGTGCCAAAGACTTTACCGAAATGCCCCGAGAGAAGTCAACGAGTTAGTGGTCTTGTGCCGCTAAGTATGCGGCGCTACAATAGCAGACACAATCGAAGGGAGGCTTATATGCCGGACGAAACCAATGAAAAGCCCAAGAAGGTTAATCTCCAGATTCAGCTCGACGAGGAAATTGCTCAGGGGGCCTATGTCAACCTGGCCATGGTAAATCACTCGGAGACCGAGTTTACCATCGACTTCATCTATGTGCAGCCGCAACAGCCCAAGGCCAAGGTACGGGCCCGGATAATATCGAGCCCCAGGCACACCAAGCGCCTGATCGCGGCGCTAGCCGACAACCTGGCCAAATATGAAAAGCGTTTCGGCGAAGTCGAGGCCAGCGGACCCCTGCCTCACGAGGAATTGTTGCACTGAAAAACAAGGAGACATGTCGACTCTGTGCGAGGCCACGGTACACAGGGCCGACATGCCTCCGGGAAAACACTATTCGGCGGTCGTACAAATCATCGTCTGCTGATCCAGCATCTCACAGGTCATCTGGCCGCTCGGTTTGCCGTCAAAACAAACCGTTTTCTGTCCTTGCGCATAACAATCGAGCGGCGAAGAGGATACCGAAGCCCCTCTGGCATTGGCCCAGGCAAGCACCGAAATCAGAGCGACCGCTGCAAAAAAGACCATCAACCACCCAAACGCGATTTTCTTTTTCATGGCGATCCTCCTTTGCGGCTGACCTCTTCTATGTGTACCTTTCGCAAGGGCCGTGCCAATTCGACAAGTGTCCCTAATGCCCTGAAAAACCTAGCGAACGAAACGATTGCATCGTCAATCCGGACGGCATTTTGCCCGTCGCCGGGGCGCAGACTTGCCCTGGCGGGCAAGATCTTGCCTGGCATTTCGGATTGTCTGGAGCTTGAAAACCTTCTGTTCCGTGTTATCGTAACAAACGATTCAGCAGACCCCCGGAGTGTGAGATGGGCGAAAAAAACATTGACGGATCACTTCTGCAGACGACCAGCCTTTCACCGCAAGAACTGGCCCAGATCAGGGCACTTAAGAATAAAAGCTCGGCTGCAAGGGTCTCGCTGCTGATCACCTACCGCGACGGAGTCCGCATGGTTCCTCTGGCCGAAGGCCAGACTATAGTCATAGGCCGATCGCAGCCGGCGGACGTGTTCCTTAGGGACAACAGCCTCTCCAGGCAGCATGCTTGTGTAGAGCTGATCGATGGCGAGGTGTGGGTTGAAGACCTCAAGTCCACCAATGGCACCTGGATCAACGGAGAAAGAATTGAAAGAAGCAAGGTCGAGGCAGCGGACGATCTGGCTTTTGGGGCTGTCACGGCCTCGATACACATGCAGGCATCAGCCCGGGAACGACAGCTTGGACTGGATGGACACGACCGGTTCGCCGATGAACTCGAGGCCGAGGTCTGCAGGGCAAGGATTTTCGGCCGGACAGCGGCTTTGATGATGTTCCGCTGTGTGGACAAGAAGGAATATAATCCGAGCCGCTGGTTTCCCACTATTCGCGAGCAACTCCGTCCGTTCGACAAAATGGCTCTTTACAGCTCGGACACCGTGGAAATACTGGTGCCGGAGTCTTCGGAGTCTCAAACTCTGGATCTGGCAAGTCGGATAGTCAAAAAGGGGAAGAATCTAGTGTGCGGCCTGGGGGTATTGCCGGCTCACGCTGCTTCCGCCGATGAGCTGATAGAGGTTACCCGGACGGCTCTGCAGAAGACCGGCACACGCAATCCGGTCGAGTTGGCCGGCGCGCTCGTCCGCCGGGAACCGCTCGGAGAATCCGTGGAGGCAACTCGGGATCTGGTAGTTTTATCCAGTGCAATGCAGAAGGTGTTCGGGATGATTCCCAGGCTGGCCAATTCCGCCATTCCGGTGTTGATCATCGGTGACACCGGAAGCGGCAAGGAGGTCGTGGCCCGTGCCATCCACATGAGCGGTATGCGCAAGGACAAGCC
>Ga0315535_1001594_pt1 | contig 14939 bp, 4 predicted proteins | sample SalMarSW160220MG_2_FD_203092 | JGI IMG/M metagenome (GOLD analysis project Ga0315535, IMG submission 203092) | Salt marsh sediment microbial communities from the Plum Island Ecosystem LTER, Massachusetts, United States - Salt Marsh Sediment SW1602-20 ...
GCGGCGTAACATCGACGGCACGAAATGCATTGTGGTGACGCCTTGTTCGATGATCGTCCGAACCAGGTATGCGGCGTCCTTGTGTCCCTCGGGTTTTGCCATGACCAACCTGGCGCCGGCGATCAGCGGCCAGAAGAGTTCCCAGACGGACGGGTCGAAGCTCACCGGGGTCTTGTGCAGCACCCGGTCGTCGGTGGTCAGCCGATAGGCGTCTTGCATCCACAGCAGCCGGTTACGGATCCCGGCGTGGGTGTTGAGCGTGCCCTTCGGCTTACCGGTGGAACCGGACGTGTGGATGACATAGGCGAGGTTGGCCCCGACCGTCGCGGCCACGGGAGCGGCGGCGGCGTCCTCGTCCGACGGTGCCGACGGTTCATCCAGGCAGAGCCGGTGGCCGGTGAAGTCCGCCGGCAGGTGCGCCAGCTGGTCCCGGTGCGTGACGCAGACCGGCGTATCCGGCACGTCGGCCAGCATCGCGGCCATGCGCTGCGCGGGCTGCGCCGAGTCCAGCGGGAGGAAGGCTCCACCCGCCTTGAGGACGCCCAGCAGCGCCACCACCAAGTCCTCGGAGCGGTCCAGCAGGACGGGCACGATGATCTCGGGCCCCACGCCGAGCCGCTGCAGCCGGTGCGCCAGGCCGTTGGCCCGGCGGTCGAGTTCGGAATAGGTCAACTCGCGGTCGTCGTAGGTGACCGCGACGGCGTCCGGGAGGCGCTCGACCGTCGCGGCGACCATCTCATGCAGGCAGGCCGGCCCGTCGTAGACGACCTCGGTTTGGTTCCAGGCGGCCCGCTGACGACACTCCTCCTCGGTGAGCAGCGGCAGCTGCGAGACCCGCCGGCCGGGATCGGCGACGATGCCGCCGAGGAGGGTGGCGAAGTGCCCGGCCATCCGCTCGATCGTGGCGGCATCGAAGAGGTCGGTGTTGTATTGCAGTACGCCGGACAGCTTCCCGCCGTGTTCGCCTATCTCCATCATCAGATCGAACGGGGCGCCACCCTGCCCGACGTGGAGGGTTTCCAGCCGCAGCCCCCCAGGACCCGGGGCGGGCTCGTCGGAGAAGCGGCGCGCCTGTTCCCAGGCGAACGAGACCTGGAACAGAGGCGTGCGGCCGGGGTCGCGCACCGGCCGGAGCCGCTCAACGAGCAGCGGGAAGGGGAAGTCCTGGTTTGCGAGGGCGCCCTGCACGGTGTCCTTGACGCGGCCGAGAAGGGTGATGAACGTCGGATCGTCGCGCAGGTCGGCGCGCAGGGCCACCGGGTTGGTGAGGTAACCGACCAGACCCTCCAGCGCGAACCGGTCACGGCACGCGAAGGGTGAGCCGATCACCAGGTCGCCCTGGCCGGTGTAGCGCTGCAGCATCGTGGCGTAGGCGGCCAGCAGTGTCATGTAAGGCGTCGCCCCCACGCTTCGGCCCAGCTGTTTGATGCCGGCCGTCACCGTGCCGTCGAGGGTGAAGCGGTGAACGGTGCCCGGGTAGGTCTGGACGGCCGGTCGCGGCCGGTCGGTGGGCAATTGGAGGACCGGCGGGTCACCGGCCAACTGCTCACGCCAGTATGCCCAGAGGCGCTCGCCCTCGACGCCCGCGAGCATCCGGGTCTGCCGGTCGGCGTAGTCGACGAAGCTTTCCGCGGGCGGCGGAGGCGGTGCCGCGCCGTGCTCGGCGGCGTAGAGCAGGCGCAGCTCGTCGAGAATGACGTCGATGGACCAGAAGTCGACGGCGACGTGATGCAGAGCCAACAGGAGCACGTGTTCCTCGGGTGCGCGCTCCAGCAGCGTCAGCCGCAACACCGGGCCGGTGTACAGGTCGAACGGACGGTCGGTTTCCCGGCGGATCCACTCGTCGAGCTCGGGTTCAGCGGCGCCGAGGCGGTGCCGGGCGATCCGCACCGGCCAGTGCGGATGAACGAGTTGGACCGGTTGGCCGTCGCGCTCGCTATAGGTGGTCCGCAGCATCGGATGCCGGTCGACCAGCGCCTGGGCGGCGCGTTCCAGCGCCGGCACGTCGAGTTCGCCGCCGATACGCCCGGCATACGTGATGGTGTAGGCGGCGCTGGCCGGTGCGAGTTTATGGATGAACCACATGGACCGCTGGCCGTACGACATCGGATGCACCGAAGCCGACTCCTCCGCCTGCTCCATGAGCAGCTGGGACAGCAGTGCCCGCTTTCTCTCGGGAGACAGGCCGGAGATGTCGATCGACTTATCCGTCATCGCTACCGTCCTTCCCGGCAGGCTCTCGCTCGGCCCCGTTTCCGGCCCCTCGTTCCGCAAGGACCTTCTGGAGCAGTTCGTCCACGGCCTCGTCGGAAAGCTCCGGCACCTGGGTGAGCAGGTCCACCCCGCGGGACGGCGCGGCGTCCGTTTTCCGCCCGGCCCTTTTCTTCGGGGCCGCCTCTTGCGGCCGCGCCCCGTCGGACTCCGGTGTACCGGCTGCGACCAGCGGCAGTTGGTCGGCAAGCCAGTCGGCGAGACTGGCCACGCTGGGCCCTTCCAGCAGCCGGGTGACCGGCACGACGATGCCCAGGTCGCGTTCGACCTGCATGCGCAGCTCCAACGTGATGAGCGAGTCGACGCCGAGGCTGCCCAGCGGCGCCTCGATGTCCATGGTCGACGGGGCCAGACCGAGCTTTCCGGCGGCGAGTTCACACAAGTACGACTCGAGCAGCCGTCGCCGCTCCTCCGGTGTTGCCCCCTGCAGCGCGTCGTGCAGACCGCTTTCCGGCTCGGGGGCGGCCGGGGCTTCCGGCTTGTCGTCCGGGGGCGCAACCCGAAGGTCCGCGAGCAGCGGCGGCTGGACCTCGGGGCGCCACCGCGTCCAGTCGATGTCGAGGACCACGGCCTGCGTGGCCGACCTCGCCAGCAACGACGACAGTGCCCGGAGGTTGTCGGCTGCGGGCATGGCCTCGACGCCGTATTGGGCGAAGTAGCTTTGCAGCTCGGACCGGGTGAAGAAGCCGAGCTCAGCCCAAGGCCCCCAGTTGACGCTGAGCGCCGGTCGGCCTTCGGCGCGGCGGTGCCATGCCAACGCGTCCAGGAAAGCGTTCGCTGCCGCGTAGTTCGCCGCCCCGGGCGGGCCCAGCAGTGACGCGGCCGACGAGAAGAGCACGAAGAAGTCCAGTTCCGCGTCTTTGGTGGCCGTGTGCAGGTTCCAGGCGCCCTGAACCTTGGGTGCCATGACTTTCCGGAGTTTGCGCTCGTCGAGGCGTTGCACGATGGCGTCGTCGGTGATCCCTGCCGCGTGCACCACCCCGCGCAGGGGTGGCATCGACTCGGCGATCGATTCGAGGACGGCCGCCACCTCGTCCGCCCGGGCGACGTCGCCCTGCGCGACCGTCACCTCGGTGCCGGCCGCCCGCAGCGCGCCCAGTTTCTCTTGCGCGGATGCCGATGGCTTGCCACGTCCCATCAGGACCAGATGCCGGGCGCCCTGCTCGGCCATCCACTCGGCCACCGCGAGTCCCAGCGCCCCGAGTCCACCGGTGACGAGATAGCTGGCATCCGGCTTGAAGGCGAACGTCTCCACGGATTCGGGCGGTTCGTAGCGGGCCAGCCGCGCGACGTGGCGGCGGCTGCCCCGGAGGGCCACCTCATCCTCGCGGTCATCCGCCCACACCTCCTGGAACAGGGCTTGGACCTCTTGTGGGACGTCTTCTTGGCCGCCACCTGCGGACAGGTCGACACAGGTGCAGCGCAGCTCCGGGTGCTCGTGGTCGATGGTGCGGGCCATTCCCCACACCGGAGCCTGGGCGATCGCCACGGGTTCGGTGTCGGTCTCCGTGAGCTGCACACCGCGCGTCACCAGCCACAGCCGCGGTGAGTCCGGCCAGCCGGCCTGCGCCACGGCCTGGACGAGATGCAGCACACTGACCGGGCCCAGGGTGGTTGCCGACTCCAGCGACTCGGGCGTCGTGTCGGCCGGCGGTGCGGCCAGCAGGTCCCACAGATGCACGATGCCCGCGCACGGTGGTCGCCCGTCGGTGAACGCGTCTTCGAGCAGGCGCCGGAAGTGATCGGGCTGCGCCGGGTCAATGCGATAACGGTCCGGTGCCAGGCGCTCGAAGTCTTGATGTTCGCTGCCCGGCTCGACCAGCACGCACGTCTGGGATTGCGATTCGAGGTGGTCCCGGAGGGCGTCCGCGGTGATGCCGGCGTCACTCAAGACGAGCCAGCTCCGGGCTTCGGTGGACCGGCTGGATCCGTTGCGCTCCGACAGGGATGCGGGCTGCCAGCGCAGTTGGTACACCCGGTCGCGCTGCGGTAGCAGGTCGACGCCGGCGCCCTGCGGCGGCGCGCTGATCGTCCCGACCTCGAGCCAGGAGTGGACACGCTGCCACGGGTAGGTGGGTGCGGGCACGCAGCGGCTGCTTGAGGGGTACAGCTGCTCCCAGGCGACCGGTTGACCAAGGGTGTACAGGGTGCCGAGCGACGCCAGCGCGGTCGCCCGCCCCCCGTCGTCACGGTGCATGGATGGCAGCGCGGTGCAGCTCCGCCCCATGTCCAGCGCGTCCTCGCGGACAGAGGTCAGCAGGACCGGGTGTGGGCTGATCTCGACGACCGAGTCCTGCCCACCGTCAAACAGCCTGCGCAGTGCGGGCGAGAAGTGCACCGGCGAGCGCAGGTTCTCCGCCCAGTAGTCGGCGTCGGACAAGCGGTCGGTCAGCAGGTCGCCGGTCACCGTGGAGTAGATGGGTGTCGTCGGTGCGGTCGGCCGCAGCCCGGCGAGGCCGGCACGCAGAGCGGGAACCAACGCGTCCATCTGTGGGCTGTGGGCGGCCACGTCGACGTCGACCCACCGGCAGAACCGGTCCCGCTGCTGCAGCACCGCCATCAGCTCGGCCAAAACCGGTTGCTCCCCGGACAGCACCGTCGAGCGGTGGCTGTTGCTGGAGGCGATCGAGACCTGGCTCTCCCGACCGGCGATGAGCTCCTGTGCTTCGGTGGAGCTGAGCTCCGCGGCCATCATCGTTCCGCGGCCACGCACCGTGCGGAGCATGAGTGCTCGGGTGCAGATCACCCGCGCGGCGTCTTCGAGGCTCAGCGCGCCGGCGACGTGCGCCGCCGCGACTTCGCCCATGCTGTGCCCCACCACGGCGGCGGGCTCGACCCCCCATGAGCGCCACAGGGCGGCCAGCGCCACCTGGATCGCGAAGATGGCGGGCTGGATCAGGCCGATGTCGGTGAGTTCCTCGTCGCCGGCCAGCGCCTCCAGCACGGAGCTGCCCAGGTAGGGCCGTAGCGCGCGGTCGCACGCCGCCAGGGCGTCGCGGAACACCGGTTCCTCGTCCTGCAGTCGCCGCCCCATGCCGTGCCACTGCGAGCCCTGGCCGGGGAAGACGAAGACCACCTCGGGCCGCTGGCCGGCACGACACTGTCCGATGGAGAGCCCGGGGTGCGACTGCCCGTGCCGGTAGGCGGCCAGAGACTCGGACATCGTGGCCGGGGAGTCTGCGACCACGGCTAACCGATGCTCGAGATGGCCGCGACGGGCCCCCGCCGTGTAGCACAGGTCGGCCAGCCCCACCGCGGATTCCAGCGCCCACTCGTACCGCTCGGCCAGCGCGCCGAGGGCCTCGGGGGACCGCGCGGAAAGCGGCAGCAACTCGGCTCGATCCGGTGCGGTGCCGTGCTCGGTCGTGGTGGGCCGCACCTGCGGTGCTTCGGTGAGCACGACGTGCGCGTTGGTGCCACCCATGCCGAACGAGCTGACACCCGCGACCGCCCGCCCGCCGTTTTCCGGCCACGGGGTCAGGGTTTGCGCCACCCGCACCGGCAGGCTGCCGAAGGGAATCTCGGGGTTGGGCTCGGCGAAGTTGAGACTTGGTGGGATCTCCTTGTGCTGCAACGCCAAAGCCACCTTGATGAGCCCGGCCACCCCGGCCGCCGCCTCCAGGTGTCCGATGTTGGTCTTGACCGAACCGATCAGGCACTGGCTGCCCGGCGGCCGGCCGTCCGCCAGCACGGTGCCCAGCGCGTTCGCCTCGATCGCATCGCCGAGAAATGTTCCCGTGCCGTGTGTTTCGACGTATTGGGCGGTGCCGGGCGAAAGACCCGCACGACGGTAGGCCGCGGCCAGCACGGCTTCCTGCGACTGCCGGCTGGGTGCGATCAGCCCGTTCGTCCGGCCATCCTGGTTGATGGCGGTACCGCGGATCACCGCATAGATCGGGTCCTTGTCGGCAAGTGCCCGGCTGAGCGGTTTGAGGACGACGATCCCCGCACCTTCACCCCGTACGTAGCCGTCCGCGCCGGCGTCGAAAGTCTTGGCGTGGCCGTCCGGCGCCATCAGCCGGGCCTTGGTGAAGTTGATCATGAGCGCCGGCGACAGGATGACGTTCACACCCCCGGCCAGGGCCAACGAGCACTCGCCGTCGCGCAGGCTGCGGCAAGCCAAGTGGACGGCGACCAACGACGACGAGCAGGCCGTGTCGACTGCCATGCTCGGTCCGTGGAAGTCGTAGAAGTAAGACAGCCGGTTGGCGGCGATGCTCAACGCGTTTCCGGTGCCCGTGTAGGCGTCGACGAGCTGTAGCTGACCTGCCCGGAGATTCGCATAGTCGGTGGTGGAGATGCCGACGAACACGCCGGTGTCACTACCGGCAAGCTTCTCGGGCACCTGCCCGGCGTCTTCCAATGCCTCCCACGCCACCTCCAGGATCAGGCGCTGCTGGGGGTCCATCTGGGCCGACTCCCGCGGCGAGATGCCGAAGAACTGGAAGTCGAACTGGTCGATTCCGGGCACGAAACCGGCCCGCCGGGTGACCGAGGTGCCCGGCACGGACGGATCCGGGTCGTAGAAGGCGTCGGCGTCCCAGCGGTCCGGCGGGATCTCGCTGATCGCCTCCACGCCGTCCGACAGCTCCCGCCAGAAGGCCGCCGGCCCGTCGGCGCCCGGAAACCGGCAGCCAATGCCGACGATGGCGATCGGCTCGTCCGTGGCGCGCGCGCCGTCGCCGTCCCCTGCGGGTGCGACGGTGGGTTCGTGGGCGCGGCCCTCGCCGGCCAGATGACGGGAAAGCAGGTCGATGGTGGGGTACTCGTATGCGAGAGTGGGCGAAAGTTCCTCTCCGAGCCAGGATTCCAATGCAGCGGTGAGCCGGATGGCATGCACGGAGTCGAGGCCGTAGTAGGCGAACGGACGGGACGGGTCGATATCCGTTGCCGGAACGCCGAGTTCCCCGGAGAGCTGGGCGACGAACCAGTCCGCAATCTCGGCGGCACTGCGCCCGCGGTGTTCCGATGAAGCGGCCGCAGGTTGGATGTCGGGCGGCGGTGCATGCCATTCGGCGATCGCCTCGAGCTGGCCGTCGAGGAACTGCTGCCGACAGGCGGACCGCTGGATCTTGCCGCTGGATGTGGTGGGAATCCGCAACGGCTCCACCAGAACGACGGCGTCTGCCCGGATCTCATGGCGCTCGGTGACCGCGGTCCGGATTGCGTCCAGAATGTCGTCGAGTTCGGCCGCACCGAGCTGTTGGTGGCTCACCTCCTGCACGACAACGAGCTGCTCGGCGACGTCCGGTCCGGGAATCACCGAGAAGGCCGCACCCCGGCCGCGAAGCAGCGCCGGATGGCAGGCCTGCACCGTCAGCTCGATGTCCTCGGGGTAGTGATTGCTGCCGCGGATGATGATCAGATCCTTGCGGCGTCCCGTGACGAACAACTCCCCGGAGCTTAGGAACCCCAGGTCCCCGGTACGGAGGAACGGGCCGTCATTGGTGTCCGCGAGATGCGCCGAGAATGCCGCTTCGGTCTGTTCGGGCTTTTGCCAGTAGCCCTGTGCAACGCTCGGCCCCGCGATCCAGATCTCGCCGACCTCGTCGGCCCCGCACGGCCGCCGGGTCTCCGGGTCGACGATGACGACCTGCTGGCCGCCTTGCAGCCGCCCGCAACCGATCAACGTTGCGGCGCTTGGGTTTTCCGGGTCAACTTCGGCGACTCGGCGTTCGCGTAGTGCGACGCGATCTATGTGCCGCATCACCGGCACCGCGGAGTCCGACCCACCGGAGACCAGCAGCGTCGCCTCCGCCAACCCATAGACGGGATAGAACGCCTCTGGCCGAAAACCGGCTGGGGCGAACGCCTCGGCGAAACTCTGCAGGGTCGCGGGACGTACCGGCTCGGCGCCGCACATGGCTATCGACCAGCTGGACAGATCGAGCGCCGCACGCTCTTGCTGGGCGCTGAGTTCGACGCACATGTCGTAGGCGAAGTTGGGTGCGGCGGTGATCACGGCCCGATGCCGGGACATCGCTTCCAACCACCGCATGGGCCGCTTGATGAACGCGCTCGGCGGCATGAGGGCGCTAGTACCCCCGACGTATAGCGTCTCGAGAATACCGCCGATGAGACCCATGTCGTGGTAGGGCGGCAGCCAGAACACGCCGTTGACGGGCCTGTCGAATCCGGACTTCCACGTCTGCCGGATGGTGTCCAGGTTGTGAACCAGGTTGCCGTGCGACAGCACAACGCCTTTCGGTAAGGCCGTGGAGCCCGAGGTGTACTGCACCATGGCCACCGTGCCGCTATCGATGTCTGGTGGAACCCACGGCCGGTCGTCGCCCGCCGTGTCGGTGACAGACCAGCGCAACGGACTCCCCTTGACCAGGCCGTCCACCGTGGCCTTGATCCTGGCCTGCATTTCGGTGGTGGACAGGGCGAAGCCCGGTTGCGCATCCGCGATGATCGCCTCGACCCGCGGGACCAGGTGATCGCGTACCGGCGGATGCATCGGCACGGCAACGGCTCCGGCGTAGAGGCACCCGAACAAGCCGGCGACAAAGTCCAGGCCCGGCGGACATAAGACCAGGACGCGCTCGCCCGCGGCGCCCTGGCGTTGCAGGTCCGATGCGATCTGCCGCGCGTGGGCATCCAGTTCCACATAGCTGAGCCTGCTGACTTCTTTTTCCTCGCCATCGCGAGAGAAGGTGAACGCAGTCCTGTCCCGATAACGTGCGGCGCGCTGCTGCAGTTGCCCGACCAGTGTCGGCGCGGTGAGCGGCGGGTAATCCGCCATTTTCCAACCCGATTCGGCACGGTGTTCCGCGCGCTTGGCATCGTTTTGGTCGGCGGCCCTCAGCTCGCTACCCCCATCGGCCTTGGGGTGGCCAATTGCTTTGCGGACTCGAGACATCAGCGTTGCTCCATCACGTGGATGGCTGTGGTCGGCATTTCCTTGCCCTATGGCCTTTTTGGGGCGTTGGAATGAGCGGTCCTCGGTGGGGGTCTCGAGCAGTCTGCGGAATGCCTCGACGGTGTAGCCGGTGAGGGTCGCTTCGGTGCGTGCGCGCACGCTCGCCGAGCGGGCCATTTGGAACAACGGCCCGATCTCGCCGACATACTCACCGGGGGTGGCGACCTTGACCAGTTCCTCCGCTCCGTCCGCCGACTCGCGCACGACTTCCAGTTCGCCTTCCGCGACGACGTAGATCAAGTCCCCCACACTGCCCTGCTCGAACAACACCGAACCGCTTGCCAGACTCACGGTTTGGGGCTCGGAGTCGATGGCGGTGACATCCGGCAGCAGCCTGACCACGTGGTCGGCGAACGGCAAGATCCGCGTGTCGTGAGTGGCGACCACGACGATGCGCTCACCGCTGGCCAGCTCCCGGAGCAGTGACAGCACCGCTTGCACCTGGGCCTGGTCCAGGTGGGCCGTGGGTTCGTCGGCCAAGATCAGCGGCGGGTCCAAGGCGATCGCGCGGGCCAGAGCCACCCGTTCGCGCTGACCGCCGCTGAGGTCACCGGGCCGATGTGTCATGCGGTCCTGCAGCCCGAAACGGGTCAGCAATTCTTCGCCGCGTGCACGCGCCGCCCGCCGCGACCACCCGGCCGCCCACAGCGGCACCGCCACATTCTCCAGTGCGGTGAGGCTGGCCACCAGGTTGAACGATTGAAAGACGAAGCCCACGGTGTGGCGCCGGTAGGTGGTCAAAGCGCGGCGGTCCAGCCTTGTGACGTCGATGTCACCGACCTGGATGCGTCCGGCGGTGGGGCTCAGGATGCCACCGATAGACGACAGCAAAGTGGTTTTTCCGCACCCGCTGGGGCCCAACACGACCACCAGGGACCCAGCCGCGAGCTCGAGATCCAGACCGTCGATGACGCGAATGGCCTCCCCGCCGTTGGAGTATTCGACGACGAGATCTTTGATGCGCAAATCCACCACGACTATGGACCCCCAAACGCCAGCACCGGGTCGACCGCTACCGCGCGCCGCAACCCCGCCAGGCTCGCCAACAGACCGATGATGACCGCGGTCGCTACCAACGACAGGAAGGTCGACGTGGTCACCACCACGAGCATAGGAAACAGCGGGCCGATCAGGACCGCCAGCAGCCCGCCGAGCATCGCCGCGGCCGACGCGACGAGCACGGCCTGCAGGATGAGCCCGGTGAGCACCGACTGAGTGGCGACACCGAGGGCTTTGAACACCGCGAAATCGCGGGTCCGCTCCAACGCGGAGAGATAGATCAGCGATCCCACGATCTGGGCCGCCACTGCCCACAGCAGAATCGCCAGGTACGACATCGCCAGGCGAGCCCCGTGCAGCGGGCGCACCATGTCATCGACCGTAGCGCGGCGATCCACGAGGCGGTAGCCGTCGGGTATCTGCTCGGGCGTGCCGCGCAAGCCGATGGCGGAAATCACCGGCTGATCGGAAAACATCAACCGCTGGGATCCCGCAACGGTCAGAAACGCGTTGGGTTGGCCTGCGAGCGTGGTGGACTTGTCGACCAGCCCCACGATCCGCAACGCCTGCGAGCCCACCTCGACGTCGTCCCCAATGGACCGCCCCAGCGTGTTCGACATGGCGACCTCGCCCGGATTCGACGGTGTCCGCCCCGCCGCGATCGGCGGCATCGCTTGCTCGGGCAGACCGTAGACGTTCACGTTTTCCGGTGAGCGCCGGTCTTGCAGGATTATGTTGCCGTACACCACGGGGATCGCCGCTTCGACGCCCGGGAGCTGGGCGACCGACTGCGTTTCTGCCTCCGGGAACCTCGACGAACCCATGAACGGACCCACTGCGCCCGTCTTGATGAGGTAGGTGTCGATGCCGATCGAGTCGACCACATGCTGGGCCTCGACCCGAAAACCCAGCGTCAGCCCGGTCAGGATGAGGGTCATCGCGAAAACCATCCCCGTGCCGACGGCCGCAATGATGAAGCGTCGTTGTCGCCACTGCATGTCCCGCAACGCCGTGGTCAGCATGGGCGTACGCGCCCGCTTTCGCAGTTCGCCGACATACCCCAAAGCCAGACCTCCTATTGACTTGCTAGTAAGAATCCCCAGCTACGCGGTCGATCACCTAGAGCCGAAGGGCCTTCATCGGACGTGACTAACGCCCCGGTTGCCCAGGGCCGGCCGCGGATGATGGCACCAGTTTGGCATCAACGATGCGGGCTACTGGGCGGTAGCGGTCATCAGGTACGCGCCATGCACTCACTGACCCGCAGGGGTCAGCCACTTCTCGAACGCAATCGGACGAAACGGCCCCCAGGACGGCAACGGGTCGGGGGGCACCCGAGCATACCCAGCCGCGTCATAGAGCGCCTCGGCTTCGGGTTGCCGATCTCCGGTGATCAGGTAAAGCCGCCGATATCCCCGCGCGCCGGTCTCCGCCTCCAACGCGGCCAACAGCACCCTCGCGTAGCCGCGGCGGCGATGCGAGCGGTCGGTCCAGATCCGCTTGAGCTCGGCGGTATCGGCGTCGTACCGCGCGAACGCACCACCGGTCACCGGCACGCCGCCCAGCACGCCGATCAACAGCCCGCCGTCCGGCGGCGCCAAGTCGGCTGCCGGCACCGGCAACCACGCCAGATGCATGTTCGCGGTGCCGCCGTATCGCTGCGCGTACTCGACGGCGAGTTCGGCCAGCAGTGGCTGTGCCAGCGGGTCATCGTGAGTGGCCGACACGAACCGAAGCCGGTTGGTGGCGGATGACTCATTGGTTTTGGGCATCACGTCACGATTCAACGCGCAGCGGCTAGGTTGTCGCCACCTGCGGTCGCCCCGGCACGCCCGATACACCGCCGACCATCCGCCGGTGCAGCCGGGCCAGCGGTCGGGGCGCCCACCAGTTCAGGCCGCCGAACACATGCATGAAGGCCGGCACCAGAATCATCCGCACCAGCGTTGCGTCGGCCAACACCGCGAGAGTCAGCCCGACACCGAACATTCGCATGAATGACACCTCGGCGGACGTCAATGCGGCAAACGAGATCGACATCAGCAACGCCGCTGCGGTGATGACGCGGCCCGTGCGCGCAAGCCCCATCGCGATGCTCTCGTCGTTGTCGCCGCGTGTTCGGCGCGACGCCAGCCAGTATTCGCGGATGCGGGAAAGTAGGAACACCTCATAGTCCATGGACAATCCGAACGCGATGCAAAACATCAGCACCGGAATATTTGCGACAAGGGTGCCGGTCGGTGTGGTGCCCAGCGCTCGCAGATGCCCGTCCTGAAAGATCCACACCAGAGCGCCGAACGCCGCCGTCAGCGAGAGCATGTTGAGCAGCACCGCTTTGATCGGCAGCACGACACTGCCGGTCAGCAGGAAAAGCAGCACCAGCGTGACAACTGCGATGAAACCAAAAGCCCACGGCACCCGCGAGGTTATCCCGTTGACGCAGTCCCGGTTCATTTGCGCTATCCCGGTCATCTCCACGGCCCGACCGTGCGGTGCTGGGACCGCGTGCAGGCGGGTCAACTGGTCTTCGGAGGCTTGCGAATACAGCGGAGCAGTGCTGGTCACCGTCATATATGCACTACCGTCTGCCAGCCCGGCGGGCGCGGACGGCGGCCCCGTGGGCTCACCGGCGACGAAGGTGCCGGTCGGCGAGGACACGGCCGCTACATCGGGCACCAGGGAAAGCTGTGCGGCATACCTGTCGAGCTCGGGCGTCGCCACGCCGGCGATTCCGGGCAGCACGATCGTCACCTTGGTATCGGAATTGGCGTCGAAGTCGCTACGGATCCGGTCGCTGACCACTCGCGCCGACGCTGACGCCGGCAGGACCCGGTCGTCGGGATAGCCCCATTTGATGCCGAGAAATGGCGCCCCCAGCGCGAGGAACAGTCCGATGATCATCAGCCCTATCGGGATGGGACGCCGCATAACGAGTTTCGCTGTCCGGTACCAGAACATCTGCTCGGCGGGCCGCGATGGCGGCTCGCTACGGCGGAGTAGCCGGCGCGCAGCTTTGCGGACGTTCAACGCATCGAGCCGGTCGCCCAGCAGCACGATCACTGCCGGGGTCACCACCACCGCAGCCGAGGCCGCGAACGCAACCACGGCAATGCCGGCATAGCCGAAAGACTTCAGGAAGTACATCGGGAACAGGACCATTGCCACCAGCGCCAGGGCCACCGTCATCGCCGAGAAAAGCACCGTGCGACCCGCCGTGGCCATGGTGCGAATCAACGCTTCGTCGGGACGCTTCCCGTCGGCCAGTTCGTCGCGATAACGGCTGATGATCAGGAGCGTGTAATCGATGGCCAACGCCAACCCCAACGCGACCGCCACGTTCAGCGCAAAGATTGACACGTCCGTGACCAACGCAATCGCGCGCAACACCGCAAGTGAGCCCAGGACCGCGAACCCGCCGACGGCGATCGGCAATGCCGCGGCCAGCAACCCCCCGAAGACCCATACCAGCGCGACGAAACTGATCGGTATCGCGATCAATTCCATTCGCAGCAAATCTTTTTCGGTCTGGTGGTTGACCTGCGCATAGATCATCGCCAAACCGCCCGCTTGCACGGTTACGCCGTTCCGGTCGTGTGCCAACCGGTCAGCCAGCGCCTGAGCATGCTTGGGGGCACCGTTCTCACCGCCGTTGAGCGTGGCCACGATCAGCGCGGAGGATCCGTCGGTGCTGACCATCCCCGCCGCCGGCCGCGGCGCATCCCACGGGGAGGCCACCTGCGCCACGAACGGCGACTGGGCGAGCTGCCGGACGATGTCGGTACCCACCGCCCGTGCGGGACCATCTTCGACCCCGTCTGGCGAACTCACCAGCAGCGTCATCTCCATGTCGCCCTGATGGAACTTTTCGTCCAGCACTGCGGCGGCTCGTGCGGATTCGGATGTCGGATCCAGAAATCCGCCGCTGGACAGACTGGTGGCAGCGGGGATACCGAAGGCTGCCGTGGCGGCCAGCACGAGCAATACGACCGCGATCACCCGCCGCGGCGCGGCGAGGGTGATGCGAGCCAGTCCCGACAACATGTCCGTCCTCCGGCAGGATCAGGTGTCGTGCCGGAGCGCCGGCCTGGTGCGCTTCATGCCGAGCGGTTCGCGCACGCGGCCGCCATGTTGGCCAACGCGACGCGAACCGGTTCGCCAATCCTCGTGCTTTCCAGGTATTTTTGCGCCACTGCAACGCGGTGCCTGATCATCTCTTCGATCCTCTCCACAGCCCCGGTGGCAACGATCAAGGTCCTCCAGCGGTTAAGCGCTGCATCGTCGAGGTCGTCGGTGCCCATCAGTTCGACCAACTCACGGCGTACGGTTGCGTCGGCCATCTCGTAGGCGCTCACCACAACGCTGGTCGCTTTGCGCTCAAGCAGGTCTCCGCCATTGGGTTTGCCCGTTGATGCCGGCGAGCCGAACACGCCCAGTACGTCGTCACGAAGCTGGAATGCTTCCCCGACAGCGGAACCATAGTGCCCGAGATGCGAAAGAGTGCGGTCATCGCAGCCGGCCATGGCCGCGCCGATCTCCAACGGCCGACGCACCGTGTAATTGCCCGACTTGCGCCGCGCGACGTCGAGCACCGCCTCCAGCGTTGGTCGGCTGCGGATATCGCCGGCCAGATCGGCGAACTGACCCACTGCCAATTCCGTGCGCATGGCGTCGTAGCGTGGCCACACCCGCTGCAAGCGCTGGGCTTCGACACCGCTTTCGCGCAGCATCTGTTCGGCCCAAACCAGGC
>Ga0315535_1001596_pt1 | contig 14933 bp, 18 predicted proteins | sample SalMarSW160220MG_2_FD_203092 | JGI IMG/M metagenome (GOLD analysis project Ga0315535, IMG submission 203092) | Salt marsh sediment microbial communities from the Plum Island Ecosystem LTER, Massachusetts, United States - Salt Marsh Sediment SW1602-20 ...
ATGAAGAGCATCATAAGGGTGAGTCAAAGACTATCACCATAAAGAAGGATTCTCTTTGGAAAGGTTCTGTCTTTGTCCTTTTGGCATTGCTTGTTGTAAGCATGTTCACCGGAGGATTTGGAATCGGGGGACACGCAGTAGCCAACACAAACAATGCGAACACAAACACAGGAACAACTGCAAATACTAATTCTGGATCAGGCGGAAATGTTGACACAAGCATCATTACTGCAAACTCAAATTTGTATCCAGAACTTGGACCTGCTAACGCAGCCCACACAGTTATAGAACTTGCAGACTTCCAGTGCCCATATTGTGCTCTTGCATCAGGACTTCCAAATTGGACAAGCCAATACGCAAGCCAGTATGGAGACTTGATAGGCTCGGCAAAGACAATGGAACAATTGGCTCAGCAGGGGAAGATAAGATTTATCTTCGTGCCTTTGGCATTCCTTGGACAGGAATCTATAAGCGCTGCTCAGGCTGCATTCTGTGCTGAAAAACAGGGCAAATTCTGGGATATGCATGATGCAATCTATGGTGCAAGTGATGGACCACAGGAGGACACAGGCAAATATAGTGTTCCAAACCTTGAAAAAATTGCTGCAACAATATCTGGACTTGACACAGCTAAGTTCAACAGTTGCCTTGAAAACAATGATACATTGGATCAGGTAAATCAGGCAATGACAGATGTTCAGAAGGCTGGATTCCAGGTAGCAACACCACAGTTCTTTGTTGATGGGAAGTCAGTTACGCCTTCATCAAGTGCTTTAACAGCAGCCATCGGACAATAAATTTATTTTATTTTTTTATTTCTGTTTCTTTTATTTTTTATTTTTGATTGGAAAAAAGACTAAACATCCACAATCCTTTTAAATTAATTTACAGGTTCTAGTTTATGAATTCTGTAACTTTTAAGAGAAAGTTATTTGGCGGTGAAATATCAATTATAGTATACAATCCCCCAAAAAACATTAAAGAATCTATGGATAAAACATATTCTAAAGCTCTCAGACTTCAGAAAATCTTCAATTTCTTTGATGAAGAAAGTGAACTATCAAAACTGAACAAAAATCGCAGTATGAAAGTTTCAAAAGAACTTCTTGAAGTTTTGAAAAAATCTCTTAAATTCTCAAGGCTCACAGGCGGAAAATACGACCCAACACTCGGAAAGCAGATTCTCCAAAGGAAAACACAAAAAGAAGAAAACAAACTCAATTGTTCCTACAGGGACATAAAAATTTCATTTGGAAGGGTATCACTGGAACATCCCGACATAATGATAGATTTAGGAAGTATTGCAAAAGGTTACATAACAGATAAAGTTGCAGACTTTTTGAAAGCCGAAGGAATAAAGAGTTTCATAATAAATTCGCGTGGAGATATAATCTTCTCAGGAGACCTTGGGCACATAATAGGAATAGAAAATCCACGAAAACCCGGAACCTCCATCATGAAAATAAAAATAAAAAATCAATGTATTGCAACCTCGGGAGATTATAGGCAATTTTACGGGAAACATGAAAAATCCCATATATTAAACAGCAATGATGCTATTTCTATAACTGTGCTCGCAAACAAGCTTGAAAATGCAGATGTTATCGCAACATCACTTTTCGTTTCAGATGATAATGAAAGGAGCAGAATAATCAAAAAATTCAAAGATTGTAAAATCATGATTTTGAAGGAAGACTTAAAACCCCGTTATTACAATAATTTTCAGGAGATAATAAAAGAATGAAACAACAGGCAAGAACCTTTGCGGGAGTTTTTGTATTGCTTCTGTTGATTGCAACGCCAACAATACTTTGGTTCATGCTCGGAAGCGGTTCAGAAGAATTTCATAATTATGGCTCATCAACGCACAGTCTTGGAGAGATATTCGGGCTTACAGCAATAACAATGATGGCTCTGACTTTTGTTCTTTCCACAAGAATGAAATTCATTGAAAATATCTTTGGAGGTCTTGACAAGGTTTACATAGTTCATGGAATAATGGGGGGAAGTGCATTAATACTTGCTCTCTCACATCCAATCTTTCTTGTCCTGAATAAAATTCCTTCAAACATAGCCCTGGCAGCAAATTATCTTCTTCCCGGTTCCTACTGGTCAACAAACTTTGGAATAATCGCACTAACCGGGCTAATGATACTTGTTTACATAACACTCTTCAGTAAAATGAAATATCACAAATGGAAATTCACTCATGAATTTATGGGATTGATTTTCGCATTTGCTGTTCTTCATATGTTCATGGTTCGCGGAACAGTTTCTGTAGACAACATCTTTAATGGATATTATGTGTTTGCGGCAATCGTGTCTGTAATCGGATTAAGTTCGTTCTTTTACAGCCTGTTTCTGAAAAATCGTTCGACAAAAAATGCAGTTTACAGAATAAAAGATATCAAACTGAAAAATAATAGCCTGATACTCGACATGACACCAGAACACAAACCAATAAGTTACAAATCCGGCCAGTTCATCTTCCTGCGTGTTTATAATGAACATCTTATTCGCGAAGCACATCCATTCTCTATAGCATCAAAAAGTGAAGACAACACAATAAGAGTTGTAATAAAAAAACTTGGAGATTATACAGGAAAAATAGATAATTTGCAAATAGGAGATAAAATTTCCATTGAAGGGCCCTACGGAAAATTCAATTTCAGAAATTTTGAAAAAAAGGACCAGGTCTGGATTGCGGCAGGCGTAGGAATAACGCCTTTCATAGGCATGGTAGAAGATCTTCGTTCAGAACAGAAAATAGAGAACAGCAAAATAGATCTGTATTACACATACAAAAATGAAACTGATTTCATAGTTGAAGATTTAATCAAATCGCACGACATAGAAAACTTCCGATTCCTGCCATGGGACACTTCAAAAAGAGGTTACATAAAAGTTGATGACATAATTAAAACATCAGGAAATTTGGAAAACAAGGAAATTCTTATATGCGGTCCTCCAAAATTTAAGGAAGAAATCATAAATAGACTTTTGGTCTTGGGAATAAAAAAGAGTAATATTCACGAGGAGGTTTTCGATTTTAGATGAGATTTAAGAGACTAAGAAAAGCCGTAGGGATATCAATTGTACTTTTCATATTGATAGTGGGAAGCATAATTCTCATAGGTTCAATAAACCAAAATTCTGTGAACAATATTGCACCTACAACAAACAAGAATCAAATATCAAGCGCACAGACCCCAACAACAAATACTCAGGCAAACACACAAACACCCACACAGCAACAATATTATCAACCACCGGTCGTTTACCATCCTTATATGGTATCAGGAGCATCATAAAAATAAAATATAAAAAGGGTTCTGCTTTTTCGATAAAGTGTAAAGTTACATCAGAGACTTTCAAATTTAAATTAGGTGACAATGGAAACTGTACAAGTAAAAAAGCTCACAAAGAAATTTGGAGAACTTACCGCGGTAGATGAGATATCTTTCGAGATAAAAGAAGGGGAAATATTTGGACTCCTCGGACCAAACGGTGCAGGCAAAACAACCACAATTTCTATGCTGTCAACAATTCTAAAACCAACATCCGGGACTGCGAAAATAAATGACTTTGACATAGTAAAAAATGAAGATGGGGTAAGGCACTCAATAGGAATTGTTTTTCAGGACCCAAGCCTTGATGACCAGCTCACAGCCTATGAAAATATGGACCTTCATGCAAGATTATACAATGTTCCAAAAGAAGAAAAGAGGAAGAGAATTAATGAATTGCTCAAACTTGTAGGACTTCAGGACAGAAAAAAGAATCTTGTGAAAACTTTTTCAGGAGGAATGAGAAGAAGGCTTGAAATTGCCCGCGGGCTTCTCCACCATCCAAAAGTTCTCTTTCTTGATGAACCCACAATAGGTCTAGACCCACAAACTAGAAATTATATATGGGATTATATAAAAAATCTGAACCGCGAGAAAAAAGTCACAATTATTCTGACAACCCATTATATGGATGAAGCAGATAAGCTCTGCGACCATGTGGCAATAATAAACAAGGGAAAAATAGTTGCAATGGGAACTCCGAAAGAACTCAAAGAGAGCATTGGCGGAGATATTATCACAATAAAATCAAAAGAGCATAACAAGATACACCTAAAAATAAAATCATTCCCTTGGATAAGGAGTATCAAAGAACACGATGGAAGCATTACAATTAACTTAGAAGACTCAGAAAAGCACATAGCAGAAATTGTAAAAGTTGCCGAAAGAGAGAAAATACCAATAGACTCAATTTCAATGCACCAGCCAACACTTGAAGATGTATTTCTTTATTTCACAGGCAAAACAATTTATGAAGAGGAAGCAAGTTCCAAAGACCGTATGAGATTCAGGCACGGAGGTTGGAGAAGATGATGAACGGAATCTTTACAATTTGGCTAAGAAGCATGAAGCGTTACTTCCGTTCTCCAAGCAGAATAATAGGAAGCCTCGGACTTCCAATTTTTATTCTTGTTATCGTGGGATTTGGTCTTGACTCTATAATGGGTGGAAACGGCGGGAGCTATGCTGGATTTCTTGGTCCCGGAATCGTAGCAATATCTGTTTTATTCGCTTCTGTTTTTGCAGGAATCCAAATCATTTGGGACAAGCAATTCGGATTTCTCAAAGAAACTCTTGTAGCGCCTGTTTCAAGATTGCAAATAATGCTTGGACAAACTATAGGAGGGGCAAGCACTGCATTCATACAGGGAATATTGGTTATGGTCATAGCTTCTCTTGTTGCATTCCCTGTTCACAGCATTGTTGGATTTTTCATAGCATTTGGATTCATGATACTGATTGGGCTTGGATTCACGGCATTTGGAATCGCAATAGCTTCAAGAATGGAAGACATGAACGGTTTCCAGTTAATAATAAACTTCGTCATATTTCCGATATTTGGGCTCTCGGGAGCAGTCTATCCGCTAACCTCTGTTCCGGAATGGCTTAAAATAATCACATACTTTGACCCATTAACTTATGGTGTTGAAGGAATAAGATATGGTCTTTTGGGCGCGTCATCAATAAATCCTTTAATATGCCTTGCAGCACTGGGAGGGTTTGTCGTCATAATGATTACCATAGGTGCCCTTCTATTCAGAAGAGTAAAATTCTAGAATTCGCTTAAAGGTCTTAATTCTTTGTGTTTCCAATCAACTTTTCCTGCATTTACTGCATAAATCTCCTCGTAAAACATCACACCTCTCGTAGTGGGTGTCACATAACCGCTAGTTCCAAGATTCCCGGAAGTTTTCGCATAATCGTTTGAAACCAAATCAACCAAACTAGTCCAGAATCTTATTTTATAGTCAATTGGCATTGAAGATTTAAGTACATTAAGCGGGACAGGCTTGTTTCCATCATTAAACCATTCTTTCAACAAAGACTCTAAAATCAAAAAGGACCATTCAGATTTCCCACTTTCCTTAAGTCTGTCATAAGGAGTCTGCAATTTGTAAAGGTCTCCAAAATCCATAAAAGCACTCCTCAACCTAACTTTAAAAAGAAATCTGTTCTGCAATTAATCAAACTTCTCGTAAAAAATCTGTTCCTCACTAAAGCCCTTGTCAATGAGTTTGTCACCAACAGAGTTTATCATTTCCTGCAAACCACATATATAGAAATTTCCCTTGAATCCTTCAGGCAAGTATTTTTCTAAAAAATCCTGTAAATAACCTTTATTTTCAATCTTTCCCTTGGGCCTACTGTAAACATTGTAGAATTTGAAATTCTTGTATTTTCTGGACATCTTTCCAAATTCTTTTTCATAAAGCGTGTCTGCTTCAGTTCTCGCAGATTTCAGCAAAATTATTTTTTTCTTAAAACCATTATTCAAAAGGTTCTCAACCATACCAACAAAAGGTGCAATTCCAACACCCGAAGCAATAAACATCAAATCCTTGTCCTTATCTTTCCCATTCAAATCCAAGACAAATTTTCCTGCAGGTCCAAAGAGTTCAACTTCCTGCCCTTCTTTCGCTTTTCTCAGAAACTCTGAGGCCAAACCTCCTTTAATCAATTTGACGCAAAATTCAATTTCTTTGTTATTGACAGGAGGATTAACAATTGAAAGAGGTCTCCTTATTTTAGCACCATCCTCCCTGAAAACGCTCAAAGACAAATACTGCCCTGCCTTAAATTCAAAATCCTCCGGAGCGGACAATTTTAGAACTTTGAGCTCATTTGTAATGTTCTTTATCTCATTAATTTTTGATTTGAATATCCTAATCATTTTGTCTCCGGTGTAATGGCTTCTTTTTCATTTTCTTCGTCAGTTATCCAACTATATCCTTTCTCTTCAATGTGATTTACAAAATCTCTGCCTTCTTCAAGAACAATCTTTCCGTCTTTCATTACAAAAACTCTGTCAGGCTGAATATACTCAAGAATCCTATTGTAATGGGTTATTATCAAAACACATTTATCTTTATCCTTTGTAAAGGTATTCACACCCTTTGCAACAGTTCTCAAAGCATCTATGTCCAGCCCTGAATCAGTCTCATCAAGAATCGCAAACTTAGGATTCAATGTAAGCAATTGCAAAATTTCAGACTTCTTTTTCTCCCCTCCTGAGAAACCTTCATTAAGATATCTTTCAAGAAAAGAATCATCCACATCAAGCAACTTAGCCTTTTCTCCTAACATTTCATGAAATTCCAGCAATGAAAGTTTCTTTTCAGGATTTACAGAATTATAAGCGGTTTTCATAAAATTTGACATGCTAACTCCGGAAATCTCCCTTGGGTACTGAAATGATAAAAAGATTCCTTTCTTAGCCCTTTCATCAACACTCATTAAAGCAATATCTTCCCCATCAAAGAGTATTTTGCCTTTTGTAATCTTATATTTTGGGTGTCCCATGAAAGCATTTGACAAACTTGTCTTCCCGGAACCATTGGGACCCATAAGAGCATAAATCTTTCCTGTTTCCAATTTCAGATTAACGCCCTTCAGAATTTCCTTTTCTTTGTCATCAACAGTTATCGAAACATGCAAATCTTCAATTTCAACCAGTGCCATCTTCCAATTCAAAATAAATCCTCCTGTTATTTTTTCCGCGATTGTCGATTTTCAAAAGCCTTATTGTTCCGACTTCTTTTGTTGAATGAACATGTGTTCCTCCATCAGCCTGAACATCAAAATCACCTATTGAAACAACTCTTACAATTTCAAGGTGGTCAAAAAGTCCCTTGGCAAGTTTTGATATCTGTGGGATTTTCAGAGCATCATCTCTTGGAAGAAAATCAACTTTAACATGCAAATCTCTTGCAAGTATTTCATTTGCTTCCTTAATATACTTCAAAATTTCTTCTCGGTCATAATTTTCAATTGCAAAGTCCATCCTTGATTTGTCTTCTCCCAATTGTCCGCCCGTAACAAGAGCATTTGTTCCTCTAAAAATGACCTCGCTTAAAACATGAATTCCTGTGTGCATTCTCATCAGTTTGTATCTTCTGCCCCAGTCAATTCTACATTTCACAAGGTCTCCTTCTTTCAAACCAGATTCAGAGACTTCATGGCTCACGCTTCCGGAGAATTTCCCAACATAAACAACTTTGAATTCTTTGCCGTCAGATTCTCTTTTTATAATACCTGTGTCATTTGGCTGTCCTCCGCCCGTGGGATAAAATGCAGTTTTATCAAGGGCAACAAACTTTCCTTCTTTTTCTCCTTCACCACTAACAGAGATTACCCTTGCTTCCCATTCTTTAAGATAAGAATCTTTTTGGTATAAAAGTTCAGTTTCCATTTTCATAATTTTTTAAGGGCCTCAAGAGGCAATAACTCACATGCAGTCCTCGTTGAAATTATCTCAACACCCAAAAACCTGTCAATATCTTCCTTTTTTAATCTTTTAATTTCGTCCACAGACATTCCCAATATATTCTCCATAAGCGCTTCAGCAGAAACAGTGCTGATAAAACAAAGCTTTCCCCTGAATTTTGCTTCTAGAACATGGCCATTTTCAATCTTGACATCAATGATAACTTCATCCTCGCAGACAGGATTTATGTGCCTTACTTCTTTTGTCTTGTCTTTAATCTCTCCAAACTTATCTTTCTTTGAATAAAGTTCTATCAAATGTTCTTTGTATAACGGGTTCATATTAACAAACAGAGTTCTCTATCTCGAGTTCAATCAACCTGTTTAATTCAATTGCATATTCCATGGGTAATTCCTTAATAACAGGCTCTATAAATCCTGCGACTATCATTTTTGTTGCTTCTTCCTCACTTAAGCCCCTTGACATCAAATAGAATAATTGTTCTTCTCCAACTTTCCCAACGGCAGCCTCATGTGCCACTTCAACATCATCTTCAGAAACCTCCATGCTTGGAAATGTTTTTGCCTTGCTTTTATTATCCAGCATCAAGCCGTCACATCTTACAGAAGCCTTGGAATTCTTCGCCCCTGATTTTATCTCAACAAGTCCCCGATATGAAGTAATCCCTCCATCCTTGCTTATGCTCTTGCTGATAACATTTGACTTTGTGTTTGGAGCAAAATGATAAACCTTGCATCCCGTGTCTTGATTTTGCCCATTACCCCCATAAGCAATTCCAATGTAATCGGTCTTTGAACCTTCACCTCTAAGCACACTGCAGGGATAAAGCATTGTAAGCTTGCTTCCCATATTTCCGTTAACCCATTCCATTATTCCGTTCTCATCAACAACTGCTCTCTTAGTATTAAGATTGTAAGTATTCTTGCTCCAGTTTTCTATGCTGGAATATCTTACCCTTGCATTTTTCAAAACATGAATCTCAACACAACCGGCATGGAGTGAATTTTCGGAATACAACGGGGCAGAACAGCCTTCGATGTAATGGACTTCAGAACCTTCATCAGCGATTATCAAAGTATGTTCAAACTGCCCGCCTTTCTTCGCATTCATTCTGAAATAAGCCTGCAAAGGCATCTCAACTTTCACGCCCTTTGGTACATAAATAAAAGTCCCACCACTCCAAACCGCAGAATGCAGTGCAGAAAACTTGTGCAATGCAGGAGAAACACAATTTGTCATAAAATATTTTTTTACCATGTCAGGATATTTTTGAACCGCTTCATCCATATCAAGAAAGACAATTCCCTTATCCTCAAGGCTCTTCTTTAAATTATGGTAAATGACTTCAGACTCATATTGCGCTCCAACACCAGCAAGTGACTTCTTCTCAGCTTCAGGAATCCCGAGACGGTCAAAAGTCCTCTTTATGTCTTCCGGAACAGAATCCCAGCTTTTTGAATTCTTGTAAGCATTTGGTTTCATGTAAAAGTGAATTTCATCAAGATTCAAATCAGAAAGGTCAGGGCCCCATGTGGGAACCGGTTTTTTGTTGAAAATTTTCAAACCAAGAAGCCTTTTTTGAAGCATCCATTCAGGTTCATTTTTATCCTTGGAAATCTGTCTCACAAGTTCTTCTGTCAAACCTGCCTCAGCCCTAAATTTCAAATCTTCTGGATTGTAATGGTCAAATATATTTCTGTCCAATTCTAAACTCTCCTGTTCCATTAAATTAACTATGGTTAACAATTTTTAAGGATTTTGGTATGCTTATCAAAAAAAATTTCAAAAAGACTTAAATATCTCTATGTTTTATTCCATACATGAAAAATGTCATGCCACAGGAACTTGAAGTTTGGTATCTAATTCCTGCATTAAGAAGAGAGCTTGCAAAAACGTTCATAAAGGAATATGGCTTAAAGCAAAAGAAAGCAGCAGAATGCCTTGGGATCACAGAGGCAGCAATTTCACAATATCTCAAATCAAAAAGGGGAAATGAAATCAAATTCTCTGAAGACGCAAAGAAAAAAATAGAGGAAGCTGCAAAAGAGATTATGGAAAAAAAGAAAGACATAATTGAAGAAATTTACAGTTTATGTGTCATGATGAGGAAATCAAAAGCTCTCTGTGATTTCCACAGATTACAGGACAAAAGAATTTCCAAAAACTGCGATATTTGCACAAAAGATTAACAAAAAACAATAGTTCTTAAAAAGCCTTATTATGTTAAAAATCCGTGGACGATATTTATAATCCGAAAAATGAAGAGAAAGTAAAACTCTTTGAAGAAATAGTACAGCAGGAATTTGATAAGTTCAAAATAGAACATCCAGGATTAAACAGGGCATTTCTTGAAAAAAGGCCACGATTGATTCGTCTTTACAATGGAAATGATACAGAAGGTCAGGATTTCCCACTCCTGGACATTACGACAGGTTACAGGATGGAGGAAACCATGAGAGCAAGAATGCCAAGAAATTTTTACTTATTCCCTCTTCCTGCAAAGACCTTTTTTTCAATAGACTATCCAAGATCAGAAATTTCCATGATGAGCTCCTTCAGAACAGATTATAATTTTGAGGATTTAAGAATGTCGGTATCAAAAGATTATCTTGGAGAGAGCTTTGCAGATTATGCAATAAGAATGATACTACAACTACAATTTGAAGGAATAATCGGAGACAAAGCCAGATTGAACGGAAGACCCCTCCCTTCAGGAAACATAACAAGATTCGTGAAAGACTTAGTCTGATTTCTCGCTCGCTTCATGTGCTTTTGCAAATTTTTCTATAATCATATTAACGTCTTTAAGCATCATTCCGATAGTTTCATCATCCATACCGTGGATCCTGGCCCCCATTTCAAGGGTGTCATAACCGGAAAAATGGCATCCAATACAGTGAAGCCCATAACCCATAAGAATAGGCGCAACTTCAGGATGAGCCAACAGAATGTCCATTAAGAGCATATCTTTGGTCACAAGAAAGGAATTATCATTTCCCATAAATGAAAAAGGTTTTTATACATTTAAAAGGTTTTTATTATATGAACCTGATTATAGCAAAAAACCCAAAGGAAGCTGTTGAACGCGCTTCAGAGATAATTCTAAGGGTAATAAAGAAAAATCCAAAAGCAGTCTTGGGGTTGGCAACAGGAAAAACCATGATTCCGCTATATAAAAATCTTGTAAAACTTCACAGAAAGAGGAGAGTTGATTTCTCAAAGGTTACTGTATTCAATCTGGATGAATTTGCAGACCTCGATGACAATGACCCAATAAGTTATCATTACTACATGCAAAACAGGTTTTTCAAGAAGGTCAGAATAAAAAAAGAACAGACACATTTTCCCTCAGAAGAAGGAAACAAATACGACAGGCAAATTAAAAAAGCAGGTGGAATGGACTTATGCATTCTCGGGCTTGGAAGAAATGCTCACATTGGTTTTAATGAACCAGGCTCATCATTCAAAAGCAAAACCCGTGAAGTAAAACTTACAGATGAAACGCAGGAAGTGGATTCAAAAGGGCTCCACAAAACAGTTCCTGAATATGCATTTACAATGGGACTTAAAACCATAATGGACGCCAGAAAAATCATGCTCCTGGCATTTGGTGAAGTAAAAGCCAAAGCAGTTTCAAAAGCACTGAAAGGTCCAATAAGCACAGATGCACCCGCATCGATTCTTCAAAAGCACAAAGACACAATCTTTATATTTGACAAAGAAGCTGGTGCTAGATTATAAAAAAACTTAAATACAAAATCATCGGATTATTATCAATGAAAAAAGACGTGCTAATTGTCGTTGCTCATCCTGATGATGAAACAATATGGATGGGGGGCACAATCCTAAGAAATCCTGATTGGAATGTCACAATTCTTTCCCTTTGCAGACGCGATGATGCAGATAGGGAACCAAAATTCAGGAAAGTCTGCGGAATATATGGAGCGAAACCTCTAATCTCAGACGTTGAAGATGAACAACTAAAAGCTGTAAATATAGATGAAATTAAAAAGAGGATTCTTGATTTGCTCTCCAAAAAATCCTATGATATAATTTTTACCCATGGTGCAAACGGAGAATACGGTCATATAAGGCATATTGAATGTCACAAAGCAGTTGAAGACCTCGTAAGCAAAGAGGAATTGAAATCGAAGAACATCTATTACTTCCATTACAAAAAAGGAGACAATGTTCCATACCCTGAACTCCTTCCACCTGAGCCTATTGACAATTCGGACATACTCACGGTGCTTACAGAAAGTGAGCTTGCGAAAAAGAAAAAAATTATAAAGGATGTTTACGGCTATCCAGATGAAAAAGGATTCGAACTTATGAGTTGCAATAAAATGGAGAGCTTTTTACTAAGATGAAAATACTTCTGCTTTATCCATATCCCGTAGACACAAGCGGAATAAGTAACCAGGGTCACGACTTAGCCAAAGGTTTGAAAGAACTCGGACATGAAGTTATTTCATGCGATCGTGAAAACAATTTGCAGAAACTTTACATTTACAAAACTTTCAAGCCGGATGCAGTTGTCGGTGTTGGGTTCTGGAATGATACACCCGAAGTTATAATAAGTCCGCTAAATCATGATTTAACCCCTGTGCCATGGTTCAATGCTGATGGATGGGTTGCAAATTATCATGCAATACTTAACAGCCTCCCTTTGGTCGTGGCAAACAGCAATTGGGTCAGAAACACTTACATAAGAGATGGAGTTAAAGGAGATAACATACATGTCTGCCCTATTGGATATGATCCAAAAATATTCTACCCTGTTGCTAATGACAATCCTGAAAGAATGAGACTAAGGCATATGCTGGGAATAGGAGACGATGAAGTAATGATACTGACTGCGGGAGGAGACGCCACAAGCAAGGGTGCACAGGAAATGTTCAAGGCCATAAAAAAAATTGAAAATAAAATGCCTTGGAAATATGTCCTGAAAATAACAGATTGTTTTTCTTCAACAGACCATGGAAGGGAAGAAGACAAACTTATAGACGAACTGGGATTGGACAGGAACAGAATAATTTATCTCGAAGGAGAATACTCTCCAGACTTTATGGCGGAACTGTCAAGGGCTTGTGACTTTTATGCGGCACCATCAAGGCTTGAAGGTTTTGGAATGATACAACTTCAGTCCCTGGCATGCGGAAAGCCCGTAATCTCAATAAATGTAGGGGGACCTGCAGACACGGTAGTTCATGAAAAAACAGGATATCTTGTAGAGCCTGAGAAAGAAATCAAGCTTACAAGCGAATGGGCTTATGAGTGGATGGGATTCGAGAATACTCACAGGATATTTTTTGATGAACCCAAAATATTTGGATATAGGGCAAATGTCGATCAACTTGCGGAGTACATTCTAAAACTCGCAACAGATAAGGAACTCAGAGAAAAAATGGGAAAAGCCGCAGCAGAACATGCATTTAAGAATTTCAATAACAAGGTCGTTGCACAGAAAATGGTTGACTTAATAGAAAAGTACGCACTCAAGAAAAAAGAGCCTGAAAAAGAAATTACTGTGAATCAGGAAATAAAAAACGAAGATTAAAGCAAGTTATCTCAAAACCTTTTTAAGCCTGCATTTACAACGCTTTTTTATTAACACTTTCAAGCCTGTTCATTATATCTTTTAGTGCAATCCTCTTAACTGTTGTAACCTTGTCCGCACCACCGGAATAAAGCAAAACATTTCTTTCATCTTTATCATGCAAAAGCCCTGTTGGAAAAACAACATTGTTCACAAATCCTTCCTTTTCATATTTTTGCATTGGAGCAATTATTGGTTGGTCTGCCTTCGCTATCACTTTTCTTGGGTTTTTCAAGTCCAGGAGCGCAGCCCCAACTTCATAAGTAGCGGTTGTATTTATTGTACTTGTGCCTGAATCTGCCACTGCAGGATTTTTATGGTCTATAACACCATGATAAAGTAAAAGCCAGCCTTCACTCGTTCTTAATGGGGGGGCACCGGCTCCAACTCTCTCGTAATCCCAATGTCCTTTTTTCGCAAGTTTCAAAGGTTTATTCTTCCCCCAGTTAATCAAGTCTTTTGAAGTCGCCATCCACATATGGGGAGGCGTAAACTCAAAGCCACCTTCGGGTCTGTTAAGAACATAATAATTTCCTCTTACAGTATGGGGAAAAAGAACAACGTCTTTGTTTTGCTCAGAGAAGATTGTCCCTTTACGATGCCAATGAATTCCGTCTTCAGACAATGCGAGAGAAGCAGAAACATTCCCCTGAAGAGATAAGGAAACATAGGTCATGGCATACCTGTCCACAAGTTTAACAATTCTGGGATCTTCAACACCAAGTTCTCCATTATTTTTAAGCCCTGAAAATGAAGGCTCTGAATCTATAGATTTTATCTTAAAACCAGTCTTGTCAAGGATAACTCTTCTTAAATGGGAAATAAAAAAAAGTCTTTTAGTGCCATCTGAAAACAGAATATCCACATCAGATTTTGTTTTTACATCTTTTTTTCTGAATTTGTCAAGTTTCATGAGGCAAGTTTTTTCGCCTGCACATCTCGGAACCATATAATGTGTCTTTGTCTCATTATCAACAAGATTTTCTGCAACCCTAATATAAAGTGCTATGTCTCCGTTAGGCAAACGAGCGGCCCCAGGATTAAAAGTCCCTATAACCTCAAATTTATCAGAAGTAGGCATAATATCTTTAGGTTCAACTAAAACATCCTCTTTTTTTATCTTAATCATCAAAAGATATGGAAATTAACCTATAAAAATGTTTTTAGGAATTTTTATGAGAAATGTCCTTAAATTGCAGAATATAATCCAGTAACTCATCAAGTTTGCAGGTCGCTAATCCAACAGAAGTGTCTGCGGCACCATAGTAAACATAAAGTTCATCTCCAACAATAACAGCACCTTCAGGAAAAGTCACATTAGGAACAAGACCCTCCATCTCATATTTTCTCGCAGGTTGAAGTATGTAAGCAGGAATTCTTGCTATAAGCTTATGCGGCTTTTCCAAATCTGCAAGAGCGGCGGTTATTGTCCATGAATCAGACATTGACTCCGCAGAATAAATAAAAAGCCACCCCTTATCTGTCTTTATTGGAGGAGCTCCCAATTCAGGACCACGGCGAAGCCACCACCTTGACTTAAGCA
>Ga0315535_1001597_pt1 | contig 14931 bp, 12 predicted proteins | sample SalMarSW160220MG_2_FD_203092 | JGI IMG/M metagenome (GOLD analysis project Ga0315535, IMG submission 203092) | Salt marsh sediment microbial communities from the Plum Island Ecosystem LTER, Massachusetts, United States - Salt Marsh Sediment SW1602-20 ...
GCGCAGCAGGGCCATCAGCAGCCGGATGGTGGTGGTCTTGCCCGCCCCGTTGGGGCCGAGGAACCCGAACACCTCGCCCTCCTGAACCGCGAACGTCACGCCGCTGACGCCGCGGGCGCGGCCGTAGCTCTTGTGAAGCCCTTCCACCTCGATGACGCTTGGCATCTCGTTCACCCCTCCGGATCCTCGCGCTGGCCGAAGATCGCGTTGGATTGATCCATCCACTCGGCCATGATGCGCTTGCCCTTGCTGCTGTCGGCCGGCGGCCGCTCGGGCGCCAGCCAGCGCCGCATGAGGTCGCTCAGAGCGTCGGTCAGCTCGCTCGCGGCCGGCGCCTGCGCCCCCGGCGCGAACTCCGAGGCGTTGGCGATGCCCAGCTTCAGCGCCGCGATCAGGAACGTGACCACGCCCGGCGGGAGATCGTCGCGGATGAGGCCCGCGGCCTGGAGGCGCTCGACCTGAGCCCCGGAGTTGCCGAACATCTGCTCGAGGGTGGCGGCATCGAGCGAGTCGATGAGGCCCCGCAGGATGTCGCTGCGGCCCGACATGATGGCCGCCAGCAGCGGGTTGGCGTAGATCGCCACCATGCCGTGCGTCCACAGGCGGTAGAACTGCCCGCCCTCGGGGTCGGCCTGCACGCGCCGTAGCATGTCGTCGGTGACCTGCTTGCCGGCGTTCGCGATCGCCCCGCGGAAGAGCGCCGCCTTGTCGCTCCAGTGCAGGTAGATGGTGCCCTTCCCGACGCCCGCCTCGCGAGCCACGTCCGCGACGGTGGTCTTCTGGTACCCCCAGCGCGCCAGCAGCGCCGCCGCGGCCTCGAGGATGCGCTGCTCGCGCGCCTCCCGCACCGCGTCCGTTTCGCGCTTGCCCGCGGCCTGCCGCCTGGGCCTAGCCGCCATCGCGCGCCGCCGTTGGCATCCCACCTGCCGCCTTGCTGACCAGATGACTGAAGTCGGCCATTTCGGTCACAGTTTGCTCCCGGGGGCTTCCAGGTGTCAAGGGACGGACCGCCGCTGCCGTATGGTGCGTGCGACCACCCGGGAGGAGGGAACCGCATGCCCCACGACGCCGAGCGTCAGCCTCAGGATCTGGGCGCCGCCAACGAGGCCAACTTCGGCCAGTTCCTCGCCTTGCAGGAGGGCCTGGGCGGGGCGGAGGTGCTCCACGACCCCACGGTCACGTGGGCCGCCAACGAGGACCCGATGTTCTGGTTCAACATGGCCATCGGGCTACGACTCGACGACGACGGCGCCCGCTCCTTCCTCGAGCGCCTGCAGGCGTCGCACCGGCGACTGCGGACCGCCGTGCTGCTGTGGCTCTCCCCCCTCGCCACGCCGGCGGGGCTGGCGGGCAGGCTGGAGGCAGCCGGCTTCGCCGATGTCGACGGCGCACCCGCCATGGCGGCCGACCTCAGCCGGATCGTGGCCCCCGATGTGCCGGAGGGGGTGACCGTCGAGCGCGTTGCCGACTCGGCCACGCTCGGCACATTCGTCGAGACGCTCCTGGGGGGCAACCAGGTCGTCGGCGCCGAGGACATCTGGAACCGTTTCTTCACGCTGGCCGGCTTGCAGCCCGAGGGGCCGGTCCACAACTTCCTCGGCCGCCTCGACGGGCGCCCGGTGAGCTGCGCCACCATCTTCCTGGCCGCCGGCGTGGCGGGCGTCTACTGCGTGGCCACCGTCCCGGCGGCGCGTCGGCGGGGGATCGCCGGCGCGGTCACCGCCGCGGCCCTCGCCGAAGCGAGGAGGCGCGGCTACCGCTACGGAATCCTGCAGGCCTCGGCGATGGCTGCGAACCTCTACCGGGACATGGGCTTCGAGGACATCTTCAGCTACCGGATCTTCCGCTGGGCGCCGCCGGAGTAGCTCGGAACGCCCCCGACGCGCCGACCGTCAGCCGCGCCGGCCTGTCGCGGGCCACGCGGGCGTGCCGATCCGCGCCGTGCAGGGCGATCCGCGCCATGCAGGGCACGGTGGCCGCCTCAGCCGAGGGCGGTCTCGAGCGCGGCGAGAAGGGCCGCCAGCGCGGCGGCGAAGCCGTGCTCGGCGGCGGCCGCGTACCCGATGACGAGGCCGGCGTGCCCGCCGGCGAGGTAGTAGCCGCCGGCATCGAGGCCCCCCAGCCCCACCCCGCGCGCCCTGGCCGCCGCCAGGGCAGCTCGCTCGGCATCCGCGTCGGCCAGCGGCACGAGAACATTGAGGCCTGCGGCTGCGCCGTGCACCTCGAGGCCCGGGAAGCGCTCCCGGAGCGCCCCGACGAGGGCATCGCGGCGGCGGCGGTAGCGCAACCGCACGCTCCGGATGTGGCGGTCGTAGGCGGCGCTCTCCAGGAGCGCGGTGAGCGCCAGCTGCTCGATGGCACCGGTGTGCCAGTCGGTGAGCGTCTTGTGCGCCAGGACGGTCGGTCTCGCCGCGGCCGGCACGGCCAGCCAGCCGAGCCTTAGACCGGGAGCGAGCGTCTTGGAGGTGGTGCCGGCGTAGATCACCGCGTCGGGGCAGAGGGCCTGCAGCGGGGCGAGCGGCTGCCGGTCGTAGCGGAACTCGCCGTCGTAGTCGTCCTCGAGGATGAGCGCCCGTTGCCGCCGCGCCCAGGCGATCAGCTGCGCACGCCGGTCGGGATGGAGGGTCGCGCCGGTCGGGTGCTGGCGGTTCGGCGTCAGCACCACCAGACGAACGTCGCGGACGGCATCCAGGGCATCGACCCGGAGACCGTCCCGGTCGACGGGAATCGGCGCCACACGGTGCCCTGCGGCGGCGACCACGCGGCGGTGGAGCGGCATGGCCGGGTCCTCCATGGCCACGATCGCCGGCCCACCGTCGCCGATGGCACGGGCGACGACCCCGAGCGCCTGGGTGAAGCCGCTCGTCACCACCAGATCGCCGGGCGTGACGCTGAGGCCGCGGGCGCGGGCGAGGTAGGCCGCCAGGGCCACGCGGAGGGGGAGCTGACCGGCCGGGTCGACGTACCCCAGCGCCTCCGCAGGCGCGCCTCGCAGCGCGTCCTTGAGCGCACGCAACCATAGCGCCCTGGGGAACGAGGTGACGTCCGGCCTTCCCGGCCGCAGGTCATGGCGCCAGCGGGTGTGCTGTGGCGGCCTGGCCTGCCAGGCGCGCTCGGGCGAGCCGTCGACCGCCACCACCGTGCCCGAGCCCTGCCGGCCGCGGATCCACCCCTCGGCCGCGAGCTGCGCGTACGCCTCCTGCACCGTCCCGCGCGACACGCCCAGATCTCGTGCCAGCGTGCGCGTGGGAGGCAGGCGGCCGCCCCGCGCCAGCCGGCCGGAGCGAACGGCATCGCGGAGGGCGTCCTCCAGGCCCGCGCGCAGGCCCCGCCCGGGGATCCGGTCGACCACGAGATGGAGGTCGACTCCGGAATTGGACCAGTCTTCTGTATCGGAGTTGGCCATTGCTAGTGGTCCAGTCTGCGGCTAGGCTCGGGCCATGTCAACAGACGCCACGCTTCACATGGAACCGCCCCGCCTGTCCGCTTCCTCCCTCGCCCCCGCCGCCTACCGCGCCATGGTCGCGCTCGACGGCTCCCTCGAGCTCGACTCGGCGCTACGCGACCTGGTGAGCCTGCGGGCGTCGATCCTCAACGGCTGCGCCTACTGCGTCGACATGCACACGCTGGATGCCCGCGCCCGCGGTGAGAGCGAGCAGCGGCTCTACGCCGTCGCCACCTGGCACGAGGCCCCCTTCTTCACACGCCGCGAGCGCGCCGCGCTGGCGCTGACCGACGCCGCCACGCTGGTCGCCGACGGCCACGTCCCGCGCGAGGTATACGATGCCGCGGCAGCCGAGTTCGAGGAGGCCGAGCTGGCCCAGCTCATCTGGGCGATCGCCGTCATCAACGCCTGGAACCGCATCGCCATCGCCACGCGCACCCTGCCCGGCGAGTACCGGCCGGGCTGAGGGCGCCCGAAGGAGAGGAACCCAGATGAACGGAAACGAGCGGACACGGGCCCTGGAAGCCGACGACGTCATGAGGCTGTTCGTGCGGCGCGCCAACGCCGGCGACGCAGAGGGCATGGCGGCGCTCTACGAAGAAGACGCCATCCTCGCCTACCCTCCCGGCGCGGAGATCCGCGGCCGGACTGCCATCCTCGATGCCTGCCGCGCCCTGGTTGCGCGCGGCGTCCCGTTCACGCCGGAGCAGCAGCTGCCCACGATCCGTCTGGGCGACCTCGCCCTCGCCTCGAGCGTCAGTGCCGACGGGGTGGGCGTGCGTGTACAGGTCCTGCGGCGCCAGGCGGATGGGGGCTGGCTGCGCGCGATCGATCGGCCGGAGGTCGGCTCTCGCTAGCCGGTCGCGGGCGCTGCACGCGACGCCGCAGCCCGCTCCAGGGCGGCGCGAGGTTGGCCGCCGGAGTAGGCTGGTGCGAGCGGACTCACCCGCGGAGGCTGGAGGAGCCATGGACGACAAGCTTGACGCAGCGCTGGGCGCCGCCGAGGCGCGCGCGGCCGGCTACGCAGACGACCTGGCGGCATTCGTGCGCATCCCCAGCGTCAGCACCGTGCCCGAGCACCGCCGCGACATCGCGGCGGCCGCCGCCTGGGTGGCCGCCCGCTTGCAGCGGGCGGGCGTGCCGGAGGTACGCACCATCGACACCCCCGGGAATGCCGTGGTGGTCGGCCGCTGGCAGGTCGACCCCGCCCTCCCGACGGTGGTCGTCTACGGCCACTACGACGTGCAGCCGCCCGAGCCGCTCGAGCTCTGGGCCTCCCCTCCCTTCGAGCCGGAGGTGAGGGACGGCCGACTCTACGGCCGCGGCGCCGGCGACGACAAGGGCGGGGTGCTCATCGCCGCCCAGGCCGTCGAGGCCTGGGCCGAGGCAGCCGGGGCGCCACCGGTCAACGTCACCTTCGTGATCGAGGGCGAGGAGGAGATCGGCAGCCCGAACCTGCCTACCTTCCTGAGCGAGCACAGCGAGCTGCTCGCCGGCGACCTCGCGATCAGCGCCGACGGCGGCATGCTCGGGGTCGACCGGCCATCGTTGACGGTCGGCAACCGTGGCCTGGCCGGCTGCCAGATCGACGTGGCGGGCGCGTCCAGCGACCTCCACTCCGGCCTCTACGGCGGGGCAGTGCCCAACCCGCTCGAGGGGCTGGCGCGCATCCTCGCCGCCATGAAGGACGAACGCGGCCGCATCGCGGTGCCCGGCTTCTACGACGGCGTCAAGGAGCCCTCGCAAGCCGTTCGCGATGCCATCGCGGCACTACCGTACGACGACGCTCAGGAGCTCGCGGCCGTGGGGCTCAGCGGCTGGACGGGCGAGGAGGGCTACTCGCCGCTGGAGCGCCGCTGGGTACGGCCCACCTTCGAGGTGAACGGCATCTGGGGCGGCTTCCAGGGCGACGGCGTGAAGACGGTGCTGCCAAACGCCGCCCACGCCAAGATCACCTGCCGGCTGGTGGACGGGCAGGACCCGGACCGCATCCTCGACGCCATCGAGCACTACGTCAAGAGGATCTCGCCGCCCGGGCTCACGGTCGACATCGGCCGGCTGCCCGGAAAGGCGCGTGCCTACGACATGCCCCTGGACCACCCCTCCCTGCCACTGGCGTCGAGCAGCCTCGAGGCCGTCTACGGCAAGGAGCCCGTCTTCGTCTGGGTCGGCGGCACGGTGCCGGTGGCGTCGGACTTCCGCGCGCTGCTGGGAATGTGGACCCTGTACTTCGCCTTCGGCGAGCCCGACAACGGCATCCACGCTCCCAACGAGTTCTTCCGCCTCGACACGATCACGCGGGGGACGCTGGCGACCGTGCGGCTGCTCCACGCCATCGGCGAGCACGCCGGCGAGCTGACGCAGCACTGACCGCGACGGCGAGGACGAGGGCGACAGCAACGGCGAGAACGGCGGCGAGCTGAAGCAGCGCCGAAGGCGACGGCGACGACGCCTGCGCGCCGACCACGCAGGGACCCGTGGCCCCGGCCGCCGGTTCCAGACACGTGGTCGCCGCGGCCGGTGAGCGGCCGCGGCGACCCGGTCGGTCTGCCGAGCGCGCTAGGGCGCCGGAGGATCGAACAGGAACTGCGGGAAGTTGAAGTAGGAGAATCCGGTCAACACGACCTTCGCCGCTGGCGTCCCGGAGGTTCCGATGTCGCCGGCGGCGAACTCCAGGATGTTGTTCTTGCTGAAGTCGGACACCCACAGGTTGCCGCCGTTGTCGAGCACCACGTACACCGGATTGAAGAGGTTGCCGCTGCCGTCGTCGCCGATGGTGACGCTGGGCGTCTTCGACCCACTGCTGGCGAGCTGCGACGCGGTGAACATCACCAGCGCGCCGGCTCCGGAGCTTCCGTCGTTCGCGACCCACAGGTTGCCACTGGCATCGAACGCCAACCCCTCAGGGGAGGCGAAGGCCGCCGAGGTGAGCGTGACGGTCGGCGTGGGGCTGCCGGAGGTCGCCAGCTGCGACGGAGTGAACTCGAGCACCTGGTCGTTCGAGGTGTCGCCGATCCAGAGGTCGCCGGTCGCGTCGAACGCGATTGCGTTGCAGGCCGCATACGAGCCGGAGAGCGACACGCTGGGGCTGGGGCTACCCGTCGCTGCCAGCTGGGACGGGGTGTACATCTCGACGTTGCCGCTGCCGGCGCAGTTGCCTACCCACAGGTTGCCGCTGGGGTCGAAGGCGAGCGAGCCGGGCCAGGCGAGCGACGTCCCGTCCGAGCTGATGACGACGTGGGGCGTGGGGGTGCTCGACGATGCCAGCTGCGACGCCGTGAACTCGACCAGCGTGTAGCTGTTCCCCATGCCGACCCAGAGGTTGCCGTCGGCGTCCAGCGCCAGGCCGTCCGGCCCGTCGCTGCTGCTCAGCGCCACCGCCGGCGTCGGGCTCCCGGAGCTGGCCAGCTGACTCGCCGTGAAGCCGGAGACGCCGGCGCCTTCATCCGCCACCCACATCATGCCGCTGCCCGTCCGCTTGGCGTAGGACACCGCGGCGGTGGCCGTAGCGCCGCCGGTGACCGCGACCGTCCCGCCGCCGGACCCCAGGTAGAGGGTATCGACGATCGCGCCCGACGCGCGAGCGTTGCCGGGCGAGACGGTGTAGCTCCCGGGCGTGAGGTTCGACAGCGTCTGCGTGGCTGTCACGGTGGCGCTGTAGCCTCCGGGACCTGTCACGCTCACCGCTGCCACCACGCCGCCGGGCAGCCCGCTCACGGTCACCGTCAGGCTTCCCGTGGGCGACGCGCAGCCGGCCAGCACCACCACCAGGAGCGCCACCAGCACCGACACCACAGCGATACGTACTCTAGTCATGTCCGGGTCCTCTCGACCTTCTAATTTGCGTCTCATGCTACCGCACGCGAGCCCGCCGCCGCACGCGCCTCCAACCGCGAGGCGGCGCCTCCCGCTACAGTTGCAGGCTGGCCCCCGTCACCAGCGTGATGTTGGCCCCGGACAGCGGACCGCTGAGGACCTGGCTGCTGTAGTGACCGCCGGCGTCAGCCCCCTGAACGCTGGCGTTCCAGGTGTCGCCTACGGCCTGCACGGCGGCGTTGGTCCACAGCACGGTCAACCCCACCGACCCGCTGGCAGTCTGCTGGAAGGTGTTGCCGCCTGGGTCGCCGGCCGTGCCGAAGTCCGCGCTGCCGCTCCCGCTATTGAGGTAGACGGCACCCTCCGAGTTGTCCGTGAGCGTGTCGTTCCTCAGCTTGATGGTCGGGCTACCCTCCGCGTAGAATCCTTGCCTGGCGTTGTAGCTCATGGCGGCGTTGCTGATCACGGCGGTCCCCGCGACCGCGACGATGCCGTAGTACGCGTTGCTGTCGAAGCTGCCGCCGTTGACGCTGAGAGAGCCCTCCGACTCCACGCCATACCCGCCGTTGTCGCTGAAGCTCCCGCCGTTGATCACCACGGAGTTGCCGGCGTCGCGACTGAGAACGGCATTGCTGTAGGCGCCCGTGATCGACGTGTCGGTGAGGGTCACGGAGGAACTGCCGGACAGGTCGACGCTCGAGCTCCCACCGGACCCCTGGGCGCTGCTGTCCTGGAAGACGCAGTTGCTGATCGTGGCGGTGGCGGCCTGAGACAGGTAGACCACGTCGTCGTGCGTGCCCGTTGCTTGCACGCCGTCGAGCGTGAGGCTGGCACTCCCGCTGACGTCGAAGGCGTCGCCGTCGATGCCGTCGACGGTCCCGCCGGACACCGACGCGCTCGCCGAGTCCTGCAGCGAGAGCCCCCAACCCGAGCCGGTGAAGTCCGTCGTCGCCAGCGTCGCCTTCGCGGAGCTGCTCAGGACGGCGGCGTAGCCGTTGCCCGTGAAGGTGTCGTTCTTCATGGTCAGGGTTCCGCCGCTCGAGGAGAGCGCCGCGCCGAAGTCCTTCATGGTGACGCCCGTCACGGTCGCGTCGCCGGAGAGCGTGAAGCCGTCGGCATGACTGTTGCTCTGCAGCACCACGCCCGTGGTGTTGCCCTTCAGCGTCACGCCGGCCGGCACCGTGTAGCCCCAGCTCTCGCCGCTGATCTCGTCGTAGGTCCCCGCCATGAGCACGATGGTGTCCCCGCCCTTGGCCAGCGACACCGCCTTGCCGATGGTCTTGAGCGGGCTGGCCTTGGTGCCCGGGTTGCTGTCCAGTCCGCTGGCGGGGTCGACGTAGAGGCTCGTGAGCGAGCCGCCACCTCCCCCGGCCGCGCCGCTGCTGCAGGCGGTCAGCAGCAGCAGGGACGCCGTTGCCGCGACGAGCAAGACCGCGCCGAACCGACGCATGCTCACGCCCCCGCGACGCGGGCAAGCTCGTCGGGCCGCCCGCTCCGGCACCCATCGCCGGCAATGAACCCTCGCTTCGAGACCTCGTGTCCGCTGCTGACGCTCGCGATGGCAATGCCCACGGATTCTCCTCCTTCGTGGCTGCTCGGCTGGCGGCACCTCGGCCGCCATACCTGCCAACGAGCATCGTCCGGCAGCGTCTAGCGAGCGTCTAGAACGGGCCGGGCCCGGCTCGCCGGCGCACGCCACTGCAACATCGACGGCGCCAGCGAGCGGGCCCGGCCCACTCCAGCTGCAGCTGGCTCAGCTCAGGTCGAAGCGGTCCGCGTTCATCACCTTGCTCCAGGCCGCCACGAAGTCGCCCACGAACCTCTCCTCCGCATCGTCCTGAGCGTAGACCTCGGCGATGGCGCGGAGTTGCGAGTTCGACCCGAAGACGAGGTCGACGCGGGTAGCGGTCCACCTGACCTTCCCCGTCGCCCGGTTGCGCCCCTGGTACACGTCCCCGTCCTCCGAGGCCGGCGTCCACTCCGTGCCCATGTCGAGGAGGTTGACGAAGAAGTCGTTGCCGAGGGTCCCGGGGCGCTCGGTCAGGACGCCGTGCGCGGAACCCGCCACGTTGGCGTCGAGCACGCGCATGCCGCCGACGAGCGCGGTCATCTCGGGCGCCGTGAGCGTCAGCAGGTGCGCCCTGTCGACCAGCAGTTCCTCGGGCCGCACCGCGAACCTGCCCTTCTGGTAGTTGCGGAATCCGTCCGCGGCCGGCTCCAGAACGGCGAACGCTTCCACGTCGGTCTGCTCCTGCGAGGCGTCGGTACGGCCGGGCGCGAACGGCACCTCCACCTGGTGGCCGGCGTCCCTCGCGGCCTTCTCGACGGCGGCGCAGCCGCCGAGGACGATCAGGTCGGCGAGCGACACCTTCTTGCCGCCGCTCTGCGCCGCGTCGAAGGCCCGCTTGACGCCCTGGAGCGCCTCGAGGACCCTCGCCAGCTCGGCGGGCTGGTTGACCTCCCAGTCCTTCTGCGGCGCCAGGCGCAGGCGCGCCCCGTTGGCGCCGCCGCGCTTGTCCGAGCCGCGGAACGTCGAGGCCGAGGCCCAGGCGGTCCTGACCAGCTCGGAAACGCTCGGCCCCGAGGCGAGGATCGCTGCCTTCAGCTCGGCGACGTCCGCCGCGCCGATGAGCTCGTGCTCGACCGGCGGCACGGGGTCCTGCCAGATCAGCTCCTCGGCGGGCACCTCGGGCCCCAGGTAGCGAGAGCGCGGGCCCATGTCACGATGCGTCAGCTTGAACCAGGCACGCGCGAAGGCGTCGGCGAGCTCCTCGGGGTGCTCGTGGAAGTGCCGCGCGATCGGCTCGTAGATCGGGTCCATGCGCATGGCCATGTCCGCGTCGGTCATCATGATCGGCACGCGCTTCGAGGGGTCGTCCACGGCCGGCGCCATGTTGCCCTCGCCGGACGCCTTCGGCACCCACTGCCAGGCGCCCGCAGGGCTCTTCACGGACTCCCACTCGTTGCCGAACAGCATGTCCAGGTAGCTGTTGTCCCACTGCGTCGGCGTCGGGTTCCAGGCGCCTTCCAGGCCGCTACCGATGGTGTCGGCACCCTTGCCGCTGCCGAACCGGCTGGTCCAGCCCAGGCCCTGCTCCTCGATGGGGGCGCCCTCGGGCGGCGGACCGACCAGCGCCGGGTCGCCGGCGCCGTGGGTCTTGCCGAAGGTGTGCCCGCCGACGGTCAGCGCCACGGTCTCGTAGTCGTTCATCGCCATGCGCGCGAACGTCTCGCGAACGTCGCGGCCGGACGCCACCGGGTCGGGCTTGCCGCCCGGCCCCTCCGGGTTCACGTAGATGAGGCCCATCTGCACCGCGGCGAGCGGGTTCTCGAGGTCCCGGTCGCCGGAGTGGCGGGTGTCGGCGAGCCACTCGGTCTCGGACCCCCAGTACACGCTCTCGTCGGGCTCGTAGACGTCCTTGCGGCCACCGCCGAAGCCGAAGGTCTTCAGGCCCATCGACTCGAGGGCGCAGTTGCCGGCCAGGATCATCAGGTCCGCCCAGGAGATCTTGTTGCCGTACTTGCGCTTGATGGGCCACAGCAGCCGGCGGGCCTTGTCGAGGAGCACGTTGTCCGGCCAGCTGTTGAGCGGCGCGAAGCGCTGTTGCCCGGAGCCCGCGCCCCCGCGGCCGTCCCCGATGCGGTAGGTGCCCGCCCCGTGCCAGGCCATGCGGATGAACAGCGGCCCGTAGTGGCCGTAGTCGGCCGGCCACCACTCCTGCGAGTCGGTCATCAGGGCGTAGAGGTCTTGCTTCAGCGCCTTGAAGTCGAGCGTCGCGAACGCCTCCGGGTAGTCGAACGTCTGGCCCAGCGGGCTGGGCCGCGGGCCGTTCTGCCGCAGGATGTGAAGGTTGAGCTGCTCCGGCCACCAGTCCCGGTTGGACCGATGCTCGGTTCCGGCGTGCACCACCGGGCACGCGCCTGCGTCCGTGTCAGGCTTCTCCGCCATGCTTGCCTCCCGTCTCCGGCCGGAGCCCGGTGAGGCGGCAACCCGCCACCGCCAGGCCGCGACGACCGCTAGCAGCGACGATCTCCTCGAGAATGGCGGGCTCGCGTCAGCGTGCGCTGCCCCCCGGACAGGGCCATCCTCGGTCGACGGTTACGGCGCCGATCGCTCGGCAACCAGTGGCTCGAAGTCTACCGCGTCACGATCGGGGCTCGTGTAGGCGTCGGCGCGTGGGCCCCTTTGGGGCCGGCAGCGGTTCCGGCGTGCCGATGCGGCCGCCCCGCCTCGCGGACGGCAGGTCCACTCGGGCGCTATCCGCAGGGTCAGGCCGTGGCCCGGCCTGCCGCTCCCGTGGCGCGAATGCGACCGCTGGCCACCTCCCGCAGCGCCTCCCGCGCCCGGGCGTACACGGCCCGATGATCGGGCGCGTCGGCGCTCTGCTGCCACACCGAGCGCAGCGCGCGGTACAGCGCGCTGCCGATGTTCACCTTCACCACGCCCAGCTCCCGCGCGGCCGCCAGGTCCGGCTCGGGGATGCCGCTGCCGCCATGCAGCACCAACGGCCGCCCCACCCGCTCCGCGATGGCACGAAGCCCCTCCAGATCGAGCGTGCTATCGCGACCGTGCTCGCTCCCGACCGACACCGCCACCATGTCCGCCCCCGCCTCCTCGAACAACCGCTCCACCTCCTCGGGACGGCTGGCCGTCGCGCTGCCGTGGTTGAAGCTCTCCGCCGCCACCTCCACCGCCGCCCCCATGGCGTGCGCCACCTCCGCGATGCGGCGCGTCTCGGCCACCACCTCACCGAAGGGCCGCTCCGCACCATCGAACATCACCGAGCCGTAGCCGGCCCGCAGGCACGCCATCGCCATCTCGAAGCCCTGTCCGTGGTCGAGGTGCAGCAACACCGGCACGGGCGCGCGCTCCGCGAACGAGCGCACCAACCCGGCCGCCGCGAGCGGCGGCACCTGGTCGAGGTCGGCCGGGTAGGTCTGCACGATGATCGGCGCGGCGGCCTCCGCCGCCGCCTCCAGGCACGCGCGCACCATCTCCACGCTGCAGACGTTGAAGGCCGGCATGGAGAACCGCTGCGCGAACGCCCGGCCGATCAGCTCGCGGCCGTCCTCGACGAACGGCACCTCAGAACCCCCCGCGCGCCTCGACGAACGCCAGGGCCTCGTCCTCGTACGCGCTGAAGTTGGCGCAGCCATGCCGCGTCACCACGATCGCCCCGCAGGCGTTGCCCATGCGCGCGCTCCGGTACCAATCCCACCCGTGGGCGCGCCCGTAGATCACCCCGGCGGCGAAGGCGTCGCCCGCCCCCAGCACGTTCATCACCTCGACCTCGAAGCCGGGCACGCGCGTCATGGCGCCGTCCGCCAGGTGGACGGTGCAGCCCTCCTGCCCGCGCTTCACGATCAGCGCTTCCGGACCCGGCCGGCGCGAGAGCATCCCCGCGATGTTCGCTTCCACGTCCCCGCGGATGACCGGCGCCGAGATCTGCTGATCGCGGATCTCGATGTCCGCCGGGTCCGTGAGCATCGCAGCGTTGATCTCCTCCACCGTCCCAAAGGCCACGCTCACCAGCGGCAGCAGCGCCCGCACCGCCAGCCCGAACGCCCGCGGATCATGCCACTGGTCCGCCCGAAAGTCCAGATCCAGGTACACCGTGCGGCCCGCCCGCGCCGCCTGCTCCGCAGCGAAGAATGCCGCCGACCGGCTCGGCTCCGCATACAACGCCGTCGCGGAGATCTCCAATGCTCCCGCTTCGGCGATCGGCGCCGCCGCCACGTCATCGATGGTCAGCGCCATGTCCGCGCAGTTGTCACGGTAGTACACCAGCGGGAACCGGTCCTCCTCGATCCCCAGCAGCACCGCGCTGGTGCGCTTGCCGTCCTTCACCGGGATGAAGCGCGTCTCCACGCCCTCGGCGTCGAGGAAGCGGCGGATGAAGTCGCCGACCTTGTCGCGCCCGAAGGCGGTCAGCAGCGCCACCCTCAACCCCAGCCGGCGCGCGCCCACGGCGATGTTGGTGGGGCTGCCGCCCACGTACGCCGCGAAGCTGGAGATCTCCTCGAAGGGCACCCCCACGTCATTGCTGTAGAGGTCGATCGACGAGCGACCCAGCGTGATCAGATCGAACGTGTCGCCGCTCACGTCGTGCGCCTCGGAGCCGCCGGCTGCAGGCGTCGGGCCGCCGCTCCGTCACCACCCCGGCCCGCGGACCAACGCCCAAGGCTCGGCGCGACGGGGCGTCCGGGACGCTGGCGCACGCGCCCCGTCATGGGCGCTCGACCGGCTCGGCGTGCCCGAGCGCCTGTACCTCGGGTGGCGCGGCCAGGTCGGCCGCGGCGGCGTCCTCGGCCGCCGGCCCGACCACCTCGCAACGCAGCGCGCGGCTCGCCAGCTCGACGAAGTCCGGCGGCGCCGCGGCGTCGGTGATGAGCGCGTCTGCCTGGTCGAAGTCGGCGAAGCGGGCGAGCGTCACCCGCGAGAGCTTGCTGGCATCGGCCAGCACGATGGTGCTGGTCGACGAGCGCACCATCGCCGCCTTCGTCTCCGCCTCCAGCGCGTTCGGCGTGGTGAAGCCGTGGTCGATGTGGACGCCGGTCGCGCCCATGAAGGCCGTGTCGGCGTGGTAGGAGCGCAGCGTCTCCACCGTGGCGGGTCCGATCATGGCGAGGCTGTGGTGCCGGAGGTGACCTCCGAGGAGCATCACCTCCAGGCTGGTGCCGGCGAGCTCCAACGCCACCGCGATGGAGTTGGTGATCACCACCAGGCGCTTGTGGTGGCGCCGCAGCAGACGGGCCAGCGCCAGTGTGGTGCTGCCGGCGTCGAGGATGATCGACTCGCCCTCGTGGACCTCGTCCAACGCGCGCTGCGCGATGGCGCGCTTGGCCTGGGCACGAAGGTGCTCCTTCTCCTTGAACGAGGGGTTGTAGAGCACCCGCGGCGCGAACACCGCGCCGCCGTGCACCCGCTGCAGGAAGCCGCGCTCCTCGAGCTGCTTGAGGTCCTTGCGGATGGTGACCTCGCTGACGTCGAAGCGCGTGCTGAGATCGTCCACCGAGACGGTACGCTCGCGCTCCAGGAGATCGATGATGGTGCTGCGCCTGGTCTCCGCCTTCATGGCTCGCCTCGGATGGGAAGCGCGAGCGGCCTCCCCCGCCAGTCCTCGCGCATCCAGGCCCAGTCGCTGTCGTCGACCGGCGGCGTGGCGCGCGCCTCGTCCTGCAGCTCTCCGGCCATGTAGTTCAGGTAGTACAGGTTCGATCCCGGCGGGGCCGCCACCGGGTGGTAGCCGCGCGGCACCAGCACCAGATCCCCGTCCCGTACCACCATCAGCTCGTCGACCTCGCCGTCCGGCGTGTAACTGCGGTGGATCCCCCAGCCATGCCGCGGCTCGATCTTGTAGTAGTACGTCTCCTCCACGTACGCCGAGCCCTCCTCGCCGTCGTGCCGGTGGGGCGGCCAGCCCGACCAGAAGCCACTCGGCGTGTAGACCTCGAACAGGTAGAGCCGCTCCGCCGGCAGATGGGGCCCCAGGATGTGGCTAACCTGGCGGTAGGCGTTGGCGCCACCGCGCATCTCCACCTTCATCTCCTGGGGTTGGAACAGCCGCAAGGGGTAGCGGCCCTCGGCCGGTGCGCCGCCCACGGTGAACTCGAACCCGCCGCTCGCCTCGACGGTGAAGCGCGTGCCGGGAGGCAGGTAGAGCACGGAG
>Ga0315535_1001598_pt1 | contig 14927 bp, 14 predicted proteins | sample SalMarSW160220MG_2_FD_203092 | JGI IMG/M metagenome (GOLD analysis project Ga0315535, IMG submission 203092) | Salt marsh sediment microbial communities from the Plum Island Ecosystem LTER, Massachusetts, United States - Salt Marsh Sediment SW1602-20 ...
GGGCGTTGCGTTCGAGAAGAAGCTCGAGTTCTTGTCCACGCCGACAGTGGCTGGCGCGGCCAGCACGGGTGTCGACGCCCAGGTGTTCGCATACGCGCCGCTCCTTCTTGGAGTGTGCTTGATGGTCTTCGGCGTCATCTTGTGGGCGTCAGACCGCTTCATCACCCGCGCCGAGAGCCTTGATCACATGACGTGGCTCAAAGCCCTCGCCGTCGGAGTCGCGCAGGCCACAGCGCTCATTCCCGGGGTATCACGATCCGGTTCCACCATGACGGCAGGTCGTCTGGTTGGGCTTGAGCGTGAGGCAGTGGCCCGATATTCCTTCATGGCGGCTGCGCCAATCATCGCTGGCGCCGCGGTGTATGGCCTCAAGGACGTGCCACTCAGCGAGTTATTGTCCTTGGACTGGGTACTTGGGTTCGTAGCAGCGACAATCTCGTCGGTCGTGGTAATGCGCTGGATGCTCGGCTACGTGAAGAAGAACTCTTTCGCAGTCTTCATGTGGTATCGGATCGCTTTCGGTGCGCTCGTGATCGCGATCTTCTTTCTTCGCAGATAGAGGGAGGATGGTGTCGGCGCGAAACCTTATACTTGTGGCGCAAGGAATTCATGGTGACCGATTCGCAGCCTGATTCGCAGTAGGAGTCCGTGAATGGCGTCTTCGCGTGCAAAGACCAAAACCACGAAGCGCAGGTCCCTGCTCGGGACGAGGCGAGTGAGCAGGAAACCCGTTTCCAGAACACCCGGTTCCCAGAAGCGGCCCCTGCTCGATGACCGCACGAAGCGAGAGGTTGTTGGAGTCGCCCTCGCGTTGGTCGGCATCGCCCTTCTCATCGCCGTGCTCAGTCGCCATACCGGAGTCGTCACGGATGCGAGCGCATACGCGCTTCGCCAGTCGTTCGGACTCGGAGCGATTCTGATTCCGGTTCTTCTCGTCGTGTGGGGAGTGAGCTTCTTCATTCGTGCCGAGATCCACGAACTGCGCACGGGTGTTGGGCTGGCTCTCGTCGCCCTTTCGGTGATCTCCATCGCCGCAATGACCACCGTACGCGGGAATCCATCGCCTCAAGACGCGATCTTCTCCTCGGCGACCTCCCTCGCCTCGCACGGTGGCTACGTCGGAGGCGGCGTCGCGTGGGCACTCGCAAGTACCGTGGGCGGCACGATCGGGTTCATCCTTCTCGGCGGGCTCGTGGTGGTCGGGCTGATCTTGGGCGGAATGTCGATCGGCGGCATATTCGCCTGGGTTCAGCGCGTGTTCCACTTCGAGCGACCTGAAGGGCAAGCCGAGGAGCGCGTGCGTCCACGTGCCCCTCGAACGGCTCCGCTCTCCGAGGACAATCTCGATGAAACCCCCGTCGAGGCGGCGGCAGCCGATCTTGGCGTTCACCGCCGCAGAGCCGCCGAAGCTCCCGACCCGGAGATCGCGCGCAACACTGTCCCGACCCCGCGGGGAGGCGCGCCGCGAGCCCTGGAGGGCTTCGTCCTGCCGCCGCTCACGTTGTTGCATAAGACGGCTGCGTCGAGCGCCTCCGCCCACAAAGCATCTGACGCCGAGCAACGCAACACAGCGGACGCGATCACCGAGACACTCGCTACATTCGACATTCCCGCACGAGTCGTCAGCTGGATCGCCGGCCCGACGGTCACGCTGTTCGAACTTGAAATCGCCAAGGGCGTGCGGCTCTCTCGCGTCACGGCACTCGCGGACGACCTCGCGCTCGCCCTGGCGGCCTCCACCGTTCGCATTCTGGCCCCGATTCCTGGCAAGTCGCTGGTCGGAGTCGAAGTGCCGAATCAGCGCAGAACGTCGGTTACGCTCGGCGACGTGGTCACGCCGGCGGGAGAAGGCGGCCCGCTGCTTCTCGGTATCGGCAAGGACGTCGCCGGGACTCCGGTGCTTGCGGACCTTGCCACGATGCCACACCTGCTGCTCGGCGGCACCACAGGCTCCGGCAAGTCGGTGGCCATCAACTCCATGCTCATGTCGATCCTCATGCGTACGACGCCTGCCGAGGTCCGCATGATCCTGATCGATCCCAAGCGAGTCGAGCTCTCGCTCTACAACAACGTGCCACATCTCTACGTGCCTGTCGTGACCGAGCCAAAGGAAGCCGCTAGCGCGCTGGCGTGGTCCGTCTCGGAGATGGAGCGACGTCTCAAGGTGCTGCAAACGGCCGGCGCGCGTAATATCGGTTCCTACAACTCCATGGTGCAAGACGGCAAAGCACCTGAAGGTGCCAATGAGCTGCCGTATCTCGTGATCGTCATCGATGAACTCGCCGACTTGATGATGGTCGCTGCCAAAGAAGTCGAGGACTCGATCGTGCGCATCGCGCAACTCGCCCGCGCTGCCGGAATCCACCTCATCGTTGCCACCCAGCGGCCCGAGGCCAACGTTGTCACCGGCATCATCAAGGCCAACATCACGAACCGCATCGCCTTCAACGTCGCTAGCGCGATCGACAGCCGAGTAATCCTCGACCAGCCAGGTGCCGAGAAACTCGTTGGCCTCGGCGACATGTTGTACTCAACGCCCGCCTGGGCCAAGCCCAAGCGCATCCAGGGCTGCTTCGTGGCCGAGCCAGAAATCGAGGCGGTTGTCGAGCATCTCAAGAAGCAGGGCGAACCCGACTACCACGAGGAGATCCTGCACCTCAAGGTCTCGTCCAATGGCGGCGGAGTGGACCACGGCGAACAGGATGATCCGCTTCTGTGGGACGCCGCTGATATCACCGTTACCAGCGGTCTCGGATCGACCTCCATGCTCCAGCGCAGGCTCAAAGTCGGCTACGCGCGAGCTGGCCGTATCATGGACATGCTCGAGTCGAAGGGCATCGTCGGCCCGCCCGATGGGAGCAAGCCGCGCGAGGTACTGGTTGATGTTGAGGATCTCGAAGGAATCCGTGCCTTCGAGCGTGACAACGTAGGGAGCGAGGCACCGTAGACATGGGGCAACTCGGAGACACGCTGCGCGAGCGCCGCATGTCACTCGGGATATCGCTTGAGACCGCTGAGGCCGACACGAAGATTCGTGGACGGTTGATTGAGGCGTTGGAGATGGGCGACTACGGCAAGTTGCCCAACCCAGGTTACGTGCGTGGCTACGTCTCGAGTTACGCGCGCTATCTCGAACTCGATCCAATTCCGCTGCTCGCGATGTATCGGGCCGAAACAGGCGCCGGACGCTTTCATGAAATCAACCTCCCGGAGCAGCAAGTTGCCGGTCGTCACGAGCAGCACGCCGTGCCATGGCGCGTCGCCGTGATTGCGGCCGTCATCGTGGTCATCATCGCTGTCGGCGGGTGGATCGCGTATCGCGCCGTTCGCGGCCCGGCCACGCCACCGCCGATTCCATCGACAGCGACGACCGGATCGGGTAATCCCGGACAAACGCAGACTGCCGCACCGCCGTTCGTGCTCAAAGTCAGTGTCGGGAAGGACAGTGCGTCCACCCTGAAGGCGACGATCGATGGCAGCGTCGCCTTCGATGGCACGCTGGCCGGCGGACAATCCGAGACGTTCCAGGTGGCGGATACGGCTGTACTCAAGATCGGCAAGCCAGCCAACGTCACCGTGACGCGCGATGCGAAGAAGCTTGAGTTGCCCAAGAAAGGCCCGGCTACCCTGACACTGAACGCGAACGAGTCCCAGTAGGGAACCCGCTCGCCGGCGACAAGGAGGATTGATGGCCAAAGACAGCAGCTTCGATGTGGTGTCCGAGGTGGACCTTCAGGAGGTCGACAACGCCTTTCAGCAGGCGCAGAAGGAACTTGTACAGCGCTACGACTTGAAAGACTCCGGTGCCAAGCTCGAGTTTTCGAAGCACGACAAGAACTTCACACTCCACGCTCCGAGCGACTTCGTCGGCAAGCAAGTTGTCGATATCCTCAACACGAAGCTCGTGCGTCGCAACGTCGACCTCAAGGCAATCGCCTGGGGCCAGCCGGAAGCGGCGAGTGGCGGGACGGTACGAATTGTCGGCACCATCGTTATGGGTATCGAGACCGATCTCGCGAAGAAGATCAACAAGGACATTCGCGACGAGAAACTCAAGGTCAAGGTGCAGATCGAAGGCGACAAGCTGCGCGTCTCCTCGGCAAGCCGCGATGCTCTTCAGAGTGTCATCGCCTTCCTCAAGAAGGCCGACTACGGTATCCCGCTGCAGTTTGTGAACTACCGGTAGCGACGCCTTGACGCAACCTCCCGCAATCGCATTCGTCACGCTCGGCTGCCCGAAGAACGAAGTCGACACCGACCGCATGAGGGCAGCGGTCGTACAATCCGCCTTCGGCCTCGCCGAGCAACCCAGCGACGCGGACATCGTGGTCATCAACACGTGCGCGTTCATCCGCGAGGCCACCGAGGAATCGCTCGGCACCATCTTCTCGCTTGCCAATGAGTCGCTGCCTGATCGCGCTGATCGCGCGCTCATCGTGACCGGCTGCCTGCCTTCGCGCTACGGACGTGACCTTGATCAGCAGCTCCCCGAAGTCGCGGCGCTTCTTCCCGTCGCCGAGGAAGGCGACCTCCTCGCGACCATCGAGCGGATCACGGGGGTCTCGGCAGGCAGGGGAGTGCGCCAGAGCGCGTCGGACACCAGTGCGGGCGCGCGCGACGCGGTCGGTGCCAGCGCCGTCTCCGAGGGCGACTCCGCCATGATGCGCACCGATAGCGAGCCCTCGGCGTACCTGCGGATATCGGATGGCTGCCATCGGGCGTGTGCGTACTGCACGATCCCGGCGATTCGCGGCCCCCACGTCAGCGTGCCGCTGGACGCAATCGTTGCCGAAGCGCGGCAGCTCGTCGCTTTGGGCGCCAGGGAGATCGTGCTGGTCGGGCAAGACATCACCGCATGGGGCCGCGACCTCGACGGTGCCGGGACCCTCGCCGATGTCGTGCGGGCTGTCTCGGCGGTTCGTGGCGTTGCGTGGGTTCGCCTCATGTACGTGCAGCCCGACGGCGTGACCGATGAGCTGCTCGAGGTTATGGCAAGCGCCTCCAATGTCTGCCACTACCTCGACATGCCGCTCCAGCATGCGTCCGCCACAGTCCTGCGATCAATGGGAAGGCGCGGCAGCGGCGTCGACTTCCTGTCTCTGATCGCTCGCATTCGCGCGATCCTGCCGGATGTCGTCTTACGCACGACACTGATCGCCGGCTTCCCCGGCGAGACTCGCGACGACGTCAAACAGCTTCACGCATTCATGCAAGAAGCGCGTTTCGACTACATTGGCGTGTTCGCGTACTCTCCCGAAGAAGGCACAACAGCCGCCGAGATGCCCGACCAGGTGCCGCCACGCACACGACGTGCCCGCGCACAGCGCCTGCGTGATGTGGCCGACGAGATCGGGTTCGAGAAGGCTGCCGAGCAGATCGGCCGCACGCACACGGTCCTTGTCGAAGGCGTGGACGAGGACGGCAGTGTCGTCGGTCGTTGGTGCGGGCAGGCGCCGGAGATCGATGGTGTTGTCGTGCTCGATCGCGGCTCGGCTGGCGAGATTGTCTCGGCACGCATTCTGGATTCGCTTGGATACGACCTGGAAGGCGAGGTGTTCTGACGTGGCGCAAGCGGAAGGTTCTCGGCTCCACCTCAACGCCGCCAACAGCGTCACGCTCGCCCGAATGGTCTTCATCCCCGTCTTCCTCGTTGTTCTGCTCGGGGACTGGCCGCGGTGGCTTCAGGGGCCTGCGCTGCTGTACGCACTCCGCCCGTGGATCGCAGCCCTGGTGTTCGGCGCGCTTGCGGCGACCGATGGCGTGGACGGCTACTTGGCGCGTTCGCGCAACGAGGTGACGACGTTCGGCAAGTTCCTCGATCCACTCGCCGACAAACTCCTGGTCACAGCTGCCCTTCTGGCGCTCGTCGAGATCCACGTCGTGCCTGCGTGGATCGCTCTGGTGATCATATCGCGCGAGTTCATCGTTTCTGGCTTGCGCATGGTTGCATCCGCTGAAGGTACGGTGATCGCGGCCTCGTGGTACGGCAAAGTCAAGACGGTGCTGCAGATCACGGCCATCCTGCTGTTCATTGTCAAAGACAGCAGCGTGTTCGCCGGATTCTCAGTCGACCTCCAGCTGTGGGTGCAAGTCACGGCATGGACGGTCATGGGAGCTGCGGTTGTGATGACCATCATGTCGATGATCGACTATTTCGTGCATGCTCGTGACGTGCTCATAGGGCCATGGTCGAGTGCACCCTTGCGTGCCGATGCAGAGCCCCGCATCGATCGAGGCGCCGCACACGAGACCGACGAGACTGTCGACTAGGAGCTGGGATGTACGAGCGCCGAGACGCCGCCATCGTCACCGTGGGATCTGAGCTAGTCGAAGGATTACGCGTCGACACGAACACCGCCCAAGTCGCTCGCGACATCTCTCGCTTCGGCTTCGCGGTCCAGGAAGCCGTGAGTGTCGGTGACGACGTCGCACTGCTCGCCGAGACGCTCGCGCGGCTGGCCTCGGCGTGCGCACTCGTAATCGTCACAGGTGGACTCGGCCCGACCCATGACGACGTCACGCGCGATGCCGCATCGGCAGCACTCGGTCTGCCCATGCACTCCGATCCTCGGCTTGTGGGATTCCTCGAGCCGTTCGTCGCGCGACACGCGCACCCCAAGTCGGCGGAGCGGATCCTCTCGCAGGCACTCGTGCTCGACGGCGCCGAGGTTCTGTGGCCGTCGACAGGTACCGCGGCCGGCCAGATCGTTGCGACGCCTGCAGGACAGATCATCTTGTTGCCTGGCCCGCCACACGAGATGCGCCCGATGCTCACCCAAGCCCTCGGACGCTTCACCTCCCAGCGGGCCGAAGCACGCGAACTCGGCGTCACGGGATGGCCGGAATCCGACGTGCAGCACGCCGCGCAGAGCGCGCTCGAATCCTTCGAGGGCATCCAGCTGACCATACTGGCTCGACCCGGAGACATTCGGGTACTCCTCCTCGACGAGGGGGCGGGGGAGGCAGAGCTCGATCGCGCAGCCCACGCAATTGCCGAGAAGATCGGAGCCGCATGCTACTCGACCGACGGCTCAACACTCGCTGATACCGTGATACGTGAAGCGAGTGCCCGCGGCCTGACCATTGCGACCGCCGAATCGTGCACTGGCGGCATGGTGGCCGCGGCACTCACTGACGTCGCCGGCGCGTCACAAGCGTTCCTCGGCGGAGCGGTGACCTACTCCAACGCCTCCAAAACGCGCCTGCTCGACGTTTCGCCTGCCGACCTCACCCGACACGGCGCCGTCAGCCGGGAGGTGGCCGCCGCCATGGCACGCGGGGCCAAAGAGCACTTCAGCGCCGATGTGTGCGTGTCCGTCACCGGAATCGCCGGACCTTCCGGCGGCACTGCCGACAAGCCAGTCGGGACCGTGTGGTTCGGCGTTCTCTCAAGCGCTCGCGACGGCATGGAGACGCAAGAACTCGTCACATGGACCGGTGCCAGCCGAGAAGCCATCCGCGCACGCGCAACCGCACGCGCTCTCGACCTCGTGCGTCGTGAGGTGATCGGCGCATGAGCGCTCGGCGTAGTTTCGTCGCTATTGAGCTCCCACCGCTCGTCGTGGCGGCGTTGCTTCGCGCCGGAAAGTCCATCCGCTTGGCCGCCACACATTGGCGCGATGACAAGTGGGTTTCCGAGCACAACCTGCACATCACTCTGAAGTTCCTCGGGACTGTCGAAGACAATGTCCTCCAGGCTCTTCAGGCTGACCTCGGCCCAGCGCTTGCGAACGTCGCGATCTTTCCGCTGGCACTCGAGCGCACGCTCGCGGTGCCGCACCACGGTCATCGCAACATGATTTGGGCCACGTTTGCGGACCCTGACAGTCAATGCGCAACCCTCGCCTCCATCGTTGACGAAGTCGCCGCGCGACATGGCATCGAACGCGACACGCGACCCTTCGTGCCTCACGTGACGCTCGTCCGCGCCCGCAAGCCGCGCCGACTCACCGATGAGGCTCTGGCCTCGGCAAATGCAGAGATCCTCGCTCACCACGTTTCGATGTCAGTGTCATCGGCTACGCTTCTCGCAAGCACGCTGACGCCAGCTGGACCCATCTACGAGCGTCTTCATAAGTGGACCTTCTCGCCAAGAAGATAGGCCCGTGCTCGCGCAGGAAGCCGAGCTTCGTTGACATCGAACACGTGTTCGTGTAGGGTCGAGTTGCCCTCGTGGGGACTCTCGGCACCGGATTGGAGCGAGTGAAGTATGGACCGCGAGAAAGAGAAGATTCTCGACGTCACCAAAGAGCAGATCGAGAAGAAATTCGGCAAGGGTTCCTTGATGAAGCTCGGCGAGCACGCCGCCTCAGACCAGATCGCGGCTATCCCAACCGGCTCTCTTGCGCTCGATGCCGCTCTCGGCATTGGCGGTGTGCCAAGAGGCCGGATTGTCGAGATATATGGGCCCGAATCTTCCGGAAAGACAACCTTGGCCCTTCAAGTTGTCGCCGAGGCTCAGGCGGCCGGGGGCGTTGCCGCTTTCATCGATGCCGAGCACGCCCTCGACCCCAGCTACGCATCTCGCCTCGGTGTCGACATCGATGAGATTCTCATCTCGCAGCCCGACACCGGAGAGCAAGCGCTCGAAATCTGCGACATGCTTGTTCGTAGCGGTGCTATCGACGTCGTCGTCATTGACTCCGTTGCGGCACTCGTGCCCCGCGCCGAACTTGAGGGCGAAATGGGCGATGCCTCCGTCGGCCTGCAAGCCCGCCTCATGAGCCAGGCTCTCCGCAAGCTCGCCGGATCGCTCAACAACACCAACACGACGTGTATCTTCATCAACCAGCTCCGAGAGAAGATCGGTGTCATGTTCGGCAGTCCCGAGACAACAAGCGGCGGTCGCGCCCTCAAGTTCTTCTCGACCGTTCGCATCGACGTTCGCAGAATCGACTCGATAAAGGCGGGCACCGAGATCGTCGGAAACCGCGTTCGCGCGAAAGTCGTCAAGAACAAGGTGGCCGCACCCTTTCGGCAAGCCGAGTTCGACCTCATGTACGGCACTGGCATCAGCAAGGAGGGATCGGTCCTCGACCTTGCGGTCGAGGAGGGGATCGTTGCCAAGTCCGGAGCATGGTACACCTGTGGCCAGGAAAGACTCGGTCAGGGTCGAGAAGCAGCGAAGGACTTCTTGCGCGAGAATCCCTCTCTCCGTGACGACATCGAAGGCAAGGTACGCGCTCAGCTTGACCTTCCTCCGCTCAAAGAGGCCGCACCGGTGGTTCAAAACGCACCTGTGGAGGTCGCCCCTGCGGTCAAAGACATCTCCAGGCCCAAGGCCACTGCGTCGGCCGCCTCGTAGGCCCCGACCCGCGTGTCAGCGCACATTCTTCGAATCGAAGACGTCGGGCCTGAGCGCAAGGCTCGGCGTCTCGTCTTCGATGACGGCAGCGACCCGCGGCTCACTTCACTGGCTGCCGTGCGCAAGCTCGGGCTCGAAGAAGGGGCCGAGGTCTGTCCTGAACAGCTCGACGACGCCTTGACAGAGGTTGAGGAGCCCCTTGCCAGGGAACGCGCGCTGCGCCTTCTCGGCTATCGGGACCGTTCGAGAGCGGAATTGACGCGCAAGCTGTCCGACTCGGGCTATCCTGACGATCTGGCTCGGCGGATCTCGGATCGGTTCTTGCAGGTCGGGCTCGTTGACGACGAGCGTTTCGCCGCTGCTTGGACGCGCTCACGGCGCGCCGCCCGAATCGGCCCGCGCCGCATTGAGCGTGAGCTTCTCGCCAAGGACATCGATCCTGAGATCATCGCCGACGCACTTGCCACCGAATGTCCTGACGATTCACAGGTTGACCAGGCGATCCAGGCGCTGCGCGGCGCGGTTGCGCGCAGCGCGAAACAGCGAGACACCCTCATTCGCAGACTCGTGGCCAAAGGCCACGCACTCCCCGTTGCGGTGCAGGCGGTGGACACAGCCTCTTCGCGCGCTGGTGATATTCGGCAGCCTTGACGGTTTGACCTGCTCAACGTAGCATTCGTGCTGGCATCAGTGATCCTCCGCTGCAGCGTCAAGGACGCCACCGGCGGTTTCTATGTAGCACGCAAAGAGGCTCGGACAGAACGGCCTGAGAGGTCGTTGCTGGCGTATTCCGGGTATTTCCTGGCCAAAGCAGCATAGGCGGATCGTGATGCCGGGCGGCCCATCGTCCGGTTTCGCTTCTCTTTGAGACCGCTCGTTGGGCGCTTCATGACACGACGAGACGATCCCGAAAGGAGGGCGAACGTGGCCGTCACACTCGCTACAATCGCAGTCGCATTGGTCATTGGTGTCGCCCTCGGCTATGCAGTCAACCGCTTCCTGATCAAAGACCGTACCGCCCGTGCCGCCGAGTCGGCGGAGCGTGTGGTACGAGACGCGGAGAAGCAAGCCGAGACCCTCAAGAAAGAATCACTCCTTGAGGCCAAAGATGAGATTCTGAGACTCAGGCAGGAAGCCGAAGCCGACAACAAGGAGCGCCGCAAGGAAATTCAGGCGCTCGAAACGCGCTTGTCCGACCGTGAGGCTTCCATCGATCGCAGAGCGGAATCCCTCGACAAGAGGGAGCATCAGCTCTCTTCCCAGGCCGGGCAGATCGCCAAGTCCGAGAAGGAGCTCGAAGAGCTGATCGCCGAGGAACGCGACCGTCTCGAGCATCTCGCGGGCATGACCGCCGACCAAGCACACCAAGAACTCCTCTCGCGCGTCCAGGACGACGTGAAGCGCGATGCAGCAGCATTCATTCGCGAGTCCGAGACGCGTGCACGGGAAGAGGCCGACAAACGCGCGCGTAACATCGTGGGCATTGCAATCCAGCGCGTCGCAGCAGACCATACGGCCGAGTCCACGGTTTCCGTCGTCCATATCCCCAGTGACGACATGAAGGGCCGGATCATTGGCCGAGAGGGCCGCAACATCCGCGCGTTCGAACAGATGACCGGCATCAACCTCATCATCGATGACACACCCGAAGCCGTCATTCTCTCGAGCTTCGACCCAGTCCGGCGTGAGATCGGGCGTATCACGCTCGAAACCCTCATCGCCGACGGCCGCATCCACCCAGCACGCATTGAGGAGATGTTCAACAAGGCGGAAGCCCTGGTGACTCAGCAAGTGCACGAGGCGGGCGAGCAGGCGGCGTTCGACAGCGGCATCCATGGCTTGCATCCTGAGCTGATCCGCACGCTCGGTCGACTCAAGTTCCGCACGAGCTACGGTCAGAACGTGCTCAAGCACTCACTGGAGGTCAGCTACCTTGCCGGCGTGATGGCATCCGAACTCGGCGTAGACGTCCAACTCGCAAAGCGAGCTGGCTTGCTTCACGACCTCGGCAAGGCGATCGACCACGAGATTGAAGGGCCGCACGCGCTTCTCGGTGCTGACCTTGCTCGACGCATGAATGAGCCCAAAGCTGTCGTCCACGCGATCGAGGCGCATCACGGCGACATCGAGCCCAACACTGTCGAAGCCGTCCTCGTTCAGGCTGCCGATGCGATATCGGCAGGACGACCTGGCGCGCGTCGTGAGACGCTCGAGAGCTACATCAAGCGTCTTGAGAAGCTTGAGGCCGTTGCCAACTCCCACAAGGGAGTTGAGAAGACATATGCGATGCAGGCTGGCCGAGAGGTCCGCGTCATGGTGAAGCCCGAACAGATCTCGGACTCCGACGCCACAGTGCTTGCTCGCGACATCGCGAAGCAGATTGAAGACGAACTCGAATATCCGGGACAGATCAAGGTCATGGTTATCCGCGAGAGCCGGGCAGTTGACTACGCGAAGTAGCCGTACCTCATAGTCCGCGCACGCCCCCAAGATTCGCCGATCTGGCGAATCTTGTCTTTTCCTCTGGACAAGGCTGCATAATTCTTCATAAGGTCGGGAAGAAGACTCTACAAGAAACGGCTCGCGTATTCGCATATCTGCAACCCGGCTGACTTTTCGCGGATGTGAAGGCAGGAAGTGGGGCCTGTGCCGAGCAGTCATCACGAAGACGTCGATCATGTCCGGCGATCGTATCGGTTCATGTTCTTGGCGGCCGTGACTCTAGCTGCAGTCGGCGCTCCACTCCTCATGCAAGGTGTTGTCGCTCTCGTGTCCGGGTTCTCGGACTCCATGGGTCACCCAGTGGCTAGGGGTGTCGGGCTCTTCAGTCTCAGCGCACTGCCGATGGTTCTCGCATGGCTTGCGTGGCGCAGAACGCAGGACTTTCAGCGCTTCCTCGACGACGAGACGTAGAGACACTCCGTGGCATCTTGACGTGCGACGGTTGTCCACACCCTCCCTATTCCGTCACGCGGCCTGTAGACTGGACGCATGACTCCTTCCGATGAACTCCTCGAATTCGTGTCCTCAGTGTCTGGGGACGCGTTCCTCAAAGTCGAAGAAAGCTTCGGCGACGGCTATGTGCGGCTGAATGTCTCCGAAGCGGAGCGTCGTCAAGCCAAGCACGACATTCGATCCATCGAAGACATCGTTGTTGAGCTCCTGCGAAACTCGCGAGACGCGCACGCGCGCAGGATCTTTGTCGCCACGGGCAAGGAGGGGGACCGTCGCACGCTGACCGTCATCGATGACGGAATCGGCATCCCAAGTCCGATGGCCGACCGTGTCTTCGAGCCACGAGTGACGAGCAAGCTCGACTCAATGGTCGTCGACCAATGGGGCGTGCACGGGCGAGGCATGGCTCTGTTCTCAATCCGCAGCAACACCATCGAGGCAAGGGTAGCGAGTTCCGATCTGCACAAAGGCGCGGCCGTCGTGATCGCAACTGATACCTCACAGCTTGCTGAACGTGCGGACCAGTCTACGTGGCCGATCGTCGAACGTGACGACGAAGGCGCCCTCAAGGTGGCACGAGGCCCGCACAACATCGTGCGACGCGTTGTTGAATTCGCTGCTGAGCACCCAGGCATGGAACTCTACATCGGCACACCAACCGACATTGTCACCACCATGTCTGCGGTCGCCCGACGCGAGCTCGACACGTCCGAGCTGCTGTTTTGTGACAACTTGGACAAACTGCCGGTGTGGTTGCGCTGCGGCGCTTCCGCAGACGCAGGCGAACTGGTGGACGTTGCGGACTCCATCGGTCTGCCCATATCAGAGCGCACGGCGCATCGCGTGCTGGGAGGGGAGCTGCCAGCGGCGCGCCCCGTGCTCGAGGTCGTCACCGCAGCCGAGAGGGCTCCCGTAGCCCCCGCCGGGCCGGACATCTACCGAGACCGCCGCGGACTCAAGATCCACCATAGTGACGTTGCGATGTTTCGGACCGAACTTGAGAAGGCGTTTGACGCCATTGCCGAGCGATACTACCTGCATCTGAAATGCGAGCCAAAGATCACCGTCGGCAAGGAAGACATTCGCGTTCGTTTCGAAGTGGAGAAAGAGGACTGACGCGCACCCCGAACCCACGCTATACTGGTCGACGCACCTTCTTCGCAGATGCAGGCTCTTCGTAGCAGCGATCATCCTACGCATGCAGATGCCGCCACCAGGCGGCTCGTACCAGGTACGTACCAGGGAGGGGTCCGTGGAAGTCCTCAAGGTGTCGAGCAAGTCCAATCCCAACTCCGTCGCAGGAGCCCTGGCGGGTATCGTACGTGAACAGGGATCGGCTGAGATTCAGACGGTGGGCGCCGGCGCCTTGAACCAAGCGGTCAAAGCGATCGCGATTGCGCGTGGGTTCATTGCCCCTTCCGGAATCGAGTTGACATGCGTTCCTGCCTTCGCCGACATCGAAATCAACGGCGAGGAGCGCACGGCCATCCGCCTGCTCGTGGAGCAGCGAGACATGCACCGCTAGCTCGCGAGCACACATGAAAGCCGACCTCCACGTCCACTCAACCGCCTCGGATGGCACGCTCCGACCGTCGGCGCTTGTCCAGCGAGCACATGCGAACGGAGTCGACGTTCTGGCCCTGACCGATCACGATTCGGTTGAGGGGATTGCGCAAGCAAGGGCGGAGGCGCTCCGGATCGGCATGACGCTGATCGATGCAGTCGAACTTTCTGCCGTCGCCGACTCGCACGACATCCACATCCTCGCGTATTTCGTCGATCCCAAGAGCGAGCCGCTCGCGCGCTTGCTCCGCACGCTCAGGGACGCCCGAAGAGCTCGGGCAGAAGTCATGGTCGCAACGCTCAATAGTGCGGGCTACGACGTCTCCCTCGACGACGTACTGGCCATCGCTGACGGCGGGACGCTTGGCCGCAGTCACGTAGCCCGCGCCCTGGTCGGAGCGGGTCATGTCGACTCAATCCAGCAGGCCTTCGAGACCCTCATCGGCAGAGACAAGCCGTTCTACGTGCAGAAGCGCAGTGCCGAACCCAGCAAGGTCATCGCCGAGATCCGCGACCTCCACGCGATTCCCGTGATTGCGCACCCCGGAATCACCGCGGTAGATGACCTCATCCCCCAAATGGTGCAGGCCGGATTGCTCGGCATCGAGGCCTACCACGCTGACCACACCCCCGAGCAAGTGAACCGCTATGCCGATCTGGCCGCACACTACGGCGTGCTTGCCACCGGCGGTAGCGACTTTCACGGCCCAGGAGCACCGAATCCTGACGTCGGGTCGGTTGACGTGCCGGTCGTTGACGTTGAGGCGCTGCTGGCAGCTGGAGCGCGTCTGTAGGGGGCGGGACCATCCCGCACGGACCGGGCCCGCGCGCCGCACCTCTCAGGCCTCCTTGGCAACGCGTGCTACACTCCACCCGCCATGCAGACCTACCTGATTCGCACTTTCGGGTGCCAGATGAACAAGCACGACTCGGAACAGGTTGCGGGACTTCTCGCCGGACAAGGGATGGAGCCAGTCACCCAGGCCGAGGACGCAGACGTGGTCGTCTTCATGACCTGTTGCGTCCGAGAGAATGCCGACGAGCGCCTTCGCGGCCAGGTACGCTCGCTGAAGAGCATCAAGGCCCAGCGACCTGGACAGCTTAT
>Ga0315535_1001600_pt1 | contig 14925 bp, 14 predicted proteins | sample SalMarSW160220MG_2_FD_203092 | JGI IMG/M metagenome (GOLD analysis project Ga0315535, IMG submission 203092) | Salt marsh sediment microbial communities from the Plum Island Ecosystem LTER, Massachusetts, United States - Salt Marsh Sediment SW1602-20 ...
AATCAGCAGCAGACAAAATCTCAGATTCTCCGTTGTTGATTTGGAGAGTAATGGGAATATCTGATGCACCTTTAATTAAAATTCCATCAAGCCCTGAAGCTCGAATTCTCTCACCAAAATATCCTCCGGAGTGGGATTCCCCCCAGAGCCCAGTGATGGGCGATTTGCCACATACAACATGACGACCTGTGCATGGAGCAAGAGTTCCTGTCAAAGGGCCAGTCATGAATAAAATCATATTACCGGGGCCAAGAGGATCTGCTTTGGGGTCAATCAGATGATAGAGTAACCTGCTAGCATAACCACTTCCTCCCAAGAATTTTGAGGCTATTTTTTCATCAATATGGATTGTGCTAGTTTCCCTTTTGGAGAGATCTGCAACTAGAATTTTACCAGAATATCCAAACATTCAGTATCCACTCATCATTTCCCAGAGGTCTTGCTCATCCTCAACTACTTCATCTGGAAGAAGGTTGGGAGTTCCTATTTGTTTTGATATCATGTAAATTTTACATGTTCTTTCAAGAACTATTGCCAAGTGAAGCGCCTTCTCCAGAGTCTTTGCAATGCACACTGCTCCGTGATTAGCTATCAAAGCTGCACTCCGTTCCTCAATGGCTTGGCCAACATTTACTCCAAGCTGTTTTGTGCCAGGTATTGCATACTTACTAACTCTAATGTGTGAACCTAATTTGGGGACTGTTTCGTCAATAATTGGTGGAAGTGATTCATTTAGTACTGCCATGGCAGAAGCATAAATACTGTGGCTGTGAACAACTGCACCTGCAATAGAACGATTGTTATACAGTTCAAGATGCATTTGCCATTCTATACTTGGATTCTTTGTTCCTTCTATGACTTCACCATTTAGATCAATCACAACCATGTCTTCAACTTTCATCTCGGTGTAATGTATCGAACTCGGAGTAATTACAATATAGTCATCTACTCTGACACTAGCATTTCCTGAAGATCCTATCACAAGGTCGTTCTCAACCATCTTTAGACAGATATTTAGTAGTTCTTTCTTTGTTTCTTCGTACATTTCATTCACCTTCACTCCACATACTCTTTCACTTAGATCAGTAGGATCTGTAGAGATTAGTTCTATCATCTGGTTCAGGGACAGGTTTCTATTTGACCATGTTCTTTGACGAATCCAATTGGTGCTGTGATGAGAACACGCAATTAGTAAAACCTCCAATCCAGATGATTTCTATAATATTTCTCGCCTTAAACATTCATCGAGGCCAGTTTGTAGCGCAAACTACGATGCACTTCAAAGATTGTCCACCTCTTATATCCATTCTATTCTCATGAATACTTGTGAAATATTATGTCTGAATCTGCAATTGAGATAATCAATCTGACAAAACGGTTCGATGATATCACTGCAGTAGATAATCTCAGCCTCAAGATTGGCTGGGGTGAGCTTTTTGGTATTCTTGGACCTAATGGAGCTGGAAAGAGTACAGCAATCAATGTACTCAGCACTCTACTAGAACCCACTGAGGGGTCGGCAACAGTTGATGGATATGATGTGGTCTTTGACCCAGATAATGTTCGAAAAGTAATTGGTGTCTGTCCTCAAGAACCTGCATTCTATCCATATCTTACCGGAGAAGAGAACATCACTCTCATGGGAGAGATGCATCTTGTACCAAAGGGTGTCCTTAGAGAGCGTGTCAAGACCCTAGTAGAAAAAATTGGTATGGAGGACCATATCAAAAGACGTGCTAAGACCTACAGTGGAGGAATGATTCGGAGGGTCAGCATGCTTATGGCATTAATCAGTGACCCAAAGATAGCTCTCCTTGATGAGCCTACCGTTGCTATGGATCCAAAATCCCGTCATGCAGTCTGGGATTTCATTCGAGAGTTAAAGACCCAAGGCAAAGCAATCATCCTTACTACTCACTATATGGAAGAGGCACAGGAACTCTGTGACAGAGTTGCTATCATCGACGAAGGTCAGCTTATCGAACTTGGCGCTCCAACCAATCTGATGCAGAAGCATCAAGCAAAGAACTTGGAAGAGGTCTTTCTAAAATTGACAGGCAAAAAACTCGGGGAGGAGTTCTAGAATGAATCTGCGAAGAATTCTTGCATTGACAAATAAGGACCTCAAGAAGACCTCCCGTGAACCTGCGGTTCTTTTCCTACTTATTGTCTTCCCAATCGTGCTAACTATCATTTTTGGATTTGCATTTGGTGGAATTGGTGGAGGTACAACGACCAGTTTCGATGTAGGCCTTCTGAACCTTGATGTTACTGGTCCCCAAACCCAGTGGAGTGATTCATTTGTTGACAACCTGACATCTTCAGAAGTATTTGTTATCCATGATTTTGATGACAATACAACTGGACAAGCAGCACTTCTACAAGGAAACTTGGACGCATTCATTGTTATACCTGCAGGATTCGGAGATAGCATCGAATCGTATTATAGTGCTCCATCTGATCCAAGCGCATGGACCAACACTTCAATTGGGCTCTATGTCGATGGAGGGTCATTGATGGCAGTTTCAGCTGTTCCAGCTCTAGTTCAAAAGGAACTGATGGATACCATATTCGGTAGTGAATCCATGACAATTAGTTTACCAATTGAGATTAAGAGCCCAGCCTTGGTGGAGTCAAGTACTCTATCTCAATGGGATTTCATGGCTCCAGGGATTTTCGCATTTGCTGCAATCTTCCTAACAATGATTGTAGCCCAATCAATGACCTATGAAAGAGATGAAGGTCTCTTGAAGAGATTGAGGACAACTCCTGCATCTTCTTCAGAATATATGATCAGCCAGACTCTTTCTAATATGGCAATTGCAGTTGTGCAGGTGGCATTGGTATTAGCTTCAGCATATGCCATTGGTTACAGACCTGCTACAGGACCTGCGGGGATTGGATTTACATTCCTGATTTCTCTCGCTTTCGCCCTTGTAGCTGTTGGATTTGGTTTGATAGCTGCTACTGTTTCAAAATCTGCAGATGTTGCTACTGGTATTAGCTTCATCTTCATCATGCCACAGATGTTCTTTGGTACGTTCATGCCTCTTGGTGGAGCAACTGAAGTGATAGCACAGTTCATGCCGAGTAAGTACATCACAGATGCATTAACGACGCTCTTTCTTAGAGGCGCGCCGATTACATCAACGATAATCTGGTTTGATCTGGCAGTTGTATCTATTGTTGGATTGTTCCTCATCGGATTGGGAATCGCACTATTCGAGAGATTTGGATACAAATAGGGGGCCCTCAGGGGGCTCCATCTTTTTATTAAGGAGGTTTATCAAACTTGGAGTTGCTATCTAGAATTGAGGTGGTTAAATGAATCCCCAAGAAAACGAATCTAATGAGGAGATGATTGAGAAGGCAAAACAGCTATTGTTGCTTACTGACCTTGTTGACAAGTACCCTCTGGTAGTTGCACGCAGAGTATCTGGATTGGTCAATCTCATTATTGCGGGGGGAATGTCTTTCGCCACATTGATCTATATGACACTGCAAAATGTCATCGGACCAGGAGACCCACTCATTGTAAATCTGGGATTTGTTGCCCTCAGTCTTTTGTTCTCCTGGATTGTCGCATTTAGATTGGTATTACCACTGACGAGTTCATACCCTGAAAAAGAGAAAATAGATAATAACGAAAAATCCGGCATTATTGTTTGGGGAGTTCTAGTTGCTGCAATGGTCATCCTATCATTTGCAACAATTGGAACAGGAAATGCGCAACTATTCGCACCATTTCTACAAGTGATTATGGGAGTAGGTTTCCTCTCTAACTATATTGGGGCAAGAAGCGCAGTAGATGTTGAATTTCGCACTCGTGAGTATCTCTATTTCGCAATTGTTGTCTTTCTTAGCATCATCCCCATGATGATGTTTCTTGAGATTGCATATATATTCCTAATAATTGCAGACATGGGTGGAATTTACATTATCGGTATCTATATGCTCATTACTTCAGAACGACTTCTTCTTGAGAGTAAAGGACAGGGATAGATTTGAAGATTGATGGGGACCTCCTATCCGCATTGGTAGGTCTCATGGAAGAAGATCGTGAAACCATGGTCCCCACAAGACTCTCTATACTTGTCTATCTCTATTTCACTCAGCATGCGACATTTCCAGTTCTTCAGAAGAAACTTGGTCTGACCTCTGGTAATCTCTCAAGTCATCTTAGAAAATTAGAAGAGATAGGATTAATTCGAATATCGAAAAGGTTTGTCAATCTCAAACCGACAACTTTTGCGGTTTTGACACAAGATGGAGCTGAACGTGTGAAGAGTCAGATGGTGCGCATGCGTGAACTTGTTACTATGGTCATTGAAAAAGAATCTAAATCAGATCAATAGTGTCTGCAACTTTAGAAGGTCTGGAGCCTCGCCCTTAGTCTTCAATCGTCCAGAAGAATATGCAGCCATAGGACTCTCAATCTTCTCAATAATATCATAGAACACAGCGGAGTCCATTATGACTTGAAGTTCGGCTTTAGTTTCTCCCTCTCCAACATCAACCAATTCAGCATCACCAATTCTCATGAACATTTTCATATCAATATCAGGAAAGACAAATTGAATTGTCTTGTTGTAATCCTTGAATCGTCGCTGAATTTTTGGATCATCAAATCTAGATGAAAGAGCTTGTAGTTGAGCTAGAATCCTATCCTTTGTCATGATGTTTCTACACAATGTTTCACATTCACCGAGATATGTCTTTCCAGACAGAGATACTAGTGCGTTGGAAGAAACAAGACCCCCTCATTATGCTCTATCGTCACTTTACTTTTGATATATGCACACTACAAGAGACACAGGGATCATATGAACGAACAACTGTTTCAAGCTTGGGACCAATGATTTTAGCATCTTTGATTCCCTGTTGAAGTAATCCTTCAGACATTCTCTTCAGGTCAGCTTCAAGGATTGGAAGGAACATGGCAGTAGGTGTGATGATATCAGCACCCTTTACTTTCCCATTTTTATCAACGCTGATCGTGTATGCCAACATTCCACGGGGTGCTTCTGTCATTGAAACACCAGTTCCAGCTTTTGTTATATTGGGTTTAATCCGCTTCTGATTTGGCTTATACGAACTGAGGAGAGTGCGGATGATATTTTCAGCCCGTTGAAGATAATATACAACCTCTATTGCTTGAGCGAAGTTATTAGACATAGGATTGTTTGCATCAAGATATTCCACATAGACATCAGCAAGTTCCTTCGCTCTGTCAGTTAAACCATCGCCGAATAGAACGTATCTTGAAAGCGCTCCAGTCATGAATGGTTGTCCATTGAAATGACCATGTTTTGCAAATGAATGTTCAACAACATCCTCGCTGATCCGCATCTTGTATGCATCAACATTGAACTTTGTTCCATCTGAAGCATGAACTACATCACCCAACATCGTGTAAGAACTGTCAAACGGCTCTATCGCTAGATGCAATCGCTTAGCATCCACCTCAGGCCAGTTTCTGTAGCTTACTAGAGTTTCTAGAGCTTGTTCACCTTCATTTCGTAACCCTTTAAGTCGAATTTCCAAACTTTCTAGTTTCTTCTTGGTTGGCAGTTTCCCAAAGCCACCCATCATAGCATTTTCTTGATGGATATACCTAGATCCAATAATAGTCTGAATATCAGCCCCGATATCCTTCAACGCTATTCCTGCTGAAAGAATCTCAGGATAGTCCTTTGCCATTGAGAATGCATCTGGATAATCCAAGAAGTCTGGGAGAGCGAGTAGAAAGAGGTGAAGTGCATGACTCTCAAGATAATCTCCAATGTACAGCAATTCTCGAAGCTTTACTGTTTGCTTCGTGGGTTGAAGACCAATAGCCCTCTCTGCTGCTTGAATACCTGTTATTTTGTGAGCAGCTGCACAAAATGAACAGACTCTTGGGAATACTGCTGTTGCTTCTTCCACAGATTTACCCAACGTAATAGCTTCGAAATATCTAGGGCCCTCGAAAATATTGACTTGCGCGACTTCTACAGTCTTCCCATCATGACGAACTTCAATGCCAGCTTTTCCTTCAATACGAGCTATGTGATCAATACTAATCGGTCGAGTAATCTTCTCCTTAGTTGATTTCCTCTTTGTAGTCTTGGACATTACTCACTACCTCCATAGATCTTCTTCAACATTGACTCAAGATCAGGATTATGAGAGCCAAAGATTCTAAATCGTTCTCGAACCTGATCTTCAGAGATTCCCTTATTCTTGAAAGTCATGGCCAATGAATCGAACCAAGCAGTATCGTGAGGCACCGGTCCTCTACAACCTATGCAGGGGACATTGAAAGTAATGCACCGAGCTTTGCATCCTGCGGTCGTTACAGGGCCAAGACAGGGCTCACCACGTTCTATCAAAATACAGGGATTCCCAGCAAGTCGACACTCCGAACATACAGGATAGTCCTTGGGTTCTGGAAATGTTCCGAATAGAAAGGCAGAGATGAAATACATAATCTCATCTTCTTCAGGAGGACAGCCTGGAAGAGAGTAATCTACCTCCACGTGTTTTGAGATAGGAGTAGCCTGAAGACCTTTCATCCTAATCTTCGCGGTACCATACACTTTACTATATAGCTCGTCATGATTCATTTCACCTTCAGACCAGCTCTGAACACCGCCATTGACAGAACATGCACCTAAAGCAACAAGAATACGGGAATGTTTTCGAATTTCAAAGAGTTCCTCTAGATCCTTCTCCGTAGAAACTGAACCTTCTACAAATGCTACGTCCACATCTGCAACAGGTTTACTCGCGCTCGATAGCATATAGAAGCTCTCAAAGCTTACAGTGTTAGCAATCTCTATGATCTTCTTGACCGTAGCAAGTTTAAGCTGACAACCATAGCACGATGTTAATGCATAGACCCCAACTCTCGGCCGGCACTCACCATCACATCCATCTATCACTGTCATTCTAGATCAACCCCGGTATGCTTGTGATGGCATAATAGTCAAAGACAGGGCCATCCTTGCACGCATATTTCCAACTTGCCGCAGTACCAATATTGCAGTGGCCACATTTGCCAACTCCGCATTTCATCCTTCGTTCGAGTGTGACGAATATGTATCGAGGATCATAACCTCTGGCAATGAGTTCCTCAAACATACCCTTGTACATCGCAGGAGGGCCACACATTGCTACTGCGCAGTTGTTAGGGTCAACATTGACTTTGTCAAAGTGCGTGGTTGCTCGTCCATGAAGCCCTTTAAATTCAGGATCGCGTGTTGCAGTTTGAACAATAGAAATGTTTTCTGCAATGGCAATATCCTTCATTGCCTCAAGTTCACGCTTGAATAATAGCTCGTTACCGAATTTTGCACTATTTATGATTGTAATGTTACCGAAAAGCCAGCGGTTATCAATAGCATAGAGAAAAACTGATCTCAACGGAGCCATACCAAGTCCAGCTGCAACTAACAACAAATCTCTGTTGTAGAATTGTTCCATTGGAAACCCATTGCCGTAAGGGCCACGAATTCCAACAAGTGCACCAGGCTCAAGTTTATGAATTTGAGAGGTTACACGGCCAGATTCTCGAATGCATAACTCAAAGAAACCCATTCTTCGTGCAGAGGAACAGATTGAGATTGGAACCTCTCCTAAACCGAGTATTGAAACTTCTACGAACTGGCCAGGTTTGAATCTCCAATTCATTGCAATTTCTGGGTCTTCAAATCGAAATAGGAACAGCCTATCATTCTCAGAAAGTTTGTATTTTCTCAGTAAACGACACTTTGCAGTATCGTAGATATTCTCTTTCCCTTCATCTTGTGTTTCAAGATGTGTCATTATGGGGGCCCTCCTTTGTAACCTGCAATCTCCATCAAGTTCTTCTTGAACTGAATATCAGCAGGGCAGAAGTAAGTACATCGACCGCAGCCTACGCAAAATGATGTGGTTGTAGCCGAGCAGTAGGAGTTCTTACACTGGTATCGATTATGGAATCTATCTTGTTTTGTTGCTCTAAAATTATAATTACCTGCAACTAGTCCGTGAGAACGAAATTGGCAAGAATCCCAAAAACGGATTCGTTCACCAGTCCTACCATCGATACTAGGTATATCCTGAACATCATAACACTTGCAAGAAGGGCATGTGAGTGTGCAGTTTCCGCACCCAAGGCATTTCTCACTCTCCCTTATATACATCTGATGATTAAGACGTAGCTCCATGAAATATCTAAGATTATCCCAATTACCGTATGTAGTAAACATCGAAGAGCGCTTTTCTTCGAACTTTGACATGTTCTCAACATCATCTGGGCATACTTCTTCGAAGAGCTCATCTTCATAGGGATCTACAAGTTTGTGACCAACCACTGTTCCAACACGAACCAGATAGCCATCTGGTAGTTCATGGAAAAAGAGATCAAATCCAGCATCGACATACTCTACACGGCGTACGTTGCAGAAACAATACTCATCAGGAAGACAAGATAGACCAATGACAATTCCATTCTCCCGTCTCGTCTTGTAGTAGGGATCCGGTTGGTTATCCATGAATTTTGAGTCCATTGTTCTAAGTGCAACGACATCACACGAATGAACTCCAAAGAGAATCTGCTTCTTATCAGAAGGAAGATTTTCGTATAATTCCACTTTGCGAGTATCAAAAGTAAATAGTACCTCTTTTTCAGGATAAAAGAAGCGACGTGGTGGACGAATCGTTCTGTGATACTCAAACTTAACATCCTTCACATCATCAACTTTACAGAAGTCATAGAACTTCTCAGATATTTTTTGGGGAGCATAAAGAGTTCCAATCTTCTTTAGTCTCTCAAGAAACTCATAGGTGTTTGGCTTGGATATCTTAACATACCTCAAGGTTAGCGACACCTCATCATTACACAGGTAACAAGTGTGTTGTCGAGGAGATTGCTAATAAAATAGAAGATATAGACATATCATTTCACCTTTGAATTACTGTTGAACTTAACGTGGTTAAGGTCACGACAGAAAGATTATATCGCCTCCTCGATTGAAGTCGTCGTTACAACCTGACACCGGAGTTAATTCCTATGGTCAGCGAGGCAGCCAAAAAATCGAACCAGAAAGCCAAACCTACCGATGTACTAGTTATTGGTGGGGGCATGGCAGGCATTAATGCCGCATTAGGATTAGGAGATGGTGGGCATCATGCCCATATCGTTGAAAAGACTGTGAATATAGGTGGAAACTATGTAGCCATCTACAAGATTTTCCCAGCCCTAGAATGCTCTGCATGTGTTATGACCCCACTAACATCTTTTGTGGGCAAGCACCGGAACATCACTATTCATGCTCTTTCAACCGTTGAAAAAGTAGAAGGGGAAGAAGGTGACTTCACAGTCACTATTCGTAAGAAAGCCAGGTATGTGAATGATAAGACATGTACTGGTTGTGGGTTGTGTGTCAGGTCTTGCCCAGTGGAAGTTCCAAATGAGTACGACTTCGGCCTCTCTCTCAGAAAAGCCATTTATTTTAATTTCGCACAGCAGATTCCACTGGTTGCAACCTTGGACAGAGAGACCTGTATTGGTTGTGGAACCTGTGCTGCAATTTGTCCCCAAGGCTGCATCGATTACACCGATGAAGATGAAGTAATCGAGCTAAACGTTGGCTCGATTATTGTTGCTACAGGGTTCGAGGAGTATAAGCCAATAGACTACGGAGAATATGGTTATGGCGTATTTCCCAATGTATTAACATCACTTGAGTACGATAGACAAACTCATCCCACTGGACCCACTGATTCCCATATGGTTAGACCTTCTGATGGTAGAGAACCCAGTAAGGTACTTTTCGTAAATTGTGTCGGTAGTAGGGATGTACGAGAGAATATCAGTGGATACAGTAACCACTGCAATCGGGTTTGTTGTTCATTTGGTGTAAAACTCGCGCAAGTCACCCGAATGCATTACCCAGCGGATCACTGCGAGATTATCTACACCTATATGGATATGCGAACAGCAGGAAAAGCCCTAGAAGAATTCCTCTGGGATACTGAGAAAAACAAAGAAATCAAGTTCATTCGAGGTAGGGTATCAGAGATTCAAGAAGATCCTGATACGCATGATCTGTTTGTGAAGATGGAGGATACTGAGAGGGGAGATATTATTGAGATTGACAAGATCTCCATGGTAGTTCTTAATTCAAGTTTCAGACCTAGTAAGGACTTTGAAGAACTTGCTAAGACTTTGAATATTGATGTTGATGAAAATGGTTGGATTAAAGAGAAGCATTCCAATACCGGTGCTTTAGAAACAAACCGTCCGGGTATCTTTGTTGCAGGATGTGCGCATGGTCCAAGAGATGGTACCGATTCTGTCAACGAAGGCAAGGGAGCAGCAATGGTTGCTCATTCCATTCTTCCAATTCCCATACCTGAAGAGCCTCCTGAGATTCCGCAAGCAGATATGGGCGACGAACCAAGAGTTGGAGTCTTCATCTGTCATTGTGGAGGAATCATCTCCAGTGAGATAGATACAGCAGCACTTGCTGAGTGGGCAAAAGATATTCCAAACGTTGCCTATTCTACGGATTATATTTTCATGTGCTCTGATCCAGGACAGGAACTTGTAACCAATGCAATTAAAGAACACAAACTGAATCGTGTTGTGGTTGGATCTTGTTCACCTCTCCAACACGAAGGAACTTTTAGAAGTGCAATGGAGGCTGCAGGTCTTTCAGGGTATTACCTAGTTGGACCTGTCGGACTCAGAGAACATCTTGCACTCGTGCATACTCAAGAAGCTCCTGAAACACGGCAAGAGAAAGCACAAGATATGATTCGCAGCGGAATAGCAAAAGCTCTACGCAATGAAGAAGTCCCTCGGAAAGTTGTAGAGGTTACCCGCGCATCAATGATTGTTGGTGGTGGGGTATCAGGAATGACAGCCGCACTAGATATTGCAAGGAAAGGGTTTGATGTTATTCTTGTTGAGAAGCAAGAGAAGTTGGGAGGCAGATTGAATGATTTATACAATGTCTTCCCAAAGATGAACTCTGCTCAAGAGATTATAGATGATTTGATTGTAAGAGTAAAGAGAGAGAGTCGAATCAAAGTCCTTCTAAACACTAAACTCATTGGTAGAGATGGAGCATATGGAAATTATGACATCGATCTCGAAGATGTCAATACAGGAGAACGAACAGTACACAGGATTGGAACAATGGTCCTTGCATTGGGGACAGACACATATGATCCAAAGGAAGGAGAGTATGGCTGGGAAACAGTTCCGCAGGTTATTACATCCTTGGATTTTGAGAAGAAGCTCAAGAGCGGAGAATTGAAGAAGGCTCCAAAGAATCCAGTATTCATACACTGTGTCGGATCAAGACAAAATCCTGGTGAAGGTAACAGATACTGCTCACGAGTTTGCTGTTCTGCGGTCATTTCAATGCAGCACGAACTCAAAGAGATGTTCCCAGATGTCAAGATATTCTCAGCCTTTAAGGAAAACATTCGTCCATTCGGAAATGGGATGGAAGAAATGTGGAGAGAGAATAGGCAGAATGGTGTTGCATACCTCCGTTGGGAACGTGAACGCCCTGTGACAGTCGAACAGTCACCAGATGGAAAAGAGGCAATCGTAACCATTTACGATACTCTCTCACAGGAGACCTTCAAAATCCATTCTGAGATGATAGTCCTAGCATTAGGTCTTGAGGCACCACATGATGTTAATGAGGTGACAAAGGGCTTGGGAATCAACAGAGGCCAAGATGGGTTCCTAGCAGAGATGCATATGAAGTTCAGACCAGTCGAAACCACTGTACCAGGGGTGTTTGTTGGATGTACCTATGCCAAGGATATTGAAGATTCAGTAAACCAAGCTAGAGCAGCAGCAAATGAAGCATGCATACCTCTTAACCTAGGAACTGTTGAGATAGAACTTCTCACCGCAGAAGTCAATCAGGAGCTTTGTGTTGGCTGTGATCTCTGTCACTATTCTGAGATTTGCCCCTATGATGCAATCTCAATGGTTGAAATCGAACCGGGTGTAAAGAAGAGTGTTACAGATGAGATGCGATGCGAGGGATGTGGCGCATGTGCTGCTATTTGTCCAACAGGTGCAAGAGACCTGAGATGGTGGCGCGAGGAAAGCATTCTTGATGAAGTTGAAGAAATGCTCAAGGAGTGAGTGAATTGACTTCTATGTCTAATCTTCGAGCAATATGGATGGTTCTCAACGATCTCATGGGAGACCTAGAGAAGAACGGCGTTTCTCTTTCAGACCTAGCATATGCGGATCTTCGCAATTCAAAGATGGTCATCGAATATCTGGATTCATTTGAAGATGAGATACGAGCAGGAGAAGGTGGCGACACACAACTCAAACTCGAGATAGAACAGAAAGTGCTTGTTCTCAAAGATTCACTTCTAATCCGCGCAGAAGATAAAGTTGGTAAAGAGTTTCGGGATAGTTGGGAACTCAAGTTTGAGCAAGTTGCGGAAGGCAAACTCGATAGCGTTGCTGAAGAAGCAAAGACTCCTATTTCAGATATTCCTCGAGATAAAGATACAGCCTACTTTAGAATCAAGCTGCCAGATGAGATTCCTGTAGAAATTGTTTCAGAACTTTCAGAAGACTGTCAAGTCAATGTATCATTAGATGGTGAAAGGCATCTCCAAGTCAGTGGAAAGAAGGAGTGCGTTCGTGATGCTATGAAGAGACTTGGTGAGTTGTTCTATGGTGAGAGCAAGCTGAAGTGATTGGCGCCATTATCAGGAAGTTAACAATTTTTAATGCATGGACTTAATATTACAGGGGTAACGTCCTATAATTATGAAAGCCACTAGGCTCTATACTCGAGTCTATCTGGCGCGATCAAAAGACCGCCGGGAGATTGACGCAGTCGAAGATCTGAGCAAGATCAAGATAGAGAATTTTAGTAGTTTCAAGCCAAACTAGAATAGACCTTAGCAGCAGATCTTAGTGATATTGGTGATGTGAAATTAGGTCTAGAGGACTACTTTTGATTTATTGGCATGCACAAAGAAAACATCGATGAAGAAATGAGGTTTCATCGGGTTACTTCGAAATGGGAGAGAGAATATCCTCCTTACTATGGAAGACTAAGATTCTTCCACCTTGATTCCCAGCTTTTCCCATGCAGGCGTACTCTTCCGCTGCATATATTGCAAATGGGTTGCTAGACCAAATTCATCGGGCTCATGTCCAAAAGCAAGAGCTAAGAGTTCAACAACATGGAGAATGTCGATTTTGTATACCTTCTCAAAGTACTTTTCTATCTCAACTTGACCCATATCCAATTGCAATTCACAGAATGGACATGGGGTGATCATCATATCGGCTCCGCCGGCTGCTTTGAGACTTTCGAACTTCTGCATAGTGAAATCTAATGCAACTTTTACATCTGCGGTCCTAACAGCACCACCAGCGCCACAGCAGATGAGCTCGTCTTTGTAAGGCACATATGTCGCACCAGATGTCTCACAAAGTTCCCGAAAGAGATGTGGTCTTTCGGAATCATCTTTGTGCTTGAGATTCTTAGGGCGCATCCAGTGGCAACCCGGATGAAGTGCCATTCGTACCCCAGTGAAGGGGCGAATCACCTTCTCTCTAATACTATCAATGCCTGCTACATCTAAGAGAGCATCAACATAGTGCCAAACTTCTATTGTTCCCTTGAACTCACGATCAATCACTGCAAGATTCTCGTTGACTGCATCTCTGAGTTCATCATCGTGTTTCAATTCATGATTAGCTTCCCATAGACTTGCAAAGCAACCATTACATCCAGTGGTTATCGGGTGGCCTCCGGCTTCAGCTATGGTAAGATTACGAGCTGCAATGGTTGCCCAAGTAACACGATCGAAGGATCCAAAGACACCAGGTGCTGGACAGCAAGTTGCCCCGTCCATATCAAGAAGATTCATTCCGAGGTCTTTGAATACTAACTTGACTGCTTTCTCAACACTTGGGTATCTATGAGGTATAATGCAACCTAGAAAGTGATAGAATGATTCATTTGCCATATCTTATTCCTCCTTCTGCTCTTTTTCTTCAATCAGTTTATCGAAACCGGTCTTCTTTGCTATTTTCTTGATTTCTTCTATAGCTTCAGAATATCTACTTGCATTAGGAGGCACTCTCTCAAGACCGACCTTCTCACGTAGGTTCTGCCAAGATTCATTATCCAGTGGTACAGCATGACCAGCTTCGAGAACCTTCAATGCAGTCTTCTGGTGAGGCTTGAGCATATAGCCCTCTGCTACTGCAATATTTCTGATTGCTTTAATTACGTCTGTTGGTTTAACATCTTGAGGACAACGATCTGTACAAGTGTAACAAGTTGTACAATACCAAAGCTCTGGTGAAGAGATACATTGTTCTTTCAGACCGAGAAGCGCCTTCCTGATTATTCCTCGAACGAGATAGTTAGTACGGGCTCCAGCAGGGCAACTACCAGAACATGTCCCACATTGGTAACAATTCTGGATATTGGGACCTCCCGTCTTCTTGATCATCTGAACAAAGGAATCATCTGGAGTGTCAATATCAAACAATTTTTTTTCTTCTGTACTTGCCAAGATGCTACACCGACTGCCGGGGTGGGCTATAATTCTACCCTTAAATCCGTTACCGAAAGGTCGTTAAGTCAAATTGTGAACTAGCAACTCAATCCTTATAGAACCCATATCTTACAATTGTGAGTGAACTGTAAGAGACTCCTGTGTTCCACCTTTATCATGACTGCTGTCACCAGCATCCGAAAGACCTGAGTCTTTCAAAGTGTCACGAGCTTTGCCCCTCTTCACTGGAACATCGTTCCTCGGATGGGACCTTGCTTCTGTCCGCTGCATAACTTCACACTCACCAGTCGGTGTGAGAGCAGACGGTATTTCCACAGCATTTACCATGGCAGGGTCTTTACTCCTCACAGTAGACTCTGTAAGAGTCAT
>Ga0315535_1001602_pt1 | contig 14921 bp, 16 predicted proteins | sample SalMarSW160220MG_2_FD_203092 | JGI IMG/M metagenome (GOLD analysis project Ga0315535, IMG submission 203092) | Salt marsh sediment microbial communities from the Plum Island Ecosystem LTER, Massachusetts, United States - Salt Marsh Sediment SW1602-20 ...
GTCGTCTATTCGCGTCGAGCGCGGACCGCGTGCCCGGGCGCGCCGGCGTCGAAGCGAGCGATGCGGGACAGGCAGAGGACGGCGGGTGAACGCCGTTCCCTTGCGTCCAAAGAATTATATGAGCGCGAACCGGCTTCACGGACAACAACCCTCTTCTTGCAGGAGACTACAAAGCCTGTTGTGTCAGTTCCTTATACTATAACAGTTAATCTAGAAGATTAAAACATGGAGCCGGCTTCGCCTCGTGACGTGCCCTTGCAGCCTGAGGGTCGCATCAAACGTGGTTCCTGAGCATGAGTTCCTTGGGAGAGGGTTCCAGGTAGGATTGGCCCGCGAGGTACGAAACATCACAGCGGCGGACGAAATGCCTTATCAGCGTGATGGGCGCAACGAGGGGGACGAGTCCCTGCCTGTAGTCCTCGATCAGGGCCCCGAGTTCCAACTTGTCTTCGAGCGGGAGCGTCTTCTTGAAGTATCCGGCCATGTGCTGAAGCACGTTCGTGTTCTTCTTGGTGGTCGCGACTCTGGAGAGGGCGCCCATGAACGATTGCGCGTAAATCCCGGAAACCTCGCTTCTCGGGGTGCCCTTGGCCGAAGCCACGAGCCGCCCCAGGTCAGTGTAGGTTTTGGGGTCGTGTGCCATGAGCAGGAGTTTCTCGGCCGTGTGGAACCGGACGAGTTCCCCGACGGTCCAGCGGGAGTGGAAGAGGCGGCGCAGGCGCCGGTAGGCGAAGACCCGGATGAGGAAGTTCTCTCTGAGCCTCGGGTCGTTCAGGCGGCCCTCCTCCTCCACGGGGAGGAGGGGCACTGATTCCAACAGGACCCCGGCAAAAAGACCTCGTCCGGACTTGGAAGGCGGCCCCTTGCCCCCGTGAATCCGAACCCTCTCCATGCCGCACGAGGGCGAGTCCTTCTTCAGGATGTAACCCGAGAGATCGAGCGCATCCAGCTCTTTAGCCTTATTGACCGCGTAGCCTAGCATAGCCTCGGTGTGGTCCGATCCGCTCCGCGGGGCAACGAGGCGGATGCGTTCGCCGTCGCGAACCAGTTGGATGCTCTCCCTGGGAGTGCCAAGGCCTATTTCCACTTCCGGGCACACCGGGACGTACTTGACGAACCGCCCGACGGTATCCGTGAGGAAATGGTCCTGTTTGTGGCCTCCGTCGTAGCGGACCTTTTCGCCCAGGAGGCAGGCCGAGATTCCGATCCGTATTTCGTCGTCCGCCGTTTCTGGGGTTCGTGCGATCAACCTGGGCGCCATCATGATCTCCTTTCCCACAGCGGGGCTCGGGCTTTGACGGTAGTATAAGATACTTTGTCGGAGTCTGAGGAGATGAAGAGCGAGAAACCATGAGAGGCTTTGAAGGCAGGGAAAAGAAGCGGGAGGAGTTGGCCCGCCGCCGGCGCGTGCCAGCCGGCTTGGATGGAGGGCCTCTCCTCCCTAACCCCACCTCGGTGTAAGTATAATCGGATAGGATGGTAAATGGAAGGGAGTATGCCGGGCGGCGGCGAATGGAAAAAAGGCGGGGTAAATCACCCCGTGCGGCGTATGGAGCTGAGCCACGGGGCTTGGAAGGAGTTATGCACCATGAAGGATGATTCAAATCAGTTCGATGGCACAGGGACGCTGGAGATCCTTCTCACGGCTTCGCAACGCGCCCTGATACTGGATCAGGCATCACCGGACCCGGCGGCGGCGAAGGTCCTGACAGGGGTGGCGGGCACCGGCACCAGGGTTGCCGTAAAGCTCCCGGATGAAGACTGGGAGGCCATAGCCGGAGATCTTTCGGTGGTGGCGAACCACACGAAAGACAGGTCCCTCCAGAGCAAGCTCGATGCCCTGATAGAAACCATCGAGGATGCCCTCCTCTTTGACGAGGAGGAAGACGAGGACGACGAATGAGCCGGCGCCGTCTTCATCCCGTTGAAGTGGCCGCCCCGTGAAGAAGGAAGAGTCGGCCGATGTGACCTTTTGCTCTTGAAGGGCGACAGTGGAGGCTTTCCGTGGAGATGGACATGCGAGAACGGATCTCGGCCCTCGTGAGAAAGCACCAGGATGTCATTTGTGGGGCCTGCGAGAAGCTGGACGGCGAACGGTTCAAGGAGGACACGTGGAAACGCCCGGAAGGAGGCGGCGGCACCAGCCGCATCCTGCAGGACGGGCGCGTCTTCGAAAAAGCCGGCGTGAACGTATCCGTTGTTCACGGGACGCTGAGTCGGGAAGCCGCCGCCGCGATGGGGGGAGGCCGAGACCTTGGCGACCAGGATCTCGAATTCTTCGCGGCCGGCCTCAGCCTCGTGCTTCACCCGCGGAATCCCATGGCGCCGACGGTCCACGCCAATTATCGCTACTTCGAGAGGGGACCGGGCGAGAAAGACGGGTCCTGGTGGTTCGGAGGCGGATCGGACCTGACGCCGGCTTATCTTTTTGAAGAAGACGCCGTTCACTTTCACTCCGTTCTGAAAGCTGCGTGCGATAAACACGATCCCAGTTTCTATCCGAGGTTCAAGAAGGGGTGCGATGCGTATTTCCACCTGCCCCACAGGGGAGAGGCGCGGGGTCTGGGCGGCATCTTTTTCGACGATCTGCACGAGAAGCAGCGGGATGGCCTGTTCGCCTTCGTGGAGGATTGCCTGTGCGCGTTCCCGCGCTCTTATCTCCCGATCCTGGACCGCCGGACAGGGATGCCCTTTACGGAAGCGCAAAAGCGGTGGCAGGAACTGCGCCGCGGCAGATACGTGGAATTCAACCTGCTCTATGATCGCGGGACGCTTTTCGGGCTGAACACCGGCGGCCGGGTGGAGAGCATCCTCATGTCGCTTCCGCTGCGCGCGAGGTGGGAGTACGACCAGATCCCTCAGGCTGGGAGCGAGGAGGCAAAGCTGCTCGAGGTTCTGAGGAACCCGAGAGACTGGTTGCACATTTCGAGCTGAAGCGCTCCGCCGGACGGGGGAAGGGGAGGACGGTATGGCCGATTTTATGTATCGCAGTTCTTTTCAGGTGCCCGCACAGGAGTTGTTTCGCTGGCACGCCCGCAGGGGGGCCTTCGAGCGGCTGGCACCTCCATGGGAGAAGATAAGGATCGTCTCGAGCGAGGGCGGCATCGAGAACGGGAGCAGGCTCGTCTTCTCGTTTCGCAAGGGTCCGTTGAAGCTGAAGTGGGAGGCTGTTCACGAGGGCTGCGTGGAGGGTAAGGTCTTCACCGACAGGCAGGTAGAAGGCCCTTTCGCGGAATGGGTGCACGAACACCGGTTCATCGAAAATGGCCCGGAGAACTCCGTTCTCGAGGACGGGGTCAGGTACGCGCTGCCCATGGGATTCCTCGGCCGCGTGGCGGCCGGAAGGAGGGTGAAGCGAGCGCTTGACCGCACCTTCTCTTTTCGGCACGACAGAACGGCCGCCGACATCGAGCGCCACCGTCGCTTCGCCTCTGCAGGGACTTGGAAGATAGCGGTATCGGGCGCCACCGGTCTCGTCGGGAGTAGCCTGGCGGCCTTTCTCGGGGGCGGAGGACACAGCATCGTACGGCTTTCGAGAAGACGCCCGGCCGAGGCAGAAGACGCGGTCTACTGGAATCCCTCTCTCGGCGAGATAGACGCCAAAGGGCTGGAGGGGACGGATGCGGTTGTCCACCTGGCGGGTGAAAACATATCCGAAGGCAGGTGGAACCCGGCGCGAAAGGCGTCCATCCGCCGAAGCCGGGTGGAAGGCACAAGGCTTCTGGCTTCGGCTCTTGCAGGGCTCGAGTGTCCGCCGAAGGTCCTGGTCTGCGCGTCCGCAATCGGCTTCTACGGGGACAGGGGAGACGAAGTCCTGGAGGAAGACGGCACATCCGGAGGCGATTTCCTGGCCTCGGTGTGCCGGGACTGGGAAGAGGCTACGGTTGAAGCCTCGCAGGCGGGTATCCGGGTGGTAAACCTCCGCATCGGCGTCGTCCTTGCCGGGCGGGGGGGCGCCCTTCGAAAGATGCTGACGCCGTTCAGCTTTGGCCTCGGAGGCAGGGTAGGCAGCGGGCGCCAGTACATGAGCTGGATTGGCCTGGACGACCTGCTGGGCGTGATACAGTTCTGCCTCTTTACGGAGGGCATGGCCGGACCCGTCAACGCGGTAGCCCCATGTGCGGTCACGAACGCGGCATTCGTCAAGACCCTGGCGCGGGTGATGCGCCGGCCGGCCGTGTTTCCGCTTCCGGCTCCCGTCGTGAAGGCCGTTTTCGGAGAAATGGGAAAGGCCCTCCTGCTGTCGAGCACGAGGGTACGGCCCGCAAGACTCCTCGCCGCACGCTTTCCCTTTCTTCAGCCCGATCTCGAAGGGGCTCTGCGGTCCGAGCTGGGTCTTCGCATGAAATAAGCCTCACCCGCAGAGAAGTTTATAGATTCGTGGGCGGAACGCCACGGGGCGGCCCGGCGGTGTTTCACGATGAAAGGAAAAGCATGACAGGACAGGACAAGAACCTCGAATCCGTGCATCACATTGCCGTCCGCGTCGAAGACGTGGACGCTGCCGTGGCGTGGTACACGAAGACATTTCGGTGCGAAGTGGAATACAGGGACCCGACCTGGGCCATGCTGCGCTTTTCGAATGTCAGGCTGGCGCTCATGGCCCAGGGGCACCACCCCCCGCACCTCGGTTTTCTGAGGGAGAACCCCGAGGCCTTCGGCCGCACCAAACCGCACAGGGACGGGACCCGGAGCGTCTATGTCGAGGACCCGTCGGGCAATTCTATTGAATTCCTTGCCCTGGATAGTCTAAAATAGTCTTGTTTAGCAACCTCAAATTAAGGATCCAGAGTGGCGAAGAAGCCCAAGGGGCGCAAAAGAACATACAAGACGATCCTGAGAAAGCGCGTGCCGCCGGGTGCGCCGCCTGGAACCCTGGTCGCCGACCCGGGAGCCCCCAAGCCCACGATCCGCCTCCTGGCGTATGGTCCGGACGGGCGCAAGGAAATCACGGGCGCCGATACGGAGACGATCGTGGCCCTGAAGGGCAAATGGCCCGTTCTCTGGGTCAGCGTGGAAGGCCTGGGAGACGTCGGCGTCGTCGAGAAGATAGGGGCCATATTCGGTCTCCACCGGCTGGCCCTAGAAGACGTGCTGAACGTTCACCAGCGGCCGAAGGTGGAGCAGTACGGAGATTACATCTTCATCGTCGCCCGTTCCGCCGCCCTCAACGAGCGGGTGGCCACCGAGCAGCTCAGCATTTTCCTGGGCAAGGACTTCGTTCTCAGCTTTCATGAGCGGGGCACGGCCGTTTACGACGTGACGCGGGAGCGAATCAAGACCGCCAGCGGACGCATATCGTCTGCGGGCTCGGACTATCTGGCCTACGCGTTGATCGACACGCTCATCGACGGCTATTTCCCCGTCCTCGAGGACTATGGAGAACGCCTAGAGGGGATCGAGGAAGACGTCGTCAGCCGCCCGAGCGAGGGGTTGATCCGGCGCATTCACGAGGCCAAACGTGACCTCCTGAACATAAGGCGCTCCATATGGCCGCTCAGGGACGCCCTTTCGGCCCTGGAGCGCGAACCGGGCCAGCTCGTCTCGGACGACACGCGCGTCTATCTCCGTGACTGCTACGACCACACAATACAGATCATCGATTTTGTGGAGACCTATCGCGAGATCGCCACGGGCATGATGGACGTCTACCTTTCGAGCCTAAGCAACCGGATGAACGAAATCATGAAGGTGCTGACGATCATCGCTACAATATTCATCCCCCTGTCCTTCATCGCCGGGCTCTACGGGATGAACTTCAACCCGGCCAGGTCGCCGTGGAACATGCCCGAACTGGAGTGGCGCTGGGGCTATCCGTTCGCGCTCCTCCTCATGGCCCTTACGGCCGGGATCATGCTCTTCTATTTCTGGCGCAAAGGGTGGCTGGGCGGCCATGGCGAGGACGATGAAGAGACGGGCAATGAGGATCCCCGAGCAAGCGGGCACTCCTGACACCGGCCCTTTGGGCCACGGGCCGCCGATACCCGGGAACAGGCAAAAGGGCAAACGGTTCGCCCTGTCGGGACCTTAATCTTCGAAAGCCTGCCGGCGGATCGCCACATCGGCCGCGTGGCGCTCGAAGGCCAGTTCGACCAGCCTGTCGAGCAGCCTGGGATAGGGCATGCCCGTCACCTCCCACAGCTTCGGGTACATGCTGATGCGGGTGAATCCCGGGAGAGTGTTCAACTCGTTCACGAACACGCGCCCGTCGGGTTTCAGGAAGAAATCGACGCGCCCCATCCCGGAGCATTCCAGGACCTTGAATGTTCGGACTGCAAGGGCCCTGATCCTGTCCGACGTGTCCCTGTCGAGGTCTGCTGGAAAGAGGAGCCGGGCCCCGTCCTCGTCGATGTATTTCGCATCGTAGGAGTAGAACTCGTGCCCCCGCGGGACAACCTCCCCGCAGAGGGAGGCGGAGGCGTCCTCGTTGCCGAGCACCGCGCACTCGATCTCTCTTCCGGGCACGGCCTCCTCGACGATCGCCTTCCGGTCGAAGCGCAGGGCGTCAGCCAGCGCATGCAGGACGTCTTCTTCCCGTTTGACTTTCGTTATGCCCACGGAAGACCCGAGGTTGCACGGTTTGATGAAGACGGGCAGGCCGCCCACGCTCGAAAGCAGGGGACCGGTATCGAGGCCGTTCAGCTCGGATGCGGAGACCACCGTGAACCGCGAAATCGGAAGGCCGGCTTCGCGCAGGAGTCTCTTCATCACGTCCTTGTCCATGGCGACGGCCGAGCCGAGGACGTCCGCCCCGACGTAGGGCGCGTTGAGCAGGCGGAGAAGTCCCTGCAGCGAACCGTCCTCTCCGAGCGTGCCGTGGATGATCGGAAAAAACACGTCTACCTGCTTGAGGACCTCGCCGGATCCTTTCGAAACAAGGGCGGAGGCGCCGCTGCTTTCCTCGATCGGGAGAACCGCAGGGGCCTTACTGTTCAGGGCGATAAGCTTGGGATTCTCGGCGTTGAGAATGAAGGAGGCATCGGAACCGAGGTGCCACGTGCCTTCTTTGTCCACGCCGAGCAATATGGGCTCGTACTTCTCACGGTCGAGGGCTTCGTAGATGCTCTTTGCGGATTGTATGGAGACTTCGTGCTCGGCGCTCTTGCCGCCGAAGATTATACCCACCCGGATCTTCGTCATCGCGCACTCCCAGACGTCTGCCCGCCGGCCCTGCTTAATCCCTGTGGCTCAGTGTGGCCGTGGCCTGGGCCGTGGGCATGATTACCATTTCGGTCACGTCCACGTGCGGAGGCCTGGTTGTAACCCAGAGAACCGCGTCCGCGATGTCCTCGGCGCGCAGGGCATTCAGGCCCTGATAGACCTTTGCGGCCTTTTCGCGGTCTCCCCTGAAGCGGACGATGGAGAACTCGGTCTCCACCATGCCCGGGTCCACGGTGCTCACACGGACGGGCGTTCCCAGGAGGTCGATCTTCATGGCGCGCGTGAGGGCCTTTACGGCGAACTTGCTCGCGCAGTAGATGTTGCCTCCGGGATAGACCTCGCGGCCTGCGACGGAACCTATGTTGACGACGTGTCCCCGGCCTCGCTCGACCATGCCCGGGATGACGGCGCGGCTCACGTACAGCAGTCCCTTCACGTTGGTATCGAGAACTTCGTCCCACTCGTCCACGTTACCCTGGTGAAGCTTGTCCATGCCGCGTCCCAGGCCGGCATTGTTAACGAGAATATCCACTTCGCGCCATGCCTCGGGAAGGGTGGAGAGGGCTTTCTCGACGGCGGCGCGCTTGCTTACGTCGAGGGGCAGAAGGTGGGACTGGGTGCCGTGCTCCCTGGCGATGGCCGATGCCAGGTCTTTCAGTCGGCCCGCGCGACGGGAGGCAAGCACCAGGCGTGCGCCGGCCGCCGCGAAGGTCCTGGCGCAGGCGTTCCCTATGCCCGAGCTTGCGCCCGTTATGAGAACCGTTTTTCCTTTCATGTCGATCATCGTGAGGCTCCTTAAGCACCTGTGTTTTCATCGCGTATTCCCGCCCGGCGGTGGAGGTCCGGTTTGCTAGTATAGCCCGTTGGCATTGCCGTGAAAACGCACCCGCCGGACCGGACCGCGCCCGGGCAGTCGGTGCTCTTTTGCAAAATACAAGCCCGGGGGCCATATTTTCTATGCGATCAGCAGCATATCGGTTCCGCTTGGGCGGACGCGCCGTTCGACCTTCAGCCGTTGGTCGGGATAAAAGGGGGCGGAGATGGAACAGAACGGAAAGAAGGCATTTCTCATTGTCACCATAGCGCGCACCATGGGCAGCGGGGGGAGCTTTGTAGGCAAGCGGCTGGCGAACAGGCTCGGATGCAGATATCTGGATCGGGAGATTCTCCTTGCAGCGGCACTGAGACTCGATCGCGATCCGGAGGCGCTGGAGAATCTCGACGAACGCCACCTCAGCTTCTGGGAACGAACGCGCATGGCTTACGCCTTCGGCGTTCCGGAATCCCCATACGCCCCGCCCCCCGTGACGGTGGACGACATGGACCTGTTCGACGCCCAGAAGGAGATCATGAGGGAGGCGGCCCACAGGGATCACGTGGTCATCGTGGGACGTGGGGGCTTCTCTCTGCTGAAAGACGAGCCGGGGTTGCTCTCTGTGTTCCTTCATTCGCCCATGGAGAGCAGGGCGAGGAGGATCCAGAAGATCTACAAGCTCGCCACGCGAGAGGAGGCGATCGAGTTGATCGAGCAATCCGACAAGGACAGGGAACATTTCGTGAAGGCCGCGGCCGGTGTCCCGTGGAAGTCGCCCTCCAACTATCATCTGTGCATCGATACGGGGCGCACCGGTACGGCTGTCGCGATCGAACTGATCCATGTCGCAGCATTGGAAGTCGCCAGGGGGCTGGAGAAGCCGGACGAGGGGCCTTGAATGGCGCGCCGCTGTTTTCTTCGGGGAATGGCTGTGGTAGCTTCTTGAGTCTGGACTCCTTCTTGGGATCCGAACGGACGCCAGTCCCTGCAAGGAATCCGCGGAGAGCGAATGGTCGATCTTGAAAAGCACGGACCCTGGGCCCTCATAACCGGTGCTTCGTCGGGATTAGGGGAGCATTTCGCCCGTCAGCTGGCGGCCCTTGGCTTCAACCTCGTTCTCACGGCGAGGCGGAAGCAAAGGCTGGAAGCACTGGCCGAAGAACTCATTGAAAAGCACGGCGTGGAAACGCGCTGCATCGCATTGGACCTGGCGGCGGATGGGTCCGTGGATACACTCGTCGGTTCGGTGGGCGACCTGGACATCGGATTGCTGATCAACAACGCCGGATTCGGTTATTTCGGCTCGTTCAGAAATCAGGACAGGGACCGGCTCGCGGAGATGATCCGCCTGAACTGTCTGGCCGTCATGCTCCTCTCCCATTCCTTCGCAAACAGGTTGGCGAAACGCGGGCGTGGCGGCATCCTCATAGTGGCTTCCCTGGCGGGTTTTCAGGCCACGCCGTACATGTCCGCCTACGGTGCGACGAAGGGCTTCGATCTTCTCCTCGGGGAGGGCATCGGCCGCGAGCTGAAGGGATCGGGCGTCGACGTCCTCGTTCTCAATCCGGGTGCCACCCACACGGAGTTCGGGAAAGTCGCAGGCTCTTCCGGTAGCGGCTTGAGCATGAGGCCTGACAGAGTGACCGCAAAGGCCCTCAGAGCGCTCGGGCGCAAGTCTTCGGTGATTACGGGAATTCAGAATCGAGCGGTGGCAATGCTGGGCAGAATCCTCCCGCGAAGGACGATCACGTCGCTGAGCGCCTATACACTTCGAAAGATGACATCCGAAGAGCGCCGTTGAAGGCGCGGGCGAAATAGCGCTCCGGCGCTGCGAGCAGAAGAAAAGGAGAATCCGCAATGGCTGACCCGACCTCGAGGACGGGCGTACGATATATCACGGAAGATCTCATTGCTTACCTCGACAAAACGCATGCGGCACACGACGAAGCGCTGCAACAGGCGTTCGATGCACCGGGGCAGGAGGGGATGCCCGCCATACAGGTTGGTCCGTCGGAAGGCCGCCTGCTCAACCTCCTGCTTGGAATGGCCGGTGCTCGAAAAGTGGTGGAGATAGGCACCCTCGCCGGGTATTCGGCCGTCTGGATGGGGCGCGCCCTTCCTGCCGGCGGGCACCTCTGGAGCATCGAGGCCGAGCCCAGACACGCGGAGGTTGCGAGGCGCAACATCGAAAAGGCGGGCCTCGGGGACAAGGTGACGGTGCTCGTGGGAAGGGGACTCGAGGTGCTGAACCAGCTCGAACACGAGGGGCCCTTCGACGCCGTTTTCATCGACGCGGACAAGGCGAGTTACGACGCCTACGGGCGATGGGCGGCCACAAACGTCAGGCAAGGCGGCCTCCTCCTGGCCGACAACGCCTTCTTCTTCGGCAGGTTGTTGGAAGACGGGGAAGAAGCGGCCTGCGTTCGACGCATGCACGAGGAGGCGCGCGCGGCCTTCAAAACGGTGTGCATCGGCACGGGCGACGGCCTGCTGCTGGGCATTAGGAAGTAAGGCGGTTCGCGTTCGGCGGGATCATGCGGCTCGTCCGTGTGGAGTCCCTTTCACGGCGAAGCGCTTCCTGGAGGCTGGTGTGCTGAGAGCCATTCGACGTTTGCTGCCGACCTTCTTCCTCGGGAGCTTTCTCGCGCTGTTGAACATCACCGGGTGCGTCCTGTTCGTGCTGTCGAGGCCTCCGCTGGAAGGAAATACAAGCGGAGTGGTTTCTGCAGCGGGCGACGTTGATTACCAGGTCGTGGCGTGTCGGCGCCTGGATTTCTGGGAACGAGGCTCCACGGGCGAACCGGTCTGGCTAAAGGCGTTCGTCACGGCGAACATCTTCCCCGTGATTCTTGTGGTATTTTTGCGAATGCTCCTCGGCTACCTGCCGGGTTTCACCGGGCTGTCTCTGTGTGCCCGGTCGTGGATTATCGCGGTGGCCTTTCTGGTAGCGGCAACCGTCCAGTGGTACAGCGTCGGAGCGATCGTCGAGGATCGCTTTCGAAGGTTCTTCAATGTTTCCGCATAGACCGGGGCGACGGGATGCAGATCGTTCGGAGGATCCAATGGACATTCTCTACCATCCTATAGGTACGGTGCACAGTCCTTTCAGAGACATCGCGGGCATGCCCATTCAGCCGACCGCCGCGGAAGGGATCGCAGGCCGAATAGAGCTTTCGCCCGAATATCGAGAGGGCCTGAAGGACGTCGACGGCTTTTCCCACATCATCGTCATCTACCATCTCCACAGGGCGGCCGGCGCCGTTCTCACGGTTACGCCGTTTCTCGACTCGCGGCCCCGCGGCGTCTTTGCGACGAGGGCACCGACTCGGCCGAATCCCATTGGTCTTTCGGTCCTGAAGCTGCTTCGCGTGGAGGGTTCCGTCCTCCACGTTGAGAACGTGGATATTCTCGATGGGACCCCAGTCCTGGATTTGAAACCCTACGTACCGGAGTTCGACCATCCTGAAGAGATCCGGACGGGCTGGCTCGAAAAGGCACGCAAAAAGGTCCGTTCAAAACGTTCCGACGACCGGTTCCGGTAACCTGGGGTTGCCCTCCGCCTGCTATCAGTCCTAAAATACGGCCAGTTTCAATAAACCGGCGGAGTTCGCGGCCCGGAACGGGTCGATGAAGAGCAGCACAATCGCGCGAAGGAAGCAACCTTGCTGATTCATGTCCTCCAGCACGTTTCTTTCGAAGGTCCGGCCGCCGTTGCGAAGTGGGCCGGCACGAGGGGGCACGATCTGGCCGTGTCGTCTCTCTGGAAAGGGGGGACTCTCGCCGCCGGGGTATCGCCGGACTGGCTGCTCATCCTGGGCGGTCCGATGGGCGCAGGCGATGAGGACCGGTTTCCATGGCTCCTCGGCGAGAAGCGCCTTATCGAACGCGCGCTCAGATCGGACAAGGTGGTCCTGGGCATCTGTCTCGGTGCACAACTGCTCGCCGAAGTGCTTGGGGCGCGCATTACGGGTAACGAACACAGGGAGATCGGCTGGTTCCCGGTCCAGAGAACCGACGGGTGCGAGTCCCTGGAAATAGCCAAGGTCTTTCCGGAGGCGTTCGGCGCCTTCCACTGGCACGGCGACACATTCTCGATCCCTTCGGGCGCTCGGTGCATAGGCCGCTCAGAGGCCTGCGAAAACCAGGCGTTCGTTTACTCGGACAGGGTTCTGGCGCTTCAGTTCCATTTGGAGGTCACCCTTGCGTCGACCCTGGAACTCATAGCGCACTCAAGCAGCGATCTGGACGAAGGGGGGCGTTTCGTGCAGCGGGCCGGATCGATGCTGTCGGATCCGCGCCGGTTCGAGATGGCAAACGCTCTGCTTTTCAGGGTCTTGGACCAGATGGCGAAGAGATGCAATCCGGACGGTCGAACGGGCTGTCGCGGGACCGCAGACCTGCCGGAAGAAAGCGACATACTGAGGCGAAACCTCGGTTAGCGGGCCGGTGAAACGTCCGCGCAATTCCCGCCGGCACGGAATGGACTTATTTTAGTTGTTTCATCGTGGCCGTGCGGCTTTCTCGGCCAAATCCCCGAATGGAAGAAAGCGGGCGCACGAACGTTCAAGGAGGCAGGACAGGGAGGGACCATGCGAAGAACTCTCGTCGTCACCCTGATCGTGTGCATGTTCGCGTTATCCATAAGCGCATCACAAGCCGGTGCCGGAGCGCACAAAAGGTCGCCGGCTGGAAGGAGCGGTCACAAAATGCAGGTCATCACGCTGGGGGGAGGCTGTTTCTGGTGTATTGAGGCCGTTTTTGAGGAGGTCAGAGGCGTCGTGAAGGTAGAATCCGGGTATTCGGGCGGACACGTCGCCAATCCGACCTATCAGCAGGTCTGCACGGGAGAGACGGGTCACGCGGAAGCGGTCCAGATCACATTCGATCCGGATATCGTCAGCCTGAGGGACTTGCTCGGCATCTTTTTTACCGTCCACGATCCCACAACCCTCAATCGGCAGGGTGCCGACGTAGGGACGCAGTATCGTTCGGTGATCTTCTTCCGGGACGAGGCGCAGAAGAAGGCGGCGGAGTCGGCGATTCGCGAGGTGGAACGGGAGAAGCTCTACAGCGGGCCCGTCGTGACGGAGGTCGTGCCTTTTAGCGCCTTCTACAAGGCCGAGGCCTACCATCAGGAGTACTACCGGGACAATCCCGGGCAACCCTATTGTCGGATCGTAATCTCGCCCAAGGTGGTCAAGTTCAGAAAAAAATTCCAGCACCTGCTCAAGGGTGCCCAACCCTAACGGGCCGGTGAAAAGCTCTCGCAGACGGCGTTGCAAGCGCCACGGCTCCGGATGCACCGGGTCGCGCAGCAGCGATGCCGGGGCGTGTACTGCTGCCACGCAGGGCCGACGAGCAGGTGCGCCTCAACTTGTCCCGTCACCCGGCGGAAGGGAGGCATCAGGGTTCTCCTGGGGGGAATCGCCCGATAGTCCTCCGAAATGGAGATTGAAGCGCGAACGCTGGACTGGGTCCATCTTCAGGATTTCGATCCCCATCTCGTACCGTCCATCGGGCATCAACCTGTGGTGGACAATCCTCCCTTCGGCTTCAAGCACCTCCGATCGAACCGAGAGGTAGAGCCTGAGGGCCGCTCCGGGCTGCAGGAGGGTCGGTGCGATCACCGAGCAGCCACCACGGCCGATATCCTCGGTGACTCCGAAGGCGCCGTGACCCTCCTGTCCAATGGCTTCAAGGAGCGTGGGGTTCTTTCGGCGGACTCTGCCTGACCGGCGTCTTCTCTTCTGCACGGTATCCATGCGACCTCCTCGGAGGCCGCCCGGCCTCTCGAAGAAAGGGACGTCCATTCAGAACCAACTCGCCATGAATCCAATGCCCTGCGCCAGAACGTGCCGTACCCGAGCACGAAGATCTCCACCATTCCTCATGCGCGCATGGCATCCCAGATGAGGCCGGGAAGCTTCAACACAGACGGCGAAGCCTCGAACGCCACCAGCTTTCTGCCCATCTCCGGAAGAGTCCTGTGGCTGGGAAAAACGAGGGGCTTCGGCCTCTGGCGGAAGGGCCCGCGGATAACGGTCTTCTGGGGGTTCGGAATCATGAGGTAATTATGGACCGTACCGTGCCCCGACTGGATGTCGGTCGGCGGGTGGCCGGGGATAGCTCCCCATGAGCCTGCCATGGTAACGAAATTCAAAGTGCCCCAGAGGTTAACACCCACCGTGCCGTAGCGAAGGTCGCCCACGGCTCGTTCGACAGCTGCTGCAACGCGCGCGTCCTTGAGCGATTTCGGATGCACAAGGAGTGTGCAGGTGAGTGTTCCCCAGAGAGTGTCGTTTGCAAAACGGACCGCACGGTCGATAAAGCCGGGAACGTCCGGGGCCGCTATGGCCGTTTCGGAGAAGAGGGAACAGAAGGGCTCTTTCCGAAAGCAGATATCGTCCGTCTTTTCGGGATCGAGTCCCGTGATCAGGGTCCAGGGCAGGGAGCCCTCAGGGGGATCGCCCATGCGCTCGGCCTCGGGGTGGGCCTCCATGAACATGCGGTAAACGGCCTCTGCGCCCGGGTAGTAGGCGGGGCGCGGCGGCGTCCGCCCCAGCACGTCTCTGAGGCCGTCCAGCAGCTGATTTCTAAGACCCCAGCCGGCATGTTGAATGATGACGCGGGTGGTCAGGCAGTTGAATCCCGCATTAAGGACAAGCATTCCGGCGAGGTGTTCGGCCTGGTAGGCCACGTCGGAGGGGCTCCAGGGGCCGGGGACGACGATCGTCGGCGAGACGTTTCCCAGCTCGCACGTGAACGGCTTTGAGAGGAGCGGCCGGTTGGCCTTCTTGTTTTCAATCCCCGCATCGCCGTTGCCGAACACGATGGCATCGTAGGTCCTGTCTGATCCCGTCAGGTGGAGCTCGTCGACGCGGCTTTCCCCGGCCAAGAAGCTTCCCTCCTTCGCCCCGCCCCGGATGATCTTCAGGAACCTGCCCTC